>Ga0187893_10009197_pt1 | contig 15279 bp, 14 predicted proteins | sample MA1701074metaG_FD_139574 | JGI IMG/M metagenome (GOLD analysis project Ga0187893, IMG submission 139574) | White microbial mat communities from a basaltic lava cave in the Kipuka Kanohina Cave System on the Island of Hawaii, USA - MA170107-4 metaG ... | reverse complement strand
TCTGCGCAACAGGGTAGGACCAGCTTCCAGCTTGTCCAACCTCCAGTGGGACAACCAAGTCCGTTCCGACGGACCCCGAGTCCCGCGCAGGCGGGATCCCGAGAACGGGACACGGAGAGGGTTGTCCTACCCTCGAAAACCACGCCGCTACTTGTTGACCACCACTTTTAATCGCACCCCTGCCCGCCGCGCTTGCCCTCGCCTACCCCCTTCGCTACTGTGGACGCATGCTCACCAAGTCGAACAAGGCGCGGCAGTTGATCGAGGGAAAACTCTCGTTCCCCGAATCGCTCACACCCGCTGAACGGCTCGACCGATATCGCAAGTTCACGCGCCTGCAACAGCACCGACTCCGCATGGCGCAGCGCGCTGGTGAAAATGGCAGAACCGTCGCGCGCGCGCGGGCGCAGTTGGTTGACCTCCTGCTCCAGCACCTTTTCGAGTCGGCGCAGGCGGAAGCCCGCCGCGCGTTCCCCTCAGATCAATGCCCGCTGGCGCTTGCCGCCGTCGGCGGCTACGGTCGCGGCGAACTCGCTCCCTTCAGCGACGTGGATTTGCTTTTCCTTTTCGACTCGAAATCCGCGCGCGGCGACACAGCGCCCGACAAGTCGGGAAATCCCTTTGTTGACTCGGTCGTCGAGAAAACCCTCTACCCGCTTTGGGACATCGGATTCAAAGTGGGACACGCCACGAGGACAATCCGACAATCCGTGACGGAAGCGCGCCGTGAACTGAAATCCCGCACCGCGATGCTCGACGCCCGATTGCTTGCGGGGGACGCCCCGCTCTTTGGGAAACTGCAAACGGAACTCGACGCCAAAGGCTTCCGCCGCACCCCCGCAGAATATATCGCCGCGCGTCTTGCCGACCTCGCCGAGCGCCATTCAAAGCACGGCGACACGGTTTTTTTGCAGGAGCCCAACCTCAAAAGCGGGTGCGGCAGTTTGCGTGATGCGCAAAACATGCTTTGGATGGCGCGGGTCTGGTTCGGAGGCGAACCCATGACCGCGTTGCGCTCGCATGGATGGCTCACTGATTCGGAAGCGCGGGACTTCGAGCGCGCCGTGGACTTTCTCTGGCGGGCGCGAAACGAGCTGCACACGACAACAGGGCGCGCGACGGAAATCCTGAGCCTGCCCATTCAGCCCAGGATTGCCGCCGCGCTCGGCTACCCCCAACGCGAACTCGTCAAACGAACCGAAGCGTTCATGCGGGATTTCTATTCGCACAGCCGCCGCATCGCGCTGGTCACCGCCTCCGTCGGCAAAAGGCTTGCCATCGAGTGCGACCTCGTCATCACGCGCAGTCCGCAGGGTCGCGCCCGCGCTCAACGCACCCAATCGAAGCCCGTGAAATTTGACGGGCTTGCATTGCGCGACGGGACGCTGGAGTCTGACCACGAAAGGTTTTTCTCCGAGGACAGGCGGCGGCTCGCCACGGTTTTTCTCCGCGCGCAGCAACACCGCGCCGATCTGGGACCCCGATTGCGCCGCATGATTCGCGACAATCTGGCGCGCGTGGACAACTCGTTTCGGCGCGATCCCGTCGTTGCCGAAACGTTCCTGACCATCCTGCGTCACAAGGGCGAGGTCGCCCGCGTCCTGCGGCTGATGCACGAAACCGATTTCCTCGGCAAATTCATCCCCGAATTCGGGCGGCTCACCTGTCTCGTCCAACACGAGTTTTATCACCGTTACACCGCCGACGAACACACCCTGGTCGCGCTGGAGGTGCTCGACCGCGTGGTGGACGCCGCCGAGAAACCGCACGCCGATTACAAAAAGCTTTTTCAGCAGTTGGAGCAACCGCACCTTCTCTATCTGGCGCTGCTGCTTCACGACACGGGGAAATCCGAATCCAATCGCGGGCATTCCGAATTGAGCGCGCGGAACGCGCGCCGCGCCGCGCAGCGACTCGGTCTCGACGCTGAATCCGCCGCAACGCTTGAACTGATCGTGCGCCATCACCTCGCCATGTCCCAACTCTCGCAGCGACGCGACCTCGAAGACCCGCAGACAGTCACCGACATGGCGCAACTGGCGGGAAACGAGACGCATCTGGACAGGCTGCACCTGCTCACGTTCGCAGACGGGCTGGCGCTGGGCGGCAACGTCTGGAACGAGTGGAAAAATTCCCTGCTCTGGCAACTCTACGAAAAAACGCGGCTTGCGTTGCGGGGCGAGTCGGCGCAGAAACAACTCACCTGCCGCATCGAATCGCTGCGCCAGGAAACGCTGACCCGCGTGACGCGCGCATTGCCGCTTGAGGAAGTGGACGCGCACTTTGAGTTGATGCCGCAAAGTTATTTCTCCCGGGTGCGCCCCGATGAAATCGCCGAGCATTTGCGCGCCGTGAACCAGTTCCTGAGGCAACAGACGCACCCTGACCCGCTCGAAGGGCTGCGCCCTGTAATCCACTGGCGGCATTTCAAGCCACAGGGTCATTCGGGGGTCGTCATCTGCACCTGGGACAGGCCTGGATTGTTCGCCAGCATCGCGGGTTCGCTCGCCGTGGCAGGGCTGAACATCCTGAGCGCGACGATCTACACGCGCGCCGATCATGTCGCCGTGGATTCCTTCGACGTGAGCGACGCCAAACTCGGTGCGGCAACGAATGACAAATCCGCGCGCACAGTCGAACAAGCGCTGACGCGCGCCTGCCGAGGAGAACCAGTTGATTTCGACGCCAAACTTGCGGCGTTTCGCGAATCGTCACCAACCTCCCCGCCGCGCGAGGAGATTGTGCCGACCGAAATTTTCATGAACAACGCCGCCTCCGAGGACCGCACCGTGATCGAAGTGCAGACAGGCGATCGAATCGGGTTGCTCTACGAGTTGTGCCGCGCGCTGACCGCGCTGGGCACGAACATCGAATTCGCCAAAATCTCGACGGAGAAAGGCGCCGCGATCGACACCTTCTATGTGACCGCAGGAGACGAACGCGGCGGCAAGATCACGGACGCAAAAAGGCTCGAAACCATCCGCAGGACGCTGCACTCCGTCCTGACAAAACCCATCGGCGCGAGCCGCGGCGAGCGTTGAGCGAGCGCCTACTGCGCGCCCTTGCGTTCACCGCCCCTGAGAAAGACAAACCCGTCGTCATTGCGCTCCAGCATCGGCGGACTGATCATGTTGGTCACTTCCGCCCGCTCCAGAACCTTCGCGTTGGGATTGATGCGGTAGTAATCGAAGAGCCGCGAGCCTTTCTGGAAGAGGACGTGCAAAACGCCGTCCTTATCGAGGCGCACCTGCGGTTTGTAGAACGGCAGCCCTTTGCCCAACGGATAACACCCGTAAACGATACCCTTGTCAGGATCGGTCACCCGCACATACAAAAAGTTGTTGTCGCCCTGCGTCGCAAACCGAATCAGGGCGTAATGGCGCGTCTCCTCTTTGCCCTCCTGCGATTTTTCGTCGGGGTTTTGCAAAATGCCGTGATTGCGAACAAACCCAAACTGGGGGCGCTCCTTGACTTCGACGGGCGGCTCGTCCTGTTTCGGCGCTTCGACGGCCTGTTCGTCGCCCTTCTGCAGCGCACCGTGGTTGCGAACAAATCCAAACTTGGGTTTCGCTTCCGCAGCAGGCTTCGTTTCCTCCGTCGGCGGCTCAGCCTTCGCATTTTCATCCTGCTGCGCAGGCGGAATCACAACTCCCGTCGTCTGGTCCCAAACGACCACGCCCCTGCCGATGAAAAATTTGGCGTTTCCGATGCGCTTTTCCTGTCCAGAAGCCTGGATGAGTTTGACGAACACTTCGTAGCGCGCGTTCTCCTCCAGCAAAAACATCTCCGCAAGATTCACCGTGCGCGCCACGGTCTTGCCCGCTTCGATTTCCAACGCCGCCTCGTCCATCTGTCTGCGCGGCTGGATGATTTCGCCCGACGTTTTCGCCACCATCAGTTGCAGCCAGGGTTTGCCGTCGCGGGATTCCAGTTTGACCGTGCGTGCCGAGCGATTGATGATGCTGATTTCCATCAGCAACGGTTCGTATTGCAGGTAATCATACCGCTCCAGAAAGGCGTTGATATCCACTTGCGCCGAAACCCCGCCCGCCCAGATCGTCGTCCCGATCAGTGCGGCGGAACAAAGAACCCAAACCCTGTTTTTCATGGCGCGAGAGTAACACGCCGCGGGAGGGCGCTCAATCAAAATAACGGAAGCGCAGAACTTCCCCCAATTGGAGGGACGCGCTCTGTCGCGTCTCCCGCTTCGCGGGACGGTCACGACGGAGCGTGACCCTCCAACTCGCTCTGCGTCAATCTTCTGAATCAAAATGGGGAATGTCTGACGGAAGCGACCCGCCGCCCGCTTGCGACTGCGGATGAGCGTCGAGAAGCGATTCGGCTACCTCACCCACTTGTTGCGGCGACGCACGGTTGAAGGGGATTATCCGCACGTTTTCCCCGCGCGGTTGCCAGACGGGCGAGGAACCCGGAAACCACAGCACGACGCTCGGAACGCCGACCGCCGCAGCGAGATGTGAAATTCCTGAGTCGTTTCCCAAGAACAACTGGCATTGCGACAACGCTCCTGCGAGTGAGGTCAGTTTTAGATTTTGCGCTTCCCATACGTTGACCCTGCCGAGCCGCAACAAAAACTCCGCAGTCGCAGCCGCGTCCGCTTCGCCGCTGACGCAAATCACCGAGGCACGACGTTTCGCGAGAATGCGCTGACAGACCTCGGCGAAAAAACGGGCGGGCCAGTTCTTTCGCGGACTTCCGCTGCCGCAATGCACGGCAACGCGCAACGGCGCAGCGGAGGCGGTGAATCGCTTCCCAAACTCCACATCCTCCCGCGTCAAATGCACGCGCGGCACGAGGTCCTCCGCATAAATCGCCAGCGATTCCAGCGGTTTCGCGTAATGGGACGCCGCGTGCAGGCTGGAGGGTTTCGCCGAGCCGACCACGAGATGTTTCACGCCCGCGCGGCGCAGGTTGTCCTCAAAAAACTTGTCAGGGTCGTAGAGGTAAGACACGACCACGTCAAAACTCGCAAAGTAATCGCGGAGTGCCTCATCCAATTTCGCGTTGGGCGCAAAGAAACCCGAAAGCGCGCCGTATTCGATGGAGCGGGACGCCTGCGCGTAATGCCTGCCCACAGCCAGTTCGACGATGTGGGAGTAGCCTAGAATTTCGATGCGCGCATTGCGCCACCGTCCCCGCAACGCGCCCAGAGCGGGCAACGTCAAAATGAAATCCCCAATCGCGCCGCCGCGGATGACGAGGATGCGGGGATTTTTGCTCATCATTCTGTTTGTAGGTTGGAGGAAAACACTTCCTCAATACACCCATATCCCCAGCGCCACCAGCACCGCGCCAAACGCCACACCCGCGCCGCACAACGCGCGGCAACGTGGGTCGGTCGCCAGCGTGTATTCCAGGACGTCGCGCAACCGCCACGGCGCGATGGTCAGCCACATCCCCGCGATCACCATCAAATACGCCGTCACCGTCATCACCAGGCGCGCGTGGGTTTCGATGCCAAACGCCGCGTCCAGAATCACCCGCGCCACCAGCAACGCGATGAGAGCCAGTCCCCGCACTGCCAGAAATTCATCCAACAGCCAGACAATCAGCGCGTAAATCGCCCCGAACAAAATCCAGACGGTGAATCGCCCTGCCTGCAGCAGTTCCAAAAAGGCGCGCACGATCGCGCCCAACCCGCGAGCGTCACGCCATTCGTGGACGTCCATGAATCCATGGAGATAAATCACCGTCGCGCACCAGCCGATGGCGATGCCCATCAGGAGATAGCCCGCTGGTTTCGAGCGTGGAATTTTCAGCCAGAAACGACGAAATGCCTCCGTCCAAATCAAACCTGGCAGGCGCGCGGCGATCACGAACGCGCCCAGCGCAATTGTCACCCATTGCAATGAAACTTCGGTGTACATCGGGTCAGAGGAAAATCGGCAGTTCGCCGTAAAGCGAGCGCGCCGTTGCCCGCATGATTCGCAGTGGCAGCAATTGACGCTGGTGCCGCTCGCTTCCGTCGAAAATCGCGATCTTGTTTCCGCGCGTGCGCCCCGACAATTTCGAGGGGTTGCGCTTGCTCGCGCCCTCGACGAGGACCTCGATCGTCTGTCCCACCAACGCGCTGTTGCGGCGGAGGATGATTTCGTCGAGCAGCGAAAGCAAGGCGTGGTTGCGCCGCATCTTTTCGTCCTCGTCCACTTTGTCGGGAAGATTCGCGGCGGGGGTGTTGCGCCGTTCGCTGTAACGGAAAATGAAAGCGTTGTCAAACTGCGCCGCCTTCACCAACTCAACGGTCTTGCCGAAATCCTCCAGTGTCTCCCCAGGGAATCCGACGATGATGTCCGTCGTGATGGCGATATCGGGCTTCGCAGCGCGTAATTTCCCGACAATGCGCAAAAACTTCTCCGCCGTGTAAGTGCGGTGCATCGCCTTGAGAATCCTGTCCGACCCGCTTTGCGCGGGCAGATGCACGTGCTCGCAAAGTTTTTTCAACCGCCCGTGCGCCTCAATCAAATCGTCATGGAACAACGTCGGGTGCGGACTGGTGTAACGGATGCGCTCCAGACCTTCCACCGAATCGAGCGCCTCAAGCAATTGAACAAACGGCGATGGACCGTCGCGCCTTGGGAATTCCCGCTGCCCGTATCGGTTCACGATTTGCCCGAGCAACGTGATTTCCTTCACCCCGCGCGCGACAAGTCCGCGCGCTTCCGCCACGATCTCCTCGATAGGACGGCTCCGTTCCGCGCCGCGAGTGTCGGGAACGATGCAAAAAGTGCAGAACATCTCGCAGCCTTGCATGATGGACACGAACGCGCTGACTTGCTGCGGCTCCAGGTTGTGCTCGCGAATTTCCGACTCGCTCCCCTGCTCTGCTGCGATGTCCAGGATGCGGCGGCGCGCAGTAAACGGCGCTGTCAAGTCATCCATCGCGCTGTTTTCAAATCGGGTCGGCGAACTCTTTCCCTTGTTTGCCTTCACCAGCTCATCAACGTATTCCGCCACGCGATGATATTTTTGCGTCCCGACCACCAAATCCACGGCGGGCATGGCGTCGAGCAACTCCTGCCCTCGGCTTTGCGCCATGCAGCCAAGAAACCCGAGCACGAGATGTGGTTTGCGTTTCTTGAGATGCGCCATAAACCCCATTTTTCCGATTGCCTTTTGTTCCGCCATGTCGCGCACGGAACAGGTGTTCAGCAAAATCACGTCGGCTTCCTCTTCGTCCTGCGTGAGCGCGTAGCCGCGATCTCGAAGCGCGCGCGCCACGGATTCCGAATCGCGTTCGTTCATCTGGCAGCCGTAGGTTTTGATGAAGATTCTCTTCACGAACGAACCTCAGATGGTTTTATGATAAATCAGGGACATGATTTCGGATCGCGATGTCGCCTTGTCGCGGAACGCCCCGCGCATCGCCGAGGTGACCACCGATGAGCCAGGTTTTTTCACCCCGCGCAACGTCATGCAGGTGTGCACCGCCTCGGTCACGACCGCGACACCGCCAGGTTTCAACTCTTCGTCCACGATATCCGCGATTTGCGAAGTCAATCTTTCCTGCACCTGCGGACGGCGCGCGAACGCCTCGACGACGCGCGCCAGTTTGCTGATGCCGACGACGCGCCCGTTGGGAATGTAAGCGACGTGCGCCTTGCCGAAGAAGGGCATCAGGTGATGCTCGCACATCGAGAAAAACGGAATGTCCTTCACGAGCACGACTTCGTGATGTTGCTCGTCGAACGTCCGCGCGAGCGCCTGTTTCGGGTCGTGCTCGCCGCGCCCGTAGATTTCCTCATACATCCGCGCGACGCGCGCGGGCGTCTCGCGCAACCCTTCGCGGTCGGGGTCTTCGCCAATGGCTTCGAGCATCATCCGCACGGCGCGTTGAATCTTCGCCGGGTCCAGCCGTTTATTGCGTCTTGTTTTCATCCTGAAATAGTGGGGCGGAGCATAGCGGAGGTCGGGAACAGGGTCAACCAGAGTGCGGGGAGACAGAAATTCCCCATTTTGATTCAGAAGATTGACGCAGAGCGAGTTGGAGGGTCACGCTCCGTCGTGACCGTCCCGCGAAGCGGGAGACGCGACAGAGCGCGTCCCTCCAATTTGGGGAAGTTCTGCGGGGAGAATGCGAACGCGGGCGTCTCTACTTCTTGATCTCGATGAAGTCGAAAAACTTTCGACGTTTTTCGCGGCGATGATGGTGCTTCCTGTGGAACCGATGACGTTCGTTGATGCCGAACCACGCGAGAGCCAGCAGCATCACCACTGCCACGACGACGACGGCGATTTGGATGAGGCTGATTTGGTCGGGGGTCGGAGGCGCGGAATTTTCCACCGTGGGTGGCTCATACGGTTCTGCCTGCGCGAAAGTCGGCGAGGAAAAACAAAGGCACAAAACGAGACCGAGCGCGCACGGCGCCAGCCTCGTCAGCACTCCAATCGTTGGAAACAGAATCGTCATCAGTCCGTCTTCTGAACAGCGATCGCCAAGCGCAGAGAAAATACGTCAGCCCGCCGATAGCGTCAATTAAGAGCCTCTCCTAAAACCCAATCCTAACAATCGGCGGCACGGGCGTCCCTGCCCGTGTCAGCCACAGGCACGGAGGCGGTGCCGCCAAGTTTTAGGATAGGTTCTAAGCAAAAACGCGGACACAGAGGACAATTCCCTCACGACGACAATCGTATTGGATTGTCACCTCCGCCCTGCAACAGGTAAAACAATCGCATCCATTGGAGAAAATCACATGCCCGAATCCAACCCGTTGCCCGACATCGAAATCGCCCGTCGCGCCCAGTTGCTCCCCATCCTCGACATCGCCAAAACCCTCGGCATTCGCGAAGACGAAGTCGAGACTTACGGCTCGAAAAAGGCAAAAATCTCCCTCGACATTTTCAGGCGCCTCGCCGCCGCGCCATCGGGCAAACTCATTCTCATCACCGCCATCACCCCGACGCCCGCTGGCGAAGGCAAGACGACGATGACCATCGGGCTTGGCGACGGGTTGAATCGCGTCGGCAAGCGCGCCGTCATCTGTCTGCGCGAGCCGTCGCTCGGTCCGTGCTTCGGCATGAAAGGCGGAGCGACGGGCGGCGGCAGGGCGCAAGTCGCGCCGATGGAGGACATCAACCTGCATTTTACGGGCGACCTTCATGCCATCACGACCGCGCACAATCTGCTCGCGGCGATGGTTGACAATCATCTCCATCACGGCAACGCGTTGCGCCTCGACCCTCAACGCATCTTGTGGAAGCGGGTGATGGATATGAACGACCGCGCGCTGCGCCAGGTTGTCGTCGGCCTCGGCGGTCCTTCCAACGGCGTCACGCACGAATCAGGGTTCGATATCACCGTCGCTTCCGAGGTGATGGCGATTGTCTGCCTTTCGCAATCCGTCGCCGAACTGCGTGAACGGCTCGGGCGCATCATCGTCGGGCTTACTCGCGACAAACGCGCCGTGACGGCGGCGGATTTGAAGGCGCACGGCGCGATGACCGCGCTGTTGCGCGACGCGCTCAAGCCGAACCTCGTTCAGACGCTCGAAAACAACCCCGCCATCGTCCACGGCGGTCCGTTCGCCAACATCGCGCACGGCTGCAACAGCGTGATGGCAACGAAACTGGCGTTGAAGCTCGGCGACTACGTCGTGACGGAAGCTGGGTTCGGCGCCGACCTCGGCGCGGAAAAATTCCTCGACATCAAATGCCGCCAGGCTGGCATCCATCCCGAAGCCGTCGTGATCGTGGCGACCGTGCGCGCGCTCAAGATGCACGGTGACGTGGACTTGAAGTCGCTAAAGGCGCCAAACGCGAAAGCCGTCGAGCGTGGAATGGAGAATCTGGAAAAGCATGTCCACAACATGCAGGAATACGGGTTGCCCGTCATCGTCGCCATCAATCATTTCACCGTTGACACTGACGAGGAAGTGCGTGTCGTCGAGAAAGCCTGCGCGACGCTCGGAGTCAAGGCAGTGACAGCGCGCCACTGGGCTGAAGGCGGCGCGGGCACGGAAGCGCTCGCGCGAGAAGTCGCGATCCTCGCGGACAGCGGCAAGGCAAAGTTCAAGCTGCTTTATCCCGACGAAATGCCGTTGTGGGAAAAGGCGCGCACCATCGCGCGCTCGGTGTATGGCGCGAAAGACCTCATCGCAAACAACCGCGTCCGCGCAAAATTCGACGAACTGGACAAAGGCGGTTTCGGCATGTTCCCCATCTGCCTTGCCAAGACGCAATATTCGTTTTCCACCGATCCCGCCTTGCGCGGCAGACCGACGGGGTTCGACGTGATAATCCGCGACGTGAATGTGTCGGCGGGCGCGGGGTTTGTCGTGGCGTTGACAGGCGACATCATGACGATGCCAGGATTGCCCCAAATCCCAGCCGCCGAAAGAATGGACGTGGATGCTGACGGGAACATCATCGGATTCGACTGAACCGAATAGCCGCTCCGAAAATGCGCGGTCAAGCCTTCAGAAGCAGAGGTCCCCTATTCTTTCTTCTTTCGCGTCAAAAAAATCACCCCGTCCTGCAAAATCGCCTCGCTCCGACGAGCGGAAATGTGCGCGTGCAATTCAGCCATTTCCTCGGGCGATAATGTCTCCAGTGATTTCTGCGGGTCGTCAAAGGCATCGCCGAGATATGCCGACACGGTGACGGGCGCTTCCTCGGCGATGGTCACAAGGTGCTCCGCTGCGCGCGCCACGTCGCGGAATTTCGGTCCCCGTTGCAACGCGGCCCCCGCAGGCATCACGCGCGTTCCCCATGAAGTGACAAGGCAAATCGGCTTTTCATCGCTGGAGGCGGCGGCGTGTCGCACGATGTAAAACAACACGGGCGCTTTTGTCGCTCGGACGAACTCGCCTCGCTGCCCCTGCATTGGCGGACGGTGCGGACCAGGCGTCCCCTCAGGCGGCGGACGTTTTCCCCGTGTTGTCAGTTCCTTGAATTTCACTTTTTGCTCGTCGGTGAGAATCTCGTTGATGCGCGACTCCGCGTTGCGCAGCGATTCGGTGACGCGGGGTTTGATTTCGTCGAACAACGGCTGCAATTCCTTCTCCTGCGTCTCCTTCATGATGCCCGCGACCTGCTCCTGTTGCGACGCAGTCAACTCAAGTTCCCGCGTCAGGCGTTTCAGCAGAAAATTGCGCGCCCCCGATGGGCTGTCCTTCATTTGCGACACGGCGCTGCGAATTTCCTTTTGATAGCGGAGGTGTGTCGCCAAGCCGCCAATCGCAGCCCCGCTCACGAGCACCGCCCCCACTCCAATCCATGCAATCACAGGTTTCATTGCGCCCCCCCTCCCATCTGCTCAAAGCTGAACATCTGCGCCATCTCGCTGCCCCAACCGTCGCCAATCGCCTCGGTTTCCGTCACAAGCGTCGTCAACCCGTTCCGCGTTGACGGCTCGGCCCCGCCGCTGAGCAGCACAAGCGCCATCACTGCGAGCGCCAGCACGGGCACCAATCGCCACGCCAGTTTGCCAACCAACGCCGCCGTCGAGCCGTTCGACGCATCATGTTTTCCGTCGGCTTTCGCGAAGACACGCGACTCGAATCCCGTCAACGGTTCTGGCGTCTCGGAACGCGCCAACGCATTCAGCAACAACTGTTGCACACGCGCCGCCTTCACTTCGCGGGCGCATTCCGCGCATTGCGCGACGTGAGCCTGCGCTTCGGGCGAAAGCGACAACGCGCCTTGCGGCTGTCTGATTTGATTTTGGATTCCCCTGCAGTTCATGAATTCCTTTTCTGTCTCAAAATCGTTCCTTCTCCATCAACCGTTCAACGACTTTTTTCATCTGCCGACGGGCGCGAAGCGCGCGAACCTTTACGTTGGTGACACTCCAGCCCGTGAGCTTGGAAATTTCCGCGACTGTCTTGTCTTCAATCTCCATGTAAGTCAGCACCATCCGCTCGGCAGGCGACAACCTGGCAAGCGCCCGATGCGCCAGTTCGCGAGCCGCCGCCGCCGATTCCAACTCGGCGATGTGCGCGCGGGCGTCGGCAGCGGTCGCTCGGTCCAGCCACGAGGACTGGTTGTCCGTCAATTCCGCCAACGCCGCCTCGCGGTTGCGTTGCCGCGCCCGCAAATGATCGTAACAGGCGCGCGTGGTGATGCGCGCCAGCCAGTGCTCGAACGGCGCGGCGCCTCGGTAACTTGTGATGTTGTTGCACATCTTGATGAACACGGTCTGCGCGATTTCCTCTGTCTCGTGGCTGTTTCGTCCGTATCGGCTGGCGATCCTGAAAACCCTCGGGCGATGGCGGACGATCAATTGTTCCAGCGCCCGCTGGTCGCCTCGGATTGCGGCTGCCACCAGCGCGACATCGTCGCCTTCATTCTCCGACGCTCGGAGCGCGTCCTGTCGCGCTGGCGCAGCTTCGGGCATGGAGTTAATGATTTGCCTGAATTTTTTCACCGAGCTTGATCAGGAACGCGTCCACCCGCTGGTCGGCGTCCTTCTGCAAGCTGATTAGCGTCTCTTTTTGCGCATCGGTCAAGAGTGCAACTACGCGCTGGCGCACGCGCGCCCGCTCCACGGCGAGATCGGCACCGATGTCGGCAACGGTGGCGGCGCGCGCGCGGATTAATTTCTCGTCCATCTCCGTTTGCTGAATGGCGCTGCGCATCGAACGGCGCGCCTCGACCAACTGACGGATTTTCGGTTCCACCTTCGGGTATTCCTCGCGCACGATGACTTTGATTTCGGCGCGTTGCGTTTCGGTGAGGTCGAGGTTGTGAATTGCTTTCATCAAACCGACTGGTCCGCCCTCGTCGTTTCCTGCCAACGCCGCGACCTCCGCGGCGTATGCGTTTTGCGACCTGATGTTCAAGCCGTAGCCGACGATGCCAAGCCCAAGCGCGGCGATGATTGCGATGACGGTGAGTTTCCTTGCGTTCATGTTCTGACTCCAGGTTCTCCAATGCCTGTCACTGCAACGAGACGATGCGCGCTACAAACTGGTTACAGGCTAAATTCAACGGAACCATGAAGGCCAGACATTCCCCATTTTGATTCAGAAGCTTGACGCAGAGCGAGTGGGAGGGTCACGCTCCGTCGTGACCGTCCCGCGAAGCGGGAGACGCGACAGAGCGCGTCCCTCCAATTTGGGGAATTTCTGCATGAAGGCTTTGTCCGTTGACAAACCGCCTGCGTTCCGCAACAGTCTTTACAGACTGCGGGGTGGAGCAGCCAGGTAGCTCGTCAGGCTCATAACCTGAAGGTCTTGGGTTCAAATCCCAACCCCGCTACCAATTTGCAGAAAAGCTCGGTGCGTCCGCATCGGGCTTTTTTGCTTTCATCACGTGGTGAAAGAGTTGCCCAAAACGTATTCGACATACGCACTGTGGTCATCCAGCCGCAGATGTTTTTATATAGGTGTTTCTGAAAATCCACATGAACGCCTCGCCCAACACAACTTAGGAATCTCGAAATGGACCAGAGGCAAAGGTCCCTGGTTGTTGGTTTGGAAACAGGAGTTCAAGTCGCTCGGCGATGCACGAAAATGCGAGAACCTGCTCAAACGTCAAAAGGGTGGCGCTGGTTTTTTCGCTTATACCAAACTGTCTGCAGAGAATTTTCGTTCGTCAGGCTCATAATCCCGCAGAGCGGGATCTTGGGTTCAAATCCCAACCCCGCTACCAATTTGCAAAAGCCCGAGGCGAGTGCTTCGGGCTTTTTGCCATTACGACCAAGAAATGCAAACGGACAAGCCATATTGGGTTTATGTTCTTTGGTCTCGCAGTCGCGAGTGTTTTTATATTGGAGTCTCTGAGAATCCTGAGCTTCGTCTCGCGCACCACATCGCGGGAATTTCCAAATGGACAAAAGGCAAAGGGCCGTGGTCGTTGGTTTGGACGCAAACGTTTGAATCCCTCGGAGCGGCGCGCCAATTCGAGGCAATACTCAAGCGTCAAAAAGGCGGGGCGGGGTTTTACAGATTCACGGGACTTTCTCGCGCGGATTTTCGCTCGTCAGGCTCATAATCCCGCCCAGCGGGATCTTGGATTCAAATCCCAACCCCGCTACCAATTTGCAAAAAGGCTCGGAGATTTTTCTCCGAGCTTTTTTGTTGCAGGAACGGATGCGCCACGCTCCCCGTCATCGCGCGAGGAGAAATGCCGCCAGAATCGCAAACAGCAGAATGCCGCCAGCAATCGCAAGGGCGATGAGAATTGATTTCTGGCGTGGGGAAATCTTCGACGGCAGTTGAATGGTGGGAATGAGGATGCCCAATCGCAATGTGGAGCGCGTCGCAGGAAGTGGCGACACTTGCGGCGATTTCTGGCGGTGCACGAGTTCGAGATCCCGCAGCACTTCATCCCAACTTTGGTAACGGTCACTGATATTTTTCGCGAGCATCCGCTCCAACAACCGACAGACGTGGTGCGAGAGTCGCGGCTCGTAGTCACGCGGGTCGCCAATCTGACCCTTGACGTGCTTCTCCAGAATTGTGTCCGCAGGTTCACCTCCGAACGGAATCACTCCCGTCAGCGCAAAATACAGCGTCATCCCCAGCGAATAAATGTCGCTGCGCTGGTCCACGTTTCGCTCGCCGCGCGCCTGCTCGGGGCAAAGATAATACGGCGTGCCGAACCGACGACCACGCCCCGATGCGGCGTCCCCGTGTCGCTTTGCCAGACCGAGATCGCACAACTTCACATTTCCCTCCGTGTCCACCATCACGTTTTCGGGTTTCACGTCGCCGTGAACGAGTTTTTCCTTGTCCCACGCGTGTTTTAGCGCGCTGGCGACACAGATGCCGATTTCCACAGCCACACGTTCGGACAACGCGCCCTGCGATTGCACCCATTTGTAAAGCGTCAGCCCCCGAACATACTCCATCGCATAGAACTGCAATCCCTCGTGTTCGCCCGCGCTGAAAACGGAAATGAGATTCGGGTGATGCAGCCGCGCCGCCGATTGCGCCTCGCGCTGAAAACTGCCCACATATTCCACGTCCGCCGCCAGGTTTTGCGTCAGGATTTTGACCGCCACGACGCGGTTCAACGAAAGTTGCCGCGCCCGATACACCGCGCCCATCCCACCCTCGGCAATTTTTTCCAGCAACTCAAACCCGCCGAGCATCTTCGGAACGGGAGCAACTTGTTGTGGTATCTCGGCCATCTTCGCCGCCAACGTAGGCAATGGGCCAGTGGCAATCAAGAGAGATGTGGCTGCCGACAGTGGAGGGGGGCGCATCGTGATACTGGAGCCATGCAGAGCGATACCGCGTGGTGGTAGGGCGCGAATGCCCCGCCCGCAGTCTGCGGAGGGCTGCGGTTTCGCGCCGTGTCCTTTTGCCTTGACGGCGC
>Ga0187893_10009196_pt1 | contig 15279 bp, 10 predicted proteins | sample MA1701074metaG_FD_139574 | JGI IMG/M metagenome (GOLD analysis project Ga0187893, IMG submission 139574) | White microbial mat communities from a basaltic lava cave in the Kipuka Kanohina Cave System on the Island of Hawaii, USA - MA170107-4 metaG ... | reverse complement strand
TGATGAGTCGGTCTTGGCTGTCGCCACCTCGGCTCTCGGATTCTACCCTGGCATACTCGCCCCGTGTTCCTTGCTGATGTGACCGACAGCGATTCGGTCCGACGCTTGCATTGGACAATTCTGATTCCGTCGGGAACATCCGTGCGCTCAAGAAAATCGTGTACGATAAAAGCTAAGCATTTACCGTACTCCTGGGCGGAAAGTAAAGTATGGATGCACGCAACGTTGCTCAGTATCGCATCCTGGAAAAGCTCGGTGAAGGCGGCATGGGTGAGGTGTATAAGGCCGAAGATACGAAGCTGCAGCGGACCGTCGCCATCAAATTCCTGTCCCCGCGACCCGAAGCCGGCCAACTGCTGCTTCAGGAAGCCCGCTCCGCGGCGACATGGGCGAGGATGGGCCACCGCGACAAGGCCGCGGGGATTCTGAGCAAATACGAAGTGCAAGGCAATCACCCGGCTTATACGCGAGCCCTCGTTCTTCGCGCGCTTGGCGACGATGATCTCGCTATCAGCGCAATCGAGCGAGCCATGGACGACGGCGAGTTCAACAACATTGAGATTGCGATCGACCCCTACTGGGACCCGCTCCGGGAAAACCCACGCTTTCAAGACGCCGTCCGGCGCCTTAATCTTCCACAATGACCGGCACCGACTTTGGACAGTACAGGATTGGGGAGAAACTCGGCAAGGGAGGGATGGGAGAGGTTTACAAAGCCGAGGACTTGCTCCTGCGCCGGACAGTCGCTTTGAAATTCCTTAATATCTCGAGCGAAGATTCGATGTTTGAGAAACGCTTTCTTCGAGAGGCGCAAGCCAGCGCTGCGCTCAGCCACCCGAACATTTGCGAGGTGTACCACATTCTCCAGGAGGGCGGCCGGCTCTGCATCGTAATGGCGTACATCGATGGCGGCACGCTGAGACAGCGAATTCAGGCTGGCCATATCCCGCTTGCGAATGCGCTCGATTTCGCGTGCCAGATCGCCGGCGGGCTCGCCGAAGCGCACAACAAAAGAATCGTCCATCGTGACGTCAAGCCCGCAAACATCCTCTTGACGCAACAAGCACAGGTAAGAATCACGGATTTCGGCGTTGCGCTGCTGCCGGATCGCTCACGGCTCACGAAAACCGGAACGATTATTGGAACGCCGAGCTATATGTCGCCGGAGCAGGCCAAAGGCCTGGAAGCGGATCGTAGGTCCGACATCTGGTCGCTGGCCGTGGTTCTTTGTGAAATGATCTCCGGCCGGCTTCCGTTTCGCGGACGAAATTTTCAAGCGACGTTGCGGGCAATCCTGACTCACGATCCCGATATCGCGTTTTCCTTGCCGGCCGGTGTAAACGCGGAGTTGGGGCGGATCTTGAAGAAGTCGCTGACAAAAAGCCCCGTGGAGCGTTACCAGCATGTCGAAGATCTTGCGGTTGACCTCCGGCAGGTCAGAAAAAGCGTCCCCGATGCACCGGTCCAGAAGGGTCCGCCGCCGCAGTTGGAAGAGACGGAAAGCACGGTAACCTCGCCCGCTCAGGAAAGAACCACGTTCCAAAAAATCATGGACCTCGTGAAACGAAAACCCTGACCAGAAGGCACTCAGGAGTTTTTCCACTTGTGGTCGTGAATTTGTAAGGAGCGGACAGCGGCACTCGTGCCGCCCCGTCTCCATCAGTTCTCATTTCGAGGGTAAGGATTCACGGCTCAAGGAATTGTTCAACCACCTCTGCCGCGAGTTGAGAAAGTTCGGCCCGCTCCGAATCGACGCGGTCGCGTCCGGCATCAACCTGATTCCTAAACACCACAAGGGCAGTGTTCGCGTTTTAAATGACCGGCTTCACATTGGTTTTCTTGTCAGCTACCCTATCGGAAGTCCACGCATCGCCCGACGCCAGCAGGTGGGCCCGTCTGCTTTTACCCATACCGTCACTTTAAGTGACAAGGCAGAGCTGGATACTGAGCTTCTATCATGGCTCAAGAACGCGTACCAACGGGCGGTCCGCACCGGCGCTGGCGTCGCGAGATGAGCCCGGCGCCGGCGAATCCCTGAACGGCGTTCGACCCGCCAACCGGGAGTTGTTCGCAGCAGCGCGTCATGGCACCCCCACGGCGCCTGACTCTACTACAGAGACAGCGCCTGGCACACCTGTGAAATCGTGTCACACTCTGACCGCTCCACAATCCTTTTAAAATCAATCTAGTACAATCTGGAACCCGGCTTGCTTTTCATTCAGCATGATTGCTGTACTCCGTTTTCTGGTTTTGCTCGCTCTGACGATGCCCTGGGCGGCTGGTCAGCAACCGGAAGACAACGTCAACTCGCGTTACACCGTCGAATCCATCGAGCTGCCGGAGAAATTCGAATCGAAGCTGAGCGATACGCTGCGGGGCGAGATCAAGAAGCTGATCGGGGAACGATTCAATCCGGATATCGTCGATAATCTGGCGCGGCGCATTCGCAAGGAATTGCGCGGCCACCGTGTGATGCACAAAGTCACCAAGGGCGCAAAGCCCGAGAGCATTCGCGTGGTGTTTGAAATTGTGCGGTCGCGCGGCGACTCAGACATCGTACTGCCGCGGCTGGTCTATCACTCCAGGCAGAATTTCAGTTTCGGCGCCGACGGAACCATCGAGCACGAAGGACACCGTCTGAGCCTCGGCATTCTCACCGACAACGACGAGCTGCTGGAGCGTTACTCCGGTATCCGCGGCGGCTATCAGCGCATGGCCGCCGGCGGGCGGTTCCGCGGCGGGTTCGTCGTTGAAAGCTTTCGGGCGCAATGGAACCCGGCCATTCAGACGGCCCTCAACGCCCAGCCGGAAAGCGGGACCAATTCCGTTCCGGGCATTTACCGCACGCGGCTGCACGTCGAGCCGGGCTTTCAACTGGAGCTCATCCCGGGCCTGACCGTGGGAGCCGGCGTCAGCATCCAACGTTTTCAAACTCAGTTTCCGGCCGCGCGAGATGAGAGTTCCCATGCACTGACATCGTCTCTGCGCTTAGAGCGGCGCTGGGATCTTCCCATCCACGGATTACATATCGTGGAAGCAGGCTACAACCTGCGCGCGGCCACCCAATCACTGGATAGCGATTTCATCTACACGCGGCATAGCTTCCATGGCCGCTATCAGTTCCGCAAAGGAAAGGAGTCCATCAGCGGAGCCTTCACCGGCGGGGCGCTCGCCGGACGCGCGCCTCTATTTGAACGTTTCGTGCTGGGCAACAGCACTACGCTTCGCGGTTACAACAAATACGACGTGGCGCCATTGGGGGGAAGCCGCATGGCTCACGGATCGGTCGACTATCGTCATGACTGGTTCCGTGTGATCTACGACACGGGGGCCGTCTTCGATCGCGGCGGCCAATCCAGGGTCCACCATTCGATCGCGGCCGGAATTACCACCGGCTGGAAGCGCGACAGCTTTTCCTTTCTGGTGGCTTTTCCGCTGAAGGAAGGACGCGCCGAACCAATTTTTATCTTGGGGATGAATTTTTGACATTTCGCCCCGCGCGTAACTCGATGTATTGGATGGCGGCGTCGCTGGCGGCGCTTGCCGTTGCGCCCCTGGTGCGGGCGCAGCAGATGAAAGCCGCCTGGAATGGGACCGAGCTGCGGGTATCGGCGGCGAGTCTGGGCCTTCTATCGGGTAAGCCTCTGGAGCGATTGAAGGACGGGGCAACAGTCGCCTTCGATTTCCATCTCAGCATAAGAGATGGACCGGCGCCGGTGCGGCGCGCTTTCGAGAGGTTCCTCATAAGTTACGATTTATGGGAGGAACGTTATTCGGTGACCCGCATTGTCCGCGACCGCGCCCAGCGCCGTTCCGCCTCGCATCTGACTCCGGCTGCCGCCGAGTCGTGGTGTCTGGAGAACCTGTTCATCGCCACCGGCGGTTTCGATCCGGACCGCCTGTTCACCGCCCAACTGGAGATCCGCGTGGAAGAACCGCGCGATTCCAACCCCGTGATCGGCGAACCCGGAGTCAGCCTGACGGCGCTGATTGAAATCTTCAGCCGGCCGGCCCGGTCCCAGCAACAGAGGTGGAACCTGGAAACGGCGCGAATGCGTCTGAATGATATCCGGCTGAAATAATCCAATGACACGTCTACGCAACCGGCTCCTGGCGGCATTTCTTGTGGCCACCCTGGCGCCGTTGTGCGTGTCGTTATGGGTGACGGCGTCGCTGCTCGAACACAGCCTTGACTACGCTCCGACGCGTCAACTGGATGATCTGTCCAAGGCGCTCGAAAAGACCGGACGCGAATTCTACCAGCAGGCCCGCGAGCTGCTGCGCAGGGACGCGGCTGCGGGCCGGCTGACGCCGCGCCTGTACGCCGTTGCCGCGATGGACCAATGGCCCGCGGAGGTCGCTGAATTCTGGGAGAGTGGAACCCCGGAGCGATTCCGGCTGGAGGGGCAATCCGGGAGCCGTCTGGATTATCTGGTGCGGGGCGGGGCCGGGGTGTCGGTCTACAGCCGCGAGTTGGGCGCGGTGCGAATGACGGAGCTTTCGACGCTCTATAGCAACGCCAGGGCGCGGGTGGAGTCGGCGCGGGTGCGCGATCTGCGCCGCGGCTTTCTGTTGACGATGCTCGTTGCAGCGGCGGGCGTTGCGGTGTTGATGTTCACCGTGCTGAGCATCTTCGCTCATCGCATCGCCGGGCCGGTGAAGAAACTGACCGGGGCGCTGGAGAGGCTGGCGGCCGGCGACCTTTCCGTGCGTGTCACAGCGGATCGCAAAGACGAGATCGGGCTCGCGCTCGAAGCTTTCAACCGCATGGCTGGGGAGTTGGAACAAAGCCGCGAGCGGCTGATCCTGCTGACCCGCCTGGAAAGCTGGCAGGCGGTGGGGCGCAAGATGGCCCACGAGGTCAAGAACTCGCTTACTCCCATTCGTCTGACGGTTGAAGAGATGATCGTCCGGCAGCCCTGGCGGCCTGACGGCGGCGAGCGGGCCTTCTTTGAGCAGGCCGCGCAAATCATCATCGATGAAGTGACGCGTCTGGAGCGCCGCGTGCGCGCTTTCTCCGATCTTGCGGCGGAGCCTCCGGTTCGCTTGTCCGAATTCCCCGTGAACGCCGTGCTTGAGGAGCGGGCGGGCTTCTTGCGCGGCGCCCACCCGGACGTGATTTACAATCTCCGGCTTAGCCCCGATCACCCGGCGGTCCGCGCCGATGAGGATTTGGTGCGAGGCGTGCTGACCAACCTGCTCGAGAACGCGGCCGAGGCGGCCGGCCCTGGCGGCGTCGTGATCGCACTGACGCGCCTGTCGGGCGGCAGAGTCATCATCGAGGTGCACGATTCCGGACCGGGGTTGAGCCTGCATGCGCGGGAAACGCTGTTTCAGCCGACCATCTCCTTTAAGAAATCCGGCATGGGGTTGGGACTTTCGATTGCCCGAAAAAGCGCCCTGCTTTCTGGCGGTGATGTCGAATCGATCCCGAGTGAGTTCGGCGGCGCGGCGTTTCGCGTTACACTTCCTTTGGCGGAGGCGCGGAGCGCGCAAGCTCCGGCGCCGCCCGTAGAGAGCACATGGGCGCGAAGCGAATCCTGATTGTAGACGATGAAGAAAACATCGGCCGCTCGCTGCGGCTGATCCTGGAAAACGAGGGATTTAGCGTAACCTTATGCCGCACCGCGGCTGAATTCGCCTCCGTGCAGGAGCGCGTCCCGGACCTGTATCTGCTCGACGTGCGTCTTCCCGACGACAACGGAATCAATCTGCTGCGGCGCATCCGCCGCCAGGAGACGCCCGCTCCCGTGATCATGATCTCCGGCCATGGAACCATTGCCGACGCCGTCGAAGCCGTGCGCGCGGGCGCATACGATTTCCTCGAAAAGCCGCTCGGCCGCGACCGCGTGCTGCTTGCCGTGCGCCACGCCCTGGAGCAATCGACGCTCCGCCGGGAGAATGAGGCGCTGCGCGAGCTGGTAGGCGCCCCGGCGCGCATGATTGGCGAATCGTCCGGGTTTCGCCAGGTAGTCGAGCAGGCGACGCTGGCGGCGCGCTCCGATGCGCGCGTCCTGCTGATCGGGGAATCGGGAACCGGTAAGGAATTGCTGGCGGCGCATATCCACGAGCACAGCCCTTTCGCCTCCGGGCCGTTTGTAAAAGTCAACTGCGCGGCGATTCCGACGGAGTTGCTGGAAAGCGAGTTGTTCGGCCACGAAAAAGGGTCGTTCACCGGCGCCTCCGCCGCCCGCCGCGGTAAGTTCGAGCTGGCCGACGGCGGCACTCTGTTTCTGGATGAAGTCGGCGACCTGCATCCCGGCAGCCAGGCCAAGCTGCTGCGCGTGTTGCAGGAAGGCGAATTTCACCGCGTCGGCGGCGAGCGGCCCATCCGCGTGCGCGTGCGTGTCGTGGCCGCCACAAACCGGAATCTCGAAGAGCTTGTCGAGAAGGAGAAATTCCGCGAGGACCTGTTTTACCGGCTGTGCGTCGTCCCCATCCGCGTTCCGCCGCTGCGCGAGCGGCCCGGCGACATCCGGCCGCTGGCGGCCTACTTTCTCGGCGAATTTTGCCAGCGAAACAATTTTCGAATGAAGTGTTTTGAAGAAGAGACGCTCTCGCTGCTTGAAGAGTATGCCTGGCCGGGCAATGCGCGCGAGCTCCGCAACGCCGTCGAGCGCATGGCCATCCTGAATCCCGCGGACCGGATTCCCGCCACCGCCGCGCCGGTCGAGATCCGGCTGGGGCGCGATAACGAAGCCAGATCCAGCCTGCAGCAGGCGCGCGAAAGCGCCGAGCGCGATCATATAATGCGGGCGCTCGATCAGGCTGGCTGGAACGTCTCCTCGGCCGCGCGCACGCTCGGCCTGGAGCGCACCAATCTTCACAAGAAAATGAAAGGGCTCGGCATTCAGCGCGCCTGATCCGGACGGCCGCTGGTCAGCAGGGCAGAAACGTGAATATGATGGTGCCGATCACGAACCAGATGCCGGCAAACAGCAGGCCGTAGCCGAAGAAGCTGCGGAAATCCACGTTCGTCACCCCGGCCACCACCACATACCAGAACGGCGAGGTAAGGTTACCCATGTGATCGCCCACGCTCATGGCCAGGATGCCTCGCTGCACCGAGACGCCCACGGCAGTTGCCGCCTTGGCCGTGACGAAGCCTTGAATTGCCCATTGCCCGCCGCTTGAGGGAATGAAGAACGCAAACACCGTGCTGAGCGCGGCGGTGAGAAAAGGAAACGTGAGCGGAGTGGCGACGGCGGCGATGATGCCCGCCACTTTTTCGCCCGTAGAGGTGTACTGAATCAATCCGGCCACTCCGGCGTACATATGGTAAATGACGATTACCGGCCATGCCGAGACAACCGCCTTCTCGAGAGCCTTGGTGAACCGAAACACGCTGCCGTGGAGCGCCAGGCACGTCAGCAGCAGAATCGTGTTCAAGGAATTAATATCGAGGCTCAATCCTTTCGCCCCGAAGTGGACCCACAGCCAGCCAATCAGTGCCATCGAAAGGACCATCGTGATCAAGCCGTTGCGCTCCAGCCGCTCCGACCATGTGAGTGAGGTGGCCGGATCCGTGACGGCCGCTTCGAGAAGCCGGTTTGTACCGGGGAAGCTGGACACCGGCTGGCACTTTTTCGGCATCAAAAGGCATCCGGTAAGCATCACGGCCGCGATGAACACGATCTCATGCACGATGGCGGCGGGGGACCAGATGGTGGTGGAAAGGGGAATACGTCCGATTTCCTTTTCGAGAAAATGGCCCGGCGTGGCCACCAGCAGCGGCGCGCTCGCTGAGAATCCAAATTGCCAGACGGCGTTCGATGCCCAGATGACGCCAAGGAAAAAAAGGAAATCGATCTGGATGCCGCGGCGCTCGGCCTGCCGGGCAAAGTGCACGGCGATCAACGGACTCAGCGCAATGCCTAGCCCCCAATAAAAATAGGCCGCGGCCCCAGAAGCCAGCACTGCAAGGATCACCACCTGATTCGCCGTCTTGGGAATGAGGGAGAGCGCTTCAATGGCTTTGCGGAACGCCGGCGTCGCGCCCAGCACCGAGCTAAGCACGATAATCAAGGTCATCTGCATCGTAAACGGCAGCAGCATCCACAGGCCTTTGTAATAGGCGTCCCAAGTGTTTATCAAGGAATTGCCTAACGCCAGTGCGACGGCAAAAAGAAGCGCCATCATGACTACAGAGGCGGTGATCGCGTCCGGTACTATGCGGCCCAGAATCTGGGCAAAGCGGTTGAGCCAACTGTCTTGCATTTATGAGTTCCTTGTTCCGAGTCAGGATACCAGCAAAGGGTGAGACATCGACAGGCTGCTGGCCAAGCAAACCCTCACCAATATTGATCGCACCGATCCCGCCACGACCGCCAAACTGGGGCGAGTTTTGGGGGTGGCAACGTGATGTCCACCAAGCATGACATAAAAGCCCACGTGCAGATTACGTCGAGGCTGGTGAGCCCGGATCGGCGGAAGTGCTCACCGTGAGCGAGGCATTCTCCATCGCCAACTACAAAGGCTCGGAAAAAGTAGAAAAAGGGGATTTAGTGAAAAGCAAGCCCAAGCAACGTTAGGGCCCTCGGGAAATAAGTTCGTGGCGCAGCCTTCAGGCTGCCAGGTCGAGACTCGTCTCGACCCTTGTCTGTTGGCGCGCACAAGGCCTCGACACTAGTGTCGAGGCTGCGGGCACGAGTGCCCGCGCCACGTCCAGTTCCTGACGGATACTTAGCGTTTCGGATTTACTCGCCCACAGTGGCGCGAATCCGGGCCGGATCGATGCGCCACACGTTGCCCTCGCGCAGATTGGACAGCCAGACGGAACCAAGCCCAACGCGGATGGCGTCCCCCCCGGGACCGGCGAATTGCTGGACTACTTTTCCGGAGACTGGATCGATTCGCGAGATGGGAAACTCGAATGCCGTGACCCACACCGCGCCTTCGCCCGCCGCAATCTCACCTCCCGGACCCGGTACTCCGGCCTCGATCGTGGCCACCACTTTGTTGCTCTTCGGATCCACTTTCGAAACATTTCCCTCGGCTTGATTGAGCGTCCAGATAAAGCCTTCTCCGGCCGCAAGAAAGCGCGGGGCTTTCCCAACGGCGATCGTCTCCACGATCAGATTCGTTTCCGGATCGACGCGGGTAAGCGTGTTCTGTCCCGTGCTGGTGACCCACACTGCTTTTTCGCCGAACGCGACAGCGTAAGATTCAGCCGGGACGTAAATCTCAGCCACCACTTCGTTGGTCGCCGGATCGATGCGCGCCAGCGTTCCTTTCTTGCCGGTAAGCACCCAGACGCTGCCAGCCCCCGCTGCGATGCCGCCCTCGCTTCCGGCAATGCCAATGGGAAGCTTCGCCACAACCTTGGACGTTTTCAGGTCCACCCGCGCCAGCGCCTGATCGCCGCAAAGCGGAACCCACAGGCTGCCGGAATCGAGGGCAAGTCCCGAGCAAGGCTGCCGGCCCACTTCTATGGTCTCCGCCACTTTGTTGGTCTTGGGATCGATCCGCGTGACGCTGTTCTTAGGTTTGTTGGAGACCCAGACCGAGTCGCCGATCGCCAGCCAATCGGGCGTCCCTGGCACTTCAAAGACGGCTTCGGGTTTAAGCAAGGCGATGGGCACGCGAATACCTGGAGTCTTGACGCCGGGCTTCGGGGCGCGAGCAGGTTGCGCGCAGAGGGCCATTGCGAAGGACAGGGTAATCGGAACCAACGTAGGCATGTTCGAATCGAGTATACCGCGGGCCGCTTCCAACGCTTTGTTAAACTAAACAAACAGTAGGGCTCCCGGTATGAGCCAAATCACAATCCTCATTGCACTAGTTCTCGGACGCTTTGCCATTGGGGCAACCACTCCGGACTGGTTTGAATCGAAAGTTCGGCCCATCCTCGCGACCCAATGTTTTGCATGCCACACGGCTTCCGGGTTGGGTGGCCTGCGCGTGGACTCCCGCGAAGCCCTTCTCAAGGGGGGCAAGTCGGGGCCTGCCGTGGTTCCCGGAGATCCGGAAAAGAGTCTTCTGATCGCGGCGGTGCGCCAGACAACCGCGCTCAAGATGCCGCAAGGGGGCAAGCTCAAGAAAGAGGAAATCGACACGCTGGTCGAATGGGTGAAGGGCGGCGTGATTTGGCCCGTAACGGCGACGCCCGTCATCCGGACCGATCAGGGCAACTACCGCACCACTGCCGAGCAGCGCGCGTTCTGGTCGTTTCAGCCATTGAAAGCGGTGGAGCCTCCCGCGGTGAAAAACGGCGCCTGGCCGCGCACCGGCATCGACCGCTTCATTCTGGCGCGGTTGGAAAAAGAAGCAATGACGCCGGCTCCGCCCACGGACCGGCGCACACTGCTGCGCAGAGCCTCGCTTGATCTGACCGGCTTGCCTCCCACCCACGAAGAGGTGGAAGCATTCGTTGGCGACAAATCGCCCACCGCCTTTGAGACCGCCGTAGACCGCCTGCTTGGGTCTCCGCATTACGGGGAGCGCTGGGGCCGGATGTGGCTGGACGTGGCGCGTTACGGCGAGGACGATTTCCGCAGCCAGGATCCGATGCGCCTTGGCTACATGCCGTATCCTTTCTCCTATCTCTATCGCGATTGGGTCATCCGGGCATTCAACGAAGACCTGCCCTACGGTGAGTTCGTCAAGGCCCAGATTGCCGCGGACAGGATGGAAGGCCCGCGCGTCCGGCTGCTTCCCGCGCTTGGCTTTCTCGGTCTCGGTCCCTGGTATTACGACAATGGCGCTGTGGAGATCACGCGCGCCGACGAGAGGCATGATCGCATCGATGTAATTTCGCGCGGCTTTCTGGGACTAACCGTAGGCTGCGCTCGCTGTCACGATCACAAATACGATCCGATTCCGGCAGCCGATTACTACGCGATGGCGGGCGTGTTCGCCAGCAGCGAATACCGCGAGTACCCGCAGGCGCCCAAGGCCGTCGTCGAAGAGTACAAAGCGCTCGAGAAAAAGCTGAAGGCCAAAGAGGACTTGCTCGGCGAATTTTTGAGAACCGAGGGCAAGCAGGTTTCTCAGGCGCTCGCTCTGGAAGCCGAAAAGTATATGCAGGCGGCCTGGCGCATCAAAGGCGAGCCCAAGCAAGAGTTAAGCAAAGTTGTTGATGAAGGCAAACTCGACTACGAGCTGATGGACCGCTGGCTTCGGTTCCTGGCGAAACCGCCTCGATTCTATCCGTATTTAAAAGATTGGCAGGCGATGATCGAGCGCGGCGGCACGGCGGCGGAAGCGAAGAAACTCGCTGGTGAGTTTCAGGCTCTGCTGCTCGAAGTGATGTTCGAGAAGAAGGAGATCGAGGAGGAGAACGAGGTCATTGGAGCGAAGGCGCTCGAGGGAACCAAGAAGAAGGAGCGGCGCAACAAGCCGAATGAATTTGTCACCAATGAAGATTTCTGTCCCGGTTGCGGCCTGGAGTTTAAAACCATGGCTGTGGATAGAACCAGTCTGTGGATTGACGTGTTTCAGCGCGATCTGGACGGCAGCGACGTCACCATCCCGTCCAGGAACGCCAAGCCCGGCTTGTTGAGCTTCCGCGGCTGGGGGCTGGAGCGGCAGTTGAGCCCGGAGCGGCGTGGTTTTGTCAAGGCTTTGCGTGACGGGATTGAGACTGCCAGGAAGGAGATGCCGAAGCCGTATCCCTACGTGCACGGCATGGCGGATCTTGAAAAACCCGTGGACCTGCCGGTGAGCCTTCGAGGCAATCCTAACAATCCCGGCGCTGTAACGCCGCGCGGGTTTTTGAGCATCCTTGCGCCCGGAGAGCGGCTCGCGTTCGAAAAGGGGAGTGGACGCCTTCAGATGGCCGAAGCGATCGTTGCGCAGCCGCTCGCCATGCGCGTGATTGTAAACCGCATCTGGAAGGGCCATTTCGGCACTGGGCTGGTCGACACGCCGAGCAACTTCGGCGTCACCGGCGAGCGGCCGTCGCATCCGGAGCTGCTCGAATATCTGGCGGGGCTATTCCTAAAGAACGGGATGTCGCTGAAGAAGCTTCATCGCGAGATCCTGCTTAGCGCCACTTACCAGATGAGCGCGGGCTTCTCGCAAACCAACTTCGACAAGGACGCCGGCAATCGTCTTCACTGGCGAGCCAATCGCCGCCGCCTGGACGCTGAGCAGATCCGCGATTCGATGCTCGCCGTCTCGGGCGCGCTCGATAAAAAGCTGGGCGGGCCGTCCGAGCCGCTTACGCCGGAGGGAGTGCGCCGTACGGTGTACGCCAAAGTCAGCCGCTTCAAGCTGGACGATTATCTTCAACTGTTCGATTTCCCGAGTCCCAACCTGAGCGCCGAGCAACGCTTCACAACTACAGTGCCGCTGCAACGCCTTTTTTTCATGAACAGCGATTTTGTGCAGCAGCAGGCGGAATTGCTGGCGCGGCGGGCCGGCACGGAACAGGACAACCGCGCCCGCATCGGGAAGCTCTACCAGCTCGTGTTCACGCGCCCGCCGGACGCTCAGGAAATGGAGGCCGGTCTTGAATACCTGCGCGGCGAGCCGCTCAAAGAGTACGAAGAGAGAAAGCAGGAAGCCGCGCGCAAGACCAAGGAGCAGAAGCCGGCCGCCGGCATGGCCGCGCCGCCGGAAGGTGAGATGCCGCCCATGGATCTGGAAGGTATGATGGCGGGTGTGGTAAAAGGCGCGCCAGGGAGCCAGGAGGCAAAGAAGAAGCTGCTGCCGGTGACGCCTCTGGGACGCTACGCCAAAGTGTTGCTGACCTCCGGTGAGTTTACTTTCCTGCCATGAATCTGTACCCGCGAAAACCGCTGTCGCGCAGGGAAGCGCTCTGCCGCATCGGCAACGGATTCGGCATGATGGCTTTCGCGTCAATGGTGGGTGGTTCGCTGGCGCGCGCAAACGAAGCCGGGAAACCGCATCATCCGCCCAGGGCGAAACGCGTCATCTTTCTCTTCATGAATGGCGGCCTCTCGCAGGTGGACAGCTTCGATCCCAAGCCGGCGCTTGAAAAGTACGACGGTCAGCCGCTGCCGGGCGGTCCGGTGGCCACCGAGCGAAGAACCGGAGCGCTGATGCGGTCGCCATTCACGTTCAAAAAATACGGCCAGTGCGGGATGGACGTGAGCGAGTTGTTTCCCATGCTGGGCGAATGCGCCGATGAGATCTGTTGGATTCGCACGGTCCACACCGATATTCCCAATCATGAACCGTCCCTGTTGATGATGAACACCGGTTTCAGCCAGGCCGGACGGCCATCGCTTGGCGCATGGCTCACATACGGACTTGGCTCGGAGAATCAAAATCTGCCTGGCTATGTGGTGCTCTGTCCGGACGTTCCCACCAGTGTTGGTCCTCCGCTATGGAGCAATGCGTTTCTGCCCGCCGTGCATCAGGGCGCATATATCTCCAGCAAGACCGGCGGCAAACAAACGGCCGAGATGCTGATTGAACCGGATTTCGATCCGCAAAAGCTGATCTTCTACATTCGCAACGACAAGTTTCTACTGCCCGCGCAGCGGCGGGAGTTGGATTTATTGACGAAGCTCAATCGCATGCAGATGGCGCGCGAGAAGATGCAGGACCCGCAACTGGAAGCCGCAATCGCTTCCATGGAAACCGCCTACCGCATGCAGACCGAAGCGCCCGATGTGTTCGATCTGAGGAAAGAATCCGAAGCGACGCTCAAGATGTACGGACCCGGCAGCACGGCTCGCGGTTGCCTGATGGCCGTGAGGTTGGCCGAGCGCGGCGTTCGCATAGTGCAGACCTACTATGCCAAAGGCGATCCGTGGGACGCGCACGCCGACATACAGGCGCATCGCAAGAACGCCAAGGATTCCGATCAGCCCTATGCGGCGGTAATCAAAGATTTGAAGGCGCGGGGCCTGCTGGCCGATACTCTGGTGGTTTGCGGCTCTGAATTCGGCCGGACGCCGGTGAAGGAAGTCGGCGGCGGCGGTGGCCAGACGCAAAACGGGCGGGACCACAATCCGTTCGCCTTCACGATGTGGATGGCCGGAGGTGGAGTGAAGGGCGGCCACATCCACGGCGCGACCGATGATTTCGGCTTCAAAGTGGCCGAAAAGCCGGTCCATGTGCACGATCTGCACGCAACCATCCTCCACCTGATGGGCATCGACCATACGAAGCTGACCTATCGTTACAGCGGGCGCGATTTCCGGCTGACGGATGTCGAAGGGAACGTGCTCCACGAAATTCTGGCCTGAGTGAGGGAACCATGACTGCACGAAAAGTAGCTGCTATGTTGCTGCCGGCGGCGCTGTTTGGCTGGACGCTGTGGCAACGAACCGGTGTATCGGCGGCTGATGGAGACAGCTCGGCTTGGGGCGCGATCGATCCTGCCTGGTCGCCTGACGGTTCGCGCCTGGCGTTTTCACTCTACGGCAGTATCTGGGAAGTGCCCGTGGAGGGCGGCGTCGCCGAACAGGTGAGCCAGTCCGGCGGTTACCATTCGCATCCTTCATGGTCGCCCAAAGGGGATGCCATCGCGTTCATTTCCGGCGCCGCGCCGACGGGGCGCATTCCCAATATCGGCGGCCGGCTGCGTATAGTGGCGCGCGCCGGGGGCGCCGAGCGTGAGATCGCTACACCGTTCTCCACCGCTGGCAAACCGGCGTTTTCGCCCGACGGGCAGCGCATCGCCGGTGGCCTGTTCGTTCCCAATATCGGATCGTTGCTCCATGAAATCCCTGTCTCCGGCGGCGAGCCGGTTCGCCTGCAACAGCAAATGCAGCGCGGGCTGGTTGGACCTTGGAACGACGCATCCTGGAGCCGGAGCGGCGAAATCTTTTTTGCGGCGCAGCGTGGCCGGACCGGGCAGGTGTGGTCGATGCCCTCGCGGCGGCCTCCGATTATGGTTCAGTTGCCGCTGACTCGCTTCCGCGCCGAAGACATCCCTCTGCTTGATTCCGTCTCGGCGATTCCGGACGGTTCCGGAGCCGTCTATTCGGCGGTGGTCGTTAACGGCCGCGGCAACTATGAGCTGTATCGGGTGTCGAAGGGCGGCGGCGACAGCAAAGCCATTACTAACACGGATCGGGATGAATTTGCTCCGGCGGTTTCCCCGGACGGTACGCGGGTCGCCTACGTTTCGAATCACCTGGGCAACATCGACATGTTCGTGCGGCCGCTAAGCGGCGGCGAGGCGAAGCCGGTGCGGATCGACGGGCTGAAGTTTCGTGCCGCGTCTGGTAAGGTGCGCCTGCGCGTGCTCGATGAAACGGGGCAGCCTGCGCGTGTGCGGCTGTTCAACGCCGCATCGGACGGCAAATCCTACTCCCCGCGCGGCGTCCCGATCTTTTACCAGTTTCTCGATCCGGGCGGCGC
>Ga0187893_10009194_pt1 | contig 15281 bp, 11 predicted proteins | sample MA1701074metaG_FD_139574 | JGI IMG/M metagenome (GOLD analysis project Ga0187893, IMG submission 139574) | White microbial mat communities from a basaltic lava cave in the Kipuka Kanohina Cave System on the Island of Hawaii, USA - MA170107-4 metaG ... | reverse complement strand
GCGTGGGGGGACGCAGCGTTGGATCCGGAGCAGCCCCAGGCGCACATCTACGATGGGACGTTTCCGACGCACGCGGCGAGCACGCGCCCGGTGGGTTCGTTTCCGCCTAACGCGTACGGACTGCGCGACATGTCAGGAAATGTCTGGCAATGGACGCTGGACTGGTTCCACGAGGATACGTATCGCAGAGATCACGAGCGTGGCGTGGCGCGCAACCCTGGTGGACCTTCACTGGAAAGTGTCGCAGGTGCGATGCGCGTTCTGCGTGGCGGATCGTTCCTGTGCAGCGATTCGTATTGTCGCGGCTATCGCGTGAGCGCGCGCAGCTCCGGAGCGCCTGACACGGGCGGCCCGCACATCGGCTTTCGCGCCGTAATGACGGTGCCGCAGTGGCGCGCTTGGCAACAAGTCAAAGCGCCCGGATAGTGAACAGAGATCCTGTTTTCGCTCCCGGGCGCCGTGCCGCTCTTGTCGCGATCGATTCGTCGCGAGATTGGCCACGCCTTGGGCGCCTTGAGCGGCGTACACGCGTCCGGCCGTGTCGTTAGGTACGCGTGTGACACCATCGGCTCGAAGAAGATCAGGCGGCCGCCGTACGTGCCGAAGATGAACGGGCGGCTGAAGCCTAACGACGGAGCGGCGAGCTCCGGGTCCTTGGAGTCGACGAGATGGTTGCCCATCGCCATCACGGCGGCACCGACATCGATGTAATCAGCAGGCTGCTGCTCGCCCGGCTGGCGCCGGGCTATCTCGCCGACATCGCGGTCGTCGATCATGACCCGTTCGATGTGGCGCCGAGTGCGCTCAAGGACCTGCGTGTTCTGCTCACGATCGTGGGCGGTCGTGTTGTGCACGAAGACCTGCGGGTACAGTGCCCTAAGTCGCTATCTTCGCATCTCTGCGGCCATGCGCTCGCGAACTTCGTCGAGCCATCCAAACACGACAATCGGCGCGGCGTTGCTGCTGACGATACGGGGAAAAACGAATCGCCTGCCATCAGGAAAGACGTCGTATCCCGCCTCGACATCGCCAGCAAGGGCGTTAATGAGGAAGAGCGTATCGCGCCTAACTAGGGCCAGCTCGGGCGTTGTCTGGAGCGTGGCGGCGATGAGTGCCGACCCGCCGCGATAGAAAAGCTCGCCGTTTTTTCGTGACCAGATCGGCTCAGTCCCGCCGCCAGAGGAGACCTGGTAGCGACCGCCCGGCCCTGGGAACGCTTGGACATAGACTTCCGGCCTCCCCGTCTCTTCCGAAACGTAGGCCAGCCAGCGTCCATCGTGCGAGATGCGCGGCAGACGCGGGATATCTGAGGCCATGACGGTGAAGGGCTTGCGCGTGGCGTCGCTCTTGATCGGCACCGCGCGCAACAACCATCGGCCGCCCTCACGTGCCGTGGTGATCAGATAGTCCTCGTTAGGCGTGAACTCGGCCCCGCGCGAGGCCGCTTGGATCCGTTCTGGAGGGCCGCTCGCATCCCACGGCTGCCACCACACACCCGCCGAGTCGCCCCCAATCCATGTAAACGAGATGCGTCGGCCGCTGGGCGTCCAATCCGGCGTGACCGCGGATCGAATCGACGTCAGCCTCGTCAGCGTGCTGGCCGCGATGTCATACACCCAGACATCCCCGGCGATTGACATCGTTATGCGACGACCATCCGGTGAGACGCGCGGATGGCGATAGAACCGCAGCTCCGGCGTCAATGCGCGCATCCTGCCTTCGCGTGCGACTTCCGTCAGTTGTACGCCGGCCTCGCCCGACAAGTAGACCAGCGTTCCAGTTGGAGACAGTGACAAATCGGCGACCGCCGCTTGCTGCTTGATCGTGACGCCTTCGAGCAGCGTCACCGGCTCCCCCGTCACGCGTAACTCGGCCGCATCAAATCGCACGGCGCTCAGCGTGCCGTCACTGCGCGAGAAGAACAAAAGGCCGTCCGCGTAGAACGGCGCTCCCCCGCTAATCCCAAGGCGGATGATCTTCCTGTCGGCCAACCGCATAGCCGCCAGCTCCACGCGAGCTGCAGGCGTGACGAGGATGGTAAAGAGGATGCTCTTCCCATCGGGCAGGTATGAGGGAGATGCGTGCGCGTGGTCACTCGAATCGACGGTGGACAACTCTCTCGCTGGAGCACCAGACGCATTCGTGTACCAGAGCCAGAACCGCGTTGCTGAATGCCTTTCGAGAAGACAATCGTGCCTTCGGGTCCCCACGCAAAGCGCCCCGACGTATCTATTATGGTGACGGGAGCGCCTCCGGCAGTCGAGACTTTCATGACGGGCGCCGGCCCCGCGCCGCCCTGCTGGAAAGCGATCCACTTTCCGTCGGGAGAAAACTGTGGGTTGTAGGCTCCCTCTGTGCCTGGCACGCGCCGCGGCACGAGCTCGTCGAGGCGGCGCAGGTAGAGGGACGCTTGCGGCCCGCCCACATACACAATCGTCGATCCATCAGGCGAGAACGCCATCGATCTCCCAACCAACGTCGGATTCACCTTGGCCTCGTTCGGTAGCTCCAGTGTGAATCGCGCGCGTTGTGGCGGCGCGGCGTCGGGTTGCTTGCTCAGGGCCCAAAGGGCGGCCGCCAGCGCGAGGGTTGCAACGGCGCTTGCCGCCAGCGCAATCGGCTTCCACCGCGCGGCGTTGCCTAACGTTGCCACCGGTGCGCGAGCGACAGGAGAGACCCTTCCCTGCAGCGCATCGGCAAACTCGTGCGCCGTCGTGAACCTGTCAGCCGGGATTTTCTCCAGTGCTCTGTGAATCGCTGCGTCGACGTGCGCGGGAACTGTATGTCTCAAGGTTCTGAGCGCACGCGGCGACTCGGTCAGTAAGCGCGCGATGATCGCCTGCGCCGTCGAGCCGTTATGCGGCGGCTCTCCGCCCAGCATCTCGAATGTCACAGCGGCGAGCGCATAGATGTCCGTGCGGCCGTCGATGCCGCGATCGCCGGTCGCCTGCTCCGGCGACATGTAGTGCGGCGTGCCTAACGAGATGCCGGTCTGCGTGATACGCGCGCCGCCGGCGTTGGAAACAGCCAGCGCGATCCCGAAGTCGGCGACCAGCGGCTGCCCATCGTGCAGCAGGATGTTCTCCGGCTTGAGATCCCGATGAATCACGCCGATGCGCATAATCCAGCGCGCCCGCGACTGCCGTTGCGATGCGTATCGCCTCGTCGATCGGCAACTGCGTTTCGCGCTCCAGCCGAGCGCGCAAACTTTCCCCTTCCACGAAGGGCATGACGTAGAACAGCAACCCCGCGCTTTCGCCCGAATCGAAGAGCGGCAGGAGGTTGGGATGCTGCAGGTTCGCCGTGACGCGGATCTCGCTTAGGAAGCGCTCGACGCCCAGCACGGCGCCGAGCTCCGGTCGCAGTACCTTCAGCGCGACTCGGCGATCATGCCGCACGTCGCGCGCAGCGTACACGGTTGCCATTCCGCCAGCGCCGATCTCAGCGTCGATCGCGTAGCGGCCGGCGAGCGCGGCCCGAAGTTGGCCCGTGACGTCCATGCTCCGAATCTATGGCGAGCGTTCTATGAGCAGGAGTCCTAATGAGTCACAACTCGTTAGGCTTCCCTCGCAAATTAAAAGTTGCCGTCGAGGCCGAGTGTCCACACCAAGCGCGACTCCAAGCCTCCACGCCGGAGAGGCACAAGCGCGTTTGCCACCAGGATCGGCCCACGCAATACACGAAATTTCATTCCAAAGGATGCGTGCACGCGGTGGTCCTTCATGTTCGGGATGTTTGTCGGCACGATCGTGCGCTCGACTGGAAACTGGTAGGTCACAGCTTCAGGCAGCCTGAGCCCGCCGCCGCCAACTTGCCACTCCGAGATGACGTCCATCGCTACCGTCGCCCAGTCGGACATGAGCTGATCGAATCCGACCGTCGCGAGAATGGCGTCGCTTCGGCCTTCGCCCGTTCGCAGCTCATAACCGAGGTTGACGTGCGGCGAAACACTTCCCAAGTGAGACGATCCGACCAAAAGCCCGCGAAGCGCCATGTGTCCCGAGCCGGTCAGGTCATCCTCATCGCCAGTAGCGAGTCTGGCATCCGTCATGAAAGCCACGGCGAGCTCCTCGGTGGATCGCACACTGGCTTTCATGCGCAGCGCGATGTCGCCGACTCCGGTTGCGAATCCAAATGTGGATGCTCTGGCGCTGAGCACCGGGTTCGCCGAATCGCCGGCGAAGAAGTGCGAGGTTGGAATGCCGAAAGGAATGAACTGCCCGACGCTGCGTCCGGTCAGTCCGGTGTGAACGACTGGCACCGCAACGCCGATGTCCACGGCGTCGCTAATGCCCCACGTAGCGAAAAACGTCGTCACGCGCAGGTTCACATCGAGGTCGAGACGAACCTGCAGCACGTCATTTTCTCGCAGCGGTCGGCCGAGTCCCGGCGGGTCCACGTCGTCGTGCGAGAAGTTTAGTGTGAGCCCGTCGAGAGGGACGCCGCGCAGCGAGCTGAAACGGAGCACGGACATGTTGGCGCCTACAACTAAGCGGCCCCTGCCTAACGTTTGCGCGCGCTCACCGAAGACCGGTCCGAGCGACGTAGTGGTTCGCACAGGGAGACCGCCCACGAACTTGAACGTGACACCGCTGCCGGCGGCGGATAACGGAACGTTCGATGCGTTCGCGGCGATCGCATCGGCCAGGAAGTCGACGATCGCGCCGTTGCGAGCGATGATGTCGGGAATGAAGTGCCGACCGTGCCCATTGGTGGCGTTCACGGAGTTGTCGAGGCACAGCGGCTCGCCGCAGCTGCCGAAGCTGAGCAACTCGGCGATCCGGCCTCGCACGCCGCCACGTTGCGCCATCAGGGGAGACGCAGTGCCGAGGCAGAGGATGAGCCCTGCCATCAGCGATCGGGCACGCATGGCACCTCCAGCGAAATCAGTTGATCAACGAGACGAGGCGCCACTCGGTGCCGCGCCGTTCCAGCCTCGCGCGCAGATCCACCGGGATTTCCGACACGGCGCCGCGCGTTGGTTTGTGCACATTCGTCCCGCGGATGCGTGCGGTCGCGACGTTGCCGTCCACGAGGATATCACTGATCGTCCAGCGTGGCGTCAGCGTGGCCCCGCCTCTCCAGAGGGCCTGGAATCCCTCGCGTTGCTCGTTAGGCATGCCGGGATAGAGTCGCCGTGCGGCGGCGAGATCGCTGGCGCCAAGCGCGCGCGCGAAGGCGAGGATGAGCGCGCGCACTTCGGCCTGCTCGTCCACCGCCGGCGCCGAAACCGTCGGCGGCCGCGCCGGAGCCGTAATGGGTACCGGGTTGACTTGTGCGCGAATGGTTGGCGAATCGGCGAGCACGGCGACGCTTTCGGCCTTCGCCGATCGAAGCCTTGCGGCCGAGTCCTGCTGTGCCACGTTAGGTGGCGTTTGTTTTGGGAGAAGCTTGGACGCAGTCGAATCGGCAGCGCGCTTCGCGGCAGCGGTCGTCGCGGACTTCGACTGCGACACGTTAGGTACCGCACTCTCCGCACGACCTGCGTCGCGCGCGTTTGCTGCCGGCGGTGACGGCTGGGGAGCAGTTGCCTGGCTGTCTCGCGTGGCCGCCGCCGCGAGCCCCGTGTCCTTCGTCGCGGCTCCGCTCGCCTCGGTTGCGAGCGGGCTGTCGACTTGCCGTGAACGAGCGTCGAAGCGTGCGATCAGATAGCCGGCGCCTAACAAGACAAGGGCGCCCGCGCCGAGTAGTGCCGGCCGCCATCGAGGCTTGGCTGCCGGAATCGATTCCTGACTTTTGCGCCTTTGCGTAAGTGGAATCGGACTTCGCGGCGTGTGAACCTGTGACACGATCCGGTGATTCTCGCCCGTGCGCACGAGCGAAATCAGATGGTCGCGTGTCGGATCATCGCGGTCGAGCGGCCTCGCCTCCATTGCGACAATAGCTTCTCCGACTGAAGGCCAGCGGTCCGCCGGGTCCTTGCTAAGCATGCGCATGACCGCATTTCGCAAAGGAGCGGGGCAGTCTGGTCTGAGCTGCTCGAGCGGAGGCGGCGGATCGTGAAAATGACTGTACAGGATGGCCATCATGGACGAGCCAGTGAATGGCGGGCGCCCAGTGAGCATCTCGTACGCAACGACGCCGAGGGAGTACTGGTCAGATGCACCAGTCACCTCACCGCCGGCGCCCTGTTCGGGACTCATGTACGTGGGAGTACCGACAGCCATGCCCGTTATCGTTAGGCCCTCTGTCTCAGAAACCTTGGCGATGCCGAAATCGGTGACGACAGCCCAACCGTCGTCATCGATCAGGATGTTGCCCGGCTTTACGTCGCGATGCACCACGCCGTGACGGTGCGCATACGCGAGCGCGTCGCCGACCTGCGCCAGGATCGCTTGCACCATGCGAATCGGGAGCTCGTCCAGCTCGCGCATGATGGCGTCGAGCGGCGTCCCTTGCACCAACTTGATGACACAGAACAGCAGGTCATCGACTTCGCGCACCGTGTAGATCGGGATGATGTTCGGGTGCGCTAGGTTTGCCGCTGTGCGCGCTTCGCGCTTGAAGCGCTCGACGAGTCCGGCCCCGTGCACCATCGCCGGCGACATGACCTTGATGGCGACCTTGCGATCAAGGCTGATCTCGTGCGCGAGATAGACCGTGGCCATGCCGCCACGGCCGATTTCGCCGTAAATATCGTACTCGCCCCGCGTTGCGATACGCAGTCGCTCGAGCAGCTTATCCGACTGTCCCGCGCCGATTAGCGCTGCGGGATCAGACGGTTGCTTGGTTGGCAGCTCGGACATCGGCTGTGGGGGAAAACGGGTCGCAACATATCCCATTGATCTGCGGCGTGTTAGCCCTGACGAGGTAAGGCTCCAAAATGCGCGCACGCCTATGGAGATACGTAGAATGCCCGCTAGACCCGTCAGGTATGCACTCGGGGAACTACGAGTTCCCTGAGCCGACATGCTAGTCACGCTCTCACGACCGCAGGCGCGGCGACTCGCCGTCGCCTCACAGGGCTTCGGTCAGCGGCCTGCCAAGGCAACGGTCGTTCGCATCGCTAAGCTCGCAGCGCGGATCCACGCCTTTCAGATCGATTCCGTGAACGTCCTGGCTCGCGCCCACTACGTGCCGGCGTTTGCTCGGCTGGGACCGTACCCAATGCAAGCGCTCGACGCGCTCGCGTACAGCAAGCGCGAGCTGTTTGAGTACTGGGGGCACGCCGCCTGCCTCATGCCGATCGCGCTGTATCCGCTCGTTAGGTATCGCATGCACAGCGACGAGACGCGCGAGTACATGCGCTCCACAAGCGGCAGTTACATGGCGAAGGTGTACGCCGAAGTCGCCGAGCGCGGCCCGATCTCCGCCGGAGAGCTGGCCGATCCTGGTAAGCGATCGAAGGGGTGGTGGAGCTGGTGGGGAACCGGAAACGGCAAGGCATCACTCGAGCATCTGTATGACGCGGGTCTCGTAGCCATCGCAGGACGGCGAGGCTTCGAGCGGCTATACGACATCGCCGAGCGAGTGATCCCAAAGTCCGCGCTCGATGCGCCAGCGCCAGCGCGCGAGGACGCGATGAAGGCGCTGATCTGTCTCGCAGCGAAGGCGTGTGGTGTCGGCACGTTAGGCGACATCAGCAGCTACTTCTATACGGACGCGTGGCACGACCGATCGCCGCGAGTACCACGCTGGGAGCGCTCGACGGGTCCGGACGGCAAACGCTCTAAGCCAATCGCCAAGCGCCTCGTCTCGGAACTTGTAGAAGAAAAGCGCTTGCTTCCCGCTCGAGTAGATGGATGGAAGGAGGCGGCTTATCTCTACCCTAACGCGAAGGTGCCAAAGACTATCGACGCACGCGCGCTCGTCACTCCGTTCGACTCGCTCGTTTGGGAGCGACGCCGGATCGAGCGGCTATTTGGAATGAAATACTCGATCGAGCTGTACACGCCGGCGTCCAAGCGCGTCTACGGCTACTATGTCTTTCCGTTCTTGCTGGGCGACACGCTCGTGGGCCGCTGCGATCTCAAGGCCAATCGCCAGCGCAGCGTGCTGATGGTACAGAGCGCCTTCCTCGAGCCGGGACAGAACGCGCGCCGCGTCGCTCCGCATCTGGCGGACGAGCTACGATTGATGCAGTCATGGCTCGAGCTGGATCGGATCGAAGTAGCACCGCGCGGGGGCCTCGCGGCGCCGCTGCGGCGCAGTCTAACGAAATCGCGTACTGGAGGCAGATTGGGCTCCACATGACAGGAGACCTGCGCGCGCAACTACAGGCCGCGTTAGGCAGCGCCTATCTCATCGATCGCGAGCTGGGCGGTGGCGGCATGTCGCATGTGTTCGTCGCGCGGGACGAAGGCCTCGGTCGCGAAATCGTCATCAAGGTCCTCGCTCCGGCACTCGCGGCCGGGGTGAGCGCCGAGCGGTTCACGCGAGAGATCAAGCTGGCTGCGGCATTGCAGGAGCCGCACATCGTCCCGGTGCTGTCGGCCGGCGTTACGACAAGTGGCCTGCCGTTTTACACGATGCCCTTCGTGCACGGACACTCGCTGCGCGCGCGCATCGAGATGGGACGCCTTCCCTTCTCTCAAATCACTGAAATACTTCGCAACATCGCGCACGCGTTGGCCTATGCTCACACGCACGGCGTTGTCCATCGCGACATCAAGCCCGAGAACGTACTCCTTTCGTCAGGAACCGCGGTCGTCACCGACTTCGGAATCGCCAAGGCCATACGGCTTTCCAAGACGATTGCGCCTGGTGGCACTCTTACCGAGGCTGGGTCCTCGTTAGGTACGCCGGCGTACATGGCCCCGGAGCAAGCGGCCGGCGATGAGGTGGATGCCCGCGCCGATCTGTACTCATGGGGCGTCATCGCGTACGAACTGCTCGCCGGACAGCACCCGTTCCACGACAAGAAGACGGCGCAGCAGTTGATGGCGGCGCACCTCGCAGAACGGCCCAAAGAACTGTTCGATCAGCTACCGGCGCAGGAACGTCACGATCAGGCCGCGCGGGCGCTGGCAGGACTCGTTATGCGTTGCCTGGAGAAGCAGGCTTCGGCACGGGTTGCGACTGCTGACGAACTGCTCGCCACGCTGGAAGCCACTACTCCGTCGCCGCGCACAACCACGTCGCGTCTTGCCGTGGCACTCGGGGCTGCCGCGATACTCGTCGCGCTGGCCAGCGGATTCGGCTTTTGGCGCAGCCGAGAAAAAGCGCGATCGATAGCCTTGCTACCACGAATTCAAAGTCTCGCGGCCGAAGGCAACTACGTGGCTGCATACCCGCTCGCCCAGCGCGCGCAACGGTTTCTCGGCACGGACTCCGTGTTCAACGCGCTGTTTACCGCGGTCACGAATGAGATATCGATCAAGTCGGAACCGGCCGGCGCCCAGGTATTCATCGCGGCTTTTGGTGACTCGACAATTACGGACTCCTCGGACGGAAAGCTGATCGGCACAACGCCGATCGTTAGGTATGTCGTGCCGCGTGTCGACTACCGCGTCCTCGTTAGGACGCCCGGACACGAACCCGTGCGCCGTATCGCCTCGCGCTTTCTCACACCGGTCGAAGGGGTTAACCCCGCCGCTCGTAGCATCGAGCTCGATGTGCGACTGCCTGCAACCGGGTCGATCCCGGAGGGCATGGAGCCTGTTCCAGGGGGACGATACCAGATTGTGGGCCACGACATCGGCCGCGGCCAATCGGCGCAGTTAGCGCCGTTCGCGGTTGACAGATTCGAAGTGTCGAATGCGAAGTTTGCTGAATTCGTTCGTGCAGGCGGTTATAGCAACGGTGGTCTATGGCAAGCGGCTTCGACAACCGAGCCTGCATCGTTTGTCGATAGGACCGGTCTACCAGGCCCGCGCGATTGGGTGAACGGAGAGTCGCCTGCGGGGCGCGGCGCACATCCTGTTACCGGTGTCTCCTGGCCGGAGGCGGCCGCTTATTGTGCCTGGCGCGGGAAGCGACTGCTGTCGCTCTTCGAGTGGGAAAAGGCATCGCGCGACGGTCGCATATCGCGACTCGGCGTGCGCATGCCGTGGGGGTACTACGATACACGCTCGTTAGGCGTCGTCCGCGCCAACCTTTCCGGCAGTGGCACGGCGCCTGTCGAGAGCTTCCCCTTTGCGGTCAGCCCGTACGGCATCTATAACATGGCGGGGAACGTGAAGGAGTGGATCGCCAACCGTGTCGGCGACGGTTGGGGAACGACAGGTGGCTCCTGGCAGGATCCGATGTACCTCTTCAGTCAGGTCGGTAGCCAGTCGGGAAGTGGATCCGCAGATCTCGGCTTTCGCTGCGCGAAAACCCTGGCACCTAACGAGAACGCATCGGGAAGTGAGCCTTTGCCGGTTGCGACAACAGTTCCGGTCTACAAGCCAGTGACGGCCGCAGCCTTACCAGCATTGCTCGCTCACTACAGGTACGACCGCATACCCGCGAATCCGCGAGGCAAGACTGTCGTCGAGAAACCGGACTGGATCAGGGAGCGGCTTTGGATTGACGGCCGGAAGGGCGACTCAGTGCTCATATACATCTACCTGCCTCGAAACGCGGAGCCGCCCTTTCAGCCGGTTGTGCATATCCCTAGCAATGCTGCGTTTGGCCAATCGGCCGTCTCGGTCATCGTGGAGGACGGCCTATCCGGCTTGATCAAAGCCGGACGTGCGATCGTCGCGCCGGTGTTTAGCGGCATGATCGAGCGCGAAGGCACGCAGCCCAGTCGCCCGGCGCCTAACAGTGTCGAGTTTCGCGACCTGATGGTGTGGCACGCGACTGAGATGCGGCTCGCGATGGATTACGCAGCGGCACGCCCCGACATCGATTCAACGCGATTCGCGTATCACGGCACCAGCTTTGGAGCCGGCTCGCGGCTGCTGTTTGCAGCAGTCGATCCTCGCTTCCGTGCGGCGGTGCTAGTCGGAGCGGGGGTCGATGAGCGCTTGCAGCCGACGCTGCCGGAAGCGGCCAATTTCAACTTTGCCCCGTACATTCGCGCTCCCAAACTCATGATCAATGGTCGTCAGGATGACGAACACCCATGGCAGACTCGCGCGAAGCCATTGTGGGATTTGCTGCGGGAGCCGAAGGAACTACTGCTGGTAGACGCGGCCGGGCACACGGTGCCTGTCGAGATCCGCACGCCTCGAATCAATGCCTTCCTCGACCGCACGCTCGGCCCGGTCGTTCCGAAGCGACGATGAGTCTGCTTCGGAACGCGCGTTAGGCGGTCGTGCATTGAAGGACAACGCGATTGCTCTCGCTTAACATCGTCGGTCAGTCCGACACGCACCTGTGCTCTCCGAGCGACGCCGAGTCGGTTGGCGCTCGCATGCACCGAGAGGCTGTCGATCCATATCTCGAGCTCCGAAGCGCTGCTCGAGCCGCCGGTTTCGACATCTCTATTCTCAGTGGCTTCCGCAGCTTCGAGGAACAGCTTTCGATCTGGAATCGCAAAGCGACTGGAAAGCTGGCCGTCCTCGGGAGCGATGCGCGCCCGCTGGATATCGCCACGCTCAGCGAAGTGGAGCGTGTCTTCGCAATCCTGCGCTGGTCCGCATTGCCAGGAGCTTCACGACATCACTGGGGCACAGACGTCGACATCTATGATATGGCGACGAGGCCGGTGGGATATGAGGTGCAGCTGATACCGGCCGAAGTGGATGCCGGCGGAATGTTCGCACCGTTGCACGAATGGCTTGACCGGCGAGTCGCAAGTAAAACAGCCAGTGGATTCTTTCGGCCTTACGACATCGACAGGAATGGCGTCGCGCCGGAACGTTGGCACCTGAGCTTTGCTCCGATCGCTCTGGAGTCTGCGCGCATACTCACGCGTGAACTTCTGGCAGAGACAATCCAACAGGCGGACATGCAGCTCAAGGACGTCGTTCTGGAGCATCTCGACACGATCTTCAAGCGTTTCGTGATCAACGTCAACCGCACCGTCGGTTGAATCTGCAGTCCTCGTGGGAGCAAGGGCTCGGGCGACAAGACTGAACTGGGCGCCTGGAGCTCGTCAAGAAGGGCGCCTAACGAGGGGAACCGTAACGGCGAAACGCACTCACAGCTCCTGGCGCTCGAATATCTTGACCGCCGCGGCTGCGCTGACGACGCTCATCCCCGCAGCCGTTATCACCGGCCAGAAGGTCGCGGCCGGATGGCCGGCGAGGGCCTTACCCGCTGCCGGCAGCAACCCCACGAACGTAAAGCGCGCCGCAGGGGCCCAGATCGCTACCAGGAGGCCCAGAAAAAGAAACACGAGTCCACCTCCTGCCGCGGCACCCCGTGCGGGGAACCATGCGGAGAATAGCGTCATGACCGCGACCAAGAGCAGCGCGTAAGCAAGCCAGAGCAGCGCGGCATTGGCCAAGGGCCAAAGTGGCGCAGGACCGAAGATCATCCGTGTGAGCGCCGCGCACAGCACGGTGCCTAACGCGGTACATCCCACGAGGAGCGCCGATTGCGAAAAAACCTTGGCCAGAACGAATGCCCCCCGAGCGAGCGGTTTGGTGAGAGTAAGGACGGCAGTCCCCCATGCACGCTCGCCGGAGACGGCGCCGGCGCCCGTGATCACAACAGCGATGAGAACGACCTGCTGCATGTTCTTGAGAAACTGACCATAAGCGTCAACCCATGTGGGCGGAGGCAACACGATCGTCACACCCGGCTGCGACCGGGCCATGGACGTGATCAGCGTAGGCGTGAGCTGCGCGATCAGCGGGCTCACCACTGCAAAGAAGAGCACCATGCCGGGGATCACCCAGATGCGCCACGTCTTTCTGATCTCCTGCAACTCCTTCGCGAGAAATGCCGAGAAACCGTTCATTGCTCGTTAGGGCCAACCAGGTCGACGAATACGTCTTCCAGGCTCACCTCTCCACTTTCCAGTCGCCGCAGCCCCACGCCTGCTCGCGCCACAGCTGCCGGAATACCGCGCTGCGCCAGGGGGAGATCCGCGACTTTGAGCGTCAGCCGCGACCCGGAACGCTCGAGCGAGCGCACCCAGGGCTGCCGGCCAAGGTCGGCCACCAGAGACTCCAGTTCGCCATCGATCTCGATGGTTAGGCGGTCCACCGCCGCGCGGCGTTTGAGCTCTGCTATCGTGGCATTCGCCACAACCCGGCCGCGCTGAAGGATTGCCACCGCGTCGCATACGCGCTCGACGTCGGCGAGAATATGCGTGGAGAAGAAGACGGTGGTCCGGCCGCGCAGCGAGGCGATCATATCGAGCACTTCGCGTCGGCCAATGGGATCGAGGGCACTCGTCGGTTCGTCGAGAAGCAGGAGACGCGGCGCGTTGATGAGCGCTTGAGCGATGCCGAGTCGCTGCTTCATTCCCCGCGAAAAGCCGCCGATCGTGCTGCGCACCGACGTTAGGCCTGCCATCTCCAGCAGCGCCTTGCTTCGCTCGGCGATGAGGCTGCGCGGCAGCCCGAATAGTCGTCCGACGTAGTACAGGAACTCTTGCGCCGTCATCCACGCGTAGAATCCGGGCACGTCGGGCAGATAGCCGATTTGGGCACGCAGCCGATTCCCGGCGCTTGCCACGTCTTGTCCCAGAATTCGTGCGCTGCCGGCGGTGGCGAATGCGAGGCCCGTAAGGATGCGCAGCGCAGTGGTCTTTCCTGCCCCGTTAGGCCCGAGAAATCCGAACACCAAGCCCGAGGGAACTGCGAGCGTGATGCCATCCAGCGCCCTGGTGCTGCCGAAGCGCTTTTCCAAGCCAACTATTTCTATGGCATTGACGTCAGTCACGAAGGCGGGCGCTGTTCCGGACCGTACAGCGTGTCGAGCGCGCGACGACTCGCTCCTTCGCCGCCAGCGTGTGGCTCGTCGTTGCCCGCCAATCGTGGAACAGCCCGGCCGACGACGAGATACACCAAAGCGCCGATCAAGCCGCCAAGCACGGCGACGATAGCCCAGACCCACTTTCGACCGCCGACGACGGCCGGTCTCCTGGCGAGGTCGGTGACGGCAACGATCTGGAGCGTCAGTTGGACGGCACCTAACGCGATCAGCGCCGCGATCGCGGGGGTTGGAAGATCACCGAACATCCTGGAGAGCGAAGTCATGCGCGGGGCTGTGGTTGGCGCCTAATCAGCTCCGGCCCCGCGCAACGCATGCCGACGATTCGGCTCCTTGATCAAGGTCGCGCGATACTCTGCGGTCGCCTCGGCAGGGCGCTTGAGCTCCAGGAGCATGTCGCCGAGCAGCTCGCGCGCGGGTTTGAGCGGACCGGGGGTCGTTGCGGCCTTCTCGGTGGCATCCTCGCGTGTGGCGGCTTCGCGCATGCGCCTGAGCGCCTCGTCCTCGCGCTTCTCGGCGAGGTCGAGCCAGGCCTGAGCAGCGAGCTGCTGGATGGCCACCTGCTCCGCCCAATACGCTTCGTTCTTCGCGCTGAGCCGCGCTTGAGTTGAAGCCAGCGAATCGATCGCCATCTGGGCGTTTGCCGCGTCACCTAAGCGCGACGCACCAAGTGCGCGCGCGAAGTACGTCATCGCCTCAGTGTACGGATAGGCGCTCGCTTTCGGCTCGAGCGCCGCGGCCTCTGCCCATGCGCTTCGCTCGAGCGCCCAGCGCGCCGGAATCGCCGCCATCGCAAAAAAGCCTGCGGACGCCGGCGCGGCACCGGTGATCGCGGTGGGATCGAAGCGTGCCGCGAGCACGGGAAGTGTGTCGAGAATGGCTTTTGCGTCGGACTCCTTCCCCAACTGCAGGTAGGCGTACATGCGGTAGTCGGCGGCGTGCAACGCTTCCGCAATGGAGCCGTCGCCTAACGCGACTGTCATCGACTGGCGGTTTGCGTCGACTGATTCTTGCCACATGCCGACTCGCGTAAACGTGTGCGACGGCATGTGCTGCGCGTGCGCCGCGGACGGCGCAATTCTCGAGTACCGTGTAGCCGCCTCGCGCGCTTTCTCGGCGAGCGGCGGATAGTCGTACGTATGAATGATGTAGTGCGCCAGCCCCGGGTGATTCGGCTGCTGCGCCCAGAGCGGCTCGAGGATGCTGGCTGCCTTCAACTGATTCGCATACGTCTTGTCCGTCGGCGGAGCGGACGCCGTGAGCGAGATCGCGTAAAATATCTTGGCCTCGGTGTCACCCGGCTCCTGCGCAACGAGGTCGCTCATCGCGCGCTCGTATGCGAGGATGCGCGTCCGTTGATCCTTGCGCTCGAAGTCGTCGTAGAGTTGGCCGACCGCGGCGATGTATGCTCGCTCACGCTCGGTCGCGCTACGACCAAGGCGCACAGCGGCGTCGACGGCCTGCTTGCCTTGCTGGAGCAGTGCGACGGCCCGGGTTCCAGGCACCATCGGATTGGTCCATCGACT
>Ga0187893_10009193_pt1 | contig 15282 bp, 7 predicted proteins | sample MA1701074metaG_FD_139574 | JGI IMG/M metagenome (GOLD analysis project Ga0187893, IMG submission 139574) | White microbial mat communities from a basaltic lava cave in the Kipuka Kanohina Cave System on the Island of Hawaii, USA - MA170107-4 metaG ... | reverse complement strand
TGAGGATGATGATTATGAAGCTCCGCTAACTGCTGTTTTGCAAAATCATGCTGTGAATGCTACCCTGCATAAATGGACAAGCAGTGGCGGCGCTATCAGCCATAGCACTGATTCGGTGCCTTCTGTTACATTTTCCAATGCCGGCACTTATACCATCACTTATGAAGCCAGTAACGGCAAACAAACAGAAACGGTGACAAAAAACATTACTGTAAAACCCAACAGCGGGCTTCGCAGTTTTAGCAATGTGCAGCTAGGGATTAATACAGCACATAGCACCATCGGTTCTTTCTTTTCAACCAGCCTAAGAAAAGTGATCAAACAATCAGAAGTGGATGCAACAAATGGAAGCAAAATAGATATTGTCTTTTTTGGCTTAAGCCAGTCGTTCAGCTTTAATTTATTTGCCAGCCCCGATAGTGCCGCCGCATGGACTTTTGCATCCATACCCGGCGCTGCGCATACAAAATTTATCAACAAACAGGAAAGCTGTGGTTGCAGCGCCGGCTTTAGCGTGGCTGATTTTGATAATGCGAGTACCGGAGCTGCATTTGACGAGTTGAATATTACGACAACAGCTGGAGGCAGCGGCGAGTTTGATAATAGCCTGGTACCACGGATTGTATTGTTTCAAAACAGCGCCGGTAAAAAAGGAGCGATAAAGATCAAACAGTTTGCAGAAGCGGGGCAGCAGAGCTATATTGTTTGCGATATAAAAGTGCAGAAAGGCCCCCTATAATCCCCCAATGGGGATGTAGAGAGGAACACGGATGACACGGATAAAAATGATTAACACGGATTTTTTTAATGAATTGAATGAAGTAAATATGGTTGAAAACGGATTTAATAAAGACTTATCCTCTTTTTATCTGTAGTTGAATAAGGTAGTAAGGTCGGATTCAATTAGCAATTGAAATGTTACCAGGGTAATAAGGTTTGAAACTTCGTAAGCAATTAACCTTATTACCTTAATAAAAAACAGATACCAAATATTACTAACCTTATTACCTTATTTGCGGAGAATGATGAAATAAAAAAAATATTAATGATGCTGAAAGCTTTACGGGAAGCTTCTTAGAAAGCATCCCCCTTTGGGGATGTAGAGAGGAACACGGATGACACGGATTAAAATGATTAACACGGATGATTTTTTGATGAATTGACAAAATAAATATGGTGAAAATGGATTTAATAAGGATTTACCTTCTTTTTCTGCGAAGCAGGACAATAAATCCGTGTTTATCCGTCCCATCCGTTTAATCCGTGTTCCATTTCTTCGAATTAATAATATAAAACATAAATACGAACACCGAAAACTAAAAACAATGCAACAAATTCTTAAACCTGCGATTCCTATGAGAAAGATCTTATTCCCCATGATGGCTTTATTATTCGTAGCGTCATGCAGTAAAGACAAAGGCGATGCTGATAAAGGCATTGATCCGGGAGATGCTGCTACTGTGGCAGCATCTATTACAGTAATGAATAGTGAAAAAAAAGATGGTAATATGCCACCTGCTGCAAACAATACGGGTTCCATTGTATTATTCGATCCCCAAAAGATAATAACATTAGCAGGCAAATATGCAGTGATAGAACCTTCTGTGCAGACTGGCACACCAACCGGTTTTAATGTACAGGTAAAAGGCGCTTCAGGATATTTTAAAATAACTACTACAACATCTTCAAAGTATATCGCAATTCAATTGCCGGAAAATATCAAGCCCGGCAGTTTTAAAGTTGTTTTTAATGCATTTGATGCCAGCAATAACGTAAGCAATACTGTTGAAGCAGTTATTGAAGTGATCGAAAAGCTGGGTGGCGCCGGAAGCGAAATTCTTACCGGCACCTGGAAGTTAACCGGTGAATTAAAATCAAATGGCGTTTGGGATTATAATGTATATGATTTAAAACCCGAGGCCAGGTACTATATTAATTGCATCAATGGTAAATTAGGCAGTCTTCATGTCAGCACGGATCCGTATCCCACGGTATGGGCTTCTATATGGAAGTTTCAGTTGAAAAAAAACGAGATGGTTTTTCAGCAAAACGGCACCATGCAGCAGGACTATCAGAAAGATGCTTATATGATAGATTATGGACTTTCAACCTGCAGTGATATTGTGTACAGCCGGAACCTTCCTACAGATAACTATTGGAACCAAAGCAGCGGGTTCATATACAATGCAGCCACCAAAAGGTTAAGTTTTATAAGCAACTACGAAACATCGCTGAAACCAACGTATTTAAACGAGTATGAAATATTGGAGCTGTCTGGTTCAAAGATGATTATCAGATATGTTGGTCTAACTGGCGCCATGGAATTTAGTAAACAATAATAAAGAAGTGGGAGCTGAAAAGATTTTTTAGATATAACGGCCGCAGATGAATACCGATAAACACGATGAATGCAGGCAAATACAGATGCCTTAATAAATTCTATTTGTGTCCATCTGCGTTAATCTGTGGCTGAAACCAAACAGCTTCTAACCGTACCCGATGAACTGCAAAACTAACTGCAATGGAATGCGATTAAGCATAACCTGGTTTTTACTGGGCTTAATTTTCGTGCAGTATAGTTATGCCCAAAGCATAGATATTGAGAATATTGGTAAAAACACAAAAGAAAAACTCAAAGACAAAAAACCTTTTAAAATAACCGGCGGCATCAATGCCAGCACTATATTTTATACAGGTAATACCAATAGCGGCCGTGATCCTTTCAGTTATTATTTAAATGGCAATGTAAACGTCAGCTTGTATGGAGTAGCGGTGCCTCTTTCTTTTTCATTTACCAATAGCGGTTTTTCTTACCGGTACAGTCTTCCGCGTTCACCCAATCGTTTAAGCATACATCCAAAATATAAATGGGTAACGGCCCATATCGGCGATGTAGCGATGGCATTCTCTCCCTATACATTAAACGGCTTATTGTTTACCGGCGCAGGCGCAGAACTTGCACCGCGGGGAAAATGGAGATACAGCGCCATGTATGGTCGTTTTCAAAAAGCCGTTGAGTATGACACGAGCAATACAAGCAGCACAGCAGCGTATAAACGCATGGGGCACGGGTTTAAAATAAATTATGATAATGGTCCGTATAAGTGGGCTGTTTCTTTGTTTGAGGCAAAAGATGTTTTAAACAGCTTGCAGGTGAAGCCCGACAGCTTACAGGTGTATCCGCAGCAAAATACAGCAGTCAGCATGGAGGCAGCGATGCCCGTGGTGAAAAATTTAATCTTAAGTGGTGAGTATGCAGTCAGCGCATTAACAAGTGATATAAGAGCTCCGAAATACGCTGACAGCAATCGTGTAAAATGGCAGGTAAAACTGGCCGGCGGAAGAACATCTACCAACATTTATAAAGCTTTTAAATCAGGATTGAATTATACCATCGGCAGCTCGGTAATTGGTGTTGGATATGAGCGGATAGATCCCGGTTATCAAACATTAGGCGCATATTATTTTAATAATGACCTGGAAAATATCACGGCAAATTTTGCACAATCATTTTTTAAAGGCAAGGTAAATCTTGCCGGCAATGTGGGCTGGCAGCGGGATGACCTGGATAAAACAAAAACCGGCGGCAGCCAGCGAAACGTGATGGCATTTAATCTGAATTATAATCCCGGCCCCCGTTTTACTACCAGTTTGATGTATTCCAATTTTCAAACTTATACCAATGTTAAACCACAGTTTCAATACATCAACCAGTTGACGCCTTATGATAACCTGGATACTTTAAACTTCAGGCAGCTAAGCCAGAATGCAAATGTGAATATGAATTATGTGCTGGGAAAGAATAAAGAAAAGCCGCAAAACCTGAACGTGAATTTCAGCTTCCAGGATTCGTATGATATGCAGGGCGGCATCATTTCAAAAGGCAATGCATCTCAATTTTACAATTTTGCCGGCGCTTACAACAGAACCAATATGGCTAAAGCGATGAGCCTGACCGGCGCTTTTAATGTAACCTATAATACGATTGGCACCAATGATATGATACAGCTTGGCCCTACCCTGGCTTTTAATAAACAACTATGGGATAAAAAAGTGAGAACAGGGGCATCGGTATCGTATAATAAAACACTGGCTTCATCACAAACGCAAAACCAGGTAATGACCATGAGGATGAATGCTGCGTATGTGTATAAAAAGAAACACAATATCGGTCTGAATGTGGCAGGAATGATGAGAACCATGCAGGGTGAAGAAAACAGGCATGATGTGACAGCAACGGTGAACTATAATTATAACTTTTAAAAAATTTGCTATTGTTCGGTGAAAAATTTATTGAAGATGCTGAAAGCCAAATGCGAAGAGACTTATAGTTTGCAAGCGATTAAAATTATAAATAGTTGAATAAGGTAATAAGGTTGGTTTCGATTTTCAATCGAGATGCTATTAAGGTAATAAGGTTTGAAACCGGCGTAAGCAAATAACCTTATTACCTTAGTAAAAAACAGAACCAAAACAGCACTAACTTTATTGCCTTATTTGCCTTGAAAATTGTGTATGAGATTTTAGGCAGACAACAATGAAAAAATACACTACATAGCGTATAGTTGATTACAAAACCCTATCGAAAATCTATGATGCGGCTCCTGATTTTTTCTTTATTGGCTTTGCTGGGAAATATCTCGGCCGCACAGGATTTTTCCAATAAGGGAAAAGATTTTTGGTTATGTTTTCCGTCGCATGTGCCCAATGAAAGATTCGGCGCGGTGTATTATGCTAAAATGAGTCTCTTTATTACGGCTGATAAAGCTTCATCGGGCACTGTTTCTATTCCGGGTTTATTCAATACTTCTTTTACGGTAACGGCAGGACAGGTGACGGAGATTGATATTCCTTATAGTCTTGCTCATATTAACAAGGAAGAAGCAGCCACGGTAATACGCAAAGGCATAAGAGTAAAAGTTGATGCCGGCAAACCTGCAGTGGTTGTCTATTCACATATCTACGCCGGTTTCAGAAGTGCAGCCTCGCTAATTCTGCCATCTGCTGTTTTAGGAAAAAAATATTTTAGCATGAATGCGCCACAACTAAGCATCAGTGGCTCCAGGTCGCAGTTTGTTGTGGTTGCAATAGATACCAATACAACTATACAAGTAATACCGGTAAGGGATGGAGTGAAAGGCCAGGCATTTACTGTTACACTTCCATTGCCCGGCGACCTGTACGAATTCCAGGATGATAAAGATCTGACGGGTTCGTCCATTGAATCGGTAGGCAATGGTACAGAAGCATGTAAAAACATTGCTGTTTTTTCCGGAAGCTCTGCCATCAATATTAATTCACAAACACCCTGTGGTAATGGTGATTCTTATGATCCGCTGTACCAGCAATTATATCCGGTAAATGCCTGGGGAAAAAAATATGGCTTTATACCTTTTGAGAATTATACAAATGGGAGTCTTTATCGTGTGCTGGCATCGGAGAATAATACAACTGTATCCGCAGGTGGAATGACCGTGGCTATATTAAATGAAGGAGAATATTACCCTGATAAATATTCATTTGGCGTGCCGGAAACAAAAGTGCTGTTCATTGCTGCCAATAAGCCGGTAAGTGTGGCGCAATATGCGCAGCGTTCCGCATGCAGCGGGGCAACGCCTCCTGCAGACAAAGGCTATGGCGATCCGGATATGGTTATCTTAAATCCTGTAGAGCAAAGCGTCAATGATGTTACTATGTTCTCTTCGCAAAAAGAAAATATATACACTGACAGCAAGTTTATCAATGTGCTGATAAAAAACCAGGCGACTAATTCATTTACCATCAATGGAAGTAAGCCGGCAATTGCCTGGATGCCGGTGGCGCCGTTGGGTTCCGGGTATTCTTATGCCAAAATAAAATTAGCTGCCGGTCAGTCTTCGTTTACCCTGAGTGCAGACAGTGCTTTTAATGCTATGGCTTATGGCTTTGGCGATTTTGAGTCGTATGCTTATTCGGCCGGTACCAATGTGAAGGACTTATACCGGTTGTTAAAAATTGAAAATGAGTTCGGGCATGCAGATATTCCCCTGAGTTGTAAAAATTCTTCGTTTAAAATTTCGGTTAGTTTTCCCTACCAGCCATTGAAAGTAAAAATATTCTTCAATGGTCTTTTTGAGGATGAAATTATTGACAATCCCATACCTGCAGAATCATTTATTATTAATGGAAGAACTGTTTACCAGTACCGGTTATCAAACTCATACCAGGTTAACAAAGCAGGCAGTTTTCCTATAACTGTTGTGGCTGAGAATGCATCTTTTAATACCTGCAGTAATGGAGAAGATGAAATAGATTTTGAATTGCAGATCATTGAACGGCCAACGGCTGACTGGGAGTTTTTTAATAAAGGCTGTGTAAATGAAGAAATTGAATTTAAAGACAAATCAAATGGACAGGGCAGAGAGTTTACCAAATGGTTTTGGGATTTTGATGATGGAACACAGGACATGAGTGAGATCATAAAACATATTTATAGTGCAGAAAAAGATTATCAGGTAAAACATTGGGCTGTAAATGATATAGGCTGTGGTACGGATACTGTGCAAAAATTAGTAGCTATAACCAATAAACCTGTGGCACAGTTTGCAGTTCCGGCTATAACATGTGAGCAAACAGAAATTTTGTTTGCAGATGAATCAGCTATTACCGGAAAGGGTTCTATCGTTCAATACGCATGGGATTTTGGCGATGGTCAGCAATTAATCGCTGATAATGCGAATCCTGTGAAGCATACTTATGCAAGCACTGCTCTTAATACTGTTTCGTTGCAGGTAAGTACAAATTCTGGTTGCAAAAGTGAAACGGTAACAAAAGCCATAAACGTTTTTGCCAGGCCTGAAGCGGCGATTAAAATACCGACGTTTTGTTTGCCATCAGGCGCCGGAAAATTTATTAATGAATCAATTATTAAGGATGGAACTACAGACCAGCTTAGCTATAGCTGGGATTTTGGTGATGGCATAACTGAAACTGTTAAAGAGCCTGTTCATCAATATAAAGACAAGGGGCCTTATAATGTAAAATTAAAGGTGGTATCAGAACATGGTTGCATAGATGAGCTGATTTCTCCCGTAACAACGATTTATAACCAGGCTAAATTAAATGCAACTATACCTTTAGAAAATTGCCTGGGAGATTCATCCATTTTATCGGTACTCACAAATACATCAGATAATTCAAAACTACGTTTGGTTTATTTAAGTGAAGATGCAGGTGCTGGCTTTAATAAAAACGATATACCTGCCGGAATGACCGCGTTTACTCAATTGTTTAAATTTAACAGCCCTGGTGAACATACTCTTGCAATCTTTGGTGAAGTTGAAACGAGCGGCTGTTTTACAGATACGCTGGTAAAACTAATTTATGTAAATAGTCTTCCTTCGGCGGGATTTAAAATTGATTCTCCCTTATGTGAAAAAAAGACAATAAACCTTATCGATATATCTTCCTCAGCAGATGGCACTATTACAAAATGGCGATGGGAACTCAGTAATGGACAAGTTTCAGAAGATAAGAATTTATCGTTGCTTCCTGATCCCGGTAATTATACAGTCAACTTAAGAATCGAAACAGATAAAGGTTGCAAAGCTGAAACCGGTGTACAGCAAATAAAAGTTGAAAATCTTCCGGTGCCCGATTTTGATATGCCGTTGGCTTGTGAAAATGATATAAACGTTAAGTTTATCAACCAGAGCAAAATAGCTGATGGAACTGAAAACGGCTTTACTTATCAATGGAATTTTGGGGATAATAATTCTACAACAGACAATCCAAATTTCAGTACAGAAAAAGACCCTGTACATAGTTTTACAAAAGCCGGCTCTTATGATATTCAGTTAGCGGTGATTTCAGAGCGGGGATGTGAAGCAAGTATTACAAAGAATTTCATGGTTAGCAGTTCTGTGTCGAGGGCAGAATTTATAATTGAACAGGATGCATTTTGCAGCAATCAAAATGTAGTAATTAAAGATAACTCTGCTATCAATTTTGGAAAGATCAGTAAAACCGGGATATACTGGGACTATGAAAATGATCCGGAACAAAAGACGATTGACGGCGATCCTTCTATTGGAAAATCCTATACTCATAAGTATCCTGATTTTTCCGGCACCGAAAAAAAATATTCTATCAGGTATGTTGTTTATTCAGGAACGACCTGCGTCAATGAATTTAGCAAGGTGATTTCAGTAAAAGCTGCTCCCGTTATAAAATGGGATGCAGTGACGTCTGTTTGCGAAGAAAAAGAGCCTTTAAAAATTTCGGCCAGTGAATTAAATAATTTGGCTGGAGAATGGAGCTTTAATGGGCCCGGTACTTCAACAGATGGATGGTTCAATCCCAAATTTGCAGGGCCGGGACTTCATGTGATTAACTATAGTTTTACTACTACCGATGGCTGTTCTACAAGCAAGAAACAAAACGTTGACGTATTTTCAACTCCAATAGCAAACGCAGGTCCGGATAAAACAATTGAGAAAGGCGATGTGATTAAATTGGAAGGATCGGGGAATGGCATAAGTTATTCATGGAGCCCGGCTGTGAATATTAATGATACAACAGTGGCGACTCCAATGGTAAATCCTGTTGAAGATATTACTTACACATTGAAGGTCACTTCTGCCAACAATTGTATCGTTTTTGATGAAGTAGCCGTCAAACTGCTGCCGGAAATTTTTGTGCCCAATGCCTTTACTCCTAACAACGACGGAAAAAATGACAAATGGAATATACCCGGCCTGGCTGATTATGAAGATTGCACTGTTCAGATATATAACCGTCATGGACAAAAAGTTTTTGAATCGAAGGGATATAGCAAGCCATGGGACGGTAGTTTAAATGGGACTCTTTTGCCAACAGGAAGCTATGTTTGGCAAATTCAATTGAAAAAAGGAAGAAAACCTTTATCGGGATTTGTGGTACTTATCAGGTAAGATTATCTTAATAATCGGTGGGGCAGAACGAGTGTATTTATCCGTTCCTGTTAAATCTATACCCCGGTGTTTTTTCTTCCGGCATCACATCGAAAAGTTAGCAACCAGCTTTATTATTCTGCCGGTAGGCAGGGCTTATGAAATAATAAAAAGATTGCGACATACAAATAAAACCGATGTGCTGACGGAAAAGGGACGGATGTCTTGGTAGCTGCCCGGAGTCCCTGCCATCACACGAAGGCCTATAGCATCAGGAGACTCCGGGCGGAAACAAGCAAACTATAGAGCTACATGTCTCGCCGTTCAAAGTACTGAAACCTTTACCGTAGCATATCAGAACAAAGAATACCACTATACTTTGTATTACTATGACATGGCAGGCAACCTGGTAAAAACAGTGCCGCCGGCAGGAGTAAAACCGGATTTTAGAAAGGTTTACACAGACCAGGTAGAGATAGACAAAGCGGCAAAAACACTTAATACAAGACCACATACACTGGTTACCCAATACCGTTACAATAGCTTAAACCAGGTAGTGACGCAAAACTCACCCGATGCCAACACTTCTAAATTTTGGTATGACAAACTCGGCCGCCTTGTTGTGAGCCAGAATGCACAACAAGAGAGTGATGGTAAGTACAGCTACACTATATACGATAACCTTGGCCGTATAACAGAAGTAGGGCAGAAGCCGCAGAGCACGGCTATGTCGCAGATTATAAGCCAGAATCAGCAGGATGCAGATGCATTGCAAGATTGGTTAGATGGTCCGGGTGTCAGAGAGCAGATTACATATACAGGTTATGATGTTGCGTTTGGTATAAGCGCTGCCGCCCCTAATGGCGCCTACTATGGCGAAGGACTTGATCAGCATAACATGCGAAACAGGGTAAGTTATGTTTACACAAAGAACTTAGAAACCGATGGTGCCCAGTTTCCGTTTTTTTACACAGGAACCTTTTATACTTATGATATACATGGCAATGTTGAAACAGTTTTGCAGGACTATGGCGGCGTCAGTGAAATGCAGGGAACATCTAATAGTCAAAAAAGAATCGAATACGATTACGATCTTATCAGCGGCAAAGTAAACATAGTAAGCTACCAGCCTGACTGGTACAGTGCCGGCCAACAGGAATTAATAAGGAATGAGGACAAATTCTTTCACAAATACAAATACGATGCACAAAATCGCTTAACGGAAGTATATACCAGCCGCGATAAAATTGTATGGGAAAGAGATGCAGCCTACCAGTATTATAAACATGGCCCGCTGGCACGTACCGAATATGGGCAGCTTCGGGCGCAGGGTTTAGACTATGCCTATACCATACAAGGCTGGCTGAAAGGAGTAAACAGTACTGCGATATCAGCTACCAGCGCCGCCTGTCCGGAAGGTTCAGTATTGGGAGCTGTATTTAATGTTACTGGTCGTGAGCAATATTCTCAGCCACCTGTATATATAGCCTCGCAGGAAATAAACTTTGAGCCCGGTTTTGAAAGCTACAGCAATGATCAGTTTGAGACAGAGATCATGCCAGGTGGAACGGTTTGTACACCCGGCCAGGGCACCGAAAACATACCTTATACATCGGGTGATATGGGCAGGGATGGAGATCCCACTGATAACATAAATGATAAAGTAGCAAGGGATGCCTTTGGTTTTTCATTGAATTATTTTAATAATGACTATAGCGCCATTGGTACCGGAATACAAAGCTTTGCTACCGGCCTGCGCAACCTGCCGCTTAATAACGACGGCATGATAACCGGCGCCGAACTCTTTAATGGCAATATAGCTTCTATGCTGGTGAGTATTCCAAAGCTGGGAATAGCCGGCGATGGCAATAGCGGTACCAACCCGGTATTGTATGGTTACCGTTACGACCAGCTCAACAGGATAGTGGGGATGAATGCTTATAAAAATGATCCGTCCAATACCCAGTCTAATATATTCTTGCCGAAAGTTATGGATGATTACAGGGAAAGGATCAGCTATGACCCCAATGGAAATATTCTTACTTACCTGCGCAATGGCACCACGGCACAGCCGAAGCCGGGCACTGGCACCGGCGGCAAGGATATGGACGATCTTAAATATAAATACCTGTATATAAAACCAGACAATACAAAAGGAGAATATGTTCCCGGTCTTACTGTTCTTGATCCGTCATGGAGGCGCACCAACCAACTGGCCAGTGTGCAGGACGAAGTTGACAATATCACCGGCGGAAAGGATAATTATAAGAATGATATAGATGGCCAGGATGCCTTTAACTATGAATATGATAAGATCGGTAACCTTATTAAAGATCAGCAAGAGGGCATCTTGAATATCAGTTGGAGTGTGTATGGTAAGATCATGAGCATTACGAAAGATGAAGACCGCAATGAGGCGACCACTAATGATCAGACGTTGATCGCTTACACGTATGATGCAGCCGGTAATAGAATTACCAAAACAGTAGACCCGCCGCAGGGAGCGACCAAGACTACTATCTATGTAAGAGATGGCAGTGGAAATGTAATGAGTGTATATGAGAAAGAAACAGCAGGCGCTATTAAGCAAAGTGAAATACATCTGTATGGCAGCAGCCGTATTGGTATGGTAACAGAGCGTCCCAAAAAACCGAAACCGCAGTCCATTGCTGCCGGCTTTGGAACAGCCTTTTTAAGTACCTTCACCCGCAATGAAAAGATCTTTGAATTAAGCAATCATTTAGGTAATGTGTTGGTAACAATTACCGACAAAAAGAAAGCTGTTGACACTTATGCCGATGGTGATATTGACTATTATGAAGCCGATGTAATAAGTGCCAATGATTACTATCCCTTCGGGATGATGATGCCGGGAAGAAAGTTCGCCGCCGGAAGCGGTTACAGGTATGGGTTTAATGGGCAAGAGAAATCTACGGAAATAGAACCAAATGGAAATAGTTATACGGCAGAGTTTTGGCAGTATGATGCGAGGATTGGAAGGCGTTGGAATGTTGACCCTAAGCCTACAAAAGGCATAAGTCCCTATAGTTCGTTCATCAATAATCCTAATTTATTTAAAGATCCGTTTGGCGATACTACTAAATTCTATGGAAATGATGGTTCGTTTTTATACCAAAATAACAAAGGCAAAGGCATGGATTTATATGTAGTAGCGACCGAACAATTTAATTCCCTAAGTTCTAAATATAAAAACAAAAACACACTGACAAGCGAATTAATAAAGACCGGTATAAGAGCCTACGATAATCAAGATGATGCCGCGGCTTCGTGGGCTCCTGGCGGCTTTGCAGCGACCAAGGGTGACAATATGGAGCGAGGAGCAAGAATATTTCGAACAAAAGCATTTGGGGATAAAAGCGTTAGCCAGTTATTTACCGTTGGATCCACCGTTAAAGGTCAAAAGTCTGATCAGCCTGGTGTCTCTCAGGAAATAGATCCAAGTGGCTCAACGGCAACCCTGAACGGTAAAGATCTAACTTCATATAAGAGTACCAGAACGGTCGTCACAAGGCGCGGTAATGTGATAGTCAGTCAAAAAGAAATAACCTATCAAAACTGGCAAGTTACAGCAGAAGTACACACACATCCTCCTGGAAATGATAATTTTTCGATTTCTGCGGGAGACATTTTCAGGGGGCAAACTTTTGGCGGTGATTACGGTAGAGCAGTAGATGGAGTTAGTGTATATTTAGTGTCCACTACTTGGGCTGGTGTAAGCCGAATGTTCCGGTTGGATCTGACTCCAGAGGATGGACAGAATTATTTTAGAAGTGTTCGGGAGGGAGAGACCTTTATGCTTCTAAACAGACAAACAATGTATATAAAGGATGGAAAAGTCGAATCTGTTTATTTTCATGGGGAGAAAGTACGATGAGAAAATCTTATCACTAAAGTAAAAAGCATCAATGTGAAACTAAAATGTAGTTCTTTATTTTTCTGCATACTAATTTTTGGATGCAGTTTAAAGACTTCGAACATGGATATTTTTTTTCAAAAGCTGGACAATACACTTTCAACCATTGAAAAAGAGAAAATTCGAGAATGCCCTGATGTTGGCTGTTTGATCGTCTTAGTTCAATCCAATATGAGAGAAAAGTTTTCTGATGCGTATGAAGCAGCGGCTTCTCATATTGACCAATTCTTCATCGATTCACTTAAAATTGATAGTGTGTATGACAGGCAAAGGTTTATGCTTCTTGCTTATCAAAAAAAAATAACCGGAAAAAAATTAGATTTGGTTGAAATAAAGAGTGAAATAGCTCAATTTGATAAGTTACAGGATAGCATATATGCCGAAGAGGATTGGGCAGTTATAAGAACCCAAATCGATACAGCCAAACTTAACTTTGATCGTTTCCAAACTAACGACACATTATTTCTGGAACTTCCACTTAGAACTAAAGGCACTAAAAAAGTAGCTGCTTATTTTAACGGATATAATAAAAATAATTTTACAGACACGTTGTTTGTTAAAGCGATATTAATTAAAAAAACCAAAGAGAAGACTGAACAATCAAACCATACTTATTATGAGTATTTTTTTTCAGTTAAAATTCTCATAGCTAGTAATACAAACATAAATTTAGTCGATAATTTATATCGAAGTGACAGTATCATTACAATACCTTTAAACGCTTATGGGAGATTCATCAAGAAATAAATTTGCCTGGCCGTAAGTGATGCTTACAGAGTCCCCCGCAATCGGTAGAGTTCGTTAAGTAAGTAGGGAGCGGTCCTGAGTTTGCAACTCAGGGCTTCATTCGTAGCCGAGTCTGGCAAAGCCGACTCGGCGTGATACGAAGAATGAATAAGTAACAAAGCAGATCATGGATTTCTTCCTTACCGAGTTTTCCTAATGAAGACTTCATAGCCGATGTCTGGTTCTTAGCTTTGTGCGTTGGCTGCCGACTCGGCGTCCTTATGTGACGGATTTATCACTCATTTTTTGTTCATTGTCGTGTATTCTTCCATGCCGAATGTTCCTTGTTTTCGCAGGCGGTGTCTGGCTATGGGCATGTGCACAGCCGCCGGCTCGCTGTGTTACAGAGCAAAATTTCTTAATTTAACAGAATGCCTGTCAAAAGAAAGATAACCGAACCTGATGCTGTATTTTTTATTACAATCACCTGCCATCAATGGCTGCCTTTAATTGAAATGACCAATGGTTATGATATAGTATATAAATGGTTTGATCATCTGAAAAGGAAAGGGCATTACATTAACGGTTATGTTATCATGCCTAATCATCTGCATGCTTTAATTGCTTTTCGAAATACCGGCCAATCCATCAATACTATTGTTGGTAATGGTAAAAGATTCATGGCTTATGAGATCATTAAACGGCTGGAGCAGCAAAATGAAACGGAACTATTACATCGGCTTAACTTATCTGTGGAAGCTAAAGACAGGGAGAGAAATAAAAAGCATGAAGTATGGGAAGACTCATTCGATTGGAAAGAGTGCAGATCAAATAAATTTATGAAACAGAAACTGGATTATATGCATGATAATCCTTGTCGCGGCAAATGGAACTTGGTATCAGATGTTACAGAGTATGTACATAGCTCGGCAAAATTTTATTTATGCGGTGAACAGGGAGTTTATCCAGTGATGAGTTATCTTGAGTTGGCAGACATTGATTTGACGAAACCTGTCTCCGGTTGAACGCCGAGTCGGTAGCCATCACACAAAAGCCAGCAACCAGACATCGGCTGCGAAGTCGTAGTAGGCACACTCGGCAAGGAAGAAAAATGAAGTAAAAAAGAATCCATGATAGATAACTATTTAAACCTTTCAATAGAGGAGATTGAAAAAGAAAAATGGGAAAACTTACAGGAATATCCAACTAATTTAATTAAAAGGGCCTATGAAATCAGAAGGAAAAAAATTTCAGATTATGGCCTTGATGATTATCGAATTGCAATCGACCAGGATATGGGCGTGGAAATATTAGTGCCTTTTGCAGTGGAAAAATTGAAAAGTAATATTTTACTTGAAGCCATATACTATCCAGGGGATTTACTTTTCACAGTATTAAAGAAGGGCGCCTATTGGAGAAATCATCTAATTGAGAGTGACAGATTTAAATCGTATTTAATCCGCAAAAGAACCGAAATAGTTGAAACCACTGAAATAACGGACGAGATAAAGGAGAAATTATTATCTGCAGTTGATGCTTTTATTAACTAATCAACTTTTTATTTTTTATTCAACATTTATTGATGGACAGAGTCGAGTAGACCAAAGCATTGCAGCTTCAGCCGCTCACAGAACCGTGCTTGACAGTCTCCCATCACACGGCTCTTGTTATTCAATCATGTTTTTATTCCCTTTTGCCAGTGATAAAACAAAT
>Ga0187893_10009192_pt1 | contig 15282 bp, 16 predicted proteins | sample MA1701074metaG_FD_139574 | JGI IMG/M metagenome (GOLD analysis project Ga0187893, IMG submission 139574) | White microbial mat communities from a basaltic lava cave in the Kipuka Kanohina Cave System on the Island of Hawaii, USA - MA170107-4 metaG ... | reverse complement strand
CGGATCGCGATGGCGCGCATTCGTCGCTGGCGGTTACGGTCGCCTTCGACGTGCCTGCCGCGGCGCGAACGCTGCTTCTGCGCGTGAAGGAGTTTCCGCCGGTGCGCATCGAAATCCCCGCGGCAGAAACCGGCCCGCGCTAGGCTGGGTGCTAGTCGTCCGCGTGAGGCAGGCCGCCGCTGTGCAGGCGGCGCGCGATCACGAAGCTGTAGTGAATTCCCGAAAAAATCGTAAACGCGGCCACCAGATAGACCAGGCCGGACTCAATCGTCTCCAGCCACGACAGCGGCGCGGCGGCGGTGGCAATCACGAAGAACACCAGCACGATCTGCGTGCCGGTGGTGATTTTTCCGTAGATGGATGGCGGCAGCGGGCGGTAGCCCACCGTCACCAGGATCACCGCCGCGATCAGCAGGATGAGCACATCGCGACTCAACACCAGAATCGTCAGCCACCAGTACAGCTTGCCTTTCACCGCCAGCATCAGGAACGACGACGACAGCAGCAGCTTGTCGGCAATCGGATCGAGATAGGCGCCGAGCGCGGTTTTCTGATCGAGCCGCCGCGCCAGCACCCCGTCCAGCAGGTCGCTCAGGGCGGCCGCTACCAGAATCCCGAGCGCCCATTGATAGCGGTCGTAGTAAATGAAAATCAGGAAGAACGGCAGGAAGGCCAGCCGCAGGAAAGTAATCTGGTTCGGGACGGTGAAGATGCGTGTGGCCATGGTTCAGGTGAACTGCGCCAGATAGTCCTTCAGCGAGCGGCCGATTTTCATCGCGAAGATTTCTTCCATCGAAGGCACCGCGCCGCGCGGCTCATCGAGCGCGATGCGTTCCACCCGCGCCATGGGAAAGAACAGCGTGGGCATGCCCACTGTATCGCCTTCCGGGTCGCGCACCTGGCGGATGAAATCGTCGAACGCCGAAAGATCGATGCCGCGCAGTGTGACGCCGGCCGCGCTGATCTCCAGCAGCTCGCCCCACAGCTTCTCCTTCGGCGAGTGCAGGCTGATGACGACAATGGAGTGCAGTTGCATCAGGCGCTCATCGTTTTCAGGTCCGGCGCGATGCGCAGCTTCGGCTCAGTGTACTTCTGGACTTCCTCGGGCGTCACGCCGGGCGCGACTTCGGTGAGCAACAAGCCTTCCGGCGTGACTTCGATCACGCCGAGCTCGGTGACGATGGTGTCCACCACTTCCACGCCGGTCAGCGGCAGCGAGCACTTGCTGCGGATTTTCGGCTGGCCGTCTTTGGTGGCGTGCTCCATGGCGATAATCACGCGCTTCGCCCCCGCCACCAGATCCATCGCTCCGCCCATGCCCTTGAGCATCTTGCCGGGGATGGCCCAGTTGGCAAGATTGCCGCGCTCGTCCACCTCCAGCGCGCCGAGCACAGTGAGGTCCACGTGTCCGCCGCGAATCATGCCGAAGGAATCGGCGCTCGAAAAATAGCAAGTGCCGCGAATTTCGGTGACGGTCTCCTTGCCCGCGTTGATCAGGTCCGGGTCTTCCTCGCCTTCAATCGGATACGGCCCCACACCGAGCATCCCATTTTCCGATTGCAGCACCACCTCGACGCCCGGCGCGATGTAATTCGGCACCATGGTCGGCAGGCCGATGCCCAGATTGACGTAGAAGCCGTCACGCATCTCCTGCGCTACGCGCTTCACAATAATGATTCGCTTGTCGACATCCGCTGTCGTCATCGTTTTCTCCCGTAGGGGCGGACCTGCGTGTCCGCCCTGGGGCGCATCCGCCGCAGGCGGACGCCCCTATCTACCCGCGCTTGCGCACCGTGCGCCGCTCGATACGCTTCTCGTACGTGCCTTGAAAAATCGCGTTCACAAAAATCCCCGGCGTGTGCACGTGATCCGGATCGATCTCTCCCACGTCCACCAGTTGCTCGACCTCGGCGATCACCACGTCAGCCGCCGTGGCCATCGGCGGATTGAAGTTGCGCGACGTCCGCCGGTAGACCAGATTGCCCCAGCGGTCGCCCTTCCATGCCTTGACGAACGCGAAGTCGCCGCGCAGGGCGCGCTCCAGCACGCAGTGCCTGCCGTCGAATTCGCGCGCCTCTTTTTTCTCGGCGATCATCGTGCCGTAGCCGGTGGGCGTATAGAACGCGGCGATGCCCGCGCCGCCGGCGCGCAGCCGCTCGGCCAGCGTGCCCTGCGGGTTCAGCTCCACCTCCAGCTCGCCGCTCAGCACCATGCGCTCGAACAGTTTGTTCTCGCCCACGTAGGTGGCGATCATTTTCTTCACTTGCTTGGTTTGCAGCAGCAGGCCGATGCCGAAGTCGTCCACGCCGGCGTTGTTCGACACCACGGTCAGGTCTTTCGTGCCTTTGCGGCGCACCGCGGCGATCAGGTTCTCCGGGATGCCGCACAGTCCGAAACCGCCCATCAGCACCGTCATGCCGTCGCGCAAGCTGGCGATGGCCGCATCTGCATTCGCGATTCGCTTATCCACGATTTTCTCCGTGATGAGTTTACTTCATCTGGCGCAGGATTTTGTAGACCTCGTTGGCGGCGTCGAATTCGTGCTCCAACTCGCGGCTGGCCAAGTTTGCGCGCAAGTGCTCGATGGCCTGCCCTAAGCGATTCAGCGCATCCGAGGTGTTTTCGCGGTTGGTGAGGCAGATGTCGCGCCACAGCGCGTAAGGACTGCCGGCGAGCCGCAGCGAATCGCGCGCGCCGGGCCCGGCGAGCGTGAGCGGCAAGCCTGTGTCGTCAGTTGCTTCTCGCAGCGTTCCAGCCAGCGCTACGGCCACGAGTTGCGGCAGATGCGAGATGAGGGCGACCGCGCGGTCGTGCTCTTCGGGGGAGAGCCACACCGGCTCCGCGCCGATTGCCGCGACGAGTTGCGCAAAGCTTCCCACTCGCGCGTCGGCCCCATCTCTTGCGCCGGCCAGCGCATAGCGCGCGCCGCGAAACAGATCGCCGTCAGCGTGCTCGATTCCGCCGGTTTCCTTCCCCGCCAGCGGATGCCCGCCCAAGAAGCGCGCTTCCGCGCGGAATTGCTCGCGAGCGGCGCGTTCGATCGGCGCTTTGACGCTGCACGCGTCGGTGACCAGCGCGCCGGGCCCGGCGTGGCGGGCAATCTCCGGCAACAGATCGAGCGTGACGCCGATGGGCAGCGCAACGTAGACCAGATCCGCGCCGGAAACCGCCCGCGGCAGATCGCTGATGCCAAGCTCGACGGCGCCGCGGGTCGCGGCCGCTTGCAATACCGCGGGCCGATCCCAGCCCACCACGCGCGCCGCAGGCAGCGCGCGGCGCACCGCCAGTCCGAACGAGCCACCGATAAGGCCGGTGCCGAGAATCGCGATGCGCTGAAAATGTTGTGTCGGCATGTTCCTCGGTAGGGGTGGGCCCCAGTGCCCGCCTCCGCGCTACAAACCGGTGCCTGCAGGGCCGACACGGGGGCCTGCCCCTACGTGCGACGTTTCGACTTGCGCGCGCGCTCTTCGCGGCGCAGTTCGTTGCGCACGGCCCGGCGCGTAAGCCGCAGCAGATTTTCATACAGCTCCACGAGAATGCGATCGGGAAGCGGGCCGCGGTTGGCGCGGCGCACATTGTCAGCAATCTGCCGCTCGCGCGAGTGGCTGAACAGCCGCTGGCCGGCGGCGCGCTTCCGTCGTCCAACCTCGAGCGAGCACTGCGCGCGCAGGCCGAGCAGGCGCACCAGCTCGCGGTCGAGCCGGTCAATACGCGCGCGAAGATTAAGAACTTTGGGATCCATGTCGCTCACACCGCTTCCCGGCGGCTCATGCCTTTGCGGCCGGCCTCTTTGAGCGCGCGCACTTTTTCCGCCACCGCGGCGGACGCCGCTTCCGCTGTGGCTGCGCGCTCGATTTCCGCCACCAGCGCCGAGCCGACCACCGCTGCATCGGCCAGCCCGCCCAGCACCGAAACATGGCCGGGCAGCGAAATGCCGAAGCCCACCGCAATCGGCAGCGACGCGGCTGCGCGCACGCGGCGGATCAGCGCCGGCAAATCCCCGGCCAGCGCGTCTTTTTCGCCGGTCACGCCGGTGCGCGAAATCAGATAGAGGAAGCCGCTCGATGCTTCCGCCAGCAGCTCTAGCCGCGCGTCGGTGCTGGTGGGCGCGGCGAGAAAAATTGTGTCCAGCCCGCGGTTGCGCACTGTGCGACGGAATTCCGCGCTCTCTTCCGGCGTGAGGTCGGTGATGAGCACGCCGTCGGCCCCCGCCGCGGCTGCTGCGTCCGCAAATTTCTCCGCGCCCATTTGCAGCACGGGATTGAAATAGCTGAAGAGCACCAGCGGCACACCGCTCTGGGCACGGATGCGCCGCACCAGATCGATCACGCCGGCCAGCGTGGCGCCGCTTCGCAATGCGCGCTCGCTGGCGCGCTGTATGGTCGGGCCGTCGGCCAGCGGATCGCTGAAGGGCACGCCCAGCTCGACCACGTCGGCGCCCGCTTCCGCCAGTGCGAGAACGATGCGCTCGGTGGCATCGAGCGAAGGGTCACCGGCCGTGACGTACGCCACCAGCCCCAGCTCGCCGGCCTGGCGGAGCCGCTCAAATTGCCGCGCGATTCTGGAGGGAGCCGGATTCATCGCTTCACTTCTCCAGCGCCCGCGATAGAATTTCCATGTCCTTGTCGCCGCGGCCGGAGAGGTTGAGGATTACAATTTCCTCGCGGCGCATTTTCGGCGCGCGGCGAATCAACTCAGCGATCGCATGCGCCGATTCCAGCGCGGGGATGAGGCCCTCGGTTCGCGCCAACGTGCGCGCCGCATCGAGCGCGGCCTCGTCGCTCACCGCGGTGTACTCTGCCCTGCCCTGCTCGGCCAGCCAGGCGTGCTCTGGGCCGACCGCCGGGTAATCGAGCCCCGCGGAAACCGAATGCGTCGTCGCAATCTGTCCATCGCCATTCTGCAAAACGAAAGTGTACGTTCCTTGCAGCACTCCGGGGCGCGCGCCGCTGAAACCGGTTGCTGCCGCCAGCCGCGCGGCGTGCTCGCCGAGTGTTGCCCCGCGTCCGCCGGCCTCCACGCCGATCATCTTCACGTTCGCGTCGCCCAAGAACTCGTAGAACAATCCGATGGCATTGGATCCGCCGCCGACGCAGGCCAACAACGCATCGGGCAGGCGCTTTTCCGTTTCGAGGATTTGCGCGCGCGCCTCGCGGCCGATCACCGACTGAAAATCGCGCACCATCCCGGGATACGGGTGCGCGCCGAGCACGGAGCCGAGCAAATAGTGAGTGTCGTGCACGTTGGTCACCCAGTCGCGCATGGCTTCGTTGATGGCGTCTTTCAACGTGCGGCTGCCGGAGTCCACTCCCACCACCGATGCGCCCAGCAATTGCATGCGCTTGACGTTGAGGCGCTGCCGCTGCATGTCTTCCGTGCCCATGTACACCACGCACTGGAGCCCAAGGCGCGCAGCAACCGTGGCCGTGGCCACGCCGTGCTGCCCGGCGCCGGTCTCAGCGATGATGCGGCGCTTGCCCATGCGCGCGGCCAGCAAGGCCTGGCCGATGCAGTTGTTGATCTTGTGCGCGCCGGTGTGCAGCAGGTCTTCGCGCTTGAGAAAAATGCGCGAGCCGCCAAGATGCGCGGTGAGCCGCTCGGCAAATTGCAGCGGCGTGGGACGCCCGGCAAAGTCGCGCAACTCGGCCGCAAACTGAGCGGCAAACGTCTCGTCGGCGCGCGCGGCGGAGTAGGCTTGCTCAAGCTCCTCGAGCGGCGCGACCAGCGTCTCTGGCACATACCGTCCGCCGTAAGGACCAAAGCGGCCGCGCGCGTCGGGCCAGGTTTGAGTTGCTGTGCTCATCGGTTGTTGGCCGCGTGAAAAATCAACGCAAACTTCAAAAGTTCGGCGTGATCTTTTTTGCCGGGGGCAGCTTCGATGCCGCTGCACACGTCTACGGCATGCGGCTTGGCTGCTTGCAGCGCCTCCGCAATATTCTCGGCGCGCAGCCCGCCGGCCAGAAAGATGCGACCGAATCGCGCCGCGCGCTTTGCCACGCGCCAGTCAAACATCTTGCCGGTGCCGCCGAGCGCCTTGCGGCTGAAGCCATCCAGCAGGAACGCATGGACCTTCTCGTACTGCTTCAGCTCTGCCACGCGGAACCTCGGCCGCACACGAAATGCTTTGATCACGCGCCACCGCCGGGCGAGTTGTGCCGATTGTTTCGCCGACTCGTCACCATGCAACTGCACCGCATGCAACCCGGCGGCGCGGGCCATCGCATCCACCGCGGCAGGCGGCTCATTGACGAACACGCCGACCGCCTGAACGCTTCGCGGCAATCGTCGCACGATGCGCGCCGCGGCACGCGGTGCGATGTAGCGCGGGCTCGGCCGGTAGAAATTGAAGCCCAGCATGTCCGCTCCGGCATCGCAAGCCAGTTTCGCGTCGGCCCAATTGGTAACGCCGCAGATTTTGAGTTTCGCTTTCACGTTCGTCGCTATCGCGACACCAGCCGGCGCGGGCCGATCTAAGATCGAGCCCCTACCATTTGGCCGCGCCCTTCCGCAGGCGTTTATCGGCGCTCATTCGCGGTTCCCAGAATTTGGCTTAACGCCGCGGCGGGATCCTCCGCCTGCATCAAGTACTCGCCAATCAGGAACGCATCGAAGCCGGCGGCACGCAGGCGCGTGAGGTCCGCGTGTGCGCGCAGGCCGGACTCGCTCACCGCAACGCACTCCTCGGGGATGGCTTCGATCAGCTCGAGCGAAGTTTCCACCCGCACCTCGAATGTGCGCAGGTCGCGATTGTTCACGCCGACGATGCTCGCCCCGGCTGCCAGCGCGCGCTGCAACTCCTGCGCCGTGTGAACCTCCACCAGCGGCTCCATGCCCAGCTCGCGGCCGAGCGCGATCAATTCGCGCAGCGCCGCATCGCTCAGCACGGCGACAATCAAGAGAAAACTGTCCGCATCTGCGGCGCGCGCCTCCCACACCTGCCACGCATCGAAGATAAAGTCTTTGCGCAGCACCGGCAACGCCACCTTCGCGTGCACCTTGCGCAGATACTCGAGCGAGCCCTGGAAGTGCTCTTCCTCGGTCAGCACCGAAAGCGCCGCCGCGCCACCTTGCTCGAAGCCTTGCGCCAGCGGCACTGGCCGGAAATCCTCGCGCAGCACGCCACGGGAAGGCGACGCCTTCTTCAGCTCGGCGATCACGTTCACGCCCTCGCGGCTCAATGCAGCGGCGAAGTCGCGCGGCGGATCGGCCTTGCGCACCGCCATTTTCAGCACCGGCAGCGGCATGCGGCGCTCGTCCAGCACCAGCCGTTCCCGCCGCTTCTCGACGATGCGGTCGAGGATGGTGCCGGTTTTTGTCGGCGCGGTCACGGTTGAACGGTGATTCCCCACGCGAAACGGGGAAACGGTCATGCTATGTGGCGGTGTGAGCGAAGTCAATTTTGGCCAGCGGGCGACTGTGTTAGTCTTCGGCCCTCCGGAGGCTTTATGAAGCTGAGCAAGAGCCTGTTTTTCGCAGTGCTTGCAGCGTTGATGCTGGCGATTCCCGCCGCCGCGCAGAAGCGGCTGATCACCGAGAAGGATCTGCTGCAATTCAAATGGGTGGCCGACCCGCAGATTTCGCCCAGCGGCGCGCGCGTGGCCTACGTGCTGGTCGAGGTCAACGAGAAGGACGACCGCTACGACACCAGCATCTGGCTGGTGGATGCCGCCGGTGGCGCACCGCGCCGCATGACCGCCGGGCCGCGCGACGGCGCACCGCGCTGGTCGCCCGACGGGCGCACCCTTGCGTTTACGCGCGGCGGCGCAGCACCCGGCGAAGCGACGCAGATCTATCTGCTCTCGCTCGAAGGCGGCGAGGGCCGCAAGCTCACTGACCTGCCGCGCGGCGCAGGGGCCGCGGTGTGGTCGCCGGACGGCAAGGCCATCGCCCTTTCCAGCACCACCAAGCCGGAAGACATCGAGCGCAAGAAGAAAGGCGAGAAGGAACCCAAGAAGAGCGACGTGCTGGTGATCAACCGCGCGGTCTACCGCTTCAACAACGCCGGCTTTCTCGACGCCGACCGTCCATCGCACATCTGGACCGTGCCCGTGGATCTGGCGCGCATGGAGCCCGCCGAAGCAAAGCAGATTACGTCGGGCAAGTACAGCGAAGGGATCGTTGGCTGGAGCCGCGACAGCGCCACGATTTTCTTCTCTTCGAACCGCGTGGACGAGACCTACTACGAAGACCCTGACTCGAACGTGTACGCGGTGCCGGCCGCGGGCGGCGAGAGCAAAGTGGTGCTCGACATCAACGGCCCCATCGGCTCGCCCGCGCAGGCGCCGGACGGCCGCCGCTGGGCCTTCGCCGGCTTTATCAATCCCGAGTATCCCAAATCGAGCCAGCAGGCCGACGTTTTCGTGGTGGACGGCCAGCCGCGCAACCTGACCGCCGACTTCGATTTCGACATCGGCGCCGGTGTGATCAGCGATCAGGCGCCGCCGCGCGGCGGCGGGCAGGACGGCATTGTGTGGACCACCGACGGCCGCGCGCTGCTGCTGGCCACCACCAAGCACGGCGCGTCGAACCTGGTGCGCATGGATGCCGCGTCGGGGCGCATGGAGCCGCTCACCGACGGCAAGCATGACGTACTGGCGTGGACCGCGTCCGCCGACCGCGGCATGATCGCGCTGAGCATCAGCACGCCGACGCTGCTTGGCGAAATGTTCCTGCTGGATACGGCCACGAAGAAACTCACGCAGCTTACGCGCGTGAACGAAGCGCTGTTCTCACAACTCAAGCTGAGCGAGCCGGAAGAAATCTGGTATGCGAGCTTCGACGGCAAGAAAATTCACGGGTGGATCCTCAAGCCGCCGGATTTCGACTCTTCGAAAAAGTATCCGCTGATTCTGGAAATCCACGGCGGGCCGCACACCGAATACGGCTGGGCGTTCTTCCACGAATTCCAATGGATGGCGGCGAAGGGCTACGTGGTTTTCTACACCAACCCGCGCGGCAGCACCAGCTACGGGCAGGATTTCGCCAACATCATCCAGCACCGCTACCCCGGCGACGACTACAAGGACTTGATGGCCGGCGTCGACGAGCTGCTGAAGCGCGGTTACGTGGACGAAAAGCGCATGGGCGTCACTGGCGGCTCCGGCGGCGGGTTGCTGACCAACTGGACCGTCACGCAGACCAATCGCTTCGCCGCGGCCGTGTCACAGCGGTCAGTGGCCGATTGGCTCTCCTTCTGGTACACGGCGGACTTCACGCTGTTTCGCCCCACATGGTTTCGCAAGTATCCGTTTCAGGATCCGGAGGAATATTTGAACCGCTCGCCGGTGCGCTTCTCGGAAAAAGTGAACACGCCGCTGATGTTCATCCACAGCGAAGAAGACTGGCGCACGCCGCCGGGCCAGGGCGCCGAGCCGATGTTCCGCGCGCTGAAAGCGCTGAAAAAAACCACGGTGATGGTGCGCTTCCCCGGCGAGAGCCACGACCTCTCGCGCAGCGGCAAGCCGGCGCACCGCGTCGAGCGATTGCAGCACATCCTGAATTGGTTCGACATTTACCTGCAGGGCGCGAAGATGGATTTGTACGATCTGTTGCCGCGCGATTGAGGGTTACTTCAGCAGGGATTCTGCAAATCGCGCGGGGATGCCGAAGTTGGAGCCGCCGAAGCCGCGCAGCACGGCGAAGTTCACGCCGATCACGCGGCCCTGCGCGTTGAACACCGGGCCGCCGGAGCCGCCGGTGGTAGTCTGCGCGTCGTAGACGATGCGGTCGGCCAGCACATCGCCCACGTGGCCCTGCGTGTTGAGCGGGCGAATCAAGCCGCGGCGCGCCAGTTCGGCCATAATGCGCGAGGCGTTGCCGCGGGCCGCGCTTACAATCGAGCGCACGGTTTCCTCCCCCGCGCGCGCCAGAATCGCGTCAATTCCCGTGGCGTAGCCCATCAGCACCACCGGCTGCCCGCTGACCGCCGCAGTGGCGCGAGAATCGAAGCGCAGCACTTCGAGCTTCATCCCGCTCACGTCGCCCTGCACCACCGCCAAGTCCGCATCCGGCGACACCTTGACCACGCGCATGTCCACCGCCGTGGCAGAGCCGGGAAAGAACGCTTTCATCTCCGCGATCACCGGCGTGAAGCCTTGCAGCCGCGCGGAGCTGATTTCGTCGTCCTTCCACCACGGCTCGATCACATGGCGGTTGGTCATCAGCCGGCCGTCCGCAGCCACCAGGAAGCCGGTGCCAAAGAAGTCCGCGCGCACTTCCGGCCCGCGGCCATCGAGATCGAACACCGGATTGCCTTCGCTGTCGGTGATCGGCGTGCTCTGCTGGTTGAGCCCCAGGTAGCGCAGCCGCCGCCCGGTGGCGTCGTGACGGAAAGCCACCACCACATGCAGCAGGGCCACGCTGTTGGTGTAGGCGCGGATGATGCCTTGCGCCACGCGCGACTGCTGCTCGATGGAGCGCAGCCGGGAATTGTTGTCGTCGAGCTGTTTGCGCAGTGTGGCCAGCTCCGCGTTGTTGGCCTGCGTCATCTGCTCGCGCAACTCCGCCGATTTTTGCTCCAGCGCCTGCTGCTGCGCCTGCGCCGAGCTGCGGTCGAGCTCGTCGCGCATCTTCGCGGCGCGGGCCACGAGCTCCTCCTCGCTGGCCAGCCCGCGTTCCAGGCGAGTGATGGCGGCGTACGCCCGCTGCGTCTCCTGCTTGGCGGTGCGGAAGAAGCCGAAGTAGATGGCCGCCATCACCGCGGCCACCAAGATGAACGCTGTGACGCCGATCTTCAGCCGGCGATCCAGCGTGTAGGCGTCGCGCGTCATCTTCTCGGTGACGGCCAGCGCGGTGAAACCCGTCTGCGCCATCTGGAAGCTCTCTTCCGCGATGCGCGTCTGCCGCCGCAACTCCTGCACCGTGCGCCACGCGCGGAGGTGTGCCCGCACGCGCGCCAGCAGTTCATCGTTGGAAGCCGAGCAAGGCACCACGTCATCCGCGCCGAGGTCCAGCCAGCGCGGGCCTTCCGCCGGCGTGCCGCACAGCACCAGCAGGCGCACATCTTCCGTGGTGGCCGATCCGTTCACTTCCACGATCAGCCGGCCCACGTCGAGATTCGGCGTGGCGGCATCCATCAACACAACCGCGATGCCTTTTTCGCGGATGGCCGCCAGCGCTTCGTCCACAAAGCCCGCCACAGACACTTCGTAGCCTGCGGATTGCAGCAATTCCAGCCGCTCGCCGCCGGCCTGCGCGAAACTCTCCACCACCAGGATTTTCTCTTTAGCCGTCATGGCATCGGGAAAGGAGCGCCTATGCTAAAGCAGTTGCGCGGCAAAAGGAAATGTGGCTGGCTCGCGCAACGCTGCGCCGGCCCAGCCGCCCCACGTATCAGGCGCGCGAACGGTGTGGTATCCTCTGGCTAATCGCATTAGAAGGAGACCAACAATGCTCCCCCCAGGAAAGCTGCGTGTGGCAGCCACGAGCGGGCTGATGGCGTGGTTGTGGCTGGCGGTCGCGGGGCCCGTGGCCGCTCAGAGCGCCTCTGATTCCGTTATGCAACGTACGCAGGCCGCCGAGCGTCTTGCAACCGAAGGAAAGCTGCCGGAGGCAGTGGCCGCGCTGGAAGCCCTGGTGAAGGAGTTTCCCGGTGAGTATGACCCGCGGGTGCTGTTGGGAGCGTACCATCTGCTCCTTGGGCGGGCGGCCGAAGCGCGCGCCGCGGCCGAGCAAGCGTCCAGGTTGAATCCGGCGGCCGCCAATCCGTACGCCATAATGGCGGAAGCAGCGGAGCTGGAAGGGGATCTGGCACTGGCCGAAAAGCATTTGCGTAAAGCGACGGAACTGGAGCCAGGTAACGCGAACTACGCGGCCTATCTGGCGGAGATGCTGGTGCAGCAGAAGAGGTATAGCGAAGCCAGCGCGATTTTCGGCGGGATCGCGAGCCGCAATGGGTCGGCAGTGGATGCGCAACTGAACCGCGACCTCTATGCAGAGATGGAGGCGCAGCGGAAAGCTGGCACACAACCCGCGACGTTACGCCTGCCGGTTACCGGCATCGACATCGCGCGGCGCGGGGGCACATCGGTATGGTACGTGCTGGCCCGCAGGACCATCGGGCGGTTCGGCGACGAAATCGTGCAGGTGCAGCCTGGTTTGCGGATCCAGCTGGAGATGGAGAGCAACGATGAGGAGCCGTATCCCTACCCGTGCTCCAATTCGTTTGCGGATCGACCTGCTTTGCCGGAGGCGTCGGAGATCTTGGCCGGGGCATGGGATCGCAAAGTGACCCGCAACCGGCGCTCGAACCGGCCACAGTTCTGCCACGACTTGAAAAACGGCATCCTGATCCTGTCGGTAATTCACCTGGAGAGTGCGGAAGCCCTTAAGCCCTTGCTGGCGGCGATCAGCGAGGCCGCCGTGAAAAAGTTCGGAGCGCGCAGGCCCTAACGGCAACCGCCCGGTCTTGGTCGCACCGCTTCCGCAGGGGGACTGGCTCCATGCCGGCCGCTGCATGCCGGGTCCAGCCGGCCAATCCGGCGCGATTCCCCTCCCGGTGTAACCTCCCCAATTATTTGCGGTATCCATGTTATGAAAGGCGAATGTACAGAGAACTGGAACTCGCCTGATGAGCAAGCTGCATTCTGACGAGGAGCTGATGACACAGGTGCGCAACGGCGCAAGCGAACGGCTGGGTGTCTTGTTCGACCGGTATCAGACCCCGCTGTTCAATTTCTACCTCCGGCTGACCGGCAGCCGCGCGCTGAGCGAAGACCTGGTGCAGGAAGTGTTCGTGCGCATTTTGAAATATCGCCAGAGCTACAACCCGGCCAATCCCTTCCGCCCGTGGATTTACCGCATCGCGCGCAATGCCCGCACCGACCACGCGCGCAAGCAGCATCCGGAGACGGAGTGGACGCCGGAGATGTCGCCGCCGGTGGTTCCGATTGATTCCGCGCAGAAGCAGCAGGAGGCCGCGCTGCTCCACCGCGCGCTGATGCAGTTGCCGGAGGAAAAGCGCGAGGTGCTCATCCTGAGCCGCTTGCAGGAATTGAAGCACGAAGAAATCGCCGGGCTGCTCGGCTGCGAAGTGGGCACGGTGAAAGTCCGCGTGCACCGCGCGCTGCAGGATTTGAAAGCAGCCTACCAGCAATTGCAGGCCGCCATCCCGCCCAATCACGGCCGTACTGGTCAGATTCCACCGCATGGAGTTGCGCCATGAACTGCGAACGCTTTGACACTTTGTTGCCCGACTATCTCGCCGGCTCGCTGCGCCACGACGACGAAGACCGCTTCGAGAGCCACATGGAGCAGTGCGCCCGCTGCAAGGAAGCCGTCGCGCTGTGGAACAAGCTTGCGGAGTTGCCGCAGGAGCAGCCCAGCCCCGCGCTGCGCGCCCGTTTCGAAGCCATGCTGGAGGCGCATCAGGCGTCGCACAGCGAAGCGCCGCGCGACTTGCTGCCGCGGCACTCGTTGCTTCCCTTCCTCGCTGGCGGTGGCTTGACGCGCATGGCGGCCAGCGCCGCGTTTGCCGTAGTCCTGCTGGTGGCGGGGTTTGCCGCCGGGCGCTATTCGATCGCTCCAGCCCAGCAGCAATTGCAGGAAGAGTTGATCGCCCTGCGCGGCGAAATGACCGGCATGCGCCAGGCGGCGTTCCTCCTGATGCTGCAACAGCCCTCGGCCAGCGACCGGCTGCAAGCCGTCGCCATGGGCTCGCAAGCGGCGCAAATGGATCCGCAGGTGCTCGCCGCGCTGATGCAATCGTTGCGCTCCGACAGCAGCGTGGATGTGCGCCTGGCCGCGCTCAATACCCTGGCCCGCTTCGGCAGCCAGCCCACCGTGCGCGAGGGCCTGCTTGACGCGCTGCAACCGCGGCAATCGCCGCTGGTGCAGGTGGCCCTGATTGACCTGCTGGTGGAAATGCGCGACCGCAGCGCCGTGCCGCAGCTACAGAAGGTGAGCCAGGACCCCAACTTGAATCCGGCGGTGCGCCAGCGCGCAGAGATGGCCATCCGCCAATTGAATTAGGAGAATCGCGATGCGCACCACACTTCGCTGCTTGTTCATCACGTTGGCGGCCGTCGCCGGACTCGCTGCTTTGATCACGGGCAGCACGCCCACCGCGCGCGCCGGCATGCTGACCATCATCACGGAATCTTCGCCGGCGGAGCCTCCTGCCCAGCGCAACCGCGATTCGCGCATGCCCTTCAGCGACGAAGAGACGATCCGCAAGAGTTTTGACCTGGGCGCCACGGCCGCCGCGCGCGCCATCACGGTGGACAACGTCAATGGCTCGATCGAAGTCGTGGGCGCCGATTCCAATCAAGTGCAACTCGTGGTCCAGCGCACCAACAAGGCCAAGACGCAAGAGCGGCTCGACCACGCCAAGCGCGAGGTAACACTCGAAATCACGCACGAGGGCGGCGTGCTCAAGCTTTTTGTGGACGGCCCCTTCCGTTGCCGCCGCGAAGGCCGCAAGCGCGACGACTGCTGCTGCAACCATGGCGACGAAGGCTACCGGGTGAACATGGAATTCCGGTTGCAGGTGCCGCGCGAAACGCACATCACGCTGCGCACCGTAAACGGCGGCGACGTCAGCGTGCGCGACATCCGTGGACGCTTTTCGGTTCACAACGTTAACGGCGGCATCGAAATGCAGCGCGTGGCCGGCGGCGGCGATGCGCAAACCGTGAACGGCGATGTGAAGGTGACCTTCCGCGAGAACCCGCGCGAAGACTCGGAATTCGAGTCCGTGAACGGCGACATCGATCTGTATTTCGCGCGCGGGCTTTCCGCCGACTTCCGCTTCAAGACCTTCAACGGCGATATCTACAGCGATTTCGTGGTGAATTCGCTGCCGCCGCGGCCGATGAAGGTGGAACGCCGCGGAAGCAAAACGATCTATCGCGGCGACCGGTTTGCCGGCGGCCGCGTGGGTGCGGGTGGGATTGAAATCAAGACGGAAACGCTGAATGGCGACATTCGCATAAGGGAGAACCATGAATAAGTACACATACAGTTCGACAATTCTTTGCACGCTAGCGCTTCTGCTGGCCGCGCCGCACGTTGCGCAGGCACAGGGCAACCCCGACCGCATCACCGTACCGCTCACCGACCCGGCGCGCCCGGCGCTGGTGAAGGCCAGCCTGCTTTACGGCGGGATTCAGGTCAGGGGCGGCGACGGCAAGGAGATCACCGTGGAGGCGCGCGGCCGCGGCGAGGATTCTGACAAGCGTCGTGACAGCCGTCCGGGAAGCCTGCGGCGGTTGAATGTGCCTTCCACCAGCTTGAGCATCGAAGAGGAAAACAACGAAGTGCGCATCAGTGCGGGCATGCGCTCGG
>Ga0187893_10009191_pt1 | contig 15285 bp, 11 predicted proteins | sample MA1701074metaG_FD_139574 | JGI IMG/M metagenome (GOLD analysis project Ga0187893, IMG submission 139574) | White microbial mat communities from a basaltic lava cave in the Kipuka Kanohina Cave System on the Island of Hawaii, USA - MA170107-4 metaG ... | reverse complement strand
GGAGCTTCGTACGACTGGCCATGGGACGTATCCCTCCTCATCTCATTGGCGTGGGTTGGGTCAGGGTTACGTCCTCTCACTTTCTTGGACCTGCCAAAGTACACAACCTAGCGTACGCTACCCTGTGCGGGGGCGCGATTGACGGCGCCCGCATCCGGGTCTATAATTGCCCAAATTCCCCCGACAAAGGAGTCCTCACCGCTTGGGCCTGGCGGAGGATGTTGAAGAAATCCTCATCCCGGAGGAGGTCTTGCAGGACCGAATCCGGGAGCTCGGACGGCGCATCTCGACCGAATACAACTCCAAAGAACCGCTGCTAGTCGGCATCCTGACGGGTGCCTTCGTTTTTGCCTCCGATTTGCTCCGTGCGATCTCTATCCCTTGTCAGGTGGATTTCATGGCCACCGCCTCCTACGGGAGCGGTACGGAGAGCAGTGGGATCGTGCGCATCCTCAAGGATCTGGATCAGAACATCGAGGGCCGCCATGTCGTGATCGTCGACGACATCATCGACACCGGCCTGACAATGGATTACCTGCTGGAGACCCTCAAAGCCCGGTATCCGGCATCGCTGCGGGTCTGCGCCCTGCTGGACAAACGCTCACGCCGCCGCCGCGAGGTCCCCATTGACTTTCGCGGGTTTGAGATTCCCGACAAGTTCGTGATCGGATACGGCCTCGATTTCGCCGGCCGCTATCGCAACCTACCGTTCATCGGTGTGCTCAAGCCGGAGCTCTACGGGACCTGATTGGGAGGTGAGGCGCCAATGACAATGCACACACACACGGCCGCACTCGGCAGGGTGGCCGGCTTTGAAGAGGATGGCGAACTGCTCGGGCGCGGTCGTCGGGTCCGGCGCACCTATAGTCTTGACGACGTCGCACTCGTGCCGGCGGCGTCGACCCTTGATCCCGACGACGTCGATTGCTCGTGGGCGGTCGGGCGGCTCACGTTCAGGCTGCCCTTCGTAGCCGCCGCCATGGACAGCGTGGTAGATGTCCGAACCGCGGCGGCGATCTCGGGTCTGGGCGGACTCGCCGTACTCAACCTCGAGGGCTTGAGCGTACGGTACGCCGATCCGGACGAACCGCTCGCCGCCATTGCGGCCGCCGCTCAGGACGAGGTGGTCGCGACGCTGCAGCGTCTCTACCGTGCCCCCGTACAAGATGATCTTGTAGGCGCGCGCGTAAGGGCGATCAAGGCCGCCGGCGCGATCTGCGCGGTGTCGATGACTCCCGCCGCGGTCATGCGTCTGGCCCCGCTGGCGCAAGCGGCTGGAGCCGACCTGCTGCTGGTGCAGTCCACGGTCATGACAGAAGAACACAGATCATCACGTGGTCGCGCCATCTCGCTGCGGGCGTTGACGGAGCGCCTCGGGCTGCCCGTCATGGCGGGCAACTGTGTAAGTTACGACGCGGCGCGCGGATTGCTTGACGCCGGCGCGGCGGCGATCTTTGTCGGCGTTGGGCCGGGCGCGGCATGTACCAGCCGGCGAGTATTGGGAATCGGCGTGCCGCAGGCGACGGCCATCGGCGATGTGGCCGCAGCGCGCGAGGACTTCCTGCGGCGCACGGGCGCGTACGTGCCTATCGTCGCCGACGGAGGGATTGCCACAGGCGGCGACGTCGCCAAGGCGATCGCGTGCGGCGCCGATGCGGTCATGCTCGGCTCGGCGCTCGCACGCGCGGAGGAAGCGCCGGGGCGCGGCTTCCACTGGGGCATGGCCACCCCGCACGCGGCGCTCCCGCGCGGCACGCGCATTCGGGTGGGAACGACCGGGACGTTGCAGCAGATCCTTCTCGGCCCCGCGCGCGTGGACGACGGGTCACACAACCTCGCAGAAGCGTTGCGGACCGCTATGGGATTGTGCGGAGCCGCGACGCTTCGGGAGATGCATGCGGCCGAGGTCGTGATCGCGCCGCAGCTGGCCACCGAAGGCAAGGCGGCGCAGTTCAGCCAGAAGGTGGGTCAAGGACGCTGACGTGTCGGCGACGGCCGCGCCGCAACAGACCGCGATGCGCCGGGAGCATTCTGCCCTCGCCGACGACGTCGGACATCGTCCGGTCATCGTCCTCGATTTTGGCGCGCAATATGCGCAGCTCATTGCCCGCCGCATCCGAGAGAGTCGCGTCTACAGCATCATCCTGCCGTATGACACTCCGCTGGCAGAGATCCTGGCCCACCGCCCTCAGGGCATCGTGCTCTCGGGAGGGCCGGCAAGCGTGTACGAGCCCGGCGCTCCAAGGGTCGATCCGGGGCTCTTCGGGGCCGGTGTCGCCACGCTGGGCATTTGCTACGGCATGCAGCTGATCGCGCATGAATTGGGAGGCCGCACCGCCGCCGCCGACCAGCGAGAGTACGGGCGGACGCGGCTGTTTGTCGACGACGGCAGGGATTTATTTGCCGGACTCGAGCCGCGCCTGCTCTGCTGGATGAGTCACGGAGACTCGGTGACCGCGATGCCGGCGGGGTTTGCCGCTCTGGCTCACTCCGATAGGAATCCGGTGGCCGCGATGGCCGACCGGGAACGCAGGCTCTACGGCTTGCAGTTCCATCCGGAGGTCTCGCACACGCCGTGGGGCATCGAGGTGCTCCGCAACTTCCTATATGAGGTGTGCCGGTGCGAGCCAACCTGGACGATGACATCGTTCATCGACCGCAGCATCGGCGGCATCCAGGACGCGGTCGGCGGCGGCCGGGCAATCTGCGCGCTGTCGGGCGGCGTGGATTCCGCGACGGCTGCGGCGCTGGTGCATCGGGCCATCGGCGACCAGTTGACCTGTGTGTTCGTGGATCACGGTCTGCTGCGCGCGGGCGAACCCGAGCAGGTGGTCGCAACGTTCCGCGATAGCTTTCAGGCACCACTTCTGCACGTGGACGCCCGAGATCGCTTTCTGGCACGGCTGCTTACGGTAACCGATCCGGAGCAGAAGCGGCGGGCCATCGGCGAAGAGTTTGTCCGCGTCTTCGAAGAGGAAGCGGCGCGGCTAGGGGAGATCGAGTTCCTCGTGCAGGGGACGCTCTATCCAGATGTCATCGAGAGCGGCACGCGCACCGCGGCCCGCATCAAGACTCACCACAACGTCGGCGGCCTGCCCGAACGCATGCGCCTTCGCCTCATCGAGCCGTTCCGCGATCTCTTTAAGGATGAAGTGCGTGAAGTCGCCCGGCAGCTGGGCCTGCCGGACCGGATGATCGCGCGCCATCCGTTCCCGGGGCCGGGCCTGGCGATCCGCATCCTGGGGGAGGTGACGAAGGAGCGGCTGGACCTGCTGCGCGCCGCGGACGCGATCATCTTGGACGAACTCCGCGAAGCGGGCCTGACCGGACTGATCTGGCAGGCCTTTGGCGTCCTGCTCCCGGTGCACACGGTCGGTGTCATGGGGGACGCGCGCACCTACGGTCAGGTGGTCGTCATCCGGGCGGTAACCAGTGAGGATGGTATGACGGCCGACTGGGCGCGACTCCCCGACGAGGTGCTCGAGACGATCGCGAGCCGCATCACCCGCAAGGTCCCCGGGGTGACCCGGGTTGTCTACGACGTGACCAGCAAACCGCCGGCGACCATCGAGTGGGAATAGCCAAGTCATAGCCCGTCGCGCATAGAGACTCGCTATGCCTATTGACATACACTATTCAATAGGCCATGATCGGTCATGGGGGCTGACCATGCAGCTGAACATCTACATCCCGAAGGGCAGGGCGGACATACTCCGCGCTCTGGACCGCGCCAGCCGGGAAACCGGGAGGCAGAAGAGCGACCTCGTGCTAGAAGCGCTCGAGCGATACCTGGCTGAAAATTCCCGCGAGCTTGGCCGATATCACATGGGGGAGACGATCCGCTGGCGTCGCGGCGACCCCCACGAAGGGAGATTGAAAGGCGTCAAGTGATGGCGTGATCCTGCTCGACACGAACGTCATCGTGGCGTCGCTCAATCTGGACGCGAGTAGGCATCGGGAGTGCCGCGCGGTGGTTGACGCCGCGATTGGTCGACGGCTCCCGGGTGTGGTGTTTGCCCGAGTGCTCCTCGAGGCTTATGCTGTCGTTACCGACAGCCGTCGGGTCAGGAAGGCGGTCGCGCCCGAGCCGGCCTGGAACGATATGGAAGCGCTGGCGCATTCCGTTCCCGTCATCTACCCGCAGCGCAATGCCCTCAACGAGTTCGCGCGCGTCGTTCGCACGCGCCCGCCAAAAGGGCAGGACGCTTTCGACGCCTTCATCGTCGCCCAGATGCGCGCCGCCGGCGTTGGAAGCATCTGCACTCTCGATTCACAAGACTTCGTTGGCTACGAGGGCGTGAGTTCAGAAACGCCTGACGCCACCCTCCAACGCTTCGGCCTCGTACCATAGCCGCACACGCTTACTGTTTACGGCGTCCCGTCCGCGCCGATATAGTGAAGGGCGGCCATGGATGTGCTCGAACATCTGAATCCCCCGCAGCGCGACGCCGTCACACACCCCGGCGGGCCGCTGCTCGTCATCGCGGGCGCGGGTTCGGGAAAGACCAGGGTGCTGGTCTATCGGATCGCCCACCTGATCCGGGAGCGCGGGGTGCCGCCGACCCGCATCCTTGCCGTAACCTTTACCAACAAGGCCGCCCACGAGATGCGCGAGCGGATCGACGCGTTGCTTGGTGGGCCGGTGGCCCGCCCCATCTGGATGGGCACGTTCCACGCGATCTGCAGCAGGATCTTGCGCATAGATGGTGAGCGGATCGGCATCCGCCGTACGTTTGCCATCTATGACGAGGGCGACCAGCGCCGCGTCATCCGTGACTGCCTGCTCGATCTGGGTCTCGACGAGCGGCGTTTCCCGCCGTCAATGATCCAGGCCCTGATCGGACGCGCGAAAGATGAGGCGCTCGATCCACCCCGCTACGAGGCCCGCGCGACCAACTTCATCGAGGAGATCACCGCGCGCGTCTGGCGCGCGTACCAGCTGGAACTGGCCAAAGCGGGCGCGCTCGATTTCGACGACCTGCTGTTGGAGGTCCTGCGGCTTTTCGAAGAGCATCCCGATGTCCTCCACAAGTACCAGGATCGGTTCCTGCATGTCCTGGTCGACGAGTATCAGGACACCAACCACGCGCAGTACCTGCTGGTGCGGGCGCTGTCGGGCCAGCACCGCAACGTGATGGTGGTGGGGGATGATGATCAATGCCTGCTCCCTGGAACGGCGATTGCTTGCATAGACGGGGCGCGCCCAATCGAATCGATCGTCCCAGGAATGAAAGTCGAGGCCGCGTGCGGTGGTGGCGAGCTTGCCCTTGCCCAGGTTGGTGCCGTGTTGAGACGAGAATACCGAGGTCCAATTGTGACCATCCGGACAAAAAATGGGAGTGAACTAACCGCGACGTCCAACCATCTTGTATTTGGAAGGGTCGTCCCTCGCTCGGATCTTCATTACGTCTATCTGATGCACCGGCGTGGCGTCGGATACCGTATTGGACGAACACGGGGTTTGCGCAGTCGCCTACGCGGCGTCATTGACAGCGGGCTGGCGTTGCGGCTGAACGGCGAGGTTGCGGACAGTCTCTGGGTCCTGGCCGTGTCGGATTCCGAGTCCACTGCTGCCTGCCTGGAGCACCTCTACGCGTTTACTTATGGAATTCCCACCACCGTGTTCCACGTACGCGGGCGGCGGATGCAGTTAGGGCAAGAGCACGTGGACCGCATCTTTCGAAAGATCGATACCGAGGAGCGAGCACATCGTCTATTGAGTGACCTTGGCATGTTCCCGGAGTATCCGCACCACCGATCGGGCGCGGTGGTCCGAGGCCAGACAACGAGACGACTGGTCAACTTCACGATGTTTGGCGATAGTCGGAGCTACGTCAGTCGCCCGTGGTCTGACCATCGCATTCAGCTCATTACTTCGGGAGACGATGTTCGCGCGCGGGTCCAGGGCAGTTACCGAACACGAGAGAGTCGAGCTTCTGTATGGAGGGTGGAAACGGCTCGACGCGACTATGATGTCGGCTGGCATATGGCGCGCCATCTTGCAAGTACGGTGAACGGTGAGCCGGTCTTGCGAGCGTGTGTTGCCCGAGCGTCGGGCGTCCACGGCCGCTTCAAGCTTCGTCACCTCGTCATGCCTTTAGGCCACCTCTACCCAGGAATGATGGTGGCCGTAGTGAGTGAAGGGGGGGTTACTGAAGACGAGGTCATCTTTAGAAAGACAGCAGACTACGACGGTCCCGTGTACGATCTTGACGTTCCGGATATGCGCACGTATGTTGCCGACGGCATGCTTGTCCACAACTCCATCTATAAGTGGAGGGGTGCCGACGTACGCAACATCCTCGAATTCGAACGCGACTATCCCGATGCAACCGTGATTACGCTGGCGCAGAACTACCGCTCGACGAAGACGATCCTGGCAGCGGCGCACGGGATCATCCAACATAATCCGCACCGCCACGAGAAGGAGCTCTGGACGAGCAACCCCGACGGCGTCCGCGTGCGCATCTACGAGGCCGCCGATGGCAGCGATGAGGCGCGGTTCGTCGTCGACGAGATCAAAGCCCAGGTGGCCGAAGGCACGCGCCTGCGCGACATCGCGGTGCTCTACCGCACCAATGCCCAGTCGCGCCTGCACGAGGAAGAGTTCCTGAAGGCCGGCATTCCGTATCAGGTCGTCGGCGGCGTCCGGTTCTACGAGCGCAAAGAGGTCAAGGACATCCTCGCCTACGTGCGCTTGACGATCGCCCCGCAGGATGATGTCAGCGTGCGGCGTGCGCTGGCGACGCCTAAACGCGGCATCGGCGATGTCTCCCTGGGACGGCTGGCTGCCTATGCAGAATCGGCGGGCACGACGCTGCTCGAGGCGATCCGGCGTCCCGAAGCCACGGCTGGCCTCCCGCGACAGGCGGCGCGGGCCCTCGACGACTTTGTGGGGACTATTGACCGGCTGACCGCGCTGGCGGCGGAGATGTCTGCCAGCCAGGTGATCGCGCAGGCCCTCGTCCTGACCGGATACCAGGCCATGCTCGAGGCAGAGGGCACGGATGAGGCCTACGGACGGCTGGAGAACTTGCGAGAGCTCATCGCGGTCGCCCAGGAGGTCGAAGAGGCGACCGGTGAGCCTGACGTTGCCGCGTTCCTTCAGCACCTCGCCCTCGTAGCGGATGTCGACACCTTTCGTGATGACGCTGACGCCGTCACGTTGATGACGCTGCACAGCGCCAAGGGACTCGAATTCTCTACCGTGTTCGTCACGGGGCTGGAGGAGGGTCTGAGCCCGCATGCGCGGGCGATGGACGAGGAAGGCGGGCTGGATGAGGAACGCCGCCTGTGCTACGTGGGCTTCACTCGGGCGAAGGCGCGGCTGGCGCTCAGCCACGCCCGCATGCGGTCAACGTTTGGCAGTCCATCCCTGGCGGTCCCGTCCCGGTTCCTCGACGAGATTCCGTCCGATCTCATTGAAGCCGTGCCGCGGCGCCAGCTGCTTGGCGGCGCGCCCGTGCCGAGCCGCAGCGGTGCGGTGCGAGACGGGCGACCGATCCAGAGCTACGAGGTCGGCGCCCGGGTCCGGCACACCAAGTTCGGTGAAGGACAGGTGCTAGAGGTAGAGGGGGAGGGGCAAGCCGCCATCGTGACGGTGCGTTTTGACGGCGCGGTCAAGCGTCTGGCGCTCAGCTATGCGCCGCTGGAGCGCGCTGAGTGAGCCCGGAAGGGCGCGATCCCACGTGCGAGGTTCGAGCGCGCCCACCGACGTTTTCCGTGGTAGCCGGGCCGGGGTGGCCTATCGGCCCCAACGGAGGGGTAAAACCCACAGTGAGGGTGTCACGTGTGTGAAGGGCAGGAGAATTTTGCGAAATGGCGCACGTTGGCAGGTAGTTGCTAACTGAAGTATACTGAAGTATAGTACACGACACCGAGATACAGTGACCCGTCGCGGACGGGGCTGCATAAAGGAGGGCGCCTCATGGGTCGGGTGTTTGCTCGTCTCCTGATGATGGTGCTTGCCGCATCCGTCAGCGTCACCCCCGCGGCGACTGCCCAACCGAAGTTTACGCTGCAGGATGTGCCAAACCCGATGGTTGTCGAAGCGGCGGACGTCGGCCGGTTCGGCGGGACCTTTGTGACCGCCTCGATCTCCGATCCGAGAACCTTCAACGTGCTCGTCGCTCAGGAAACGTCGTCTACCGCCCCCCTGGCGAACCTGTTCGAAGGGTTGGTCGAGACCAACCGGAGCACTACAGAGGTTGAGCCCAGCCTGGCGGAGTCGTGGACGGTTAGCAGGGATGGACGAACATGGCAGTTCAAACTGCGCAAGGGTGTGACGTGGTTCGACGGCAAGCCTCTGACGGCCGACGATGTCGTCTTCACACTCGACGCGGCCTTCACCGAGGGAGTCCAGTCGAGTTTGAAGGACGTGCTGACCATCGCCGGCAAGCGGATCGGCTACAGGAAAATCGACGCCCAGACCGTGGAGTTCAAGACCGAGGAGCCGTTCGGGCCGTTCCTGCGCACGATCGGGTTCTCGATTGTGCCGAAGCATAAGCTGGAGAGCGCGCTCAAGGCCGGCGCGGCCGAATTCAATCGCACGTGGGGTGTCAACACCAACCCGCGCGAGATCATCGGCAACGGCCCCTTCATGATGCACACTTACACTCCCGGACAGCGCATCCTCTTTGTCCGGAACTCGAAATACTGGAGGGTGGACAAGAGGGGCCAGCGCCTTCCGTACCTGGCCCGCCAGGTCATCGAAATCGTACCCAACCAGGACGCGCAGCGCCTGAAGTTCATGGCGCGCGAGACCGACTCGTACGGCGCCCGGCCCCGCGAGTTCGCTGAGCTGCGGGCACAACAGCAGGCCGGCAACTTCACGATCTTCGACGGCCCGCCGACGTTTTCAACGGAGTTCCTCGTGTTGAACCAGAATCCCGCCGGGGTTCGCGCCCCCAAGCTGACATGGTTCCAGAACCTCAGGTTCCGGCAAGCGATCAGCCACGCGATCGACCGCGAGTCCATTGCCCGCCAGGTCTACGCGGGCCGCGCGACCCCGCAGTTCAGCCCGGTCAGTCCCGCAAACAAGTTCTTCTACAATGCGAACACCAAGAAGTACAACTATGATGTCGCGACCGCCGAGCGCCTGCTGCGCGAGGCTGGCTTCGCAAAGGGGACCGACGGCTTTCTGCGCGACTCTGCTGGCAACGTCGTAGAATTCGTCATCTCTACCAACGCCGAGAACAACGACCGCGTGGCCATCGGCAACCTCGTCCGGCAGGATCTCACCAAGCTCGGCATGCGCGTCACGTTCGCGCCGGAAGCGTTCAACACGCTGGTCGGGAAGCTCACGGGCAGCTTCCAGTGGGAGGCAATCATTATCGGCCTCACCGGTGGACTCGAGCCGCACACCGGCCAGAACGTCTGGAAGTCCGCCGGGTCGCTGCACATGTGGTGGCCCAAGCAAGAAAAGGCGGCGACGGAGTGGGAAGCCGAGATCGACCGGCTGTACGACCAGGCGGCGACAACGATCGATCAGAACAAGCGCAAGCAGCTCTATAACCGGTGGCAGGAGATCATCGCGGAACAGGTGCCGATGGTCTTCTTCACGACCGTGTTGACCCAGCCGGCCTTCCGGAACACGCTGGCGAACTTCAGCCCGGCGCCGCTGGCCTTCTTCGACGTCGAGACGATCTATTACCGGACGCCGTATCGCTAGGGTGCGCGGCGGGAGGGTTTCACCCTTCCCGCCATAGCCCCAATGCTCCGCCATATCGCTGGCCGCTTGCTCAACCTGATCCCCATGCTCCTGGGGATCACGGTGGTCTCGTTTGTCATCATCCAACTCTCGCCCGGCGATTTTCTCGCCGAGATGCGTTTGAATCCCATCGTCAGCCAGGCGACGGTCGACCAGATGCGGGCCAACTTCGGGCTGGATCAACCGCTGCACATTCAGTATCTGCGATGGTTGTGGAACGCGGCGCGGCTGGAGTTCGGGTACTCCTTCGCCTTTCAAGTCCCTGTGACGTGGCTCATCGGGTCGCGGTTCCTCAACTCGCTGCTCCTGGGCGTGATTTCGTTCACGGTGGCGTGGCTCGTCGCCATCCCCATCGGCATCTACACCGCGCGGCGCCAGTATACGTGGGTCGACAACACCGTATCGCTGTGGGCGTACGTCGGAATCTCAACCCCAACGTTCTTCTCGGGCCTGTTCCTGCTCTACCTGGCGTTCAAGACCGGGTGGTTCCCCATCGGTGGCCTGACCAGCATTGATTACGAGTTTCTCCCCTGGTGGGGCAAGCTGCTCGATAAGGCCCACCACCTGATCCTTCCCGGGGTCGTCCTGAGCATTCTGGGCGTGGCCGGCCTCATGCGCCAGATGCGTGCGAGCCTCCTCGAAGTCCTCAGGCAGGACTATGTCCGCACCGCCCGCTCCAAGGGTCTGGCCGAGCGCGTTGTGGTCAACCGGCACGCGGTTCGGAATGCGATCAACCCTTTGATCACGATCTTCGGCTTCGGCCTGGGTGGACTCTGGGGCGGCGCGGCGATCCTGGAAACGGTCATGGGGTATCCCGGGATCGGCAAGCTGCTCCTGGATGCCACGATTCAGAAGGATCTCTACGTGGTGATGGCCGCCCTGGTCATCGGATCGGTGACGCTCGTGATCGGAAATCTGATCGCCGATGTCATGCTGGTCGTCAGCGATCCCCGCATCCGATACGATTAGGGGCTGCGGAGGCCATGGCGCGCGAAGCGGTTGGCACGATCGAGGCTCCCAAGACAGTGGACACGTCCGCCCGCGCGGAGATCCGCACGCCCGCGCAGCTCGCGTGGAGGCAACTCCGCAAACACCGGTTTGCGCTTGCCGGCGGCGCGGTCCTGGTCATCCTCTATTTGATGGCTATCTTCGCGGAGTTCCTTGCCCCCTACTCGCTGGACTTCGCCGACCGAAATAAGTTCTTTCACCCGCCCATCGTGCCGCAATTCTATGACGCGCAGGGGTTCAGCCTCCGGCCGTTTGTGCACGAGACCACGCTGGTCGATCCGGGCCTGCGTCGGTACGAGGCCACGTCCGGCCGGCGGCATTATGTGCGGTGGTTCGTAAGGGGTGAGCCCTACCGAATTTTCGGAATCATTCCATCGTCGGTGCACCTCTTCGGTGTGGACGAGCCGGGCCGCATCTTCTTACTAGGCACCGACCAGTCCGGCCGTGACTTGTTCAGCCGGATCTTGTACGGGTCGCGCATCTCATTGACGATCGGCATCTACGCTTCGCTGGTTACGATCCCCATCGGCCTGATTTACGGCGGGATCGCGGGGTTTTACGGCGGCCGCGTGGACAACGTGATGATGCGCATGTCCGAGATCATCATCGCCTTTCCGGAGTTCTACCTCCTCCTCACGCTCAGCGCCGTCCTGCCGACCGCGGTGGGCTGCACAACCCGGTTCTACCTCATCGTGCTGATCGTGTCGTTCATCGGATGGGCGGGGTTTTCGCGGATTATTCGTGGGATCGTGCTGTCTTTGAAAGAGCAAGAGTACGTTTTGGCCGCGAAGGCTTCCGGACTCAGTGACCTGCGCATTATTTGGCGGCATATTATCCCGCAAACCTCGTCGTTCGTGATCGTCGTCGTCACGTTGGGCATTCCCGGCGCGATCCTTGGAGAATCCGGGCTGTCGTTCGTGGGCTTTGGGGTGCGCGAGCCCTGCGCCTCATGGGGGAACCTGTTGACGTCGGCGTCGAACCTGCCGACGCTCAGCCTCTCACCCTGGCTGATGGCTCCGGGACTCTTCATTGTCGCCGCCGTGGTGGCATTCAACCTGTTTGGGGATGGGCTGCGCGATGCGCTGGATCCGCGTCACCGGACGGGCTAGGGTGAACGCCGTTACGGCCGGACGCCGTCCGAAGCGGGCCGGCGCAAGCGCCGCCCGCCGCCCCCTGGTCGGCTTCGCGCTATGGGGGGTTGGGGCGCTGGTCGTTGCGGGCCTCATTATGGTGATCGATCGCGCGTGGGTCGGCCGGCGCGGCGCGGATCCCGCGGATCCCGCGGTGCGCGTAGCGGGGGCGATCCGAAGCATCTCGGGGAGCGACAGCGTCCGCCGAGCGACCTACGACCCGAGTCTCCAGTCGGTTAGACTCGAGGTCTCCTCACGATACTTTGATCCCGCCAAGCCGGCGGCCGAGAACCGTGAATATCTGGCTACCGAAGGTCGGTTGGGCGCGCAGCTGGCGCTTTTCGAGAATACGTCGGTCAAAGGGGTCACGATCGTGCTGTACTCGCGGCGAGACCTTTTGGCCACGGTCACGGCGGGTCAGGGAGACGAGTTTGGAGCCATGCGCGTCCAGTACCATGGGGTGTTGGGCGGTTCCTGAACACGCCCGCCCCGGGGAGCGCGGAGCGACGGTGCAGGTGCAGGCATAAAGCCCACGCAGCTGCGGGGAGGTGGTGGGCAAACGTAGGATGGCAAGCCAGTGAGTTAGGCTCAGCACAGAGAGTAACGACCCAACAAGGAGGCCATGAGATGAAGGTGATGAACAAATGGCTGGTGGTGGCGGTGGTGATCATGCTCGCCGCCGTCACGGGCACCGCGCAAGGCCAGGCGGTCAAGAATCCTGACACGCTGATCATTGCGACGATCGGGGATCCGGAGACCCTTGACTATGCGTATGGCTACGACACGGCTGGCTCGCAGGTGTACCTCTGGCACATCTACGAGACCCTGATCTTCTTCAACGGGTCCTCTACCGGGGCGTTTGTCCCGATGCTAGCAACGGAGGTTCCCAGCCTCGCCAACGGCGGCATTTCCAATGGCGGCAAGACCTACACGTTCAAGGTCCGCGACGGCGTGAAGTTTCACGATGGATCGCCGTTGACCGCCGACGATGTGAAGTATTCACTGCTGCGGTTCATGTTTATGGACCGGGACGGCGGGCCCTCCGAGCTTCTGCTCGCCGCGATCCTGGACACGCAGGGCACGCGCGACGACAAAGGCGTGCTCAAATCCGGCCTCTTTGCCGAGGCGGACCGCGCCATTCAGGTCAGGGGCAACAGCCTCAGCATCAGCCTGAAGAAGCCCTTCGCGCCATTCCTGGCGATCATGGCCATGTGGTCGATGACCACCAGCAAGAAATGGGCGGCCGCGCAGGGTGACTGGGACGGCACAGCGGCGGGGCTCGCCAAACTGAACAACCCGAAGAAACCCGAGGACACCCCGCTGTTCACCAAGACCAACGGCACCGGGCCCTTCAAGCTCTCCCAGTGGGACCGCCAGGGCCGGCAGGTCATCCTCGAGCGGAACGACGGCTACTGGCGGAAAGCCGCCAGTCTGCGACGGATCGTCATCCGCGTGGTCGACGACTTCGGCGCCCGGCGCCTCATGCTGCAGCAGGGCGATGCCGACATCATCGCCGTCAACCGCCCCGAGCAGTCGCAGGTCGAAGGGCTCGCGGGCGTCCGTATCATCGACGACCTGTCCGGGATATACACCCAGGGCGTCTACATGAGCTTGAAGATCGACACGGCCGGGAACCCCGATGTCGGCAGCGGCCGCCTCGACGGGAACGGTATCCCGGCGGACTTCTTCGCCGACGTGAACGTCCGGAAGGGCATCGCCCAATCCTTTGACTACAACACCGCCATTCGGGACTGCTATCGCGGCAAGGCGTCCGTCGGCAACGGCCCGGTCCCCAAGGGCCTCTTCGGCTACATCCCCACCGGGAAGTGGTACGCCTACGATCCTCAGCGGGCGGCCGCGGCGTTCCGCGAGGCGCGCGGCGGGCAGGTGTGGAACACGGGCTTCCGGTTCGGCGTCCTGTTCAATACCGGGAACACGACCCGCCAGTGTCTGGGGCAGATCTTGAAGACTGGGATCGAGTCCCTCAACCCTCGCTTCCGCGTGGATGTGCGCAGCATCACATTCCCGCAGTTGCTCCAGGGATATCGCGCCAGCAAGCTCCCGATGTTCCTGATCGCCTGGGTGGCCGACTTTCCAGACGCAGACAACTTCACCACGCCATTTCAGCACAGCACGGGCGTCTACTCGAATGCACAGGGCTATCAGAACGGCGAGGTAGACAAGCTGGTCGAGCAGGCCCGCTTTGAAACCAATCCGGCGAAGCGCCGTGCCATGTACGCGAAGCTGCAGGAGTTCTCGTATAACGACGTGACGACGCTCTACTTGTACCCGGTCGGCTTCCAAGTCATGCGGAGCTGGGTCCGCGGGTGGTTCCACAACCCCGCGTTCTTCGCGCCGTACATGTACCCGATGGCCAAGCAGTAAAGGACGGCTGGCGGGGGGCCCGGGTTGTAACCTGGCCCCCCGCAGAAACGCCATGACCACGTACATCGTACGGCGCCTGATGCTGCTACCATTCGTGGCCTTCGGGGTCACGCTGTTGATCTTTGCCCTGATGCAGTTTCTGGACCCGGCGATCCGAGCCGGGGCTTTCATCACGAACCCCAACCAGCTGAAAGCGATCGACGCGATCATCCGGAAGTACGGCCTCGATCAGCCGATCCACGTGCAGTACTGGACCTGGCTGCGGGAAGTCTTCCAGGGTAACCTGGGCTGGTCGCAGACCGCGCGCCTACCCGTGCGCGAGGCCATCGTGGCGTTCTTCCCATCCACCCTGGAGCTCACGTTCCTTGCCTTTGTGCCCACGATGCTGCTGGGCGTGTGGCTGGGGACGGCAGCCGCGGTGAACCGTGACAAGGTTGTCGATCACTTCTCCCGCGTGTTCTCGATCTCGGCTCGGTCGCTGCCGAGCTTCGTCTGGGGCCTGCTGATCTTGATGGTCTTTTACGGGCGCGTGAATTGGTTTCCCCCGGGCCGCCTCTCGCTGGAGGCCGATCTGTTCGTGCGCTCCGGCGAGTTTCACGCCTATACGGGTCTCATGACGGTCGACGCCCTGCTAAACGGCCAGCTGTGGGTGTTTGTCGATGCCCTTCGGCATCTCGTGGGGCCCGCGTTGACGCTGACCCTGGTTTCGATTGCCCTTCTCGTCCGGATCATGCGCTCGTCGATGCTGGAGGTCCTCAACCAGGACTACGTGCGCACCGCGCGCGCCAAAGGGCTGGCCCAGGCGGTCGTCAACACCAAGCACGCGCGCAAGAACGCGCTGATCCCGGTCATCACGCTCTCGAGCCTGACGATCGTGGGCCTGCTCGGGGGAGTCGTGATCACCGAGACGATCTTCAATTTCCCGGGGATCGGGCGATGGGGAGCCTTCGCCGCCCAACAGTTGGACATCCCGGGCGTCACGGGGTTCACGATGTTCGTGGCGGCGCTCACGGTGCTCGGCAACCTGGCGTCCGACATTCTCTATGCCTACTT
>Ga0187893_10009190_pt1 | contig 15285 bp, 10 predicted proteins | sample MA1701074metaG_FD_139574 | JGI IMG/M metagenome (GOLD analysis project Ga0187893, IMG submission 139574) | White microbial mat communities from a basaltic lava cave in the Kipuka Kanohina Cave System on the Island of Hawaii, USA - MA170107-4 metaG ... | reverse complement strand
GGCGATCATGGCTACGATGCAGGCGACTTTCACCCTGCCGGGAATCGCGGGATTGCTGCTCTCCATCGGCATGGCCATCGACGCCAACGTCCTCATCTTCGAGCGCATCCGCGAGGAGCGGAACCGCGGCGTGCCGTTCAAAAAGGCCGTGATGCTGGGCTACGACAAGGCGTTTTCGGCGATTCTGGACGGCAACGTGACCACGATGATCACCTGCGTGATTCTGGGTTTCGTGGGCAGCGAGGAAATCAAGGGCTTCGCCATTACGCTGGGCATCGGCATCGGTATCAGCTTGTTCACCGCGCTGACCGTCACGAAACTCTTGTACACGACGCTGGTGAGCAAGGGTTGGCTGAACGATTTCTCGATGCGGAAGCTCATCAATCCGCCCAAGGTCGACTGGATCGCGCTGCGAAGTTATTTCTGGCCGGTATCGACGGCCGCTGTTGTGATCGGCGTAGGGTTGTTCACCTGGATGTGCGCCGTGCGTACGGAGTCATTCTTCGATATTGAATTCCTCGGCGGCACGAGCGTGCAGATCGACTTAAAGGAAGGGGTCGAACTTTCAGACGACGACGTCCGCGAGATGGTGACCTCGACGGATCGGGCGTCAGCGGTGCAGTGGCTCCAGACGGCGAGCGAAGCTCTTACCGCGGCGCAGATCGCTCCGGGCGACGCGGCGGGCCAATTAACGGCTCGTTCCCAAAGGCTCTCCGCGGACCAGATCGCGGTCCTCCTGCGCAAGGCGGTCGAGCCCCTGGTGGAGCGGGACGGAGTTCGCACCTCCGGCGCGGCGGCAGTTTTCCAGGGAAGGCCGGGGCAATTGACGCCTGAGTCGATGCAGACGGCGATCCAGCAGGCGGCGGCGGAAGCCCGGCAGGCGGCGGACAAGCTGCGTTCCGCCCGCGTTCAATCGGTGGGCGAAGGCGGCGAGGCCGCCGCGGCGGGTCGATCGTTCGAGGTCGTCACCGTGGAAACGAATCGGCCCATCGTGCAGGCGGCGCTGCTCGCGGTTTTCGATGAGCGCCTGGAGATCCAACGGGCGATTCGCTTCAAGGCGATTCGAGACGAGGAAGTGACCAAGGAACCTTTCTACGTCATCGAGAGCGACGATCATTACCTTTCCGATGTGGTGGGCACCGGCGGAAGTTTCGACATCCGTCCGTATCGCGGCGGCGTGGCGATTCAGGTCGAGTTGGAGGCCGGCGAGCAGTCAATCCCCGTCGAGGAATTGGAGCGTCGGCTTCGAGAGGTCGGTCTGCAACCGGAGTTCGAGCAATTCCGGACGCGGGAGTGGACGGTTTTCGGGCTGGGGCAGGCGGCTCCGATCGGCAAGGGTAAATCGGGGTTCCAAAAGTTTGTCGTCTGCTCGGTGGACGAATCGTTGAATTATGACGAAGACCCGCAGCTTTGGACAGAAACCTTCGCCCAGTCGGAATTGAAACTGGTGGAGGCGGGGTTGGGAAGCGAAAAGACTTTCAGCAAGGTTGTGCAGTTCGCCCCGCAAATCGCGGGCCAAACGCGGAACCGGGCGCTTTTCGCCATCGTGCTGGCGATGTTGGGAATCGGGGCGTACGTCTGGTTCCGATTCGGAACGCGGGAATTCGGCCTCGCGATTCTCGTCACGATGGTCCACGACGTTTGCCTCGTACTGGGTCTGGTGGCGGCGAGTCACTGGATCGGGGCGACGTTCGTCGGACGGGCATTGATGATCTCTGACTTCCGCTTCGACCTTACCATGCTGGCGGCGGTGCTGACGATCATCGGTTACCAACTAAACGATACGATCGTTGTGTTCGACCGGATTCGTGAGAACCGCGGACGGGGCGGAGCGCTCTCGGAGCATCTGATCAATGACAGCATCAACCAGACGATGTCGCGGACGATTTTGACGGCGACGCTGGTGACCTTAACCGTGTTGACGCTGTACCTTTTCGGCGGCGACGGGATCCACGGATTCGCGTTTGCCATGCTGACGGGCACGTTGATCGGCACGTACAGCACGGTGGCGATCGCGGTCCCGCTCGTGTATCGGCCCCGGATGCTGGTCAACATCGTCTGGCTCATCGCGGCGCTGGGGCTCATCGGGCTGGTCGTCCTGGTCATCAGCAATCCCACGGCGCGCTGGGTGATCGCGGGATTGATCGCCCTGGGCGCGGCGGTGAAACTGATCCGCGGGACGAAACCCGGCGGGTACGTGCCGGCGGCAGCATGACTGGAGACTTGAAACTAGAAACTGGAAACTAGAGAGAAAGGCACGAGTGCGGTCTCGAATGAACAAGGTATTTGCACAACGTTTCCAGGTGGCACCGAATCGAATCTGTTTGCGACGCGGAGCGCCGACCCGCGGAAAAATAGGAAACTGATTTTCGTTGGATCTTCTCGGGGTTCGCAAAGTACCCTTCCTTTCGCGGAGCAACTATTACTACGAACTGACCCACCTGTTTCCCTGGAGCATTCTGGCAGGCGTCGTGGAAGGGCAGTTCGCCGGCGTCGTCATCTCCAAGACGTTTCATGGCAGTTCGCTTCTGATTGCCGTGGCGACCGCGACGCCGTTCGCGGCCTACGTGTTCAGTCTGATTTGGGGGATGCTGTGTGTCGGCCGGCCAAAGATGAAGTTGGCCATGACGTTCGGCTGGGGGACGGCGCTTTGCGCGGCCCTCATCGGGGCGATTCCGAACACGCCGTTCGGCGCGGTCTGGTTCGTGTTGCAAATGGCCCTCGCGCAGGTTCTTTTGGCGGGGGTGGTGACGGTGCGATCGGCCATCTGGCGGTCGAACTACCCCGCGGATGCGCGCGGCCGGATCGCGGCCCGCCTGCAATTCGTTCGCTCGGTCATCAGCGTGCTGGTGGTGCAGGCGTCGGCGGCGCTGTGCGATCGAACGGGAGGCGCGTATCGGGTCATCTTTCCGTCGGCGGCGGTTTGCGGCGTCATCGGCGTGGCCCTGTTGCTTCGAGGAAAGATACGCGGGGAGCGGCGCGAGCTGCGTTCCCTTCGCGCGGCGGCGGGCGACGTGGAAGTCCGGGCGCGGTTTTCGGAGCCCTTCGGCCTCACGGCGCTGATGTCGCCGGGGCACGTTTTCGGCCAGATGTTTCGTATATTGCGGCGCGACCGGCGATTCCTGCTGTACTGCGCCGCCCAGACGCTGCTGGGCGTCGCCAATCTGATGACAATTTCCATCGTCGTGGCGATTGTGACACGCGAGCTCGCGGTGGATCACCGCTATGGTTTCTGGATCAGCACGACGCTGATTTCCGCCCTCCCGATCCTGTCGCTGCTGGGAAGTCTCCGCCGCTGGGGGCTGCTGTTCGACTCGCTGGGCGTGCTGCGCTTTCGCGTCGTGAACGTGGTCTGCTGGGCGCTTGCCATTTTTTTCGGATTGATCGGGACGCTGTTGATTGAAGGGTCCACAAGGGTCGGCTCCTGGTGGTTTCCCACGGCGGTGACGCTCTTTGCCTTGCGCGGGATTCTGCACGGCTTGGGACAGGGCGGCGGATCGCTGGCTTGGAACCTCGGCCATTTGCACTTCGCCAAACCGGAGGAAGCCGAGGTCTACATGGGAATCCACGTTTTTCTGGCGGGCGTGCGCGGACTGATCGCCCCCCTGGGTGGGATGTGGCTTTGGTCGAGGATGGGCTGGCCGGTGTGGCTGGCGGCGCTTCTGTTCGCCCTCGCGGGACTGGCGATGTTTTCGGCCCTTGCACGGAAAGAAGCGCAGTTGGGAATCTGCGGACAGGAAGCCTGAATATGCGAAGATTCGGCGGTCCGCCTTCTATTGGACGGCTGAATCAGTGAAATCCCGCGAACCGGTAATCCGCGTAAATGGGCGGGGAACGGGCGACAAACCGGCCGCGGATTCCAAGAGCCGGGCGTCGATGGGCAATCCGCGGCGCTTTCGGCGGCGGCGGTCTTTTCGGTCCACGCTCGCCCGCATCAACGCCGACGTGCCGTTGGGGTCGTCGCGAAGAACCGAAGAGCGCGACCCGTCCGTCAAGACCGACATCATGCGATCCACCGAGGCGCCGTGGTACGCGGCGAGCATCTCGCCCGATAGCGGACGCCTGGATACGCGGGTCCAGAAATTCATGGTCCGGCGGAAACCCTGCCGAACGGCGAGGGCGTTCATGCGGTCGAAAAGCAGGCGGTTCAATTCGTAGGAAAGAAACGTATCCGTGAGGTGAATCTGCAGCCGATCGTGGTGGTCCGCATGTTCGTCGCGAATCACGAATTCAAGTGTTGACCACGTGGGCTCGGGTTCGAGTGCATCGGCGCGAAGCTCCCAATAAAAGTGCCCGAATCCCATGGACGAGTCGCTGACCAGAATCTGCCGCGGAACGAATTTGCCGTGGGCGACGGTGTCGGCGGCCAGATGCGACAAATAACCGTAGGCGAAGGATTTCGAGCGGTCGTCGGCCGCGCCTTCCAGCAAACGAAAGGCCGTGGACCAGTGGTGGCAGAATTGTTTCACTCGGCTGAGGCGCTTGGCGAAAACCACGTCCGCCGCGATGTTGCCGTACAGATAAGCAAGGGAGTGTCTAGCCAGGATGGCGGCGACTCCCGCGGGCAAAAGGCCGATTTGATCCAGCAGCGACCCGCCCAGGCCGATATGCGTCGCGGGTCCCCAGGCAAAGGCATCCTGCCCGACGCCCAGGAGTACGAACGCCAAGACAACACCCGTTGAAAAGGAGAACTTCATTTCCAAACCAATGTCGCCGCCGGCCGAATCCGAACCACGCCGTTCCACGATCCGCGCCAGTCGGCTACGTTATAGTATACCGCTTTCCAGAAGTCCGGGTTCATCCTTTCGCCGCCACAATCCCATAAACATTCGAGACTCTGTAAATGCATATTTCCGTTGGGAAGGCGCTTGAGACCCAGGCGAAAACTCCCTACTCCCAGTACATTGCAGCTTGACATCGTCCACACCGAATCTACACTCCAGCAAATCCAGGGCGTAAATCGCCGACCGGCAAGGGTAAAAAACAAGAACCGAAGGCTGGAGACCGAAAAATACGCCGGGCGTTGTGTGTTTTGTGCGGACGGTGTCCGGTTTTGTCGCGTTTTCGGGCCTAAAATAGGACGATGTTTCTTTGGGCGAACGCCCGCGCAGAGAGGAAGACGTGAATCCATGGCGGAGAGCCAGGCGCACCTGACGATTAAGAATTCGGGCGGCGTCCGCGTGGTGCAGTTCGCGGACCGCAAGATCCTCGAGGAAATCTCCATTTCGGAAATCGGCGAGGAATTGACCCAACTGGTTGACGACCTCGACGATATCAAGCTGCTACTCAGTTTCAAGAACGTGGAGCACTTGTCGAGCGCCGCCCTGGGCATGCTCATCACGCTCAACAAACACGTGAAGGAAAAGAAGGGGCAGCTGCGGTTGTCGGACATTTCCCCGCAGATTTACGAGGTGTTCAAGATCACCCGGCTGAACAAACTGTTCAACATTTACGCGACGGCGCAGGAGGCGCTTTCGAATTACTGACGCCCGTGCCCAGGGGTCGGCGGCGCGATCGGAGGACCGGCCGCGATCGCACCCCGCGGCCTCCCGTTATCCATGACCGACGCAGATGCCTTCCATGACGGCGGGTTTCAAGTCGCTGAATTCCCCAGCGACTCGAAGGACGCTCTCCCCGTCAAGCAAACCATCCTTTCGGCGCTCAAGCGCCTTCGATATGGCGAGAGCGCCGTGTTTTCCATCAAGCTGGCCTTGGAGGAGGCGATCGCCAACGCGATCAAGCACGGCAACGCCAACGATCCGGGAAAGAAAGTGACGGTTCGTTTCCGCATCGACAAGGATGAGGCCGCTTTCAGCGTCCGCGACGAAGGGCCGGGGTTCCTGCCGGAAAAGGTCCCGGACTGCACCTCGCCCGACCGGCTTCCCCTTCCCAACGGCCGCGGAATCATGCTCATGAGGGCGTACATGGACGAGGTCTGCTATCAGGACCGCGGGCGGGAAGTCTATTTCATGAAGCGGCGGCTCCGCGCGGGCGGCGGATCGCGGAAAAAAAAGGGACCCAAGGACGTCCGCCGGACCATTCATTATTCCGGACATGTCCAGGGCGTCGGGTTTCGCTACATGGCCGAAACCATTGCCGGGCGTTTCTCAGTCACGGGATTCGTGCGAAACCTTTCCGATGGTCGCGTGGAAATGGTGGTCGAAGGGGACGAGCTGGAGCTCGATCGCTTCGAGCGCGAAGTCGAGTCGGCCATGCAGAACAACATTTGCAACTGCACCTGTGCTGAATCTCCCGCGACGGGCGAATTTGAATGTTTCTGCATCGGTAAATGACCGCGGTTTCCGCGATAGCGCCCTTTTAATCCCCCGCCGTCAATAAGCCTCGGCATTTAGTCCGCGCGGCTCTTGGCCGCAGCCTGGCGCAGCGATTCCGTCATGGCATCCAATCGTCGGAACAATCGGCGAGGCTCGCGCGGCGGACGGCGGACCAGCGCGTATTGCGCGATCAGCGGAAACGTAATCGAAGCGCAGGAATAAACCACGACGTTGTTGACGAAGGCATCCTTGACTTTTCCCCAGCTTCTCGCCTCGCCGGGTGTCGCCCCCGACAGCCCTCCCCAATGAGGTGCGTCCGTGGTCAATTGCAAAAAGAAGTCGTGCCCGCCCTTGGACGTATCCTTGAGAATCTGATGGAGCGTCGGTTGCGTTTGCAGATAAAAATTCTTCGGCGATCCTCCGCCGATTTCGACCACACCATTCAGGTCCGCATCCCGGACAATTGCTGCAGTCTCTATCACGTCGAGAACCGGGTTCAGCATCACAGGCGCCTCGAACAGGTGCGGAAGGATCAGATTCATCCCGATGGAGGAATCCCCGGGCGACGACGTATACACGGGGACGTCGAACTTCGCGGCCGCGGCGACCATCGATCGATCGGCGTGGGGCGCGTCCTTCCACAGCGCCGCTCCAAGGTAGTGGTGCATGCTTGCCGTCGAAAATGGCTTTCCGAAATCGAAACCCTTTAGCAACTGGAGCACCTTGTCGTCGGTGGCCATGAGGGTTTCCCGTTCGCCGATAAACACGTCGAAGATTCGGGCCACGCCGTCCTCGGCGAGGGCGTTGTCATCGACGTTCGGGTTACCCTGCACCATCGGCATGCCGTAGGCGAGGTGCATGTCGTGGTAGAGGTTCGCCCCCGTGGCGATAATGAAATCCACGAAGCCTTTTTCGATGAGGGAAATGATCGCCCCACCCACGCCGATGGGCGTCATCGCCCCCGCCACGGTAAGTCCCACCGTCGCCCCGGCTTCAATCATTCGGGCGTAGAGCTGTGCGCCTTCGGCGAGCTTTCGACCGTTAAATCCGCTGTGGGCGAACACCTGGTCGATCATATCCGCGACGGATTCGTGCCCCCGCAGCCCCATCGGGCGAATGGCCGGGGCGTCGAGCCAGGCCGGCCTCCCGTGCCGCGGATGACTATGACCGACCTGTTGGCATGGATGCATAATGAGCCTTTGACTTGGGTATCCAAAAGCAAATCATTGGCAAGCGGGAGCCGTCATATCCAGCGAATCCGCGTTCCAATGGGCGAATGAGCATTCTCAATCCGGTATCAACACCGCCGCCGCGACGCACGCCGTCCACAAACCGTTCTTGTCACCCTCGTTCGTTTGCACGACCGCCTTGGTCTTCACCACCAGACCCTGGGCACGGTAAATCTGCTTCCGCTCGTTGTAATCGTAGTTGGGGTCCAGATCGATGCCCTGCGTCGTCGCCAGCATGGTGGCGGCCATGTCCTCCACGTAATCGCCGCACGCCTTTTGCGTCATGCCGAATCCGTGATGCTCCGAAATGTACCCGTGCATGCTCTTGTCGGCGGGCAGGGCGAGTCCGATCCCCGCGCACGCCAGCCGGTTCGGCTCATTCGTCCGGCATTCCGCCAGAACGCAGAACACGATCTCGCCGGGCCGCAGCCGCGACAATCCCTTCTGTCGCGGCACGATCTTACAGTGCGGCGGAAAAATGCTGCTCACGCGGACGAGGTTGAAACCGGCGATCCCCGCGTCGCGCAGCGCCTCCTCAAACGATTGAAGGTTGTTCCGGTGCTTGCCGGTGCCCTTCGTGAAAAACATTTCGCGGGGAACAAGCTGTTCTCGCAATTCGTAACCTCCCGGCGGGTGAGCCCGCCGAACCAACGGTTAGAGAAGACTCGCGGGGACTCGCCGCCCCGTTTGGCGCCTACGCATCAGGCCACACCGCCCAATTCACAAGAATCGCGGATTCTATCGACCCCGGACGCGGCGACAACTGCCGCCCTGCAAAACGCCAGCGTCCCAACGAAGCAAGCAACGACATGTTCCTCATGCCATCCAACGGGCCGGAAAAACAGGCGAGTTCTCGAAACCTTCATAAGCAATGGTGAATTGGGCAACTTTCGTCCTTAACGCTGGAGAGAGTTTGACCAATCTCAAGTTTCAGTCACTCGTCCATCGCTGCGGCGGCCTCGAAGATTGTCTCCGAAAGAGTCGGATGCGGGTGAATCGTCGCCGCGAGGTCATGGGCGACCGCCCCCATTTCAAGCGCCAGGATGCCTTCTGATATCATTTCCCCCGCGTGAACGCCCGTCAGTCCGAGGCCGAGCAGCCGCTGCGTGGCCTTCTCAAAAATCAATTTCGTCACCCCGTCCGTACGACCCAGCGCCACCGCCCGCCCCGAGGCCGACCAGGGAAGTTTCTGAATGGTGACCTCGATGTTCTTTTCTTGCGCCTCCGCCTCCGTCAGTCCCGCCCAGGCGATCACCGGATCAGTGAACACCACCGCCGGAATCGCCCGCGGTTCAAACACCACGTTCTTTCCCGCGAGGATGTCCGCGGCGGCGATGCCTTCGTGGATCGCCTTATGGGCGAGCATGGGGTTGCCGATCACGTCGCCGATCGCCGAAATCCGCGGCGAAGTGGTCCGAAACGACCCGTCGACCTTGATGAATCCCCGCTCGTCGACCGCGACGCCGGCCTTGTCGAGGTCCAATTCCCGCGTGTTCGGCCGCCGACCCACGGACACGAGCACCTTGTCGAATCGTTTCGATTTCGGCGGATTCTTCCCCTCAAAAGTCAATTCGATCCCGTTCTTGACGTCCTTCATCGCGGTGACTTTCGTCTCCACGCAGATCTGCTCGAACTCCTCTTCCAGGCGCTTCAGCAGCGGCCTTAGCAAATCCCGATCCACCCCCGGCAGAATCCGCGGCAACATCTCCACCACCGTCACTCGCGACCCGAACCCCGCGTACACCTGTCCAAGCTCAAGCCCGATGTATCCGCCGCCGATCACCAGCAAAGTCTTGGGGATGTCTTCCAGGTCCAGCGCGGTCCGCGACGTGAGAACACGCGGCGACTCGATCTGCACGCCCTTCAATTCAATGGATCGAGATCCTGTGGCGATGATCGCCCGGCGGAACTTGATCCTCGCGGCGTCGCCGTCCCTGATCCCGACATGGCGATCGTCCTCGAAGCGGGCCGTGCCGCGAAGCCGCTCGACCTTGAATTTCTTCGCCTGCATATCCAGCCCGCCGGCGAGCTTGGAAACGACCTGGTTCTTCCATTGGCGGATCGCTTTCACGTCTAGCTTCGGAGATCCAAATTCGATGCCCATGCTTTTGGCGAGCGCGGCCCCATGAATGGTCTCGGCCATCGAAAGATAGGTCTTGGATGGAATGCACCCCCGGTGCAGACACACGCCTCCCAGCGCCGGCATAGACTCAAGCAGCGTGGTCTGAATGCCGTGCGACGCCGCCCGAAAAGCCGCGTGGTAACCCCCCGGTCCGCCGCCGATCACCAGCAAATCCGTGTCCTGCGTAAACTCCCCGACGACCATGCCAACCCGCCTTTCCAAGAGTGATCTAGGCACCGCCAAATTGAATCCACGCTGTTGCGAAGTCATCTTCGACGTACCGTCGCGGATCGTCAATCTCGTCGATTGGCGAGGTTTCGGAAAAAGTCGGAGCGCCGTGCCATTGAGGAGACTCAATGTCCCTGAAAGTCGAATCCCAGGCGGAAACGAAAGCATTCCCGTATGCCGAGTGCTGATGAATGATCCAAATCGAAAGAAAGGGGACAATCATCGCCAACGATCAGGGTCCGCCGGCGCGCAAGAGAACGCCGCGATCTCCGAACCGAATCGCGGCGTCCGATCGTTTCTATCGTTGCAATACGCCAATCTCGGATGCAGCTTGGCGCGATCCGTGCCCCGCCCGAGGCAACCTATTCGTCAATCACCGTCGAGCCCGCCGTCCCCGCGCCGCCCATGCTCGGCGGCGACGAAACGGCGTCCACGTCATCCGAAGGCGTCTCCGGGTCGGCGACGGGATCGGTCAACACCACGTCATCCATCGGAACCGGCGGCTCGTCGACAAATGGCGATTCGGGCTGCGGGAAGAAAAGTTCCTCGTCGGAATTCGAAACGTCTCCGACCGGCGCCGACCGAACGCCGATATCCGTGACGGCCAGAACCCGATCATCGATGAAAATCCCGCGCGTAAACGACGCGTACCAATAGCCTTCGTTTTCAAACCGCGTACTGATTCGGCCCAGCTCCGAGAGTCCCTCCGCTCCTGAAACGCGGAAAACGACCAGCCCGTCGAATCCCTGCGGAACGTACGGCTCAATGATTTCGACGCCCGCCTCGCCCTCGGCGCTGCCCTCGCCCGTGGGCCTCGGCTCATCCGGCGGCGGAACCAGCGGATCCGAAGTGACAACGTCGTCCCCGCCCACGTCGTCCACGTCGCCGTCGAAAATATCCTCGTAAATGTACGGTTCGTAAATCGACACGGGCAGCGCGACCAATCCTTCCTCGGCGAAATAGGTGAACGCCTTCGGATCCCAGAGAGCCTCGGAATATGCTCCGCCGTCCTGCCCGATGATTACGTTCGACGATTGCGTCGGGTTGGCGAAATCACTCACGTCATACACCGACAATTGCACGCCCCAGCCTCCGGAAGTCTCCGGCGGCGGAACGTATTGACCCACGGCGAGAACATGATTCGCGTCGATCGGCGTCAGATACGTCGAAAACCCCGGCACTTTCAATTCCCCGACAATCAACGGACTCGCCGGATCGGATAGATCGAGCGTGAAGAACGGGTCAATCTGTTCAAACGTGACAAGGTAACCCCGATCGCCCATGAACCGCGCGGATTGGATCGACTCACCGGTCGCAATGTTTTCCAATCGACCGACCACGGCCAGGCTTTCGCCCGCCTCTTGGAGCACATAAACGTTGTTCTGCGATTCCTCGACGATGCCCCCGCCCGTTTCATCAAAGAACCAGGTTGGATCGATCGTGGTGGCCACGCGCAGCCGGCCGTTGTGCTCGCCCATCGAGTATTGATTGAGGATGCGTCCCGGCACGCTTCCCGTCGCGACAGGTTCCGCCCCGCGCCCGACATACGCGAATTTGTATACATTGGTCGTCGTGCGATTCGCCCCTGTCCAGTCGTAACTTGTATTCGTCAGGTACATCGCCTCCAGCGACGAATAGATCAATCCCGGTTCCGCCACCACTCCGACCGCCGAAAACTGCCCGTCGTTGTCCACGTCGAGACTGACCAGCGTCACCACACCGAAACCGTCCGGATCCTCCGGGTAATACGTCTGATCCCACGACACCACGTCGCCGCTGGTTTCGCTGCCGTCGGCGTTCGTGCGCGTATAGGTCGGCAGCAGCGTCGTCGCATCCACCGCGCTGAGGTCCAGCTCCGGCCGGCCCAGCATCGGCAACACGTCGAAGAAATAGTTCTGGTAATTCGCCAGAACCATGTGCAGCACGCCGTCGATCATCCGGCTGGCCGATTGCGACCCGTCAAACTTCGTCTTGGACAAAACGCTCGGCGACGAAGGCGTTGAGGCGTCGATCACCGTCACCATGGTGTACGGACGTTCATAGAGAAACTCATCCCCGATGGGGGCGATCAGCGAAATCGGCTCCGCGTCAACGGTCAGTTCCGCGTCGATATCCTGCGCCGCTACGCCGTCCTTCACGTCTCCTTCCGCCGCACCCGCCGAAGTTGCCCCGCCGTCTACCGGCCGCGGTTCGGATTCCAAAATCAGCGGATAAAAATATCCACCTCCCGTTGTGACCGCGACAATTTTTCCATCGTGCAAATAAAGGTCGCGCCCATAGCCGTCCAATTCGATCTGACTGACCAGGCTCATCGCCCCGGGCGCGGAAATATCTACGATCCGCAAGATGCTGTTTGTGTACCCGTAGGAGACGATGTAGAGGAAGCGCCCGTCGGTCTTGACCACGTCCGCCTCTTCGACGCCTGACTCCTGCGTCGTGGTCTGCGAGAATCCACCGCTGTCATCTTCGCTCGGCGCTGGCGAGGGCGGAGCTTCGGGCACGGCCCCGCTGCTGTCAGCCAGACTCTCCGACGTGATCGGCCCGCCCACGGCGTCCCCGCCGGCATTCGCGCCGTCGCCATCCGTCGCGGCAACCTCGTCGCCACGATTCATGCCTTCAAAATGACTGTTTCGTTGGTCAATCTGGCCTTTGAAATAATCCACCAACTCTCGCTCAGAGGTAAATCGTTTCAGTGTGGATGAACTACCTGTCGTGGTTGGCGGGAGAAAAACCGAAAGCAATTCGCATCCGCCGACGATCAATACCATTAGTGGTAGAACGCAAACCCTTGTCCAACGAATCATGGGGAATCCTCCTTTGGGGGGAAAGAGCTCTTGATGGGTCAAAATATCCACGGCACAGCCATCCTTATCGCCATGCGCCCTTAAATATGCTTTCAACCAAGTGACCGGTCAAGGCAAACCCACTTATTTGACCCAAACCCTCAGAATTTACTTCGGAAGATGATTTTGAGGGGACACTTTATACTCGAAAATAGGCAGGGTGCCGCGTTGCCCATCGGAGACATTCGGCGAAAGGAAGGTCCAAACAGCACTCAAAGAGGCGAATAACGGACGGTCCCTCTCGCTCTGCCGCCGGGTCGCCCATGGAACACGCTTAAAATCGAACAACCCGAACCGAACGTGAAGCCCGAGGAACAACGAACCTAAACGACCTGCGAAACCCGCTTTTTCACGTCAAGAAACGGCGTGCAGACCCAGAATCCTTGAACCTAACATTTTTCTAACTTTTTGCTTGCACGTCCGTCCTCAAAGCGTTAGAATCCCGGCGTTTCCGGGGCGATGCGGCGTTTTTGTTTTGCGACCATCAACCCATGGGATGCGCAGGGTTTTGCAGGAGTCTTATGTCGCTTTTGGTGACCGGCAGCATCGCCATCGACACCGTCACCTCCCCGCACGGCCATGCCGAGGGGGTTCTGGGCGGGTCCGCCGTCTACTTCTCTTTTGCGGCGTCCCACCACGTCCCTGTCAGGCTGGTCGGCGTGGTGGGTGAGGATTTTCCCAAGGAGTTTCACCAGAAACTTTCGACGCGACCCATCGATCTCGCCGGACTGGAGGTTCGAAAAGGCAGCCGGACGTTTCGCTGGTCGGGCAGATTCGAAGGCGACATGAGCCAGGCCGAAACGGTCAACGTCCACCTGAATGTCTTGTCCGAAAGAGGTCCGACCGTCCCGTCGGCCTTCGCCGACAGCAAGACGGTTTTCTTGGCCAACACGCATCCCACGCTTCAGAGGGATTTGCTCAAACAATTGGACGACCCGCGTCTCGTCGTTTGCGACACCATGAACCTCTGGATCATGACCGAGCGGGATTCCCTGGTCGAAACGTTGGGCTGCGTCCACGGCGTGATCGTCAACGATGCGGAAGCACGTGAATTGACGGAGAAGGTGAACCTGATTGACGCGGGGGAGGCGATACTCGATTTCGGTCCCCGATTCGTGGCGATCAAAAAGGGTGAGCACGGTTCGCTGCTGATTTCGCGGGACGGCCAGGCGGCGGTACCCGCGTTTCCCACCAAGGCCGTGCGCGATCCCACCGGCGCGGGAGACAGCTTCGCGGGCGGATTTTTGGGCTATGCGGCCAAGAAGGGCGATGGCGATTTTGCCACGCTACGGCACGCGCTCCTTCACGGCACGGTCGCCGCTTCCTTCGCCATCGAGGATTTTTCGCTCCGCCGCGTGGAAAAACTTCAACGAACGGAAGTCGAGGCACGCGCCCGGGAATTCGCCGAAATGTTGAGCTTCGACGTCGAATAAGCATGGATATCCGTGACGGGAGGATTTGGATTTGTGCGGTTGTTTGTGGCGGTCGAGCTGGATGAACGGGTGCGCAGCGTAATGGTGGACGCGCAAAAAAAACTGGGGCGCGCGTGCGACGGCGTTCGATGGATTCGGCCGGAGCAATTGCACATGACCGTAAAGTTCCTCGGCGAAGTCGAGGACGGGAGGATCGCGGAGATTTGCGAATCCGCCAAAATGGCTGCGGCGGAGTGTCGTTGTCTTGACCTGAGGGTTTCGGCGTGTGGGTGTTTTCCGCCGCGCGGGGCGGTTCGCATCGTTTGGGTCGGTGTCGGCGGCGATGAGGGCGGAATCACGCCAATGGTGCAAGGGGTGGAATCCAGGTTTGAATCCATTGGTTTTCCAAGGGAAACGAAGCCTTTTTCTCCGCATATCACCATCGGACGAGTGAGGGACGACCGCTCACAGGGCGGAATTCGTTCGGCTGCGGCGGCACATTCGCCGGAACCCGCCGTGCAGCGCGTTGATTCCCTGGTCGTCATGTCGTCGGTGTTGTCGCGGTCGGGTTCGACTTATACCGTGGTGAGTCGATCGAGACTTGGATCTGAAACGTGAACTTTTGGCGAGGTGGGCGATGAAAGTGGTAACGGGCGACGGCGTGGCGGCCAAGCGTGAGGAAGCGCTCGATCGGGCGCTGCAACAGATCGAAAAGGCGTACGGCAAGGGGGCAATCATCCAACTGGACAAGATGGACGCCACGGTGGACGGCGTATCCACCGGCGCTCTATCTTTGGATTTGGCTTTGGGAGGTCGCGGACTGCCCCGCGGACGCATCGTGGAGATGTTCGGGCCCGAGGCCTCGGGCAAGACCACCATCGCCCTGCAAGTCGCCGCCGCGGCCCAGAAGGCGGGCGGCGTCGCGGCGATGATCGACGCCGAGCACGCCCTCAGCCCCACATGGGCGAAGAAGTGTGGCGTGAATCTCGAACAGCTTCTGGTCTGCCAGCCGGAGTCCGGCGAGCAGGCCTTGGAAATCACCGAAATGCTCGTCCGCAGCGGATCGGTGGACGTGATCATCGTGGACTCCGTCGCGGCCCTTATCCCCCGCGCCGAGCTGGAAGGCGAAATGGGTGACACTCATGTGGCACTCCAAGCCCGCCTGATGAGCCAGGC
>Ga0187893_10009189_pt1 | contig 15287 bp, 12 predicted proteins | sample MA1701074metaG_FD_139574 | JGI IMG/M metagenome (GOLD analysis project Ga0187893, IMG submission 139574) | White microbial mat communities from a basaltic lava cave in the Kipuka Kanohina Cave System on the Island of Hawaii, USA - MA170107-4 metaG ... | reverse complement strand
GCCGCGCCTTGGCGACCCCGACGCGATCCGCCGCAAGCCCCTCCAATATCCAGTGCAGAGAATTCCGCAATTCGAGAACGCGTTTTTACCACGCTCTAAACGCTGGCTAAGGATTCAGGCGGCCTGCTGAATCGCCAGTTCCCTGTTGCCTTTTCAAATCTCGTCTGCTGAATTTCCAGCATGACCTCTACATGCATCACTCGCCTGCTCTTCTCCTTCACCGCCGCTGCCTTGGCTGCGGGCGTCTCCACCGCCCTCGCCGCCGAGGGTAAACTTGGCTACAAGGATACCCCGCTCATTCCTGGCACGCAGTGGCACGTCCACGACGGCGACCGCCCGCAACCGCGGATTGTCGCGCCCGGCGAGCAATTCAGCCAATCGGCTTCCGCGCCGGCGGACGCCATCGTGCTGTTCGATGGGAAGGATCTCTCGAAGTGGGAACACGGGGATGGTTCACCCGCGAAGTGGAAAATTGAGAACGGTTACATGGAAGTCGTGCCCAAGAGCGGCATCCTGCGCACCAAGGACAACTTCGGCGACTTCCAGATGCACCTCGAATTCGCCACCCCTGAAAAAGTCGAGGGCACCGGCCAGGGCCGGGGCAATAACGGCGTCAACATTTGGGGGCGCTACGAAATCCAGGTGCTCGACTCGTACGAGAACAAGACCTACCCCGACGGCCAGTGCGCGGCGCTCTACGGCCAGTTCCCGCCGCTGGTCAATGCCTCGAAAGGCCCGGGCCAGTGGCAGACCTACGACGTCATCTTCGAAGGTCCGCGTTGGGACGCCGAGGGCAACGTGACGAAGAAAGCCCATGTCACCGTGCTGCACAACGGCGTGGTCGTGCATCACCGGCGCGAACTCCACGGCCCCACCAACCATCGCATGATCGGCAACTACAACCGCCGCCAGGAAACCGGCCCCATCGAACTTTACGAGCACGGAAATCCCGTCCGCTTCCGCAACATCTGGCTCCGGCCGCTCGGCGAATACGACAAGCCCTGAGGACGGCGCGCCGTTTGGGCGGCACGGATCGACTTTGCACCCGCGAGGCGTGATTTCGTACATCGCAACATGAGCATCGAGGTCTTTCTCCTCTACCTCGCCACCTGGTCGCTCGTCGCGCTTACGCCGGGGCCGGCGGTGATGTGCGCCATGTCGCAGGCGACGCGCCACGGCTTTCGCGCGAGTCTGGCGGGCATCACCGGCACTCAGATCGGGAATCTCGTGTTCTTTATCTGCACGGCGCTCGGCCTTGCCACGTTGCTGAAGACCGCGACCACGGCCTTCACGGTTCTTCAGGTCGTGGGCGCCGTCTATCTCTTCTACCTTGGCATCCGCATCATCGTCTCGACGTTCCGCCGTTCAAATGCGTCTGACGCAGCGCGCCCCTCCGCTCCGCCAGCACAGCGCAGCTTGTTTCTTCAAGGGCTGGCCATTCAACTCACCAATCCCAAGGCGCTCCTGTTCGTCTCCGCGCTGTTGCCACAATTCATCGAGCCGCAGCGTCCGCTTCTCGTTCAACTCCTCATTCTCGCGACCGCCACCATCGGCGTGGACTTGATTGTTCTTTCCTCATACGCGTACTGCGCTGAACGCGGCGCACGTTCATTCCGGGCCTCCGGATTTTCCCTGTGGCTGGAGCGTGCCTTCGGCGTGGCGCTTGTGCTGTTCAGCCTTCGTCTCCTATTCTCGCGGAAATGAATTTCGCTTGTTCACATCAATCGGGCCGCCCGACACTGCACGTCTGCGGTTGGGCGCTTGCCCTTTCACTGGCTTCAGCGTTCGCAGCCGACCACTGGCCCCAGTTCCGCGGCCCGAACGGCGACGGCCATTCTGGCGCGAAGGGGATTCCACTGACCTGGAGCGAGACCGACAACGTCAAGTGGAAGACAGCCATTCACGACAAGGGCTGGTCATCGCCTGTGATCTGGGGCAGCCAAATCTGGCTGACGACCGCGAGCGATGAAGGCCGCCAGCTTTACGCGATTTGCGTGGACCGTGACACCGGAAGGATGGTTCACGATCTAAAGGTCTTCGAGATCGGCGGCCAGCCGGACATCCGCAAGTTCAACACCTACGCCTCGCCCACGCCTGTCATCGAAGAAAGCAGAGTTTACGTTACGTTCGGTTCCGCCGGCACGGCCTGTCTGGACACTAAAACCGGCAAGACGCTTTGGGAGCGACGTGACCTCGAGTGCAATCACTATCGCGGCGCCGGCTCGTCGCCCATTGTGTATCAGGATCTGCTCATCATGAATTTCGACGGGAGCGATCACCAGTTCATCATCGCGCTCGACAAGAAGACCGGCAAAACTGCGTGGCGACAGCAACGCTCCATCGACTACAAGGATCTCGGTCCCGACGGCAAACCCCAGGCCGAAGGAGATTTTCGGAAGGCGTTTTCCACTCCGCACGTCGGGACGCTTGATGGCAAGGCAGTGCTGGTCAGCCAGGGCGCGAAAGCCGCCTACGGCTATGAGCCTCACACCGGCAAGGAACTGTGGCGGGTCGAAGAGCGCACGAGCCACTCCGCCAGTTCGCGGCCCATTTCCGGGCACGGATTGGTTTATCTCGCTACCGGCTGGTCGAAAGGCCAGCTCCTCGCCATTCGTCCGGGAACAAAAGCCGGCGAAGCCATCGACGTGAACGAAACCGCAACGCCGCCGGAAGGCACTCAACTTTCCATCGCCTGGAAATCCAAACGCAATGTTCCGCGCAAGCCTTCGCTCGTGCTCGTGAATGATTTGCTCTTCGGCATCGAGGACGATGGCGGCATGGTCAGTTGCGTCGAAGCAAAAACCGGCGCCGAAATCTGGCGTGAGCGCGTCGGCGGGAACCATTCGGCTTCTCCACTTTTTTCGGAAGGCCGCCTCTACTTCTTCGCCGATGATGGAAAGACGACAGTCCTGGAAGCCGGCCGCCAGTTCAAAAAACTCGCCGAGAACAAACTGGACGGAGGCTTCATGGCCTCGGCTGCCGTCGCCGGCAAGGCACTATTCGTCCGCAGCAAGACCCATCTCTACCGGATCGAGAACTGATCCATTGGAGCGCCGGCCTCCGGCACGGCGCGGGCGCCACCAAACCTGCCGTGCCGGAGGCCGGCGCTCCAGTCGGTTGCATCAAGCAGGATGACCGCATTATTTGATTGCTTGATCCTGCCGACTGCTTGACTAACATCCCCGCCATGAATTTCTTTCTTGCGATTCTTGCATGGCTGGTGATTGCCGCAGTCCTCACAGTTGGCATCGTCTGGGCGACCAACGGCACATTGTGGCTTTTGATCGTGGGCCTGCTGGGCTTCATCTTCGCCTTCGCCAAGTGGGGCTGCGCCACGCACTGAGCAGGCATCCTCGTTCATTGTTGTTGCGTCAGCTGCTCGGTCCTCTGACGGTGCCGCCCTTCCCCTATCCCTGATTCCATCGCGCTTCTGCGACGGAGTTCAAAGTGCCGGATACGGTATTGTACAACCGCACAGCCGCCCCGCGCACCGCCCGCAATTGTCTGGCAAATCAATGAGTTTCCTGTTTTAATCCCGCTGTTCATCACACAGCTTTATGGCCAATGGGCGGGTCCTCATTTTCTTGCTGCTGGTTGTCGGGCCGCTTCCAGGCGCCGCGCAGCCGGGCAGTCTGGACGCCAGTTTCAACACGACCAATGGGCCAATGCGTTGGACAGAAAACCCCGTGGAGTCCGCAGTGTGGAGCGTGCTGCGGTTGCGCAATGGACAGGTGCTTGTAGGCGGGCCGTTCGAGCAAGTGGAGGGATTGGACTGGCGGCACCTGGCGCGGCTCAACCCGGACGGCAGCCTGGACCGCACCTTCACCGCGTGGCCCAATCGACCCGTCCGTGCCATGGTCGAGCAGCCCGATGGGCGCATCGTCATCGCAGGCGAGTTCAACGGGGTGAACAATCAGTTCCGTGATCGCGTGGCGCGATTGGAGCCGGATGGCAGTCTCGACACGAACTTTACTGTTCGCCTCGGCTTGAACGGCATCATGCACGCAGTGGCGTTGCAGCCAGATGGCAAGGTCATCGTGGGAGGGGCCTTTCACGTCGCGCGCAGTGATGCCCCGTGGATTCACAACATCATCCGGCTGGAGACCAACGGGCTGATTGATTTTACCTTCGACCCTGGCACGAATCTCTTCGCCACAGACATCACGCGGAACTTCGTGCGAACGGTGGCCGTGTTGTCGGACGGTAAGATCATGGCGGGCGGAAGCTTCCACCGCGCGGCCCGCAGCAGTCGCGACTATCTCGCGCGATTGCTGCCGGGGGGCGCAGTGGATCCGACGTTCAGCGTGGAGCAACCGCTGTCGGGTCCCAACGGGCCGGTGCACACGATGGCGGCGCAAGCGGGCGGCCTGCTCGTCATCGGAGGCAGCTTCACCAACGTCCACGGCGCAGGCCGGACGAACCTCGCGCGCCTGTTGCCGGACGGTTCGCTGGACGAAACGTTCCGTCCCCAAGCCATCCTCGGCAGCGGGCTTGTCAACGCCCTGGCCGTGGACAACGGAGGACGAGTGCTGGCTGTTCACTCTGGCAGCGAATACAACTGGAATTATACGGCCAGCAGAGTGTTTCGATTCGATGCTTCGGGCCGGATCGACTCGAATCAACTGAGCGGTTTTGTGTTTCGCGCAGGCGGCCCTGCCGGAATCTCGACGCTCGCTCCGCACCCTGACGGCGGCCTCTACATTGGCGGAAATTTTGACGTCATCGACGGAGTCACGCGCCGCCGCGCCGCGCTGTTGCTGGGCGATCCGCCAGGGCCGCCTGTGTTCACGCTCCCACCAACCAACGTGACGAGCGACTCCGGTTTGGACGTTATGCTCCAAGGCTGCGCGACGGTTTCCGCGCCAACTTTCTGCCAGTGGTTTCGCAACGGCGAGCCTGTGCCGGACGCGACGAACATATTGTTGTTGCTCCGCTACGTGATGCCGCCGGACGGCGGAGACTTTCAGTTGGTCGTGAGTAATGCGTTCGGAGCCGTCACAAGTGGCGTTGCGACGCTGACGGTGCGCGATCCGATGCGGCCGGGAGCGGTCGATCTTTCGTTCGCGCCCACGGTCGGAGCGGACAGCAATATTGTGGCGCTGGCGGAAGGGGAAAGCGGGAGCGTTTACGTTGGCGGCAGTTTCAGTCGCTATGAACGAATCAACGCCAACGTCCTGGTTCGCGTGAATCGGAGCGGCATACTCGATACGAACTTCATGCCTCTGTTTGACAGAGTGGGGTACCCGAATTGGCTCAGCATCCGCGCGTTGCGCGTCCGGAACGACGGAACCATTCTGACAGCCGGTTTCTTTTATCGAGTCAACGGACAGCCTGCCAATCATCTGATTTCGTTGAGGTCGGATGGCCGGATAGATCCGGGCTTTGACTTCACGGGGGATATGCATGTTGAGAGTTTCGTTCCGTTCAACGCACTTGCCGTCGACGAGCAGGACCGAATTCTGGCCGGCGGATTTTTTGCGTCTCTGAACTCGAACTTCGACCAGAGATTTCTTGTCAGATTGCGACGTGACGGCTCGCATGATCTGAGTTTCAAATTCGGCAATCGACTCAACCAACAGGTGTATGCAATCGCCACTGACGAGCACGACCGGATTCTGACAGGCGGTGCGGCACTGTTTTCCGGCCCCGTCGGTCCGCCCTGGGATTTGATGCGGTTGAACCGTCTGGGATCACTCGACGTGTCTTTCGCCTTTGGTGGCTCCCGATCCTGCGTTGGTGGCGGGTCCGTTGGCGGGAGCGATTGCGGCGTGGTGAATTCAATCCTGGTGCAACCAGATGGGAAAATAATCGCAGGCGGTGATTTCTCGGGCGGATATTTCCAATCTCTGAGCTGCTCCTCTTGCCAGCACACACAGCGCAATCTGGTTCGACTGAATCCCGACGGCACATTCGACCCGGACTTTAATTCCAGAGTCGCCGATATCGGTCCTGTCTCCACGATGGCGAGACAGGCGGACGGTAAGCTGATGATTGCCGGAAGGTTCACATCCATCGGCGGCGTTCCGAGAAACGGAATCGCCAGGTTGAATCTGGATGGCAGCGTCGATCCCTCGTGGGACGCCGCGAATGCTCCTGTCGGCGGCGTGAGCGCAATGCTGATCCGCTCGGACGGGAAAATCGTAGTGGCCGGGCGATTCACCCGCTTCAACGGCCATCAACGCGGCAGCATCGCCGTGCTGCACGGCGGGCCGGTGGAAGCGCCTGCTGTGATCAGTCCGCCGGAAAGCCATGCCATCGTCGCCGGCCAGCCCCTGAAGTTCGCGCCGCTCATCGCCGGCTATCCGCCGCCAGCGTTGCAATGGTTGCGGAACGGCGTCCCGATTGACGGCGCAACTCAGGCTGTGCTCCGGCTGCCCAATGCGCGCGTCGCGGACTCCGGCGTTTACTCGCTCATGGCGAGCAATGCGCCCAGTGTTTCGACCAGCCTCGTAGCAACCGTCAGCGTGGAGCCGCCGCCAATACAAGCGGGAGTCATTGATCCAATTTTTTCCACCGGCCTGGGCGCGGATGGCGAAGTGAACGTCATCGCCGTGCAGAGCGATGGCCGAATCCTCATCGGCGGACAATTCATGGCGGTCAACGGCAGGCCGCGCGCGGGCATCGCGCGCTTGCAGGCCGATGGCGCGCTGGACACGAGCTTCGATCCGGGCGCGGCGTTGTCGGAGATGCCGTCGAACAACATTTACATCTCAAGAATCGTGCTGCAGCCGGATGGAAGGGTTGTGGTCGGCGGCAGTTTCAACCGGTTCAACGGCGTTGCTCGCCGCGGCGTCGTACGGCTGAACCCGGACGGCACGGTGGACGAATCACTGCCGGATGTCGGCGGCTGGCCGCTGCTCGCGCAAGCTGATGGCAAGCTGCTCGTCGGAGGAAATGCCAGCCTGAGGCGACTCCACCCCGATGGCACCGAGGACACAGCGTTCGTCGTTAGCAGCAATGCGTACGGCAGCGCTTACGCCGCATCCATGCAGGCAGACGGCCGGATTCTATTGGTGGGAGCTTTTTCGCGGCGAGTGGCGCGCTTGATGCCGGACGGTTCCGCAGACGTTTCGTTCGCCGCCTCGGAATTGTCTTTTGACTCCGGGCCGGTCAATGACATTTGTTTTCCGGATCCGCAGGGAGCCGGCCCGTCAGCGCTGGTTCACGCGCTTTGTCTTCAGTCGGACGGAGGAATCCTCGTGGGCGGTGTCTTTCGGAAATATCCCTCCCGCGACCAATGGAACCTGATCCGCATTCTGCCCACGGGCCGTTGGGACACGAACTTCAACCAGCGCGGCGGGCCGAACTTCGCGGTGCGCGCCATCGCGGTCCAGCTCGACGGAAAGATTCTCATCGGCGGCTGTTTTACCAACCTCGGCTACTTCCCCAACCAGCCGGCCCGGCAACATCTTGCCAGGTTGAATCCCGACGGCAGCGTGGATCCGTCCTTCAATCCGGGCGCGGGCTTTCGCGGCACCGGCGACGGCTACGTGCGCGCCCTCGCGCTCCTGCCAGACGGCCGCATCCTGATCGGCGGCCAGTTCGACACGGTGGACACGGTGCGGCGAAACAACCTCGCGCGCCTCACCGGCGACGTCATCCTGTTCGAGATCGCGAGCGAAGGGCCGGCGTTCACGACGCGCGTCGCCACTACCGAGGGACGGATGTATTGGTTGGAAACCAGAGAGTCGGCGGCGGACGGCGATTGGTCGGTGGTGGACAGTACAGCAGGCGACGGCGGAGACCAGACGCTCACGCACACATCGGCGGACGGTACGCAGCGTTTTTACCGCGTGCGGGTGGAGTGACGGCTATGCGCCGATCTGGCGCTGGAGCGAATCGCAAATCTGCTTGCTCCAATGATCGAGCACGGCGCGGTCGCTGCCCTCCAAAAGCAGACGCGCTTTGGGTTCAGTGCCGGAGTAGCGCAAGAGGACACGACCCCCTTCGGGAGTGAGTTTCGCTTCAGCTTGCTTCACGAGGTCAAGCACGCCGGAGAGTTTCTCGAACGGAATTTTTTCGCGCACCTTGACGTTGGTCACGAGTTGCGGGTAGCGCGTCCAGCACTGGCGGAGCTTTGAGAGCGGTTGCTCTTTCGCCTTCATGATGCGCAGGACCTGGAGCGCGGCCACCAGTCCGTCACCGGTGGTGGAGTACTCGCGGAAGATGAGGTGGCCGCTCTGTTCCCCGCCGAGCGTAAAGCCGCCCTTGAGCATTTCATCAATGACGTTCTTGTCGCCGACCGTAGTGCGCAGGACTTTGCCGCCGGCCATCTTGAGCGCGGCATCGACACCGGCATTGCTCATGACGGTGGCGACCAACGTGTTGTTGGCCAGCGTGCCGTTGCCCAGCATTTCGAGCGCGGCCATGACCATGATGTCATCACCGTCGATCAGCGCGCCTTTCTCGTCGCAAAGCTGGGCGCGGTCGGCGTCCCCATCGTGTGCGATGCCGAGATCGGCGCGCAATTCGCGGACTTTGGCGCAGAGCAGTTCCGGGTGCATCGAGCCACAGTCCTTGTTGATGTTGGTCCCGTCGGGCTGGTTGCCGAAGACAAAGACCTCGGCGCCCAGTTCGCGAAGGACGCAGGGCGTCGATTTGTAGGCGGCGCCGTGACCGCAATCGACGACGATACGCATGCCCTCGAGCGTCAGATTGCGTGGGAAGGCAGCCTTGGCGAACTCGATGTATCGGCCCAGCGCGTCGTCGATGCGCACGGCCTTGCCAATGGCTTCGGCAGTGGGGCGGATGGTTTCGATCTCGCCGCTGAAGACGAGCTGTTCAATCTGATTCTCGATGGGGTCGTCCAGCTTGTAGCCGTCGGCCCGGAAGAATTTGATTCCATTGTCGGCATACGGATTGTGCGAAGCAGTGATGACGATGCCAGCGTCCGCGCGCAGGCTGCGGGTCACGTAAGCAACACCAGGCGTGGGCAGCGGGCCAATGAACAGAACATCGACTCCCATCGAGAGAATGCCGGACGAAAGCGCGTTCTCCAGCATGTAACCGGACAGGCGCGTGTCCTTTCCGATGACGATGCGGTGCCGGCCGCGGCTGCGCGATTCGGCATAAAGGTTTTTGAAAACATGCGCGGCCGCCCGGCCGAGCTTGAGGGCGGTTTCGGCGGTAACAGGTTCGATGTTGGCGGTGCCGCGCACCCCATCGGTGCCAAAGATTTTTTTGGAAGACTGGGCGGTGGATGAATTGGAGACTTGCATACGGATTCGAGTTGGAAGGTCAGGGGGCATCGGCCGGTTTGATAGTAGCCGTTTCAGGAAAGATCCGGACGACCGAAGCCCCGGACGGGACATGGGCATGGACGGGAAGCACACCGTTGACCTGCCGGGGGTCGTTGATGCGGACATACACATGGATGTCCTGATCGGAAAGCTCGTTCAGCAGTGGTGCCGGACCTCGCACGGTGACGCTCGCCTGGCTCGGGTTGGCGACTACAGCGACATGCTCTGCTTTGTCCGTCAGCACAAGGATGGGGCGATCGGGAAAGCGGCGGGTGGCTTCCCCTCCCAGGTCGGACTTGACCGTCAGCCAGATCAGCACGGCGAGCACGAGCGAGAACAGTTTCGCCCAGAAATGATCAAGAATGAGCGAACGCAAGGGCATGATCAGTAGTCGGTGCCGGTGCGCAGGTTGGCGGGAGAAACCGCCTTGGGCAATGAGGCGGGCGCGGATCCGACCGGGGATGTGGACGCAGAGACGGGCGCGGACTTGGTTCTGGACGCGATGAACGCACGCACCCAGTCCACCAGCGTACGCGGGCGTTCGGCCACCACGAGGATGGAACTGAGGAAAGCGCGCAGGTTTTCCAGCGTAACCCCTCGGGTCAACTGGCCTTTGTAGGCGTAGGAAACCGCGCCGGTTTCCTCCGAGACGGCGACGACAACGGCATCTGTCTCTTCGCTCAAGCCGATGGCGGCTCGATGGCGGGTGCCGAGGGACTTGTTCAGGTCCTGGCGGCGGGTCAGCGGAAAAATGCAGGCGGCATAAGCAATGCGGTCGCCCTTGAGGATCACGCCACCATCATGGATGGCATTGTTCGGAAAGAAAATGGTTTCCAGCATTTCCGGCGAGGCAACGCAATCCACCGGCACGCCGGACTCAACCATGTCGCGCAACGGATTGGCCTGCTCGATGGCGATGAGCGCGCCGATGCGGACTTCGGAGAGACGCTCGACGGTCTGGATGATGATCTCGATATTCTCCCGCTGCTCGTGGACGTTGGTGAACAATTCCAGGTTGCCGAGCTGCGCGAGCATGCGGCGGATCTCCGGCTGGAAGATTACCAGAATGGCGACGACAAAAAACGCGGTGATACTGCCGAGCAGCCAGCGAAGCACCGTCAGGTCGAGCCAGGCGGTGATGAACGAGAGCGTGAGCACAATGGCGAGAAAGCCCGTGACGATGGAGGCGCCGCGCGTGCCGCGCACAAAGGTGAAGACGTAATAAATCCCCACCGCCAGGAGGAGGATTTCCACCGTGGGCCGCCAGATCTCTTGCAGAAAACTCAGCATCGTCATTCTTCCCCGCGCCGGGCCGGGGCCGCGCCGGAGCCGCTGGCCAGGATGGCCTCGCTGATTCGCAACGCCTGCCGCGTGGCCGCCACGTCGTGAGTGCGCACGACGTTCACCCCCTGCTGAACGCCCCAGCAAGCGCAGGCCAGCGAACCGGGCAGACGTTCAGTCACGCTCGCTCCGCCAGCGGCCTGGGCGATGAACGATTTCCGCGAAGCCCCAAGCAGCAGCGGCCGCTTCCACTTTGCAAAGCTGCCGAGGCGGGCGAGCAATTGCAAGTTGTGTTCCGCCGTCTTGCCGAAGCCGAGGCCAACATCGAGCACCACTTGTTCGTGGCTCACCCCGGATCGCTCCAACCGCGCGAGACGATCCTCGAAGAACGCGCCCACTTCGCCGACGACGTCCTGGTAGCTGGGGGCGGATTGCATGGTCTGCGGCGTGCCTTGCATGTGCACGACGACGTAGCCGGCGCCCGCTTCGGCGACGGCACGCCACATGGCGTCATCCTCGCGATTCGCGGCAACGTCGTTGACGATGGAAGCGCCGGCGCGCAACGCGGCGCGGGCCACGGATGGTTTCATGGTATCGATGGAGATGGGGACCGTCACCTGCCCCGCGAGCTTTTCAATCACCGGCAGCACCCGTCGCAGTTCTTCTGATTCACTGACCAGTGTCGCCTTGGGCCGCGTCGATTCCCCGCCCACGTCAACCATATCGGCTCCCTCACGGATCATCTCCAGCGCGTGTTGCATGGCGGCGTTCGCGTCGAAGAATCTGCCGCCGTCGGAAAACGAATCCGGAGTCACGTTCACGATTCCCATGATCAGCGCGGGCCGAGGGAAAGCGAACGTGAACTGCCGCGCGCGGAGGATCATCCTGGAAAAAGTTGTTCCACCACGGATGCACACGGATGGACACGGATGGAAGGCACGCAACCCGGAGCGCGGCCTTCAGGCCGCTTCAGCGTGGAAGCGAGATAAGGATTTGGAAAGGTCGGAGACCCACCTGCAATGCGAGCGTTGAAGCGAGCTGAAGCCCTCGCTCCCAGGGCCAATCCGTGTTTATCCGTGTGCATCCGTGGTTAAAAGTCTGCGCCTGATTCCATGCCTGGCCAGTGAATTAAGGTCGGCGGATGGCCGCCTGGACCGCTTCGACAATCCGTTTCGCGATGGCGGCGACCAGTTCATCCGGCACACCAAGCTGGGGATGCGCGGATTGGCTGAGCAGGTGGCACTGGTCGTTCACGTAGTCAATGATGATGAAATCCCCCGATTCGGTCTGCGCGATTTCGCTCGAGAAAAATGTCATGCCGGTCAGCGAGGCGATGCTGCGGATAATTTCCTCCAGCCGGTCCAGCCCCAGTTCTTCGCGCTCGGCGGGGGTGACGAGCCGGTACTGGTCGTTGTAACAGTTCCACCAGCTCAACCAGACGGATCCAAAGACGAAATAGACCCGGAAATAAACCGGCTCTGCCCTTCGTTCACGCGGCACGATGCGGCGTTGGAGCAAATAGTTGCCGTCCGGCCAGGCCGAAATTGAGCGCGCCAGATCTTTTTCGCTGGCGGCATCGAGGACGAGTCCCTTACGGCCATAGCCCATCGCCGGCTTGATGACGAACGGCACGCCGAGCGCGGCGCGCTGCTCGTCGCTGAGGCGCCATCCTTCGGGACGGTCGCTCGGCACGACCAGTGTCCAGGGCACCGGCAGACCGGCGTTCACCAGCCGCGGGTGCAGGCGCGACTTGTCGAACGCGGCGCGGGCGCGATCCGGCGGATCGATGACCTGCGCGCCCTTTTCCGCCGCGAGGTTGATCAGCCGGTGGAAAATGTCGTCCGGTTGATGATGCTCGCTGTGCATGTTCAACAGCCAGCGTGGCCAGACTTTTCCCTGTTTCAGATAATCGAAAAAAGATTCCACCCATGCCGGCTCAATCAGAAAAAAATTGAACCGGGCCTCGGCGCACTCGCGCTGAATGCAGTGGATGAAGTAATCATCCGTGTCCAGCTTGTGCGTCATGGCCAGATCGTAGATGCGTGTCACGCCAAAGACTTTGGAGGGAGCAAACGGAGTGTCAATGAAAGTCGGTGGGACGTGAGTCGTTGAACCGTGAACCGTTAAATCGTTGAAGCGTTCCAGCGTTGAAGGGTTAAGGAAGGAGTAATGGAGCAAGCTGCCTTTTTGCGCTCCAGGCAATCCGGATCACGCTTTTACGATTTAACGCTTCAACGCTTCACGAATCACTCCTCCCAAGCTGCTCCACCAATCTATCGACCAACTCCGCTTGCGCCGGCTTCAACTTGCGCTTCGCTTCCGCCACGGAAAAAAACTGTGCGCGATCCACTTCGGGAAACTCCAGCATCCGGCCCGAGCCAGGCGGCCATTCCATCGCGAATAAATTGCTTCGGATCGGCTGTGCGTCGTCCCAATCGCTTTCCACCGCCCAGGCATGAACGATCTTCCCGCCCTTCTGCTGAATGGACCCGAGCGCAATGAATTTGGAACCCGGGTCAACAACGATGCCCGTCTCTTCCCGCACTTCGCGAATAGCCGTCGCCAGGAGGTCCTCGCCCGGCCCCACTTCACCCTTGGGGATGGTCCAATGCCCCTCGTCCTTGCTGGTGAAGAACGGCCCGCCGGGATGGGCGACGCATATTTGAAGTTCGCCCGCCTGCATCCGGTACATTACCAATCCCGCACTCACTCTTGCTGGCATGGCAGCGAACATATCCCTGACAGTGAATGAAGCCACGAATTTCGATCGCCACCCGCACGTTCGGTCCAAAATGGCTTGCACCGGTTCACCGTTCTCAGGCGGTGTTTGGCGAAGGGAATGGTAATGGTCGTTGCAGCCGGACCAACGCCAGAATGAGCAGGAACGCGATGATGTGCAGCGAACCGGCGATCGCCAGGACCGGCGCGTAGCTGAAACCATGATCGAGAAGATAACCGGCCAGTTGTCCCAGGACGACGCCGCCCATCGCACCGCCCAGCCCGACCAGTCCGGCGACCGTGCCGACGGCGCGTTTTGGAAAAAGGTCCGTGGGCAGAATCATAATGAGCGTTGACCACCATTGGTGGCCGAAAAAGGCGAGGCTGAAAAGGACGATGCACCAGGGCACGGAAACGTGCGGCACGAGCATGACCCAGGGCATGGCGGCGGCGGCGATGCCGAGCGGAATCTTGCGCGCCACGTTCACCGAACGTCCGTGGTGGATCAGCCAGCTCGACAGACCCCCGCCCAGAAGGCAGCCAATGCCCGCCGCGGCATACGGAATCCACGCGACGGAGCCGACGCCCTTGATGTCGAAGCCGCGCGCGTCGAGCAGATATTTTGGCAACCAGAAGATGTAGAAATACCATGCAGCGTCGCTCAGGAATTTCACGACCACGATTCCCCATGTCTCGCGAAACCGAAGCAGTGCGGTCAAAGGAATCGTCCCGCGAGGCGCTTCATCCCGCTCCGTCCCGGATTGAATCTTTGTCCGTTCTTCGGCGGCCAGTTCGAGATGCTCCTCCGGCGGGAAGTATTTTTTTACCCACCATACCGTCCAGAGCAACCCGGTGGCGCCCGTGATGAAGAAGACCCAGCGCCAGGAGGAGAGTTGCAGCCATTGAACGTTGAGGATCACAAACGCGATGCCGGGCGGCGCGATCACCGCTCCGACGGCGGTGCCGGCGTTGATGATGCCCATGGCCATGGAGCGTTCTTTCACCGGAAACCATTCCGTCACGGCGCGCGTTGCCGCCGGGAAGCCGCCCCCTTCGCCGATGCCGAGCAGCAGCCGGCTCGCGGCCAGCATGATGACGTTCGTGGCGATGCCGTGGCTCGCACACGCCAGCGACCAGAAGATCATGATTACCGTGAAACCCGTGCGCGTGCCCAGGACATCCATGAGCCTCCCGCCGCCGAGATACATCAGCCCGTACGCGATCAGGAAGGCCGAATCGAGAAACGCCTTTACCTGGTTGGAGATGGGAATGTCTTCGCGAATCGCGCCGATGGCAACCGGCAGCGTCTGGCGATCCAGATAACTAATCGCGATGGCGGCAGCGACCAGAATTGCGATGCGCCAGCGGAGCATGAATCATCGCGCCCGGCTGTGCCTAGCGCCAAACAACACAGTTGGAAGATACGCGCTCATCAACCTGCAGGGTGTCTGCACTCGCCAAGGAAGGTTTGGGCAAAGATAGATGGCGTGAACATATCCGCCTCCGTCGCGAGATGAAATCAAATCGAGCCCGGTTTTTTGGCGATGGTTACCATTCGATGAGCCGATAAAAGCGATGCGGCGTACTCGCGCCGTCGTCGCGCAGCACCTGCATGTCACCGTTGCCAGACACAAGCCTGAGAGGCACCCAACCGCCGAAATACAGTGCGCTCCTGTACTGAAGGACATAAACCCTTCCAAAGCGAGTGCGAGCTGAGACGCAAAAGCGGCCCGCTTTCCAGGCTGGGTCTTCAGGCTGAATTGCCAGCGCGCTTGCAGGTTCGACAGGAACAACAATCGCAATGCCAAAGAAGTGCCCGCGCGCGACCTTCGCTACGTTTCTCAAGCCTGGAGAACCGTAAACCACCGTTCCGTCACTCCTCAAAAATTCCTGGCCTGCGTCCCAACCACCGGCGACGGCCACCACACTAGTCCCTCAACAAGCGTGATTTGTTAGTCGCTTTCAAGAAAAAACTCGAAATGGCCGTAAACATTGGTTGGAATGCGTTTGTCAGAACAACAAACAAACCAACAAAAGGTCATTTCGAGT
>Ga0187893_10009188_pt1 | contig 15288 bp, 13 predicted proteins | sample MA1701074metaG_FD_139574 | JGI IMG/M metagenome (GOLD analysis project Ga0187893, IMG submission 139574) | White microbial mat communities from a basaltic lava cave in the Kipuka Kanohina Cave System on the Island of Hawaii, USA - MA170107-4 metaG ... | reverse complement strand
GCTAAGATTTTGAGCCCTTCCTCACCAAGTCCCTGGAAAGCGTACGGCGAGGTTCTGGGCTTGAAGGCCCCACCCCGGAAGAAGCGTGCCCCACTCCGACGAACTGCTTCCGCCACAGCGAAAGCCTGAGCCCGGCTTTCGACGGCGCACGGACCGGCAATAATTGCCAGCTCATCACCACCAATTGCGGCGTCACCGACGCGAACAACCGTTTTCTCAGGCCTGAGATCTAGCGTAATTAGCTTGTAGGGCTTGCTGACCCGGATGGCTTCGGCTACCCCCGGGAGGTTCTCGAAGTGGGACGGGTCAACCGGTCCCTGATTGCCGGTAATGCCGATTGCAGTCCGCGTCGCTCCGGGCATTGAGTGTGGTTTGTAGCCCAGACTCTGAATTATGCGCACGACAGCCTCGACCTGACTATCAGTTGCATCAGCCTTCATCACGATGAGCATGACTTTCTTATACTCCCCGAGCTTGTCAATGTACAGGCCGCTACATTCTCTCCGGGACGGAGATCCCTAACGCAGCAAGAGCCGCCGTCAAACGCCGCCGGGTGATGTCCGCCGTCACAATTAGCACAGCACGTTTCGTTTCGTCCTCTTCAGCGATAATTCTATGGCGATGGTAGAAAAGGTTGAACGCTCGAGCCAAATTAAAAGTGTATTTTGCCAGGTTCGCCGGCTCAGCTGAAACAGAGCACTGCTTTATTACTTCGTCCAGACGTTCCGCTAACATTACCAGCGACCAGATCTCGGTGCCTGCCTCACCGGCCAGCATTTCCTCAACTTTGGCAGTTGCGCTGGGTTCGGTCGAGACGCTCTCAAGCAACCTGCGGCTTTCTTCCAACCATTCCTTTTTTATTTTGCGAAATATGGAATTCGCGCGCACAGCGGCATACTGGCAATAAGGTCCAGTCTCACCTTCGAAAGATAGTGCCTCGGCAAAATCGAATACGATTACGGTGTTGCGGGTGAACTTCAACAGAAAATAACGTAAAGCTCCGACGGCGATCTGGTGGGCGGTAGCGGTTTTCTCGCCGTGAGAAAGGTCTGGATGCCTGGATTCAACCTCGCGCAGCGCGTCGGCCTCCAGCCGATTGATCAGATCGTCTGCTTTGACACCTAGCCCGCGGCGGCCACTCATCTCGATAAACGGTCGAGAGCGATCTTCAGCGCTCAGATTGATCCCGAGCTCGTCACAGGCAGCTGCTGAGAGGGCAACCATCTCGTAGCCAAAATGGTTACTTGCATCATGCCCAATCTCAGGCACCAGCGCAGAAACACCCCGCGCCACTATTTCCTGCGGATACGATTGTCTGGAGTCGATGACGTTGTAAACTTTTTGCCCACTACCGAAAACTGGCCGCGGAGTTTCGGGCGCAATCTCGCTGTTTGGTGTAGTTGTCGTCACCCAGGTGACGTGGCCATCGTCGTAACTTCGAAAAGGCTTGTAATTGAAATCCAGGCCGAGATGTCCGAGTTTCCAAAGTTGGTAAGCGATGTCCTTCCCGGTGTAGGTGACAGTGCCATTTGAGCGGACGATGATTTTGTCGGCTTCGTGCTCGTCCGTGCCAGTGTACGACTCGAAGGGCATGACCCAGCACCCAGCGTGGCGACCTTCTGATTCGAAGCGAATCACCCCAGCCTTCTTCATCAGTTCAAAGGCTCGTTCCCAGAAATGTAGGTGAAGAATGTCAGACTCGCGCGCCAGCAGGTCGTAGCGGATGTCCAACCGCGCCATCGTATCCAGAATGCGTTCAACATTCCGGGTGGCAACGAAGTCAGCCAGCTCGGCGGTCGGGTTATTTCCCGCCTCCAGTGCATGCAGCACCCGATTGCGGATTTCTGAAGCTTTGGGTGTGATTGATCCATTCGGGTCGCCGTCGCGGTAGAAGAGACCAACGCGTGTGTAAAGATCCCAACAGTAATAATCGAAGGGAATATTAGCGGGCAACGACTGGTCAAGCTTCTTGATATCTTCGAGAGACATTTTCTCGAGTTCAATGAAGCCAACCACCACATCAGCCACTTGCACTCCAGTGTTGTCTATATAGTTCTGCACTTCGACTCGCTCGCCAGCAGCGATGAGAATGCGCACAAAGGTATCGCCGAGAACCGCATTGCGAACGTGTCCATTGTGCGCAGCCTTGTTCGGATTTATGCTGGTATGCTCGACCATCTTCTTGGGTTGATCTGCGACTGGTATCTCCGCTTCCTGCTTCGGACCGGCCGCAGCAAAATTAGCCAGCAATTCGGCGCGATTAAAGAAAATGTTCAGGTAGCCCGCGCCTGCAACATCCACCCGGGCGATTTCACTGCTTTCCAACTTATCTCGGAGCTTTTCGGCAATAGTCCGAGGCGCCATTTTGACCCCGCTCGCTTCCTTAATCAGCTTGGCGAGTTCGAAAGAGACTGGGAAGGCCAGGTCACCCAACTCGGGTTTGGGAGGCGCTTCACCACTCAACTGGTCCAATTCTACGCCGAACAATTGGAGCGCAGCCTCGCGCACCTGCTGTTTTAGTTTGTTTTGAATGGCAACCAGCGTCACAACCAGCTCAAAGCCCCTTAACTAAGCTTCAGAAAAACCCGAAGTATAGCTTAGGGTAAAGCCTATAAGAAGTAGGGGCGGCCCTGCCAAGAAACCACCCGGCTAATTGGGGGTACGCTTAGTGCAGTTTGGTGTAATTTCGTGTGATTTCGTGGATCGTACGTTAGTCGCAAAAGAACGATCCACGAAATCACACGAACCAAAGCGCCAACCTCTAAGAAGGGTCCACGAAGTCACACGAACAAAGTGCATAACTGACTCCGAGAAAAAATGGTTTCAGAAGCCGAGGGGAGCTACGGAGGGCCGCCCCTACGACTTTTCTGGTAGCCTCTGCTACCATCCAAGCTTATCTATGAAGACTGGTGAGGCTCTGGCGATTTCGTCTGAATTATGCGAACTCCTAAGCGGGTCGGCCCGGGTTCTGGTGTTGACCGGCGCAGGGGTATCGGCTGAGTCCGGAGTGCCCACCTTCCGGGGTGGCAACACTTCGGCAGTCTGGAAGGGAATTCCGTTTAACGTAATTTCCTCCGCCGAGATGGTGGCAGGGGATCTGGACACGGTTTGGGAGTGGTTTGACTATCGCCGAAACCTCCTGAGGGAAATTCGACCTAATCCCGCGCACTTCGAGATCGCACGCTGGCAGGAGTGGTTTACAGAACTTGCTTTAGTCACGCAAAACATTGACGGTTTGCATCAAAAAGCCGGTTCAAAAGACGTAATTGAACTGCATGGAAACATTTGGCGGGCCCGATGTGTTAGCTGCCGTATGGCCTTTGAGATTCCGGAGTCGGAGGTCAGGCCGGATAGCTGTCTGGGATGCGGCGATAGTTTACGGCCGGACGTGGTTCTCTTCGGTGAGCTCTTGCCGCCAAATGCTTTTGAGCAGGCTGCCGTTCGAGCCGAGCAGTCTGATTTGTGCTTTGTAGTCGGAACGTCAGCAATCGTTTATCCCGCTGCCAGCCTGCCCGAGATCGCCAAGGCGGCTGGCGCCTTCTTGTGTGAGGTAAACCCTGAGCACACTCCTTTGTCAGACCTTTGTGATGAAGTTTTGATTGGGAAAGCCGGGGAAGTCTTGCCTCACCTCTTATCCATGGCTAACCGTAAGTTGTGAATTGCTGGTAACGAGGATTGCGCATCACGATGAGGACGCTTTACTTCGACTGTTTTGCGGGTGCCAGTGGCGACATGATTCTCGGTGCCCTGGTTGCGGCCGGCGCCGAACCAGCACTGCTTAAGGAGCAACTGTCAAGGCTGGGAATCGATGGCTTCAGTGTGGAGTTTGCAAGTACCAGCCGTGCCGGTATTGGCTCCACATTTGCGCGCGTCATAACGCGTCCTGAGCACAGCCACCGAGGTCTCAGGGATATTCAGAAGATCATTGCCTCATCAGAGCTCTCAAATACCACAAAAGAGCTCTCCTCTCGAGTCTTTCAACGTTTGGGTGAGGCCGAGGCGCGCGTACACAATCAGCCGCTTGAGCAGGTGCACTTTCATGAGGTGGGTGCGCTTGACGCAATTGTTGATGTGGTAGGGGCGGCGATTTGTTTTGAACTCCTGGACATTGAGAGGTTTGTCTGTTCGCCAATACATGTTGGCAGTGGCACGGTGGAAATGGAGCATGGCACCTTTCCGGTACCGCCGCCTGCGGTGGTGGAGCTTTTAAAGGGGGTTCCAATTTATGCAACAGGCATCAAAGGCGAGTTAATCACTCCGACTGGCGCCGCAATAATTACCTCGGTCTGTAACGAGTTTGGCCCCATTCCTCGTTTGAGGCTGGAGCAAATTGGTTACGGCGCGGGCAGTCGAGAGTATGACAATTTCCCAAACACCCTGCGGGTCCTGATTGGCGACGATCAGACACAGTCACCGGCTGCAGAACTGCTCTGGATGATTGAAACCAATGTGGATGACATGTCACCACAGATCTTTTCCCATGTGATGGAAAAAGCGCTTGAGTTGGGTGCTTTGGACTGTTACTTAACTCCTGTTCAAATGAAGAAGAATCGACCGGGGGTCTTGTTGTCGATACTTTGCCGCAGCTCACAGCGAGAGTCACTAGGCAGGATGCTCTTTGCGGAAACTACGACCTTAGGGATCCGCTTTTACGAGATTTGGCGGGAGGCACTGGAGCGGCGAATCGAACGAGTTGAGACCGACTATGGAGCAATTGATGTTAAAGTGGCGAGTCTAAACGGCAACGTGATTAATGTAATGCCCGAGTTCGAGCAGTGTCGGGCGGCGGCGCAAAAAGCAGGGGTACCGCTCCGCCAGGTTCAGGAGGCGGTCCGGGCAGCCTTGGCCAAAGAGTCTTAGACGGTTCAATAAGGGATTTTATGGTAGCCAAAAATCTCAATAACCAAAATCTCAATAACCAAACGGAAAAGAGGTCAGTCGACCTGGAGCAAATAGCCCGCGGTGTGAGGTTGATCCTTGAGGGAATTGGCGAGGATCTGGAACGCAATGGATTACGCGAAACGCCGCAACGCGTGGCCGAGATGTTTGCGGAACTAACCTCCGGAATGCGAGAAGATCCCCAACAACATGTGATTCCGCTGCGAGGGGACAAGCATGACGAGATGGTGATCGTTAAGGATATTAGCATTGCTTCGCTGTGTGAGCACCATCTGTCACCCTTTGTGGGCAAGTGCCACATTGCTTACATCCCGAGGGAGGGCCGGATCCTGGGCATCTCGAAACTTGCAAGACTGGCAGAAACTTTTGCTCGCCGGTTACAGCTCCAGGAACGCCTGACTACTGATATCGCAAACACTCTGTACGAAGGGCTGAAGCCTGTGGGAGTAATGGTAGTCATCGAAGCTGAACATACTTGTATGACTTTGCGTGGAGTGAAAAAGGCTAATGCCAAAACCGTGACTTCAGCCGTCCTGGGAGGGTTTCGCAAGGATCCCAGGACTCGCGCAGAAGCGATCTCATTGATAACAGGGAAAGACTGAGTTTAAGACGAGGTATGAATACCTTCTACATCACAACTCCTATTTACTATGCCAATAGCCTTCCTCACCTGGGTCACCTCTATACGATGATCGTGGCCGATACAGTGGCGCGTTACAAGCGGCAGCGCGGATTTGAAACATTCTTCCTTACCGGTACCGATGAGCATGGCATCAACATCGCGCGCGCTGCCGAGCGCGCCGGTCGCACCCCGAAGGAACAGGCCGACCACGTCGTCAGCTACTTTAAGAAAATGACGTCAGCGTTTGGACTGGACACGGCCCACGGCGGCTATGACATTTTCATGCGCACTACAGAACCTTTTCACTACGAAGGGGTCAGCGAGTTTTGGCGACGGGTGGCAAAGGCCACCACACCCCTGGGCAGACAGGCGATATACAAGGGATTTTACGAGGGATGGTTTTGCGCTGCGTGCGCTGCTTACAAGACTGAAGATGAATATCTAAAGGCGGACGATCCGGCCGCGCCTCCCAAATGCCTGATCCACGAAATTGCCTTGGATCGGATTTCAGAGGAGAGCTACTTTTTTCGTTTGTCTGACTATCAACGAGCGCTACTCGATCTCTACGAAAAACCAGATTTTGTGCAGCCCGAGGCGCGGAAGAACGAAGTTAAGAGCTTTGTCGCCGGGGGTCTTCAGGATCTTTCTGTCAGCAGGCTTAAGTCGTCGGTTAGTTGGGGAATACCTGTGCCCGATGATCGCGCGCACACTCTGTACGTCTGGTTTGATGCCCTGACTAATTACATCACCGCAATCGGGTTCGGCAATGCTGAGCGTCAGGAGGTTGCCGGATTCGAAAAATTCTGGCCCGCCACTCATTTGGTTGGCAAGGATATCTTGCGTTTCCACGCGGTTTACTGGCCTGCATTCCTGCTGGCTGCTGGTGTCGAACAGCCACGCAGCATTATCGCGCACGGGATGTGGCTCGACGCCAACGGCCGGAAAATGTCCAAGACGCTGCGAAACACAATTGAACTGGATATCCTCGAGCGCTTTTTTGCAATGGACTCGATCCGCTATTACTCATTGCGCGAAATGGTTTTTGGTCAAGACGGTCGTTTTAGCTACGAAGGGTTAATTGATCGCACCAACAGCGATCTGGCAAGTGGACTGGGAAATCTCTCGAGTCGCACGCTGACGATGATCGGCCGTTATCGTGATGGCCTACTGCCCTCGGGAAAGATATCCGAGGACAAGCTTTTGATTGCGAAACGCGGTGGCGTTGATACGGACGAAACCACCATCGCGGGATTTATCGAGCATGCGAGAGACCAGTTTCTCAATCACTTCGAGAATTATGCATTCAGTCGGGCGCTGGAGGTTGCCTGGTCGATCGTGGCTCGCATCGACAAAATGATCAGCGATGCAAAACCCTGGGACTTGGCGAAGGATGAAAATCAAAGTCAAACGATGAATGCGGTTCTTTATCGTTCGGCAGAAGCGCTGCGTTGGCTTTGTGTAATGCTCTATCCGGTGATGCCCTGGGCAACGCGGGAAATTTATGGCCAAATGGGCCTGCGGGATACTTTGGCCGAGAGCAACCCGGCGGAGCTGAAATGGGGAGGATTGCTTCCCGCCAGCCGGATCGGCGAGGTCAAACCTCTCTTTCCGCGTATCGATAAGGTGAAGATAATGGAGCAGATTCGTAAAGGCTCAGAGTCATCAGGCGTGCACGCCACGGAGGCGGAAGCCCTGCCCGGAAAGCCCGTGGGGACCACCAGACCCGAGCCGCCGATGACGGGCGCGACGGAGGCGGAAGCTTTGGGTGGGGTTGGGGGGCTCGCAACCTTTATTGACATAGACGACTTTGCCAAAGTTGATTTGAGGGTGGGCGAGGTGCTGTCTGCTGAGCGTCTGCCAAAATCGGACAAATTGCTGCTTCTAAAGATTGACATCGGCGAGACCGAGCCGCGCCAGGTTTTGGCCGGTATAGCCGAATATTATCAGCCAGAGACATTGATTGGTCGAAAGGTTGTGGTGGTTGCAAATCTGAAACCACGCAAACTACGCGGCCACGAGTCGCAGGGGATGGTTGTAGCAGCTTCAGTGGGTGAAGATGGCAGGCCGGTGCTTGCAACTTTTACTGAAGCTGTTGCCAATGGCGCTCGCCTCAAGTGATAGGTCAATAGGACAATAGGACCTATAGGACCTATATTGATGTTCATCGATTCACATGCGCACATTGACGGTCCAGAATTTGACGCTGACCGGGACGAAGTCATTCAACGCGCCCGCAATGCAGGTGTCGGGTTAATCCTGAATGTTGGCACTGGAGATCCCCACGGTGGAGCCCTCGAGCGCGCTGTCGAGCTTGCAGAAACCCATCCATCGGTGTTCGTAGCCCTTGGGACTCATCCCCATGATGCCAAATTGTTCGACTCAGCTGCCGAAGAACGAATCCACCAGCTCCTGACAGAAACCAGTCGGGGACTGGCCTGGGGTGAGATAGGGCTCGACTTTCATTACGATAACTCACCGCGTGAACTGCAACGACAAGCTTTTAGAAGTCAACTTAGAAGGGCACGAAAGGCCGGTTTTCCAGTGATCGTGCATACCCGGGAGGCTGAGGACGAAACAGTCAAGATTTTGAACGACGAATGGAGCGGAGCGGGAAAGCAGGGAGTAATGCACTGCTTCAGTGGCAGCGCCGAACTCGCAGCTCGATCACTTGACCTGGGCTTCTATATCTCTTTTTCAGGAATCGTCACGTTCAAAAGCGCCACCGAATTGAGAAAGATTGCCGCACAGGTACCTCTGGACCGGCTGTTGGTAGAGACTGACTGCCCTTACCTGACTCCGGTGCCCTTTCGCGGCAGGAGGAATGAACCGGCGTACGTTCTGGAAGTCGCCGCCTGCCTGGCTGAGGTTAGGGGAATTGACCTGCAAACGCTGGAAAAAGCCACCACAGAAAACTTTGCTCGTCTCTTCGAGGTAGAACCAACATCCTGATTTGAGGCCCCGCGGGGAGTATGAGAGAACTTTCACATGCGGGGTAATTGATGCTATCCTCACATTTCGACACCAGAAATTCAGCGAAAGTGCACTTATGGCCCAGCAAAACTCGTTTGATATTGTCTCCCAGGTGGATCGCAACGAAATAACGAATGCCATCAATCAAACGATGAAGGAAGTGCGCCAGCGCTTCGATTTTAAGGGCAGCGCCGCTTCGGTGACTCTGGAAAAGAATGAATTGTTGCTGAGTGCCGAGGACGAAACCAGGCTTCGCAACATGAATGACATCTTGCAGCAGAAACTGGTGCGGCGCGGCGTATCGCTAAAGGCGCTGAATTATGCCCGAGTGGAACCGGCGGCCGGTGGCACCGTGCGGCAGCAGGCTCAGATTCAAGAGGGAATTCCGCAGGAAAAAGCCAAAGAGGTGGTGAAATTTATCAAGGACACAAAGGCAAAAGTTCAGGCGTCGATTCAGGGCGATGCGGTGCGAGTCTCTGGGCGTGATCGCGACGAGCTGCAAAGCATCATTGCCAAACTGAAGGAAAAAGACTTTGGAATACACATGCAGTTTTCTAACTACCGATCAAACTAGCAAAGTAAGCGACTAAACGATGCAGACCTCCAGCGAAGCTGCCATACTCGAAGAAGCCAAAATATCGGCCCAGCGCATCTTTCACCTGATTTCTCACGAATTGAAACAGGTTGAAGCAGAATTCGAGCGCCAGGCCCGGTCAAATGTACAAGTCATTTCCTACATCGGTGACTATCTGCGTAATTCCGGTGGCAAACGCGTTCGGCCGGCGCTGACGATCTTGTCCAATTATGCAGTAGGTGGTGATGGTTCGCGTCATAACTCTATCCGCATGGCCACGGTAATGGAGTTTCTGCATACTGCCACTCTGGTGCATGATGACGTTATTGACAACTCAGATACTCGACGAAACCAGCGCACTATAAACGCCCTTTTTGGAAATGAAACAGCTGTTCTGATGGGCGACTGGCTGTACATGTCAGCCTTTGAAACCAGCCTGGCGGAAAGGTCTCTGGAAATTCTGGATATTCTCACCGCAGTAACCAGAAAGATGACTGAAGGGGAGTTGCTTCAGCTGACACAACTCGGAGAAAGCGAGATTCTACAGGAGCAGTATTTTGATATCGTCCAAAGAAAAACGGCCTTCCTCTTCAGTGCTTGCTGTGAAGTAGGAGCCATTCTGGGTGGTAGCACCAGCAACCAGCAGCTGGCTCTACGCAACTACGGCCTCAACCTGGGCATGGCTTTCCAGCTGACGGATGACCTGCTTGACTTCACCGCTTCAGATGATGCTATCGGAAAAGCTGCGGGAGTGGATTTGATTGGGGGTAAAGTGACGCTTCCTTTGATCTACCTGCTGGAAGCAGACCTTTCCGCTCGAGATATTGTGAAGAAGGTTTTGCGAGACGGTTGCTATGATGGCGTCTCGCGAAAAGACATCCTCGCTGCGCTTGATAAGAGTGGGTCTCTGGAACGGGCGCGACAGCTGGCAGACGACTTCGCCGAGGCAGCCAGAAACTCACTTCAGGCCCTTCCGGAAACCGAGTACACCGAGGCCCTCAGAACCATTCCTACGTATGTCATCCAACGGGATCACTAAATTTAGCTATTGTTAAATCGGCGGCTAAGGCCTAAGATTTGCCCGATGGAGCGTCCCAACGAGAATTTGCTGTCCCGTCTGGAACAGAGCCTCAGGCAATCCCGAGCGGCCCGGATGCACCTCGCCGCCCGCCTCCGCGAGCTAGAGGCTGAGGCTGATGCTGTTCGTGCCGAGCTGGCCGAGATGGATACTCTTGCCAGTCAGACCGAAGCTGCCATCTGCAGGCTTTTGTCATCAGTACTGGCCTCGAGCAACCTATCTCTAGGACTGCCCTCAGATGCCGAGCTGGAAGCAGCAATGCGAGGCAGTTCGGGCCGGCAGCCCATAGGATTCGAACCGAAACGGACGCAGATTCCCCTGGTGCGTAACGACATCGACGTCCTGAGTGACCGGTTCATGGATCGAACAATTCCCCAGGCCGTCACCCTCCTGCTCCGTGAGGAGGGTGGCGCCTTACACGTCAACGAACTTTACAATCGCCTTTTAGAAGGTGGCTTTAGGTTTACCGGCCAAAACCCAACCATCAGCATCGCCGTCTCGCTGAACCGCAATAGCCGCTTTCGCAAAGTTGCCCCGGGGACATTTGACCTGGTGATGCGAGATGCTTCGAAGGCCTCCTGAAAATCATTCCTAAAGCCTTCGCTACCCTCGTTTATCCACTCTTTGCCTTGGCATCGATAAAGCCGTACCTCAACTAACATCCCGTTCGCGAATTCACTTTCAGTTTTGCGTGTTTATTTTCGGTCTTTCGGTGCCGATTTCCTTACTGTTAAAGCAGCTGCAATTAGAAGGAAGATGGGCACCGCAAAATTATTGGTGGATCCCAGCGCGTAGAGTAAAATCACAGTTGTCGCCGAATTCTCGACACCTTGGGGGCCCTCATGAACAACCTTAGTTCGCCGCAGTTTCGATCCAAGGAAAACCTTGAGAAGTGGGCGAATTATCAACCAGAACAATGGCGCAACGACAAAGACAACGACCGTGCCCTGTTGCATACTCGTCAAAATAACCCCGATGCTCGTCAGCAAAGCCTGCTTCTGGATCTTCTCGGCCGGATAAATTACAAGATTCTCACCGGGGATCGGGTTTACGTGGAGGTGGAAGGGGTCGTTTACAAAACCCTCTACGGCGGTTACTGGTGCAGCGTATTCACTGGAATCCAACACTATCTTTTGCGGTGCGAAGAGATTCGAAGTTCGACCTGGGCTGGGGAAACCGGGCCGGCTGCCATTGTCGATTTGCCCATTTCTTTTTCACCAGATGGCTGGCAGGCCAGTGGCCACTCTCTCTCGTTCATACTATCCCGCGACTAGGCCACAAGTTTGGAAACCAGAGATCCCCTAAAAAGCTCACAGCCAAAAGACTCGAACAGGTTGGAAACTTTTAAATGCGAGCAATGATCCTTTCTGCGGGTTATGGCACCAGGCTCTGGCCCCTTACCGAGGATCGGACCAAGCCCGCCATTCCGATCCTGGGCAAGCCCCTGGTCGGTTACGTAGCGGAATACCTTGCTCAATATGGTTGCCACGATATCGTGGTAAATCTTCATCACCGGCCCGAATCCGTTAAGGCGGCATTGGGCGATGGCAGTCAATTCGGGGTAAATCTTCAGTATGTTGAAGAACTGGAGATTCTCGGTACGAGTGGCGCCCTGGATAATGCTCGCCACTTGTTAGGCAATGAGACCTTTGTTGTTATCAACGGAAAAATTATTACCGACATTGATTTGGGCAAGGCTCTCGACCATCACCGGGTTACGGAGGCTTTGGCCACGTTGGTTTTGCTCCCAAACAGCAATCGCGAGCAATTCAGTGTGGTCGATGTTCGCGACGGCCTGGTAGCCGGTTTTAGAGGAATGCCATCACCTGAGGTTGAGGATACACCCCTGATGTTCACCGGAATTCAGATTCTTGAACCGGGAATATTTGAATACATACCACGTGGGGTCTTTTCGCACTCCACGACCGACGTCTATCCCCAGGCGATGGCTGACGGCCAGAGAATCGGAGCATATGTTGCGCAGGGCCGGTGGTTTGAACTCTCAACCGTTCAGAGATATCTCGAGATCAGTCTTAGTATGCTCGCTGAAAAGGGCCAGGACACTTTTCGAGGAAAGAATTGTCGCCTCGAGGAAGGGGCCAAGGTGTTCGAATCAATCCTGTGGGACAACGTTACTGTGGGCTCGGGAGCAAGCCTGAGGCGCGTAATCGTAGGTGATGGAGTGACAATTCAGCCGGGCTCAATGGTTTATAACTCAGTAGTGGTTGCGGCCGCGCTGGTTCAGGGAAGGTCACGCCCGGAGAAAGCGTTAAAAGGAGAGTTTCAAGGCCCAAACTTTGTCGTGCCTCTAACGCGATGATACAATCTTTTGCTCAAGGAACGCTTGATCAAGAGAGAGTTGGGCCTGTTCCAATTTCTGCGAGGGACAAGAACCTATTTCAGTGTTGCGCATGAGTTCGGCCAAGCATGTGGTCTCCAATACCTTTGAGCTCCCGGCTGCTAACAGACTGCTGGAATTTCTTACCGCCCAGCGGATCAGCAACCCCCAAATCTTCCCCTTAACGCCCGACGCTTCGACTAGAAGTTACTTCCGCGTTACCTGGAAAAGGGGAGACGCAGTCGCCGCGGTTTACCCGGAACCTTTCGATCCGGAGTTTCACCCCTATCTCGATGTCAGTCGCCTGTTCGCTGCGAACGAGATCCCGGTGCCACAGATTTTTGCAGTTGATGGATCCCGCGGGATCATCGTTCAGGAAGACCTAAGCGATCGTAAATTGTTGGCTGTGTATGAGACGGCGCTGGAAGAGGAATGCGAACATTACAAGGAACAGGCGATAAGTTTGATAGCTCGTATCCAGAAGGCCACCGAGATGGCCACGGAAACAGAGTCTATCGCCAGTCGCCTGGCCTTTGATGAAGCCAAACTTTCATGGGAACTGAATTTCTTTGTCGAGCATTATTTTGGTAGCTTGCTAGGCGAGAAACTGCGCCATGCCGAGGCGGCTGAGTTAAAAGCCGAGCTGAACGATATTGCAGCCGAATTGGCCGCGGCGCCGCGAGTGCTCTGTCACCGAGATTTTCACGCAGCAAACCTGATGGTTGATGCCAAGGGTGAACTTAGGGTGATCGACCATCAGGATGCTCGTATGGGCCCAGCCTGTTACGACCTGGTGTCGTTCTTGCTAGATCGCCAGCCTACCCCCCCATCGCTCGGCGACTTGCGTGCGCATCGCTTGTTCTTCCTCGAGGAACGACGTAAGCAGGGATTGCCGTCACTTGATCCGGATGAGTTCGCATACCAGTTCAGATTAATGAGCATTCAGAGAGAACTTAAAGCCATCGGTACCTTCTCGTATCAGACGGCTGTTTGTGGGCGTGGAGCATTCTACAAGCAATTCATTCCTCCGACATTAGAGACCGTTCTGCAAGCAGCGGACTGGCTTCAGAGGTTCCCCACAATACGACGCATGATTCGGGAACGACTTAATTCGCACCGCGTAACTTCCTAGATCAAATGGCCACGGAATCACTGGAACCACAACTACCAAAACCCGCCTCAATAGATAAGCTTTCCGAGCACGTTGGCGCCCTGATTACGCTCAAGGGCTGGCTCTATAACGTTAGATCCAGCGGCAAGATTCTTTTCCCGCAGTTGCGTGACGGCACCGGGATAGTCCAATGCGTGGTCTTAAAGAACGCTGTTTCTGCTGAGCTTTGGGAAGGTTTAAAGGGCCTCGGTCAGGAATCTTCGCTAATCGTTCACGGCACTGTACGTGAGGATGCACGTGCTCCCGGAGGTTTCGAGTTGGATGTGGTGGACGCCCAGATACTACAGAGTGTCCATGACTATCCAATCACCCCTAAGGAACACGGAACCGAATTCCTGATGGATCACCGGCATCTCTGGCTCCGCTCGCGCCTCCAGCACGCAATCCTCAAAGTGCGACACACAGTAGTAAAGGCCGTTCGGGATTTTCTCGATAATGATGGCTTTACGCTTTGTGATGCCCCGATCTTTACTCCTGCCGCCTGTGAGGGAACGACGACGCTCTTTGAAGTCGATTACTTTGAAGGTGAGAAGGCCTACCTGACTCAATCGGGCCAGCTCTACAACGAAGCCACGGCGGCAGCGTTTGGGAAAGTTTACTGTTTTGGTCCGACATTTCGAGCTGAGAAATCAAAGACCCGCCGACATCTGACAGAGTTTTGGATGGTCGAGCCCGAGATGGCTTACGCTCGCCTCGACGATGTAATGAACCTTTCAGAACGGATGCTATCAGCCATTGCCGCCCGAGTCCTGGAAGAGCGTGGTGAAGAACTAAAAGTTCTGGAACGGGACACCGCCAAGCTCGAATCAATCAGGGCACCCTTCCCTAGAATTCAGTATAACGAGGCGGTGCGAATGTTGCAGGAAGCGCATGCTCAGGGCGCCCTGGAGACTAAATTCGAGTGGGGAGGCGATTTTGGCGCACCCGACGAAACCTACCTGTCCAGTCAGTTTGATCGGCCTGTTATGGTCCATCACTATCCCGCCGCCGTAAAAGCCTTTTATATGGCCCGCAACAGCGAACGTCCCGAGCTGGCTCTGGGGGTCGATGTACTGGCTTCGGAAGGTTATGGTGAGGTAATCGGCGGCGGTGAACGCGCCACCTCACTTCAGTTTCTTGAGGAACAAATCGCTCACCACCAGCTGCCGCAAGAAGCATTTGAGTGGTATCTGGATCTTCGACGCTACGGGAGTATTCCGCACGCAGGCTTTGGTATGGGCATCGAAAGATGCACCGCCTGGATGTGCGGCATCGAACACATCCGCGAGACGATCCCTTTTCCGAGAATGATTTATCGCTTGCGCCCTTAGATTTCCGGCAAATTCTTATGACTGATGAAATGCAAGAGAGGATTGTGACGATCTTCGGAGGCTCGAAGTGTCGTGACGTTGACCCTGAATATTTCGAAGCCAGAAGATTGGGCCAATTGTTGGCAGAGGCGGGTTATACAATCTGCACCGGTGGCTATCTTGGGGTGATGGAAGCAGCGAGTCGAGGCGCACGCGAACATGGTGGCCGGGTATTAGGCATCGTAATGAACCAGTTCAAGGCTGAGCCTAACCGATACTTGACGGACAAAGTGGCCACCCCTCACTTTTATGAACGGTTGCAACGTTTGATTACTCGTTCGGTTGGT
>Ga0187893_10009187_pt1 | contig 15288 bp, 9 predicted proteins | sample MA1701074metaG_FD_139574 | JGI IMG/M metagenome (GOLD analysis project Ga0187893, IMG submission 139574) | White microbial mat communities from a basaltic lava cave in the Kipuka Kanohina Cave System on the Island of Hawaii, USA - MA170107-4 metaG ... | reverse complement strand
CAACGCGACGCGCCAAGCCACAGCGCAAGCACGATGAGAACCCTGGTTCTATAGGACATGATCGAACCTCGTGCTCAAGAGCGGATAAGCAGATGAACTACACAAGGAAAATGTACCACAATTAGTCCCGCGAAGCAAGCCCACGGGAGACGAGTGCTGTTCCGCGCGTACGCCGAGGCGGAACCCAGTTCCTTCGCCTCTGGACTCCCGCGTTCGCGGGAGTGACGAAAAACCGAACCTGGACTTCCGCGTGCCCCCGATCGAAGTCGGGGGCGGGCGCGGGAGTGACGAAGAATCGACTGAAAGACTCCGGCCCTTTTCTTTCTCAATCGACAATCGTCAATCGCCAATCGATAATTCAAGCATCATGGCGAAGACGGGGTTGGTTCAGGACGATCGGTTTGGGCGGCACGACACGGGCGCTGGACATCCAGAGCGTCCGCAGCGGCTTGCGCGGATTCGGGAGGTGTTCGAGGAGCGGGGGCTCACGAGAATCTGCCGAGCGATTGAGGCCTCGCCGGTGGACATGGAATTGGTTCGAGCGATTCACACGGACGCCTATCTGGAACGGCTGCGCCGGGTTTGTGAGAACGGATCGCCCTACATCGACGTGCCGGACAGCGCGATTTGCGGGGAGAGCTTCGAGATCGCGCGGCTCGCGGCGGGGAGCGTGGTGAAGGCGGTGGATGAGGTGATGTCGGGGCGCTTGACCAACGCGTTTTGCGCCGTTCGTCCGCCGGGACACCACGCCGAGCGTCATGTTTCCATGGGGTTCTGCCTGCTGAACAACGTGGCCATCGCCGCGGCTCACTTGTTGAACGACCACGGACTGGCGCGGGTGCTGATCCTCGATTGGGACGTTCATCATGGCAACGGGACGCAGCACATCTTCGAGGAGGATCCGCGGGTTCTGTTCGTTAGTCTTCACGGGCATCCGGGCATTGTTTATCCCGGCACGGGCCATGCCCAAGAACGGGGGAAGGGGGCGGGGGAAGGGTTCACCATTAACGTGCCGATTCTTCCACCGGGGCGGGAGGAGGTCTGGCGGCGGGCGTTCGATGAAACGATCCTGCCCGCCGCGGCGAAGTTCGAGCCGCAGTTCGTGTTGATCTCCGCGGGGTTTGACGCTCATCGGCTGGACCCGCTTGCGCCGCTGGAGTTGGAGACGGAGTCGTACGGTTGGATGACGGATGAGTTGGTCGGCGTGGCGAAGCGGCATTGCGGGGGGAGGTTGGTCAGCGTGCTGGAGGGTGGGTATCACCTCGATGCGCTGGCGGAGAGCGCGGCGTTGCACGTTTCGCGGTTGATGGATGGATAGTGTACTAGTTTAACTTCGCGCAATGTTTCCAAATCGCATTTTCTGCCCAATTATTGATCATTGCATAAACAAATGAACGCTCTACAGTCCGAGTTTGCAATGCCGGAAGAACGATCGCAGCAGGGGTGTCTGGGAACGGGTGTGCCGGATCGAACCGGCGACCGCTTGGCCGAGGGACAGCAGGTCATCGGGAACGTAGTTGGCCAAGTCCGTGTACTTGGTTCGGTTCCAGACCTGCTCCACCGGGTTGAGGTCCGGGGCGTAGGCGGGCAACCATTCGATCTCGACCTTTTCCGGGAAGCGCTGCAACATCCGTCGAGCGGCGGAACGATGCACTTGCCAACGGTCCATGACCAGGGTGATGGGACGCTGCAAACGCCGCAGAATGCCTTCGACAAACATCTCGAAATCTTCGGTGGCGATGTTGTGGTCGAGGATGTCGAAGTACAGGCCCAATCGCCGACGCCGGGGCGACACGGTGATCGCCGAGATGACCGAGAGCCGATCTCGACGATCCCAACTATACTGGATCGGCGTCTGCCCGCGCGGCGCCCACGTTCGTCGAACCACCGGTTGAAGCATGAAGCCGCTTTCGTCCGGCAAAACAAGGCTACGACCCGTTCTTCGCGCTTTTTTTTATCCGCGGCCAGTCGTCCCTGCGCCACCGTTCGATGGCCTGCTCGTCGCGTTCGCGGGCGCGTCGTTCGGGCTTCTGCGCACTCCATCCCGAGGCATTCAAGATTCGCCACACGTGAGACGGGTCGTAGCGAACGCCGAATCGCTTGTGGATCACCTCGGCCACCCGGGGCAGGGTCCACAGATCGGTGGGGAAGCCGTGGGCTTGAGGTCTCTTCTTCAATAACCGCAACAGCTTCTTCCGCTGGGCCGGCGAGAGTTTCGGGGGGCGTCCGAGTTGGGGCTTGGCTGCCAAACCCTTCTCGCCCTTCCGCTCGTATTGCGTTCGCCATAAAACCACCGCCCCAGGCGATACCCCCAACATGCGAGCTACCTCGCGGACTCCATGTCCCTTCTCCAACAACGCTACGCCATGACGACGCCGGCGTTCCAATTCTTCGGCGCTTCCATGCGGTCTCATACATCAGAGTATCGGTCCCAGGTCATTCGTTCAATTATAAATACAGGAATCAATAGGAGGGAAACCCATTTCGTCTCTTGGAATCTTGGGGTAGGCGTCAAGCAAGGCCATGAAGCGGACGTCCCAACTGCTCTGGGGCGCGATACGACGGACGCAATAGCAACAGAGTGTAAGAATCGCAAAGGCGCGGTTGTTTTGCATCGTAAACGGCGTGTGCCAGTCGGGGTATTCTCTTTGCCGCGGGATCAAGGGCTTTACTCCGAGTTCGCGGTTCCACAAGCGAGCATGATGTGCGCATATGTTTCGGACATAGCTCAAAGTATGCAGCCACGAATCGAATACCTTATCAGGCATCCCAAAAACGGAAGCGACATTCTTCTTGACGTGGTGAGAAGCGCCGCGAAAGAAACTGAGGAGAGTGCCGAACGCCATTATCTCAGTAGCCATCCAGACCGGCAAGTCGGGGTGATTGAGTCCGTATTTCAGCTGGAAATGCTCGGCGAATTTTTCTTTGCTTCGTCCGTATTCGGCTCGAACATGGCGCAAAAAAACCTTATGTTCATTAGCGTTCAGCTTGGGCAACGAAAGGTGATCGTTGGCATATCCAAACGCTCCGTGGGCGTGGGCATGCTCATAAGCCAAGTGACATCGAACCGCGATCTCGATTCGCTCGATTGCGTCCATCACCAGGAGCCGCAAACGGCGATCAAAAACGTACCGATCCCAAACTAACTCCATCGACGTGCCGTCCTTGAACGCCTCACATCCCGTCTTCCGAAACGGATCCCAATACGCGATGAGCCGGTAGTAGTTGACGGAGGTCAGCCTGGAGATAATGAGCGATCGCTCGCCGGCCATCCCGCGCTGGATAAGCTGATCGGCTTGTTGCTCAAAAGTCAGGGCTTGCTTGGTGTACTGCATCCTCGAAGCGCAATTAAAACCCGCCGAGAGATAGCATGCCTTGCGGCAGAGGCCCGACGGGTGTACTAGTAACAAGTATCGGGTGTGCTGTTGAGCTTGTCAAGCGATATTATCAACAATTATTAAAGCAAGCGGCGAGTGTGATTTACAGTGTGTCTTACACGAGATGCAGGAATAGGATCCATTAGTCCAACATACTACTGTGGCAGGGTGGCGGCGTAGACGCCGATGTCGGCGGCGAATTGCACGTCCCAGCGGAGCAATTCCATGGCGGGCATCGGAGTGCCGGGATGACCGAAGCGGACGGTGTGCAGGAACAGCCAGAGGTCATTGTTGGCCACGGTGCCGATGTAGGAGGGCGAGGGAATGGAGCCGAAGTTGATCAGCGTGCCGTTTCCGCCGTGGCAGGAGGCGCAGACGGAATTGAAGAGGATATTGCCGCTGGGCTCGTCGCCGATGAAGGAATCGTCCGGGGCGATGTAGTCATCGGTGTCGAGGACGCTGTTGAGCGTGAACTTGACCACGTCCCAGAGATCGCGTTCGGACATTCCGTAGGCATCCATGTTGTGGCCGTTGGGGAGGACGGCGGGGTCGGCCTTGAGCAGGTCGAAGATTTGTTGCGAGGTCAGCGTGGTACCGAACACGCCGGGAATGCCCGTGTAGCGCGGGCTTCCCAGTCCATAGGCCCCGTTACGTCCCTTGTAGTCCCAGCCATGGCATTCCTTGCAGCGGTAGGTGGTGCTGCCGGTTTGGGTTCCGGCTTGCGGGTACAAGGGGTGATTGCCGGAGGGCGATTGAATCCCGATCACCCGCCACCAGCGATCGTAGAGCGCGCCGCCGCGCACGGCGTCGGCGAGGATAAATCCCGCGGACTGCAGGGCGGTGGGACCGGTTTGGGTGAGATGCCAGTCGGCGAAGTCGTCGAGCGAGACGGTCCCGTTGTCGTCGGAGTCGAGGTATTCGCAGCCGTCGGCCGGGGAGGGATCGTCGCCGTTGAAACAGGTCTGGAATTTCGCGAGGTCGAAGAGATCGACGTCGTTGTCGCCGTCTGCGTCGCCGGGATTGGCGAAACCAATGGTGGCGTGATCGGCGTAGTAGCGGTCGCCGTTGTTGGCTTGGCCGTCGTTGACGGCGTTGCCCGCGGTGAAGAAGGTGATCGCTCCCTCGTCGTCCGCGGGCGCCTGCCAAGCGAGGTCATACTCGTACATGCCGCCGTTGGCGGTCCAGTCGGCGATGGAATTGTCCACGCCGTCGCCGGTGTGGGTGACGTAATCGCCGGCGCTTCCGCCTTCGGCGAAGCGGGTGTTGATGGCGTCGATGAGGAGGAGATCGCCGAGGTGGATGGCGTCGCCTTCGACGCTGATTTCAAAGCCCGCGCCTTTCTGTTCGGGGTCGGTGACGCGGACGGTCAGCAGGTAGACGACGCCGGAGCGGTAACGTTGGGGTACGCCGAGGAGTTGGACGCCGCCCGGTCCTTCGTTGAAGGCGTGGCAGGCGGTGCAGTTCTGGCCGGGGGTTGCGCCGTATCCTTCCGGGCCGCCGGAATATCCCGGGTCGGCTGCGTTTTTTGAGGCGAAAGCCGGGGGAAGGGCGGCCATCCCGATTCCCGCGGCAATGACAGTGAGAAAAGTCCGGTAATTGAACACGAAGCGCCTCTTTCGCCCTTGTGGCTTTCCCAATCCTATGACTGGTTCGCCGTGGATTCAACCCGCGACGGCGGTTCCTAGAGCAATATCGGGAATCGTGTAGCACTCCGCCAGACTCCGAAACGGGCTTCCTGGCCGTAAGTCCGCGCGGGCTGAAGCCCGCGGCTCGCTATACAAAAACCGAGAATGCTCTAGTAGCAAGAATCATGCCACGTCGGTGAGGAATAGCGCCTGGCCGTAGCGGCGTAGGACTTCGCGGCGCAAGGCGGCATGTTGAGGGATTGAGAGGTCGGGGTCGTTTCGGAGGACGGACGCGGCGTCGTCGCGGGCCTGGGAGAGCAGTTCCCAGTCGTTGATGACATCGGCGACTTTGAATGCGGGCAGGCCGTGTTGACGGGCGCCTAAGAGTTCGCCGGGGCCGCGGAGGCGCAGGTCTTCCTCGGCGATCCGAAATCCATCCGTGGTTTCGCAGAGGATTTTCAAACGGGCCAGCGAGGGTTCGTTCCAGGATTCGGTGAACAAGAGGCAATAGGATTTTTTCGAGCCGCGACCGATCCGACCGCGAAGCTGATGCAACTGGCTCAGCCCGTAGCGCTCGGCGTGTTGAACGGCCATGATGGTGGCGTTGGGGACGTCGACGCCGACTTCGATCACCGTGGTGGAGACCAACGCCCGCACCTCGCCGGATCGAAACTGATTCATGACCGCGTCTTTCTGGGCGGGTTTCAAACGTCCGTGAAGCAAGGCGACGCAATGGCCACTAAGCGTAGTTTGAGAGAGCCGATCGACTTCGGCGGCGGCGGCCTTGAGGGGGAGGGAGTCGGATTCTTCGATCAGCGGATAGACGATGTAGGCCTGTTCGCCGCGGTCCAATCGCGAGCGCACGAATTCCCACGCGGCGTTGATCTTGTCGCGCGGGACCAGGCGGGTGGCCACGGGTTGGCGATCGGGAAGGACGCCGTCGATGGTGGAGACGTCGAGGTCGCCGAAGACGGTCATGGCCAATGTGCGCGGGATGGGCGTGGCGGTCAGGACCAAAACGTGCGGAGCGATGCCCTTGCGGCGAAGGGCGGCGCGCTGGGCCACGCCGAACTTGTGCTGCTCGTCGATGATGACCAGACCCAGGTCGGCGAATTCGACGCCGCTTTCGAAGAGGGCGTGCGTACCGATCACCCAATCAACTTCTTTGGATTTGAGGCGGCAAAGTAGTGACGTCCGATTTGCCTTCGTGGTCGATCCGGCGAGGTACTCGATGCGCACGCGACTTCCGTGGAGGTACTTCTGAATCTTTGCGTGGTGTTGAGCGGCGAGGACTTCGGTCGGCGCGGCAAGGGCGACTTGTCGATGGTTGGCGACGGCTGCCAACGCCACGTACACCGCGACGGCGGTCTTTCCCGCGCCGACATCGGCCTGGAGAAGGCGGTTCATCGGCTCCGGCCTGGCCAAGTCGGATCGGATTTCGGATACGGCGCGGTCCTGTGGGGTGGTCAGAACAAACGGAAATCGTTTGCGAATGCGCTCGTCCATTTTTTCGTTGACGAGGATCGGCTTGGCGGCGGGAGAGTTTTTTCGTCGTCGGCTCAGTTGGAAGGCGAGCCGGCACAAAAGGAATTCGTCGTAGGCCAGTCGCTTTCGGGCAATGGGCACGTCGTCCAGGGCGGTCGGCCTGTGGTAGCGGAGGATGGCCGTGCGGCGGGGGGGCAGATTGCGGCGGTTTCGGATGGCTTCGGGCAGGAAGTCGCCCATGGCGTTCGTGGCCGGATCGAGGATTTCATCGAGAATTCGGCTGATTTGGCGGCTGGGCAGGCCGGCGGTGGCGGGATAGACGGGTTCATGCCGGTCGTGGTCGTGGGCGAGCGGATCGCGGTCGTCTTCGTCGATGGGGGTCCATTGGGGATTGGTGAAGGAGGCGAGATCGCCGCGGACATCGACCTTGCCGGTGATCCTCACGACGCGGCCCGGGGTCAGACGGTCGCGGAGGTAGGGCGAGTTGAACCAGCGCACGCGGCAGCGTCCCGTGCCGTCCACTATGAGGGCGGAGACGGTCTTTCGCTGGAACGAGCCGGAAGCGCGGACGTTGCGAAGCTCGCCGACCACAGTGGCAACGGCGCCGTACTCCAAGTCGCCGATGGCGCGTGAGCGCGGATTCAGCGCGTGACGAAATGGAAAATGTTCGAGCAGGTCGCCGACCGTGCGCACGCCGAGCTGGGCGAACTGCTGGGCGCGGAACGGTCCGACGCCGCGGATGAACTGTACATCGGTATCGAGCGAGACGTTGCCGGCCACCGGAGTCTATTCTTGTCCGGCGAAACGATTCAGTCGAATTGTGCGGTGGGGGTCGGAGATCGGGGGTCAGGGAAAAAGAGTTACTACCCGATCCCTGGTCCCTGATCCCCGGTCCCTGGCTGCGCGATTAACTTCGGATACCTTCAAAAGGTATCTGATATCTGCTATCTACGGAATCGTGAGCCGCTGGCCGACGCGGAGCCTGTTGGGATCGCCGCCGATTTCCGCGCGGTTGGCCTCGTAGATGTCCTTCCAGCGGGACTGGTCGTTGTAATACTGCCGGGCAAGGGCGTAAAGAGTTTCCTTCTTCTGGACGGTGTGATGGCGCGACTCCGCAGTCCCGCCGGTGTAACCGCCGGAAGTGGGATAGGCCGGATAGGGGTCGGCCGGCATGGCGGCGGTGCCGGCGGCGTAGTCGGTCGATGGATCGTACGCGTCCGCCGCGGCGTTCTTTTTCTTGCCGCCGAAGAGGCTGCAGCCGGAGACCATTGATACGAGGAAGAGAGATGCCAATAAGTTGACGGCGTTCCGTCGCATGGGTGAGACCTCCTGTCAAATGACCTAGTAAAACACGTCCAACAACGGGGCGTATCATAATGGCGAACCTCGTTGTGTCAATAGGAAAATTGGAGAAATCGTATGGGGTTTCGTGTCGGGTGGGGCGGTGGTTTGGTGTAGCTTCGGCGGCCTTGGTGCAAGGGATTGGGTCTCCTCCGCCCCGCCGGGGCGGGTCGGCAACGAGGCGCAAAGGCAAAGAGGCATTGAGGCACTTAGTCGCCTTCGCTTCTGGGCTCCCGCGTGCGCGGGAGTGACGAAGAAACGAAAACGGGTCTTATGGCCGTAAGTCCGCGCGGGAAAGGGCGGTGGGAAGGGATTCCCGAATTGGTGCGTGCGAGAAAAGATTCTCGCACGAGCAGGCTTTCCCAAAGCCGCTTGGCAGCAGGTCACTCTTCCCCATACACCTTCTGTTACCAGTGGAGTAGATGCAACGAAAGGCCGGGCAACGGCGTTGCGCAAAGCTGTACTTTGATCGGATGTTTTTTTGCTTGACATGGTGTGCCAAGTAGGGTATTGTGCAACCGCACGCTAAAGAGAAACCAAACGTGGGGGATTCGGGCGAACCACCGGCACAATAACAGTCTGCGTTTCTCCATGTGGACGGAGGGGTGGGGAATCGCAGTACCTATACAAGAATGAGTCAGAACAAAGGCAGTACGCCCCCTTTGTGCGACGTTGCATTAAGGCAGCAAGGCAACGAGGCGCAAAGGCAATGAGGCACTTAGTCGCCGTCGCTTCTGGACTCCCGCTTGCGCGTGGGAAGGGATTCCCTACGGAGTGCGTGCGAGAAAGGATTCTCGCACGAGCGAGCTTGGTTAGGCAGCAAGGCAATGAGGCATTAGGGCATTGGGGCGCTGGTGCCATTTCCAGAAGGGTTGTTCCGGTTTTTCGCATTCGTTTTGTTGCGCCCTTTCAGGGCTGTTCCCTGGTGTCGTACCTTGTAACCCAGGGCGTTGCCCTGGGCTGGTCTGTTTCGCCCCTTTGGGGCGAAATCCCGATCGAATTCTGCGGAAGCGCGTGCGAGAAGGGATTCTCGCACGAGCAGGGAAAAGATTCTCGCACGAGCGGGATTCTCGCAGGAGCAGGTCTTCAATTCGCTCTTGCAGGGCACCAGTAGTGTCGAGATCATGGCGGCTTTGTCGGATGCTCGGGGCGAATCGCCACACAAGTGTTAAGAGTCTATTGAACTCGTCGCGCGAAGGAGTGAGTTTATGGTTGGCCTTTGGACCTTCGCCGCTTCAGGGCGTTCTGGGCGTGGATTGGGTATTCGCGCCGCCGGTCTTGCGCTTGTCGCTGCGTGGTGCGTGTCGTCCCCGACGGCGGTTGCATCTCGAAGCGGGCCCCTGGCCGCGAAGGATGGTAGCACGGGCGCCGGGGGTGCTTCCTGCCGGCAATGCCATGGGAACGACGTCGGCGCCGGCTCCGTGCAGATCAATGGATTTCCGGCGTTTTATCAGCTCAACGCCGTATATAACCTCTCCGTCGTCATCAGCGACCCGACGAAGTTCGGCGCGGGCTTCCAGGCGAGCGTGCAAACCGCCGGCGGGGCGCCCGCGGGAACGATCATCGTCACCGACGCTGTCAACACGCAACTGAACGAAACCGTGCCGCCCGACTGGAAAGGCATCAACCATTCCGAGACCGGAGTGGACAACTCGGTGTCGGGCTGGGCGGGGTCGGCCACCTACAGCTTCCAATGGCAAGCGCCGGCAAGCGATGTCGGGTCGGTCACCGCGTGGGCGGCGGGAAACGCGATCGATGACAACGGATTCGCCAGCGGAGACATCATTTACTTGACGAGCGTGAGCGCCGGCCTCGGCGACAACGACGAGTGCACCACCGCCCCGGTGATCACGGTTCCAATCGGCTCGCCGGGATCGCCCATCACAACGACCATCAACGGCGACAATACGACGGCGACCGGACCGGACGTGGACTGTCTGCCTTCTCAGCCTGCCGGTGATGACATCGGTTGGTGGCAACCGTTCGAGATCCTCGAATACGCCGATGTGATCATCGACCATTGCGGGACCGAACCCACGCAACGTCCCAATTGGGGGTTCCTTCGTACGGGGTGCGGCTGCGGCGCGGGTCAATACAACGTTAACAGCGCCGACCGTACCACGTGCGGCGATTTCAACGTTACTTTGAGGTTCCTTGGCCTGCCTCCTGGAATCTACTATTACCCTGTCTATACCGTTCCCGGCGACAAGAGGTGCGAGAATTTCGCCAATCCGCCCTGTTCTGACAGCAGCGAATGTGGAGGGAGTTTTACCTGTCAGGACAACCTCCACCCCTACGTCATGCACATCACGACCGAAGCGCCCATCGGAGGCTGTTGCCACCCCCACAGCGCAACGTGCGATGACGACGTACCCCACGACAGTTGCACGGCGCCTGATGATCGATGGGTCGCGGGCCGGCCGTGCTCGGAAATCAACTGCATTGAATTCAACGAGGGTCCGGACCTGATCGTCGGCAATGTCTGGGATTGTCAGCAATTGGGTCGCGTGGGAACGCCGGGCTCGGGAACCATCGGCATGTCCTGTTGGACGACGGCTTGCACCATCGGCGACGAGGGCACCGATTGGTACGGCCTTCCGGACGTGAATCATCCCATGATCTCCGTCAATCTGTTCCGACTGAACAACCCGCCCGAAGCGGGCGGCGGCGATCGGCTCATGCAGCTCGGACAGTCCTGGCTGAAGCACGGTTTCGGAACCGAGAACGCGGACGACTGTGGGTTCGGATGCACACCGGGTCACTTCAATTTGAACGGCCCGGGCTGCTCGGATACCTACGCGGCGGTGCAGTTCTGGCCCTGCGACCTCGGCCCACGCTCCATGATCAACCCCTATACCGGCGAGATGCCCGAAAGCGGAGACCTGGGCGCATCCAGCGACTGCATCCCCGCCGGGCGCGAGACGCAGAGTTACCTCGCCAACGATCACCGGGGCCATGACCACGACGGCATCTCGCACCGTCTGCAGGTCAGGGACGTGGACCTTGATCCTGGTCTGAACGCCGGAGCGACCTATTACTCCGAAGGGCAGTATCTCCTTCCGCATGAGTACCTGGCGGCCAATGGCACGCAGAACAACAACGTCTCTCACAAGCAAATCGACGTGAGCTGTGGCGGCACCTGCGGACTCGACCCTTTTATCTTCACCGACCTAAGCGATACGTTTGCCGAGCAGCCCGCGATCAACGCCTGGCCGGGCGCCAGTCAGTCGTTGATCGAACCGGCCCCCATGGTCGATGGACGCGGAATCCTGGCGTACGAGGCGACGGACCTGGGCGGCGGTGAGTGGCACTATGAGTACGCCCTTTACAACATGAACATGGATCGCGGCATGGGCTCCCTGAGCATTCCGGTTGCGCCCGGCGTGACGGTGAGCAACATCGGCTTCTACGCCCCGCTCAACCATGCGCCGGAGCCGAATACGGTGAATTACACGAATACACCCTGGTCCGTATCGACATCCGGCGGCGCGGTGACGTGGTCCACGGATGACGTGGGCACGGACCCCTTCGCCAACGCCGTCCGCTTCGGCACCATGTACAACTTCTGGTTCGACGCCGACCAACCTCCCGAGTCAACAGACGCAATGGTCGGACTTTTTAAGACCGGCGGGACCGTGGCGGTCTCCGCGATTGGTCCGAGCACGGCTGCGCCGACACCGGGGAACATCGTTTGGGATCCTGCGACGAATCCGGGGCCGTGGCCGAACGAGAATCCCGAGGCGGCTACTCGTGCCTTGAGGTTCAGGGTGAACGCTTCGGCGACCGCGACGGGAACGTTCGGGCAAGACGCCATCAAGATAACCATGATCGACCTGCAACATCCTGATCCACGGAATTTGCCCCAATTCCCGCCGCGGAACTTCTCGACGTTCGACACCGGCACGCACGGCACTTGCGCCGGCGGCGATTTCGCCGGTCACCATTGCGACGACAACGCGGACTGCCTGCGGGCGACGCCTGGGGGCGTGGACGGGACCTGTGCGCTGCCCGGTCCGGGCTGTACGGCCGCGGGCGAAATGAACGGGTGTGCTCGCTGGGTGGGCAGGCCGTGGACGTTCTATGAGACCCAGGGTCCGCCGCTGTCCGGACCCTACCGCGCGGCCCGGTTGCAATGCACGCCGTTCTATTGGGATTGGAAGTCAGAGGAGTTTGGCGGGAGAGTAACCGTGATCGGCGCTGAAATCCTTCCCAGTTCGGAGTACAGCGTGCAAACCTACGCCTCGTCGTGCAAGGGGGTGGAAACGGGTTGCTCCAACGTGTCCGCGGCGGTGACGATGTACACGCGCCGTTACGGGGACGTGGATGCGCCCTACAACCCCGGCTCGACTCCGCTCACCAATCAGCCGAACGCGATCGACGTCGCCCAAATGGTCAACAAGTTCAAGAACGCGCCGGGCTCACCGGACCATTATAGAGCGCAGAATAGATTGAACGCTCTCAACCTGAACCAGAGCATCAACGCCATAGACATCGTGGCGGTTGTGGATGCGACGAAGTCGTTTGCCTTTGCGTTCTTCGGACCGTGCCCATGCCCATCGACGGTGACTTGCGGGACGATCTGTAATGCGGAAGTGTGTGTGAGCTTCGAGGGATCATGTGTGAAGACGTGCGTTGGCGGGGACAATGCCGGGGAACCGTGCATCAACAACAACCACTGTCCGGGCGGCGGAACGTGTGGGATTTGTGTCGGGGGCTCCAGGGCCGGGCTGGCTTGCGGAGTCCCTGTGAACTGCCCAGGCGGGACGTGTGGTGAATGCCGCGACATGTGCGGGAGGTGTGAATGAAGGCAACGAGGCAACGAGGCAGCATGGCAACGAGGCGCAAAGGCAAAGAGGCATTGAGGCACTTAGTCGCCTTCGCTTCTGGACTCCCGCCTGCGCGGGAGTGACGGAAAACTGAACCCGGACTTCCGCTTGCGCGGGGGGAAGGGATTCCCGACGGAGTGCGTGCGAGAAGGGATTCTCGCACGAGCGGGTCGCCTTCGCTTCTGGACTCCCGCCTGCGCGGGAGTGACGAACAGACAACAGCGGAAGGCTCCTGAAGCGTTTGGTCATTCATTTGCCAGACCGGCGCGGATTTGGTATGTTTCCGGCGTCGGGCTCGCTTGTGTCGCTCGGTGCGGAGAGTGATTCAACGATAAACTCCTCCCCTGTTCCTGTCCGGGGAAGCCCTGCTCCGCCTACCGGCGATTGAACAAGTAAACATCGGTCTCCGCGTCGCAGGAGAGCGCCCCATGGTCCGCTACGTGCAGTGGGTCAGGCGTAGTCTTTCGCCTTCATCGCAGCCGTTCTTCGCGCGGCCGGGGGCAGGCATGCGCCCGCGGCTCGTCATGTCAAACCGAGTTTGCTTCGGCGTTCTTGAGAATGGATCGACCGGCAGGCGGTCTTCCGGTCTTAGGTTCCGTCTCCAAACGAAAAGGAAGTGTCGAACCGGCGTGCCTTCGCTGCGCCATTCGAGCGGTTCCGCGCCACCCACAAGGGGTGGCGCTACAGTTCTGAGACGGAGCTTGGTCAATGAGGAAACTCCGCTTCGCGCGGAGCTCCGACGGAGAATTGATCATGACATGCAGAATTGATGAACATCGGCGAGCAATCGGAATCGTCCATCCGCGGCGCAACGGAGGCCACAGGCTTCTTCGCGATCCTGGGCAACGTGTCGTTTTCGAGCGGCTGAAGTTGGTATGGGTCGGCGCGGCCGTCGCCCTGTGCGCCTTGTTGGGTCCCGGTAGCGCCGCCATTCGGGCAGATGAAAACAGTTGCAACGGGGCATCGACGTCGATTACTGGCAGTGGGACTCATGCGACTGATGATGCTGTAGCAGAGAGAAACTGTATAAGAGACTGGGTCAGTAAGTGCCAGGCATTCTGCCGAGATGACACCGAGCCGGCCCCACTGCACAAGTGCAAGACGGGAAAATGCAACAGGAATTCCGCCGCGCCGACATGTACCAGAGTTGGGACGACCCGGGAGTGGAAGGGTACAGGTGATTGTATATGCAAATGCCATAAAAAGTGCGGTTGCAACTGCTATTACAGCTGGAACTGCCGTCCGCAAAAGCAACCAGGCGTTCCCGACACGCGCGACCAAACATTCTGCCAATGGAACGAAGGGGCCAAGGCAAACAGCAGCAATAACCCACACGACCAATGTCTGGAGTCTAACCAAACCGTTTGCGAATGCCGATTGCCAAAGAAAACGGACGTCTGGGATCAGATGCGTCCCAAGACGGATAAGCTGCGGGCGTCTAAGTGCAAAGATAAGTATCCTGTCAATGACACGCCTCCGCATGATGTGCCTGAGCAGAAGGGTCCCTGCGACGGACTCTGTGTGCCCGCTGCAGGTGGGTCTGAATACGCCTACGAGGATGCAATGGGCGTGGCCGACAGCTTCGAGCTTTGGGCACGGGCCATTCTAGATGTCGCCGCGCATGGAGGAGGACTGGCGGATCACGAATTGATCCACGATGCGGAGGAGCGTCTCGACGACGAAGAGTTGGGAGGCACGATGGGACGGCACGTTGAATCCCTGTTGCTCGAAATGGCCGGCTCGCAACTGAGCATTTGGCACCCCCCTAGTGACGGACACGGTCCCCACGGGCACCCGATTGGGGATCTCTCCGGCAACCCGTGTCTGGTCAAGGGGCTTCGCCGACTCGCCGAGGCGCAGGTCGCGGAGATCAGATCCGCCGGATCCGCCGCCGCAATTCTCGACACGATCCCAGGACTTTGCCCGGAGGTGTTGAGCCACGTACTGCCGTGTAGTGACGATGACATGCCCACGGATCCCCTGACCTGTCTCCGTCTCCGTGTCCAGGGCTTCGCGCTATTTGTGACGACGTTGCCGGATTTGCCGGCGCTGGCGTCGGGCTGTCCAGGGGCCTGCTTGTTCCCCGAGGGCTTCTGCGGCGTCCTACCTGGGCCCGATTGTGGTGCCGAAGGGGGGGTGTACATGGGGGACGATACAACCTGTGATGAGATTGTCCCCCCCGGTGAATATGGTGCTTGCTGTTTTCCAGGTCCCCCCTATGCGGAGTGCATCAGCGGGTACCAGTTTGCAGCGTGTGTGTTAAGTGGCGGCACGTTCTCGGGCCCAGGGTCTACCTGCGAAATGCTTTACAGTGCCGGCATGTGTCTGCCGCCCCCCGGTGCGTGCTGCGCGCCCAGTGGATGTTTTGATGGTCTCTTGATAAGCGACTGTCAAGCCATGGGCGGCGGCCGATTCCTTTCGGGCCTCACTTGCACTGAGTTGCTAGGCGAGCTTTGCCTGGGCATACTCGCGCCGAACGAAATCGTGTGGAACCCAGCGACGATTCCCGGGCCATGGCCGAACAGCAACCACGAAGCGGCCACGAGGGCTTTGAGGTTCTATGTGGAGGCTGCTGAGCCGGGTGGTCCATCGAAAGTCGAGGCCATCAAGGTTACCATGGTAGATTTGCAGACT
>Ga0187893_10009185_pt1 | contig 15291 bp, 14 predicted proteins | sample MA1701074metaG_FD_139574 | JGI IMG/M metagenome (GOLD analysis project Ga0187893, IMG submission 139574) | White microbial mat communities from a basaltic lava cave in the Kipuka Kanohina Cave System on the Island of Hawaii, USA - MA170107-4 metaG ... | reverse complement strand
TCCCAGCGCAAGGCCGCGGCGTCTATCAAACCACTGTGAAACCACCTTGTAATAAGGCACGGCGGCGGTGCCACTACCCACAATGCCGAGGAAAATATAGATGCCGTAAAAATGCCAGAGGCTATTTGAAAGGAAATAGAACGACGTAAGACCCGCTCCAAAGAGCAGCGCCGCCGGCAAAATGATCTTGCGCGCCCCATATCGGTCTACGAGCCGGCCAACTACCGGCAATGCTGCACTCAAAACGAGCAACGAAAGTGAGAAGGCCAATGAAATCTCGGCACGACTCCAATTGAACTCTTTACTGAGAGGGTTGAAGAAGACACTGAAGCTGAAGCCGATGATCGGGACGTAGCCCACAAAGAGTCCGATTGCCGCCACCGGCACGATTACCCAACCATAGAAGAATCTTCTCTGCAGTGAGTTCGTCATGATTAGAGGGCATTCACTTTGCCACACGTCTTTGCAGACACCGAAGGTATGCGCTGAAGCTAACCAAGGTCAAAAAGCTTCGAGCATGGTGCTAAGATTCCGAAACACAATTTCTCATTCTTCCCAACCTTTAGGTTGAGGTTTAAGTCGCGTTATACTGCGCCGAACCATTTTAATGGTTTTCAAAAATGAACCTCACACCAAAGGATAGCCTCACGCATGTCTACTCATTCTTACTCACGTCTCTGGATACATCCCCCCAACCTGAAGGTTGGGGAGAATAAGAGGTTTCAATTTTCAAGGGACCTGGGCTCTGTTGGTAAGAGTCCGGGGAAACTTTGACCATTCGGCGAATTCTGCTCGAATCTCTGACGCGTTGGAGACTTCCTACCAATCAGATGGGCCGTAATCTTTTCGCGGAGGAGTAGCAACAGCAAGCAACAATCCTTCTTCCTCGCCAAAGATCCCGGCATGCTCACAGTCGGCGGGGATTATGATTGCCTCACCTTCGTTGATCACATAAACCTTACCACCTGCAAAAACCTTAGCGGAACCCTTAAGCTGAATTCCGATCTCCTCACCATGCTTGTGATAGTGCTTTGGGAATTTTCCACCCTGGCCCTTGGCAATCTTGAAGAGAGCCACGCTCAGTTCATTGCCAAAGGTATGTTTCATAAAGGCAACACCAGGCACGACCTCTTTTTCAAATTTGTCATCTGTCAAACTTATGACTCTTGGTTCGGTCATTGTTTTTTCCATCGCTGACTCCTTTTACAGCTATACGGTTTCGCCTACCATGTCCGCGATCACTTTGTGGGAATGCCGGATTAGAATCTCTTGATCCTGCAAAACGAAATGAGTCTTTGCCCCGGAAGCAAGGTTTTCCTGAATCGCTTCGAGTGTATTTCCGTCCTCACGTAATGTGTCACGCAGCGCAATTCGTGCATATTCCTGACTGAATCGCTGTCCGGCATTCCTGGCCCTGGGGAAATACAGCTTTGTTTCCCAAAGGGTGCGATCAACTGCAATGGGCCAAAAGTTGTAGGTAAAATACGTGTCTTCGAAAAGGAACATGAAGAAGTTTGGGAAGAAGACGATCATATCAAAAACCCAACTCGCACTCTTCGTTGGATTCAGAACCACTGGCCGAGGATTAAAGGCTTCGCGATCGTTTCCAACCTTTGTAATTGAGGACCCAAAGCGATGAGCAATTAATTCGACCGGGGTCGGACGGTAACCCGACGCGCCCGGTATTGACATCATCCGATGTAATTCAAACAGACGAAAAGAAAGGGCGTGCGTGACTGGGTTTTTCCGATCCGAATAGGCACGACCCGCCGATCGTTTGTGAAGAAATGCTACGTGATAACCCTCCTGGAAAGAATCGAGTGTGATCTTCCAGTTAGCTCGTACCTCGGCGCGGTAAGTTCCCGCCAAACTCATTTTGTTAAAAGGGTAACCGCGGAGCCCAGCGCCCAGCTCACCGAGGAAATCCTCGAGGCTTTCCGCCGGCTGCGGCGCCAGGTTGATGAAGATAAACCCTTCCCATAAGGCGGTTGCGAACGGGGTTAAGCCGTGCTCGGCGCGGTCAAAGTCAAAGAACTGCGATTCATCCGGCACATGGACCAGCGAGCCCGTAAGATCGTACTTCCAGCCATGAAAACCACAGACAAATCCCCCCACTCTACCCGAGCAGTTCCGCACAACCTTGTTGCCACGGTGCGAGCACATGTTGTGAAAGGCGTGCACCACATCGTCTTTTCCACGTACGACCAGTATTGAGCTTTGCGAGACCTCCAGTTCCTTCACGAAGTAATCACCTAGTCGTGGGATTTCATCTTCACGACCGACATTGAGCCAAACACGGCGGAAGATTCGCTCGCGCTCACGTTCAAAGTTCGACTGCGAAAGGCAGGATGCGATCGGGATGGGATCTGTCCCAAGTTCGGGGTATTGGGTAGTCCATTTCTGCCCGTTTATTGTGGTCGACATCTCGCTTTCCTAGTTGATGAGGCCACGGCCTCGAGCCAGGCATTTTGCGAATTGAAATCTCTAAACTACAGGCCAGCGCCTCTTTAGCGGTAATCCGATTCTTTCGTTACATCGGTTCGCCTGCGCCTGGACTTGCGCCAAAAGAGCCTGCTCATCAATGTTAGGGAACTCACCGTCTTCTAAAACAATCTTGCCATCGATAATCACTGTATTCACGCTCTTGCCATCAGCCGCCCAGACCAGACTCGCCACAGGATCCCATAGCGGAATCCATTCCGGACGACGGCGGTCAAAAAGGACGATGTCCGCTTTTTTACCGGGCTCTAATGAGCCTATACGATCTTCCATAAGCAGAGACTGAGCGCCATTGATGGTTGCCATCTCCAGAGCCTGTTCGGTTGGGATTATTCGGCCGTCCATCCGGCAATCTTTAAAGAGCGAAGCCGCCAAATAGATCGCTCTTCCCATATCAAGGAAGTCAGAGGAAGTGGCGCCATCGATCCCGAGTGAAACACAAACTCCCTTCGCCAGCATCTCCGGAAACTTTCCGTGCCGGGTAATTCCATAAGCTAGCCTCAAATATGAGGTCAGGTCAGCGACAACTTTGGTTTGACTACTCGCTAGAATATCGACCTCTTTATCACTGGTATAGGCCATGTGACGCAAGCGAAAATTCCGATCCAATACCCCGATCTCTTCCAGATGCTCGATCGGAGCCTTGCCGTAAGCTTTAATGGATTGGTCCACTTCTATCGCATCTTCATTACGATGCATGCTCAGCGTGACGTTGTATTTATCCGCCAACGCTTTTGTCCCTTTGATCAGCTCGTCGGACGCTGTCCCAATGCCTAGCAACATTGGGTGAAAGTCGACTCTGCGATCGGATTTGCCAGAAAACTCCTGCAGGAGACGCTCGCAATCCCGCAACGCTTCATCGCAGGTCATGCGAAACTTCTTGCTCTCCTGCACTAAATCCCAGCTCCATCTGCCCAGCACCGCTCTGATGCCAACCTCTTCGGTGGCTTGGGCGACGCTTCGCACATCGTCAGCGCTTCCCCCTTCAACGAAGGTTGTCGTGCCAGTCCTGATCATTTCGATGCTTCCCAGGAGCGTCGCATAGTACTCATCTTCCGGGGTGAAATTCTCATACATCGGGAATACCCATTCATAGATCATTGGGTATGAGTTCACATCATCTGGAACAAAACATCGATAGAGAAGACCGGTAATATGAACGTCGGAATTTATGAAACCGGGTAGAACTACACACGTCTCAGCGTTGATCACCTTTTTAGGGTCATACTTCCTGGATAGGTCCGCACTCTTCCCGATCTCAAGGATTTTATCTCCCAGCACTGCGATAGACCCGTTGGTAATTACGCGTCTCTCCGAGTCAATCGTGACAATCGTGCCATTGTCGATCAGGATATCGACCTGTTGCATTGCCTAACCCTTCCCAGGCTTCACTGAAAAGTTTGTCTTCAGTTCTGGGCCTTTCCGCTAAAAGATACTCATTCGGCAGTTCTTGGGTGAGGAAATTCTAAGATAATGATAGAGAACGAGGCTGGGAGCTGGCCTCCTTCGTCCAAAGTTCACTGCGCAGTAAAACCACCATCGATACTGATAACACTCCCCGTTACCCAGGAGGCTTCTTCAGAAGCTAGATACACAATCAGGTTGGCCACATCTGTCGGTGTGCCAAACCGGCCAATCGAGTAACCAGGCAGGAAGAATGCTGATAGTTGGGGGTCGTTGATGACCGCGGCCGTTCGCGGCGTATCAACCAGGCCGGGACAGATGCAGTTGCATCGAATCTTCTCTTTCCCATACTCGACGGCGACGGCGCGGCTGAGCGCCATCAATCCACCCTTAGTAGCGCAATAGGCAGCCATGTTGGGTATACCGACTAGTGCTGCAATCGATGAGATATTAATGATCGAGCCACCACTATCTAACATGTGAGGAATTGTCGCCCGAGTAAAACGGAAGATGCCGCCAAGGTTAACATCGATTGACTCATTCCACATCTGGTCGGTCGTTTCGTGCAGTCGGGGGCCAAGTCCTTCACCACTCTTCGCCGCATTATTCACCAGGATGTCCAAACCTCCGAAGGTGTCAACCGCCTGCTGAACTGCAGATCGCACGTGCGCCTCTTCCGTAACCGAGCCCGCCACTGCCAATGCTCGACCATCTTTCCGGGTGATCTCATCAACTACCTGATCGAGGACCTCTTTCCGCCGGCCCGTAATCACGACTGCCGCTCCTTGCGCCGCACACACCCGGGCTGCGGCTTCGCCTATGCCGGTACCGCCGCCAGTGATTAGGGCTACCTTGCCTTTGAGCCTCATGGCAATTGCTCTACAGGAACGGTATCGCTCATCGGCAAGGCTGCCGTTGTCGGTTGATTTGAGATATTAGCCGCCAGCACTTTTTGACGGTATTCTTTTAGTTTACGTTGGGCCGGCTTACTCATGTCATCAGGAGTCCAATCAAGCATCTGGTCCCACTCGATACTGATAGATTGGATCTGACTTACCCTTTGGAGCCGGAGGCGAATCTCTCGCTCGAAGTACACAAAGTAGAAGCATCCCGGAGATGTTAAACGCAAGCGCAGGGTTACTCGCCAGCCATTCTTCAGACCCTCAGCCTTCAGCGCTCGAATGAGACCCATATCCGCGATGCCGATTGAGACGCCCAAAGCCAGTCCGCAGGGATCATAGACCTCATTCGCCACAGCTTTCACGAACGCAACCACATCTTCTTCGCTAATCAGTGAACCGCTCATGCTTTAAACTTCGGTGACGGCCTGCATCGGTTTACTGGCAAGATGGGATCGATGGGCGCTCCAAGGTTCGGCTTTACCCTTTCTTCGCAGCCGGCTCCACGCGTCATTATTTATTCGGCTCTTGACTTCCTCGACATTGATCTCGTGAAGGCCAGCCATGTTTTTGCCCAGAATCTTGCTTTTTATCTCTGCCGTTAGTTGTGGATACCCATGCCCATCGCATAGATCTTCGGGCATCTCGAAAGCCATGAATTCTCGCAGAATGGGATCCGCATGGTTTACCGCACAGCCCGTCGCATACAGGATCCGGTCCGGCCCCCCATATTGCAATAACTTTCCAATGATATGCGCAAACCGGCGCGGTTGGCGCACCACCATGTTCGCCACGCATTCCAAATTCGCGTAGATGTTTGGATGAAGCATCAGTTGAATTGCCGACTCTTCAAGAAAGGCCCAACCGTCATGCACAATTTCAAAGGTGAGGTCGGGAAATGCCATTGCCGCGGTCGAAACGTCCTCAACACGTACCGCATCAATCGGGCCAGGCCCTACGGGCTGAGCCTTGTGGAATGCCAGGTGTTTGATCCCAAGAGCGCGAGCTTTTTCAAAGTATGGGAAAGCCCGATCAGGATCGTTATAGATCATCGTAACTAATCGGTTCGATTCGGTATCAAAGAACCCATTAGACGGATAGAACTTGAAACCGACGGCGCCTTCGCTTGCCATTTTCTCCATCTGCTCGAAGGCCGGTTTCGGATCCTCAGCAAACGTGTCCACACACCCGTATAACAGCACTCGATCCGGCGCGATCCTTTTGAGCTCGAGACTCGTATCCCAACGAGCGGCCCCGTCACGGAAGTACGAAGAGATAGCCACGCTATGGTGGACCACCATGTCTACATCGCTCTCAACAAAGAAAGTGTGCGCCAGATCTTCCGCTCGGAAGCGGGCCGTAAACTCTTCGGGCGTGAGCAAATAACCTGGTTCGAGCGATTCCAACGATTCATGTCCCAGCATATAGGCGAACTTTTGCAGATTGCGATACCTCTCGGGGGCACAGCCCGGGATGCGGTTCTCATCTGAGAAATCGTAAGCATGAGCTACACCATCGATCACAAAAACATCTTGAATCATGTCGTACCTCTTTGCACCCATCGCCTGCTCAGGTGGTGACATAGTCGGCCACAACTTTATGGGAGTGGCGCACGAGGATCTCTTGATCCTGCAATATGAAATTTGCTTTCCCGCCGGATGCCAACGTAGCCTGAATGTTCTCCAGCGTGCTGAGATCTTCAAGCCAAGTGTCGCGTAGCGCACATTTGGCGTATTCCTGGCTGAAGCGTTGTCCGGCATTGATGGCCGTCGGGTAATAGGTCTTCGTTTCCCATACCGTTCGATCTACCCCCAGCGGCCAGAAATGGTAAGTGAAGAACATGCCGTCAAAAACAAAGATCGAAAAATTCGGGAAAAGATAATAGGAATCAAACGCCCAGATCGGATTGCGAGTAGGGTTTATCCCCACCGGCACCTGGTCCATTACGACCTCTCTCTTGATGTAGGACTTCCCGAATTGATGGGCCACAAGTTGAACTGGCGTCGGTCTAAATTCCGGGTTTCCGGGAACGGACATCATTCGATGTGGACCATAGAGACCAAATTCCAGCGCATGGATGAACGGGTTGTCTTTGCTGGCATAAGCTTCCCCACCAGAACGTTTATGTACAAACCGCGCATGCCATGCTTCCTGGAAGGCATCGAGGGCCACCTTCCAATTAACCTTCACTTCGGCCCGGTAGGCGTCACGCGGCGCCAGCTCACCGAAGGGGTATCCGCTGAGGCGTTCCGGCAGTTCGTCCAAGAATTCCCGGAGAGTCTGCGCTGGTTCAGGATCTAAATTGACGAAAATAAATCCTTCCCACACTTCGGTCGCCACCGCAGTCAAACCATGCTCCCGCGGGTTAAAATCAAAGAACTGCTCTTGGTCGGGAACGTGCACCAGCGCTCCAGTGGAATCATAAACCCAGCCATGAAACCCGCACACAAACCCTTTCGTCCGCCCACGGCATCCCCGCACCACCTTATTGCCGCGATGCGAGCACATATTGTGAAATGCGCGAATCACGCCATCCTTGCCTCGCGCTACCAGTATTGAACTTTGACAGACCTCGAGATCTTTCACGAAGTAGTCGCCGATCTCCGGGATCTCTTCTTCACGTCCGATGTTTAGCCAAACGCGACGAAAAATCCGCTGCCGCTCGCGTTCGAAGTAATCAGGGGAGATGCAGGGTTCAATTGGCACCGGAGCTGTCCCGAGCTCGGGATACTTTGTGGTCCACTTTTGATCAGTTAAAACTGTCGCCATTTCGATACCCCCTCTTTCTAAAGCGTTGGAGGTTTTGAGCAGAACGGCCGAAGCTTTAAAAAAGATTGGCTGGTTATTCGGGTGCCAGTCGTAGGAAAAGATTTGCTAAACCGGGAGGGCGGACGGTAACTCTCTAAACTTTCTCGCTCTTAGCGGCTACAGTCGTTCGTAAGCCGGGATGGTAAGGAACTCAACAAACTCCTCACCAAGAGCTACCATCTCAAAGATTTCACTCGCCTCGTTGTAACGGCTCCGCTTGAAGGCCTCGCTGCCGATGAATTGGCTGATCTTCTCCAGTTCCTCGTCGGCGATTCTTCTCACCAACTCGCGATTGACCTTTTGACCTTCACGCAGGGTCGCACCATAGCGCAACCATTGCCAGATCTGAGATCTCGAGATCTCAGCCGTGGCGGCGTCCTCCATCAAATTGAAGAGCGCCACCGCGCCGATACCGTTGAGCCAAGACTCAACATATTGCAGGGCCACGGATATGTTGTTTCGCAAGCCAGCTTCGGTTATCTCGCCTTCGGCAACATGAAAATCGAGGAGTTCTGCCGGTGTGACCGTCACCTCCGTGAGCTTTCGGGCAACCTGATGATTGTTGTCTCCCAAGACCTCATCAAAGACCTTGCGCGCCACGGGAACGAGGTCGGGATGGGCCACCCAGGTGCCGTCGAACCCGGCATTAACTTCGCGAACCTTGTCTTCAGTGACCCTTGCGAGAGCGACTTTATTTACCGCTGGATCGCGGCGGCTGGGAATAAATGCGGCCATGCCTCCAATCGCATGCGCCTCACGTCGATGGCAGGTCTTTACCAACAGTTCGGTGTAAGCCCTCATGAAAGGCACAGCCATAGTAACCTGCATGCGATCCGGCAGAATGAACTCCGGGTGACGGCGAAACTTTTTAATGATGCTGAAAATGTAGTCCCAGCGGCCGGCATTTAGGCCGGCTGAGTGGTCGCGTAGCTCGTATAGTATCTCTTCCATCTCGAAGGCTGCGGGAATGGTCTCTATCAAGACTGTAGCTTTAATGCTGCCGCGCGGGACATGGAGCGCATCCTGAGCGTAATTAAAGACATCATTCCAAAGCCGGGCCTCGTGATGGCTTTCGAGCTTCGGCAGGTAGAAGTAAGGGCCACTGCCTTTAGCCAGCAACCTTGGCGCGTTATGAAAGAAGTAGATACCGAAATCAAAGAGGCTGGCAGAGACGGGAATACCCTTGACCAGGAAATGTTTCTCAGAAAGGTGCCAACCCCGAGGGCGGACCACCAGGGTAGCGACGTTCTCTTTCAGACGATAGACCTTGCCTTCGGGACTCTCGTACTCGATTCGGCGCTCAATGGCATCAGTCAGATTTATTTGTCCGCTGATGACATTCTCCCAGGTCGGGGAGTTGGCATCTTCAAAGTCTGCCATGAAGACCCGAGCCCCCGAGTTGAGGGCATTGATCATCATCTTCCGTTCTACCGGGCCCGTTATCTCCACCCGTCTGTCCTGAAGGTCATGAGGTACAGGAGCAACGCGCCAATCACTCTCCCGAAGAGAGCGGGTTTCACTCAACAAATCGAAGAATTCACCCTGGTCCAGTCGGCTCTGGCGCTCAACTCTTTGGCGCAGTAATGACTCACGTGTGGGGTTAAACTCTCGATGAAGTTGGGTAACGAAGCTGGCTGCTTCCGGAGTAAGTACCTGCTCCACTCCTTTTACATCCCGTCCCTTAATCTCAAACTGTTCCTGAACTTTCATCTTAAGCCTTGGTAAAGTAGGACCATCCCTGGTGAAAGGCCGCCAAGGTTAGATAAACGTTACCGACACAGATCCGAGGTCTCCGAAGTTCGCCCGCACCTCATCTCCCTGGGAAACAACAAGCGGAGAGGCCAGTGTGCCAGTCAAAACGATTTCACCTTCTACCAACTTGCTCCCTTCTGAGGCAAGCTTGTTAGCCAACCAGACCAGTGACAGTGCAGGATTGCCAAGCACCGCATTACCAGTTCCGGTAGCCACCACCGCCCCATTCTTTTCGAGCTGCATTTGCGCTTGCGGAAGATCAACATTATCGACCCCGCTTCGCTTATCACCAATCACAAAAAGACCGTGGGCCGCATTGTCGGCAATTATGTCGGCGCTCTTGATAGGCCAGTCTCGAATTCGACTATCGATGATTTCGAATGCCGGCGCAACATAGGCCACGGCTGAGAGCACGTCAGGAACTGTCAAGCCCGGTCCTCGCAAGCTGTCCCTGAGAATAAATGCGATCTCTGCCTCTATCTTGGGGTGCATCAGCCGATCAAAAGCGACCTGTCCAAGGTTCTCTACTGCGCCGCTATCGAACAAGTAACCATAGCCTGGTTCATTCAACCCGAGCATCTGTTGCACTGCCGGACTCGTAAATCCGACCTTTCTTCCTCTCAGCCTGCTGCCCTGTTTCGTCTTCTGGCGTGCCAGTTCCCATTGAATAGCGTAAGCATCCTGCAAAGTAAGATCGGGGTAGGCATCGGTTAAGGGAGCGATAGGCTGGCGCTCCATCTCAGCCTTGTGCAGGGCCTGGGCCAGGTCCTTAAGAGTCTCATGCTTCACTACGACGGTTCCTCCGCTTTGGGGCTGTCATTTGTGGGCCACAACCTCGCTCGTGAGTCCAACCTGCGCCAAACGTTCAATGACAAAGTCGCGATCCTGCGTTGCGAGAAAGAACCCGATCGGTGGCGTAAACCGTGACGTCATTAAGCTGTTGAGGACCGCCTCGGCGCCGCGACGCAGGTCGATTCCGCTATCCCGCCGCGTACGGTGGAAGCTTTCGTGCAACGATACCCCATCCCAGGACTCTCTGCTGAAAGCCTCTGCCAACCTGGCAATGAACTGGCGCTGTTCCGGCTCCAGATTATGGGTTTGCGGAGGCGGGCCATCGTAGGCCATCGAGCTTTCGATACTCCAATTGCTTTCCGCTTCCGCGATTTCGCGGTTGGGATAGATCACCTCGCCGGCTTTAATGGTAACGACCGGAATGATCAGTTTTGATCCCGGGCGTGTTTTTCCAGTAGTGTCCGCAAATGTGAAATCGCCATCCTGAATATCAACAACCGTAACGTCCGCGGGCATTCCCGGGCTGAGACTACCGGCCTTCTCCATCAGTCCAAGTTGCCGGGCCGGATTGGTTGTCACTCTCTGGAGCACATCTTCAAAGCTCATGCCCATCGCCATCATCACAGACATTACATGCATCAACGAATAGACTGGACCTGTGACATTGATCTGCTGCAAGTCCGAGCTTATGGTCGAGGGAACAATTCCCTGGTCCATCAGCCGGTCTGCAACATCGAAACTAAAGTTGAACCCTCCAAATGCCAGGTCGAAAAACACACCACGATCTCTGGCGGCAATCGCTTCCGGCAGTGCTCTTCCATCGTCTCCGATCAAATTTCCGGGGCAGGGGGTATAGCAATGCGCCACATAATCGCCGGGCTCTAACAGGTCCAGAGCCGGCGCTGTATAGGTTTTCGCAGGTTTTTCGAAGAGGTCTCCGATATGAAGATAAAGCGGCAGTTCCAGGACATTGGCAACGCCTTTCGCGATCTTCATCGGCCCAAGTCCCAGCGCGGCGAATTCTGCCATCTTAATACCCACGATGTGATCGCGGTTCTCCTCGACGATATCCAGCATGCGGCTGATGGGGATATCGATAAGGCTGCGAGCACTGGCCCAGGTATCTTGAAAACCGTAGATACCTGCCGCACGCATGAGCAACCAAAGATGGATATCGGTCTTCGTTTGGCCCAGTATCAGAGCCGCGAACTCGTCCCAGGTATAGGCGCCTGCGCCCCCCGCATCCACCATCCTGGTTGTTCCAAGGTTGACGCCGATCGAGTCCGGATCGGCAAACGCGATTCCGCCGTAAGCATGGACATGAATATCGATGAATCCGGGGCAGACGATCTTTCCGGTAAGATCAAGCATCATCTGGTCGGGCGCCGCCTCGAGATTCTCTTTAATGGAACTGATCCTGCCGCCCTCGATCGCAAGATCCGTGACACCGTCCAAGCCCTGGGCGATATCGATTAGGCGTCCGTTCTTGAGAAGAAGTCCTTTATCCACAGGGTTACCAAATCTGACCGCGTTCATTCTGCCTTCGACCATTTCCGTGTTCTCGTAGATCTCTTATCAATAAGATGCAATCCACGAAACCACTGGGAACCTGCACTAGCAAGTCAACCGGAATTGAGCCTTACGCTAAGTCGACCATTTTCCATATTGATCTCATGTACTCTCAAGTTGAAGCCCGGACAGTTGAGACCGCGTCCGTGGTCCAAACTAAACATGAAACCATGTAACGGACACTTGAGCGCTTTTCCCACAATCCTTCCTTCTGACATGTCCCCGTCCTGGTGCGGACACCAACGGTCCATTGCGAGGTAGCGGTCACCCTGCCGAACAATGACAAGGTCGACGCCGTTAACATTTACTGCTCGAATGCCATCAAGGGGAGTTTCATTCAGATCGAGTGCTGGGAACCAGGAACCTTCTGACATTTATCTAGCCAACGAGTTGTTCGAGTGCCCGGCCGACTCGTAAGACCCTCGCGTCGTCCCAGTAGCGGCCGACGATCATCAGGCCTACCGGCAGTCCATCTGAAACGCCACAAGGAACGTTTAAAGCAGGATGACCCGTCACATTAAAGGGCGAGGTATTGGCCACTGCTTCCATTGAGCGTGCCACTCGTTCTATGAGCCCACAATCGGGCGCCGGCAGCGGTTGCGCCTTCATTGGCGTGGTTGGCATAACCAGCACATCTGCGGCTTCAAGTGCCCGGTCATAACTCTCTTTTAGGGTACGCGCCAGGTTTTGTGCCTTTGCGTAATATCTGCCGTAGTAATTCTCCGAGACATACTGCCCCATCAGAAACATGAGCTTCGTCGTGGGAGAGAGAGCATTAGCGTGAGTTCTCATACCACGAGCATAAGCCTCGATCATGCTATTGGTGTAATAACCTTTCCAGTTGGTGCCTTGACCGTAACCTTTGGCGACCATGGTAGTAACGCCCTCAACACCGATTCCCATAAAGATGGGCATTCCGTCGCGGTGCCAAGGCAGCTCTACAGTACTTACTCGGGCTCCGAGTTGTTCGAGTTTCTGTGCGGCTTCACGAACCACCGCCTCGACATCCGGTTCTGCACCGTTTTGCCCAAAACCTTCGTTGACAATGGCCACTCGCAATTCTTTTACACTGCCCTTGACTGCCTCGGTGTACTTCTCGACGCGAGACTCTGCCTGCCGCGGATCGAGCCCGTCCTTACCCGCAATCACCTCAAGCAGCAGAGCCGCATCCGCGACTGTGCGCGTCATTGGGCCCAGGTGATCAATCGTGTACTCCAGCGAGGAGGCCCCAGTATAGGGAACAAGGCCATAAGTCGGCTTCAGTCCGACTATTCCGCTCCAGGAGCTGGGAACCCGGATAGAGCCGGCCTGATCTGCCCCGATTGACATGTCGACTTCGCCTGCACCCACTAGCGCAGCACTCCCACTCGAAGACCCCCCGGCAGAATAGCCGCGTTTACGCGGATTATGCGTTGGTCCAGTGTCGGCAAGATGACTGCCTCCTGACAGGCAAAAGCTTTCACAGACAGCCTTCCCCGCAATCTCACCACCCTCGTCAAGTATGCGCGTTACTACCGTGGCATCGACGTCCGGGATGTAGCCTTCAAGCACTAAACTCCCATTCATCATGGGGATGCCAGCCACACAGACGTTGTCCTTAATGGCAATTTTCTTTCCTCTGAGTTTGCCTTCAGCCGCGCCCTTGATTGAGCACTTCCAATACCAGGCGTTAAGGGGATCTTCCTCGGCTGCGGGTCGATATCCGATATTGCGCGGATACTTTACTGGCGGCCTTGATTCAACCAGTTGGTCCAATCGGCCCAGGGCGGCTATAAGCCCATCAGAGAGTGCCTGATATGCTTCGAGTTCGTCTCGAGTCAGGTCGAGATTGTAGTAGTCAGCCGCTCTTTGTAGATCGTCAAGAGACGGTTTTCTGATAGACATTAGAGAATCTATAGATGGGGCACTGACTGATGGTAGCTCGTGCGTGCCAGTTCAAGAAAAATGCGTCTTACACTATGGCAGGCTCGACGATAACGAACCGGGCAGCATCAAATGCGCCCGACTCGTCCGGTTCGCGGAATAGCTCTACGGCCGGTGAAACCTCCATGAATGAAAGCGCCAGATAAAACAATCGTTCGGCATCTTCCGGCAAAGCATCGAGTGGATACTGGTTAAGGTATTCGATGAGCCCATTCATTCGGGGCAGCATGGCATCATAGAACTGCTGAATCTCCTCCATTGTGCTCGCTCTGCGACAAGCGTTGCGTTCCCGCTCTGTCGCCAACGACCATTTATCAATAAAGGCAGCTAACTCCTGAAACTGTTGCGGCAGTGGTGAAGCCATTTCTGAACCTACTCTTCTATCTCAGATAGCCTGGCCTCAACAAGATCATCGACTACTTTGTACGCGTGCCGCACAAGAATCTCCTGGTCGGAAAGTGGTGTGTGAGTGAAGGTACCCGAATTCATGTTAGCTTGAATGTTTTCAAGCTGACTAAGGTCTTCGCGAAAGGCGTCCCGCATCAAGACTTTGCTGAATTCCTGACCAATCCTTTCCCCGGGATTCTTAGGTGGATCCATATACAACTTCACCTCCCAAAGCGTGCGATCGACTGCTATGGGCCAGAACGTCTGCGTCCAGTATGAACCATTAGCTAAATCGAGAATGAAGTTCGGGAAAATAACGTTGATATCGAAACCCCACTTGGAGCTTCTGTCCGGATTAATCCCAGGGAGAGGCTCCGTGAAATCGTCAGTACCTGTTCCCTGGAGAATGGTTGGGCCATATCTGAATGCCAGCGATTCTGCCGCCGTCGGTTGATGCTCAGGATTGTAATAGACCGATGCGGAACGGTGGCGCCGGAAGAGACGGGTCGAGAGGAGATGACCAAATGGATTATCCTTACCGGTACCGATCTCAGCCACTGAGGAGCGATGAATGTTTGGGACGTGGTAGCATTCCTGAAAAATTTCCATAAAGATTTTCCAGTTGACACCGACAACCGCTGAATAGTTCACGATCGGACGCAGCTTACTAAACGGATAGCCCAGGAATTGATCAAAGAGCTCACCAATGAATTCCCGTAGGGTTTCTGCTGGATCGGCAACCAGGTTGATAAAGATGAAACCCTCCCACACCTCAGTGGCAACCGGCGTCAAGCCATAGGCTGACTTTTCAAAGTTAAAAAACTGCTCCTCGTCCGGAACCCGCACCAGATTTCCCGCCAGATCATAGGTCCAGCCATGAAAGCCGCAGATAAAACCTCGGGTTCCTCCACCGCAAGACCGCGCCAGCTTGTTGCCACGATGTCTACAGACGTTATGGAAGGCGCGAACAATACCATCGCGGCCCCGCACAACGAGGAGTGATGTCTTAAGAGTGGCAAGATCTTTGACGAAGTAATCGCCCGCTTCCGAAATTTCCTCGACTCGGCCAATATTCAGCCATGTACGCTTAAAGATTCGCTCGCGTTCGCGCTCAAAGTACTCTGGCGAAATATTCGGTTCGACTGGAATCGGCTCAGTGCCCAATTCTGGGTACTTGTTGGCCCAGCGCTGCTGCAGCGAAAAGGATTTCATGTTCCTTACCCGCCTACAAGAAACTTACGTGCAGCTCCTGCCTAGC
>Ga0187893_10009184_pt1 | contig 15292 bp, 10 predicted proteins | sample MA1701074metaG_FD_139574 | JGI IMG/M metagenome (GOLD analysis project Ga0187893, IMG submission 139574) | White microbial mat communities from a basaltic lava cave in the Kipuka Kanohina Cave System on the Island of Hawaii, USA - MA170107-4 metaG ... | reverse complement strand
CAAGCATGGGTATGGGCTATTCGCTTTTCACACGCGATTCTTTGGGTCGCACTGTTCGCACCAATCCCGCGAAGATATTCAAAACGGGTGACAAGGTTCGCCTAGTGGTTGAATCGAACATTGATGGCTATCTGTATGTTTTCTATCGTGAAAACGACAGCGCACCGACATTGATGTTTCCCGATGCGCGTTTGAACGGTGGCGACAACTACATCACAAAGCATGTTCCTTACGAAGTCCCTTCAAGCAAAGAGACCGACCCGAATTATCGGTGGCTTACATTTAACAATGTCCCCGCAACAGAAAATCTTTATGTTGTAATTACACGCGAACCCCTTGCAGATGTCCCTGCGGGAACAGCTTTGAAACAGTTTTGCAACGAGAAGATGACCGAATGCACAGTCCCCGTGTCGAACGCCGCATGGGCAAAAATCGAAGAAGGATTGGGCGATCAGATTATTGAAAACATCGCCAAAGATTTTGGAAAAGAGAGAACCACAAACGAAACAACAGCCGCCGAACGCGGTTTAGGCCTGAATGCCGACGACCCCGCTCCTTCAGTGGTGCGTATGGCTGTGGTTTCAAAATCAAAAGTTTTAGTGACAAAGGTTTCGCTGAGACACGAATGAGAATGCGAATAACAGATGTTTTGCGGTAACAATTTTAGTCGGGTTTTCATCGCACCCAAAGACCCGACTAAAGCTTTTACTCTAAAACGCTTTTAGGCGCGTCTCTTGAAAACAAATTTTTCAATCTATTGAAAAGATATTTAGGAGAGGTTGTTATGAAATACAGTGCTAAATTCACAGCGTATTTGCTTTTGACTGCAATTGTTTTTTCAGGATTAAGTTTTAGTTCAACCGCTTACGCGCAACTACCAAATCCGTTTCCAAAACCAAAACCCAAGCCAACACCGGCACCCACACCAGCACCGCAACCGACAACAGCAGATAAACCGCAACCGACCGGAACATCTGCTACACCAACAACCAGCCCGACAACAACGCCGCAAAAGACAAACGGACCCGCTTTAATTTCACAGGGGCGAAGCGAACTCCAACGCGGGAGTTCCGACAAAGCGCTTGTTTCGTTTCAACAAGCATTGACTGTTTTCAAAAATGCGAACGACAACAAAGGCGTCGGGGCGGCGCGTGACGCCCTCGGAGATTTATACAACCGACAGGGGCAATATGACGTAGCCTTTTCTCACTACGCCGAATCCGCGAATGCTTTCAACACCGGAAACGACAAATTCAATGCTAATCTTTCAATAGCAAAAGCCGCCGACATGCAATTTCGCAAAGGCGATTATTCAAACTCGCTTTCGACCTTCAATAAGATGAGCGTGACGAAACCCGAAACAGACCCGATAAAGAACGTACAAGGTACGGCGGGAAAAGTTGGCGGAATCATGGGCGGCATCAACAGTGTTTCAAGAGGCGATGTCGGCGGTGCTGTGGATGCGGCTAAAAACGCCAAGAATTTGTATGACCAACAGGTGAACGCTTATCGTCAGTTCATCATTTATGCCATTTACGAAATTGGTGTCGGGCGTATTGATTATGCAAACAAACAATACGACAGCGCAAAGACACATTTCGACAATGCTCTGAAAGCCGCAGACAATCCTTTTTACGGAAAATTCCGACAAGGACGTCGTTGGCGCGTTGCCGCGAGAACGAGTTTAGGCGACGTTGCACTTGTGCAGAGTCGCTATGCAGATGCAATCAAACTCTACGAAAAAGCAGTCGAGGATGCGAAGAAAGAAAAACGTCTTGACCTTGCTTGGTCTGCCCAACGCGGCGCGGGTAAAGGCTACTGGATGCAGGCGGTAAACGAAAAAGACGCAAAGAAGGCAACACAGGGACGCGAAAAAGCAATAGTAACTTATCGTGAAGCTTTGACGAGCATCGAATCAATTCGACAGGGAAGTTTGAGCGCGGACGAATCGCGTTCGACATTCTTGGCTACGACAAAAGACGTTTATGATGAAGCCGTTTCAATGCTCGCAGAACGCGCTTTACTGCAACAACCAAACGGGGAAAATCTTTCGGGCGCGGCTTTGAATGATGCGGCAGAGGCTTTCAAAATTGCGGAACAGAGCCGCGCGCGGTCATTGCTGGATATGCTGACAGAATCGGGCGCGAATCTCACAAAAGATGTTCCCCCTGACCTTCTCAAACGCAAGCAAGAGATTCAAGACCGCCAGCAAGAGATAGCACAGATTTTGACGGGCGCGAGTTTCGCAGAACAAGACGGGAAGAAATCCGCGACCGACTTGGATAAAGAACTCGACGCTTTGAACGTGGAGTATGACGAAATCGAAGCGAAAATCCGCGCCGCAAGTCCGCGTTATGATTCGCTTACGAAACCGCAACCTTTGACGCTTACGGAAGTTCAGCAACAAGTTGTTGATGCGAACACAACATTGCTTGAGTATAGTCTGGGTTCGCCGAATTCTTATCTTTGGGCTGTAACTCAATCAAGCGTTTCGCTCTACAAACTTCCCGCACGCGACACAATTGACAATATGGCAATTGCCGCCCGCGCGCAGATGATTCCCGAAAAGTTGCGCGCGCCGATTGCTGGAATAAACCTGCCGACACGCGGACTTGGTTTGAACACTTCCGCCAACGCAGGACCAGCCACAGGATTTGCCGAGGCTTCCAACAAGCTTTATCAAACCGCAGTGGCCCCGGCGGCTTCTTTAATAAAAACAAATCGCATTTTGGTTGTTCCCGACGGTGCTTTGAACTATGTTCCGTTTGAGGCTCTTGTAACAGCACCGGGCGGTTCTGATTACGCGGCCCTGCCTTATCTGATTAAGACAAACGAAGTTGCTTACGCTCCTTCATCGTCGGTTGTTGCAGTCATTCGTAAGCAATCGGCAGCAAAACCGACAACTAAAAATGTTTTGTTGGTTGCCGACCCTGTTTTCAATACCGAAGACCCGCGTTCAAAAGGCGCAACTGCGACAGCGACAGCCGGAGCGGACACACGCGGACTAGGTTTATCAAGCGCATTAACCGATGTTGCCGGAACCCCTTCGGCAACAAACACAGGCGCATTCCCGCAAGGTTTGATGCTGGCGCGTCTTCAAGGTACGCGGACGGAAGCGGAACAAATCCAGAAGCTGACGCAAACAAGCGGCGGCAAAGCTGATATGTTCCTTGATTTGAGCGCGAGCGAAGACACAATTTACGCGAAAGATTTGGCTAGCTATCGTGTGATTCACATCGCCACGCACGGACTTCTTAACGCCGAACGCCCGCAATTTTCCGGGCTTGTGCTTTCGCTTGTTGGCAACAAACAGAACGACGGTTTCCTTCGCGCGAATGAGATTTACAATCTTAAACTCGGTGCGCCGCTTGTGATGTTGTCGGCGTGCGAAACGGGTCTTGGAAAAGAAAAACGCGGCGAAGGCGTCATCGGTCTGACACGGGCTTTCATGTATGCAGGTGCGCCAACAGTCGGCGTCAGTCTTTGGTCAGTCGCAGACAATTCAACGGCAATGTTGATGTCAGACTTCTACAAACGCATGTTGACGGGCGGAGGAATGTCTCCGAACGCCGCAATGCGCGAGTCACAAAACGCGATGATTGCCGGAAAGAAATACAGCGCGCCATTTTTCTGGGCTCCGTTTGTTCTTGTCGGGGATTGGAAGTAGAGAAATCAGAAGTAAAAAGTAAAAAGGCAAAAGTAATGATCACTTTTGCCTTTTTACTTTTTACTTTTTACTTTATTTTTTGTTAGTTTCTTTACAAGAGGTAAATCGGGAATGTCTTTCAAAATCTTTAATGACATGGAAACGCTTTCGCAACTTTTTGAAATTTCAAATGAAAAACCTGTTCTGCTTTTCAAGCACAGCGTGACCTGTCCATTGAGCGCGGATGCTTACGAACAGATGGAAAAATTTGACGGCGAAATAAATCTCGTCGTAGTTCAACAGGCACGCGCTGTATCAAACGAAATAGAATCGCGCACCGGCGTCAGTCACCAATCGCCGCAAGTGATAATTTTGCGAAACGGGAAACCAACTTGGCACGCATCGCATTTTAAGATTACAACACAAGCCGTCACACAAGCATTTAATTCTTAACACTATGCAAAGACGCGGAGCGGCAATTGAGCCGCGAGAGATAATGCAGGAAACCGATGCAAGCTTACGCATCACTTGGGGCGATGGAGTCGAAAGTAATTACACTGCGCCCGATTTGCGGCGCGTGTGTCCGTGCGCCGGATGTGTAAACGAATGGACGGGCGAGAGAACATTAAAGCCCGAAACAATTTCAAACGATGTTCAATTTGCAGATGTTGAAATCGTCGGGCGTTATGCTTTGAATTTCAAATTCAGCGACGGACACGAGACGGGAATTTATACCTTCAATTATTTGCGTGAACTCGGCGAATAAAAAGTTCTAAGTTCTAAGTTCTAAGTTCTAAGTATTGCTTCTTTATTTTTACTTTTTACTTTTTACTTATGTTGTCTTCTGCTTCAATTTCCGCTTTGAGTTTTTCTTGAAAAGCACGGTCAACCAACTTTGCCAAAAGCTTTTTTTCTTTATCCTTGATGTTTGTAAATTTCACAGCGAAGCCAATGTCGTCAACATGATTGATGACATCACCCCACAAAGAAACGATCTTTCCTTTTGGCAATCTGAGCGAAATACAAACACGCTGGCCATCCAAGACTTCGCCCGAACATAGAACAAAACAGCCTGTTGTGCTGATGTCACTAATCATTCCTTTGCGCGGTCCAATGTAGCCTTCCCAATTAACATCCAAATTTGTAGATGCGCGTGGATTGTTTCTTCTATCTGCCATTTTAATTAACCGTTGAACAATAGTTCGTAGAACAAGTTTAAGAATAAGCCTTAAAGCCAACGCTGATAGTAATGTGTAAACAGAAAAGCAATCAAGCAAGCTTGGCTAATTCGATATTTACGGAAACAGGCAAAGCAAACTTTTTTCCAAACGTCCGAGCCGTAAATTTAGAATCAATCATTTTGTTTGTTAGCAGAATTTTGATTCATAAGATAAAAATAAACGGGCAATCCCAAAACAATCAAACCCAAACCAATCAACGCCTGTTTTGTCGAAGTCAGAATCGTGTTTATCAGTAGAAACGCCGTTACCAACAAAAAGAGAATCGGCACAATGGGATAGCCCCAAGCTCTGTAAGGTCTTTCCGCATCCGGCATTTTCTTGCGAAAGACAAAAACCGATGCAGTCGCAAGCCCGTAAAAAATCCATGAGCCGAAAATAACATAATCGGTCAATGTATCGAACGAACCCGACAATGCCAGAACGCAAGCCCAAACGCTTTGAACCATGATTGATGTAACAGGAACACGGGTTTTTTCTGAAAGCCTTCCGAAACTTTTGAAAAACATTCCGTCATGCGCCATTGCGTAAGGAACTCTCGCACCCGTCAAAATCGAAGTGTGAAGCGTGCCGATTGACGAAGCCATCAAACCCATCGCCATCAAACTAACGGCAGCTGGTCCAAGAAATGTGACGACGACCTCACGCGCAACCGACGATTCCTTTGCTACGTTTGCAATCTGTGTCGGCGTCAGAACATAAAAATAGGCGACGTTCACAAACACATAGAGCAAAATAATCAACGCTGTCCCGCCAATCAAAGCAAGCGGTATGTTTCTTTGCGGGTCTTTGATTTCACCCGCGACCAACGTGACATTGTTCCAGCCGTCATAACCCCACAACGCCCCCAACATCGCCGCACCAAATCCCGCTATGAACGTATAACCGTTTGCTCCGTAATGAACCGCGGTGTCAACGTCGTAACACGCGCCGCCCGTGTTTACTAAACCGAAATTTGAGAAATAGCCTTGCGCCAAAATAAACGCGCCTGTGCCCACGAATAAAATCAAACCGATTTTGACAAACGTGAGAACAGACGCGACGTGACCGCTCAACGCAACCGTCGCGCAATTCAAAATAGCGAAAATAAGAATTGCACCAACTGCTATCAACTGCAATGTGCTTATTGAAAACTCAGTTCCAAACAATTGTGTAGTGAAAAGGATTTTCTTTAACGAACCGTCAAGAGCATCGTTTAAGAAAATCGCAAAAGCAACTGCGACAGCCGCTTGCGAGCCTGTCTTTGCTATGAATATCTGCATCCATCCGTAAAGAAAACCCGACACGCGCCCGTAAGCCTCTTTCAGGAAAATATACTCGCCGCCAGCACGGGGCATCATCGTTGCGAGTTCTGCGTAAGTCAGCGCACCCGCAAGCGAAAGAACACCCGAAAAGACCCACACGAAAATTACCCAACTTGGTTTTCCCACATTACAAGTCATTACACGCGCCTTTAGAAAAACGCCCGTGCCGATGACATTGCCGATGACGATTGAAATTGCGGCAAGAAGACCAAGCCCGCGAACAAGCGAGATACTTCCGTTTTCAGATTGAGACATAACTTTAATTTTGAATGCGGAACAGATGAACAGAACTTTTTTGTAAGGCGCAATTTAACCGAAAGGCTTTTTGTAAACAAGACAAAAAGCAAACAAAGCGATAAAAGTAATTTCATGCTTGGGGAATTTGCTTCGCGTTATATCGAAATCAGCGCGGAAGAAATTGTGACGGCATTGCTGTCGTTTGATAAAGAGCGGCACGTTTCTGTTTTGGACAGCGGCAAGGCAAGCGATACGGGCGCGCGAATTTTAATCGCGGGCTTTGACCCGTTTTGCTTGATTGAAGCCTGCGGCGATGAAATCCTCATTAAAGAAAACGGAGAAACTAAAGACTTAAATGGCAATGCGCTGAAAGCTTTTGAAGAAAAACTTTTTTTCCTGTCCCATAAATTTGAAAACACATTTGCGGGCGGTTGTATCGCAACGCTCTCTTACGATTTAGGTTTACGGTTTGAAGAAACATTATCGCGTTTTTATGAACGGCGAACTCACGACGAACCCGATGCGTTCTTTGTTTTTTACGACACATTCATCGTTCACGATTATTCAAACAGCACGACGCAAATCGTCAGTTGCAACGGGCAAGAAAGAATCGAAGAAACCTACAAAGCAATAAAAGAGTCAGCGCCGCCTGCGGTAGCGGGCGGGTTTGTGATGGATTCCACCGTAGGCGCAGACGGTACTGACTTAAGCATCACTTCAAATTTCACACGCGAAGAATACGAACGCGCGGTCAATCGCATAAAAGAACACATAGCGGCGGGCGACATCTATCAGGCGAATCTCACACAACAACTCTCCTGCAAACTCCCCGCTGAATTAACACCCGAACGAATTTTCTTGCGTCTTCGGCGTCAGCATCCCGCGCCGTTCGGGGCTTTTATTCAAAGGCGCGATGACACCGTTATTAGTGCTTCGCCCGAAAGATTTTTGCGTGTGAAGGGAAGAGAAATCGAAGCCTGCCCGATTAAAGGCACACGACCAAGGGGGAAGACCGCAGAAGAAGACAAACGCCTGCGCGAAGAATTATTAACAAGCGAAAAAGACCGCGCTGAAAATGTGATGATTGTTGATTTACTCAGAAACGACATCGGGCGCGTTTGCGAATACGGCTCTGTTAAGGTTGATGAACTCTGCGCTTTGCATGAACATCCAACGCTCTTTCATCTTGTCTCAACCGTTCGCGGAACATTGCGCGATGAAATCGGCATCAGCGATTTACTCCGCGCGACTTTCCCTTGCGGTTCAATAACGGGCGCGCCGAAAATTCGCGCAATGGAGATAATTGATTCTTTAGAACCAAACCCGCGGGGTCTTTCAATGGGAGCAATAGGTTATTTTGCTTTCAACGGTTCGCTCGATTTGAATGTGGCAATTAGGACAATGGTCGCGCGCGATTGTCTTGCACGTTTCAACGTAGGCGGCGGCATCGTCGCTGACAGCATTTCATCAAACGAATACGAAGAAACTTTGGTTAAAGCAAAAGCTTTAATGCACGCGCTAAATGCAGAATTTGTTTAGTTCTTAACGCCCGGAATTAACGCGGGCGGAAACCTCCAACACACAAGCTAAAATTTAACGGGCAACGCTCACAGCAAAGTAGCTGTTTCCGCCTCGCGTCCAATGACTTGTTGGGTGGCGTGTTAGACGAACTAAGACTTCGCGTAATTACTTGCGCCGTACCAATCAACCAACACCACAGGTTCGTCTCCGACCACCCATGCATCATGTCCAGATGGTAATGTTGATACGTCGCCGGGATTGAGATCAAACTCTGCGCCATCTTCCATCACCACGTGCAAACGCCCAGACACTTGATACTGAAAGTGTGGTGCTTCGCATAACTCTGTTCCGGCAATTGGCTTCACGTCCTGTGACCAACGCCAGCCCGGTTCAAGCACAAGGCGTCCAACTGAGCCTCCGCCGATGTTGAGCAGCTCGACCTTACCATTAGTAAAGGTGCGTGTCTCATCAGGGGAAGAGAAGTTTTTGTATTCAGCTTTAGGCATTTCTCATTCACTCCTTTCTCTTAGCATAGATAAAGCCCAACTATTGTATAAGCGGAATAATTCTTGACAATATCCTTTTATCAAGTGCGATGGATAATAACACTTCATCAAAAACTGTCCATAAAAAAAGAAGCACTACCCAACAGAAGTTTCAACGATTATTTACATTGCTCGCGGGGTTCGGCGTGGATGAAGCGGGCGCGGTTGGCGGGTAAGTTTTTGTGGTCCAGCGTCCGACTACAAACCCAAGTGTGAAAAAGCAAACCGAAAGAACTAACAACAACAAAAGCCACAGAGCGGGGCTTCGTGAATCATTGCGGACTTGTTCTATGTTTTCGCGTATTTGCATGGACGTAAACTTCCGTTGATTGCTGACGGCGAGCAAGAAAGTTCATCGCCAGCGGTTTATCTGACGGGGGCTTGGCAGACACTTTTTACTAATCAATTTCGTTCAGGTCAACTTCAAGCAGGTGATTATTGGTCCCGACAACCTTAACTTTTCTTCCGGTTTCAATTGTTTGATGATTGCGTGATTTGGCAAACCATAAATCGCCGTTTGCCAAAACCGCACCTTTCGGGTTGAGTTCACTGTGCACAATCGCCGTCCTGCCGATTAAATCGAGCGGCGTATTTTTAGCTTTAGCGCGGTGATTGGATAGAAGAAAAAACACAGTAAGCAGGAAGCAGGAGACAGTAAGCAGTAGAAAAGATATTAAAAATACTTTTGTCATTTCAATCAGTGAATACTTTCTGTTTACTACCTCCTGCCTCCTGCCTCCTGCTTACTGGCATTTGTTCATCTCTAAAATTCTTTGTAGCCCGATTGCTTCCTGATTATTTGCGTCGAGTTGGATAGCTGTCTTTGCATGTCCTTTTGCCAGACCGCATTCGCCTCTTGAAATATAGATACGCGAAAGAAGCACGTGCGCTTCGATTACTTTGTTATCCCAGAAAATCGCGGTTTTCAAAGCACTGATGGCGGCTTCTTGGTCGCCGTTGCGCTGATGAATACTGCCCGTTAAATAATAGGCTTGGGCGTTCATCGGTTCGATTGTCAGAATTTGTCGAATCACTTTCAACGCCTCCTCATCATTGCCCGAAGCCATTAACTGACTCACTTTCGCCAGCAATTCCTGAGTTGTATTTTGTGTAGTTGGAGGTTCTGTTATTTCACAAACTTCGGCTTGGTCGAATTTATCTCTGATTAAAAGCGAGACTTCGTTTGCGTTTTGATTCTTCTGCCAGTTGGTTTGCCATTTTGCATAAGACGGAAGATAACGGCGGGCATTATCGTCAACAGATTCGGCTTCTTCTGCCTTGCCTGTTTTTTCCAAAGATTTCGCAAGAAGAAACAGAGCCTGCCCGTCACGTTCATTTGCTTTAACTACGGAGCGGAGTTGTTCAATCGCTTCCGCGTGTTTACCTGCAAGGAAAAGTGCGTATCCGTAATTAAAACGAATAGTCAAATTATTGGGCGATGTGCTTGAAGCACGTTCGAGATATTTGACTGCTTGTTGGATAAGACGCGCTTGTTCGTCCGGGTTTTTTTCGTCGCGTGAAGCAAGAACAGAAATCGCTCCGGTGTTTGTATAAATCTGGCTCACGGCGCATTCGTCGCAAAGTTTGACCAAAACATTCAACGCGCCTTTGTAATCCTGTAATCTCCAATAAGCAACGCTCGCATAAAACGCCGCTTCGACATAGTTGCGGTCTTCTTTTTGGAGCTTAACAAAGTATTCAGCCGCGCCGCGCCAATCGCCCTGCTCCAAATAACGCTGCCCCAGTTCATAAGCCGCTTGCGGATATTCTTTTCCTTGATTCGCTTCCGAATAAAGGCGCAGAGCGTTCTTGAAATAGTTGATGCGCGTCTCTAAATCTTTTGTCAAAACGCCTTTGATAAAAGCCTGAAAAGCAAGAGCGGGAATCTTTGTTGATTTGTCAACAAAATCTTTCATCGAATAAGGCAAAGCTCTGTCGCGTTGTGAAAGAATTTGAAAAGCCAGACGACCTTGAACAGCTTGCAGATTCGCAACCGCATCGCCGAAATCATAAACCTGTGTCGAGTTACGGTCGCCCATCAAACGCCCTTCGTTTACTCTTATGACTGTGACCGAGCCTTGAATCGAAACGGGGAGTTCGCCTTGTTGCGGGATTATGTTGTATTTGCCGAGTATCAATAGCGAAGCGCGGGATTCGCGCGCGACTTTCAATGCGGTGGCTTTTGTCGGGATTACGCTCTGCGGCAAGCCGATTTTTTGATAAATAAGCTCGCGTTTTTTTGTCTTTACAACACCGATTCCCGGAATATTCAAAAGGTCTGTAAGCTGGTCTGAAAAACTCTCGCCAATCCAGTTGTTTTCGCGTTGGTCAGGAGTGGTGTTTTCAAAGGGAAGCACCAGAATGACATCGGACGCGCTTCCTCCACTTTGCGCGAATGAATTGGTCGAAACGAAAACAAAAACAAATAAAAATAAAACAAACGAGCGTATAAAAAAATTACGACAAGACATAATAAAAATTCCCGATAAAAACAAATAGCCGTCAGCGCGAGTTAAATCTATCGGCGACGGCTATGTTAAGTCCAACCTGAACTTAGTAAAAAATAGTGGCGACCCGTACGGGAGTCGAACCCGTGTTGCCGCCGTGAAAGGGCGATGTCCTAGGCCACTAGACGAACGGGTCGCAAAGAAAACTCAAAAAACGCCGCCGCGTATGTTGCTATTATTACGCTTAACTCGCGTTCGACGAAGGCGTAACCTTAGCTTACAAGCTTAAAAAGTGTCAAATGCTGAAAATAATTTGCCGTCAACAAGCGCAATTTTCTGATGCGAACTCGTTAAAAGAGGGTGTACGACAAATATGAGTTGATGTAAACTCCGAAATTGAAAATTCTTTTTTCCGAGTGAGGTCAAAGATGAAGAAGAAATTATTATCGAAAAGCCTTGTATTGATTAATGCGACTCTGCTTGTTATTTTCGGCGGGGTCGTTTCTGTTTCAGCGCAACTTGGGTCATCCGAATCGGGAAGGCGCGAAACCACCCCGAATGTTGTTTCGAGCGATACGGCATCCAAACGCAAAACCCGTAAAACAACAAAACCAAAAACAACAACCGCAAAGAAGCCGCCCGTAAGAAAGAAAACTGCGGCAGAGTATGAATTGCTTGGCGATACGTTATTCGACCAAAAGAACTACGATGATGCCCTTGTGGCTTATGAAAGCGCAGTAAAGCTAAAACCGACTTTAGGTAAATCTCTCTATCGCATTGGTTGGATTTACAATGTGTTTGGTGAGTATGACAAAGCATTAATAGTTACGAATCAGGGAATTCGTAATACAACAAGCGATTATCTTTATCTTATTTATTTCGAGAAAGGTTACGCGCATCGTCGTCTTAAACAGACAAGCGAAGCTATATCCGCGCTCAAACAAGCCATTTCATATTATCCGCAATACGCGACTGCTTACTACGAACTCGGTGAGATATACAATGATATGAAGATGTACAACGAGGCTGTTTCAAACTTGCGTCTTGCGGTTCAATACAGACCAGATTATGCGGAAGCTTACGAAGAAATGGGTGCCGCTCAACGTCGTTTGGGTCAAAACAGCGCGGCAATAGCTTCTTTTACTAAAGCTATTGAGTTAGACCCGAAGGACAGTGGCGGCTACATGGGGCTTGGCGATGTTTACTATTACGGAACAAAGGAATACCAGAAAGCAATTAACGCTTACACTCTAGGTCTCAGCATTGACCCCGATAACCACATCGCTTCTTACAACGTGGGCTGGGCTTATAACGAGATGAAAAATTACAGCCAAGCCATTTCGTATCTCAATCAATCCATAAAATCGAAGCCGGAATACCCTTATTCCTATAACGAATTGGGTTACGCATACTCAAAGCTTAAACAAAATGCGCTGGCGATAAACGCTTATCAAAGAGCAATTCAATATAAGGCAGATTATGCCGATGCTTATTTTGGTCTTGCAGATATTTATTTTTATGACGAAGAGCCACCAAACTTTCAAATTGCGGCGGACACTTATAAAAAGGGATTGCTTTACAAGACTGATGATGTAAACGCGCTTTATTGTATGGGATACAGTTACAATGCTTTGAGGCGTTATCAAGAGGCTATGCAGACTCTTGACTATGCAAGGAAAATCAAACCCGAAGCAGTAATAATTCAAGCCGAGCTGGGATTTTCATACATACAATTGAAGCGGTACAACGACGCTGTTTCTACTTTGAAACATGCCATATCGCTCAATCGTGACTACCCGACGGCGCACTACTACTTAGGACAAACCTACGCCATAATGGGCGACAGAAATGCGGCAATGAACGAATACAAAGAATTACAACGGTTGAAATCCAACTATGCCGCAAAGCTTCTTGACATGATTAACAGAATGTAGTGCCAAGTAAAAAGTAAAAAGGCAAAATAGAAGCCGATAGATACGAAAGATTTATTGAATCGTTATGGCTTAAAAATTTTGCTAAGCCGTAGAAAAGAGGAATGTATTTTGAGAGTAATACATTCCTCTTTTACTTAAACCTTGAAATTTGAACGAGACCCTCTTTGTTTGATTTTGAACTCGTCGCACACTTGCCGCACCCCGTTTCGCAGTCCGCTGTTTTCAGCGAGCTCAGTTTCATCAGCCCGCGTCGCGCAACGTAACCACAAGCCGCGAAGATAATCAAAACAACAATAGTCGTCTGCCAATCCATCACGCAAACCCTAAAGCCTTTCCTGTTTGATAAACTATGAACGAAACAACGTAAGCAAGTACGGTCATATAGATAAACATAAAGGCAGGCCACCGCAGAGAATTTGTCTCGCGCCGCACAATCGCAAGCGTTGACATACACTGACACGCAAGCACAAAGAAAACCATCATCGTCAACGCAGTCAAAGGCGTCCACGCGGTTTTGCCGTCCTCGCGTTTCGCGTCCTTTACGGCTTTAATTAAAGATTCGGATTCTGCATCATCGCCGTCGCCCGCATTGTAAATTATGCTCAAAGTCGAAACCAAAACCTCACGCGCGGCAAACGACGCTATTAACGCGACTCCCATCTTCCAATCAAACCCTAGTGGCTCGATTACAGGCTCAATCAAATGTCCCGCACGTCCCGCGAAACTGTTTTTTAGTTGTTCGCTTTTCTGTGTGGCTTCATCTTGCGACGGATTTGCGGTAGTGCGCGGAAACGTGGCTAACGCCCAGAGAATAATCGAAATCGCCAAAATAACCGTTCCCGCGCGTTTCAAAAAAAGCCACGCTTGTTGAATCATCAACTGTATAACTGTCACAAAACTTGGAGCGCGATAAGGCGGGAGTTCCATTACAAGCGGAGGAGCGGGGCTTTTCAAAATCGTGCGCTTCAGAATCCACGCGACACAAACCGCCGTGATGATGCCCAACAAGTACATCGCCATTATAAGCAATGCCCCGAGAGAGAGAAAACCAAACAATGTCCTATCTGAAAAGAAAGCCGCAATCATCAGCGTATAAACGGGAAGCCGCGCGGAACAACTCATAAACGGCGCAATCAGAATTGTCGCCAAACGGTCTTTGGGATTTTCAATCGTGCGTGTTGCCATGATGCCCGGAATCGCACAGGCAAAAGAACTCAACAAAGGCATGAAAGCTTTGCCGTGAAGCCCTACGCCGTGCATCAATTTGTCCATCAAGAACGCAGCACGCGCCATGTAACCCGTGTCTTCCAGAATCGAAATGAAGAAGAAAAGAAGCAGGATTTGAGGTAAAAAAACTATTACACCGCCGACGCCCGCAATCACACCGCCAACAATTAAATCAGTTAGTAGCCCTTGCGGCATGTTGGCTCTGACAGAATCGCCGAGCGCACCGAATCCGCTGTCAATTAAGTCCATAGGCAGACTCGCCCAAGTAAAGATTGTTTGAAAGATAAAAAGAAGGAGAAGAAACAAAACGACCGGACCAAAAAGCTTGTGCGTAAGCACGCGGTCTATCTTTTGGGATGTAGAGAGCTTTTCTTCTTGATTGTGATAAACGGATTCGTTGACCGCGTTTTCAATCCAAGCGTAACGCGCTAGTAAAGGCTCTTGCCAGAAGTTTGGATTGGCGGCTTTTAAGTCTTTACGCGCCTTCAAAATCAACTCGCGCCGTTTTTCATCCGCCGGTAATTCGTCGCCGTAGAGTTCTACTATTGCTGTTTGCCTGTCAACGGAAGCGTGTCCGTTATCTGAAACTGTTAATGACGCGATTACTTTTTCCGCTTCGTTTGAAAGCCGCCAGCCCGCACCTTTGCTTTTTGAGTTTGCTGACTTTAGAACCGCTTCGCTTAAAGTTTCTAAACCGACTTTTTGTTTGACATTCAGCCCGATAACTGTTGCTCCAAGTTTTTCGGAAAGCTTTTCAATATCAATAACAATGCCGTTTTTTTCTGCTATATCAATCATCGTCAGAGCAATGACGACGGGAACTTGATACTCCAAAATCTGCGTTACAAGATAAAGATTCCGCGCGAGGTTTGTTGCGTCAACAACCGCAACGACAACATCAGGCGCGGGCAAATCTTTCACTCTTCCGGTTATGACATCACGCGCAATTTGCTCATCAATCGAAGTAGCATCAAGGCTGTAAAGCCCCGGCAAATCAATCAAACGCGCAGGTTCTAAATTCTCTTTTATTTCCCACGCACCTTCTTTGCGCTCAACGGTGACGCCCGGATAGTTGGCTATTTTTTGTCTTAAACCTGTGAGCGAATTAAAAAGGGTTGTCTTTCCCGCATTGGGATTTCCTGCAAGCGCAATAGTAAGTGAATGCGAACTATTATTCGCACTGATTACCAATT
>Ga0187893_10009182_pt1 | contig 15297 bp, 16 predicted proteins | sample MA1701074metaG_FD_139574 | JGI IMG/M metagenome (GOLD analysis project Ga0187893, IMG submission 139574) | White microbial mat communities from a basaltic lava cave in the Kipuka Kanohina Cave System on the Island of Hawaii, USA - MA170107-4 metaG ... | reverse complement strand
GCAGACTCCAGCACCAACGGTCCCTGCAGGCCGCCTCCGGGACGCTGCCGCATGACCGGGACTGCGAAATCGTAGAGCCATTCACCGCCGCCGGCGTGGAACTCCGTGACGGCCGCGGTCTCCGTCGTGGAGCCGGCCGCGGCCGGGGCGGAGGCAGGGTCGGGGTAGAGCGGCGACTGGGTATCGCGGGTCAGGCTCGCGGGATCGAGCAGGCGGCCCTTGCTCTTCCCCGCCAGTCGGCGGCCCTCCGGCCCCGTGATCATCACATAGACGACTTCGTCGACGGCCATGGCGCCGTCAATGAGCCGCTCCAGCAGGATCGGGTCCTCGGTGATCAGGCCGTACCGACCGTTGTAAGCCACGTTGTTCACCAGGATCGTCCCGAGACTCACCAATTCATGCGTCATGGCGGCGCGTTGGTTCTGGATGAAGTACGCGCTCAGGCCGGAGCAGGTGACGACGATGATCAGGCTGAGGAAGAAGCCGAACTTGCTCCTCAGACTGATGAACCGTCTTGGCGGCGGCCCTAGGCGGGGATCTGTGGGTGTACTCATAGGCGCATCATCCCTTCAGCGATTAATACACGTCGTCGGCGCGATTGACGATGTCGGGCGGCACGGTGATGCCGAGGAACTTGGCGGTCTTGAGATTCAATGACAGTCGCAGCCGATCCGGCTGGGCCAGCCCCAGGGAGGGGCCGCCCTGTGCGTTGAGGATGGTCTTGGCCAGCATGCCGCCCTGCCGGCCGAGGTCTTCGTAGTTGACGGAGAGGCCGATCAGAGCGCCGCTCTTGACCAGGTCCGGCGAGAAACCGAGGACCGGAATCGAGGCTTCCAGGGTGGTGTTCAACAGGAAGCGCAGGGAGTCTTCCGTCAGAACGGTGCTGTCGGGGATCAGCCAGAGCGTATCAACTTGGGGCAGGAGTGCGCGGAGCGCCGCCGGCACCTCTTTCTCCGAAGAGACTGCCCTGGCGACGAGGTCGAGTCCGAGCCCCTTGGCCCGGCGGCGCGCTTCCTCGACGAACGGCGCGGTCTTCTCCGGGTCATAGATCACCCCGATGCGTCTGGCCCCCGGCAGTACCGAGCGCAACGTCGAGAGCTGCCGCTCGATCGGCACCTCGAGCAGGATCCCGGTCAGGTTGGGCGCTTTGAGGTCGTGCTTGGCGGGGTCCAGCACCATGCAGAAGATGACCGGGGTATCGATGATTTCCAGCTTGGCGACCAGTGCGGCTTTGAGCCCGACGGCCAGCACCAGCGCGGCATCCGAAGCGCGGATCTTTTGCGCCTGCTTCCGTCCCCGCGCGATGTCGCCCTGCATGTCGTACTCGACCACGTTGGCTCCCGACGGCAGGGCTGCCTTGAAGCCGGCCACGGCTTGGTTGTACGCGGCAATGTCAGAGGATTTCAGGATGGCGACATCAAGAGCGTCGGCGGGGGCGGGCAGGCCGAGCAGGAGGAGGCTGAGATAGAAGAAGAGGGCGAGGGAAGCGCAGACGAATGCCCGGCGGGGCGCGGACGTAGAGTGCGCCCCCGTCTCACTGTCGGAGGATGAAATGGTGCAGAGCCAGGTCACAATCGGTCGGGTTCCGAGTCTAGCGAGTCCTCCTTTGGTTTGCGCTTATCCCATAATTCTACGGCGCCCGTCTACGGGCCATGCCCTAGAAATTCGCCCTATGCGTCAGAACGGACGCAGTTCTAGGCAGCGGGGGGCCGTGCCTTCCGGCTTGAGGAAGAATCCTCCTGAGTCTTTTCGGAGGAATTGCCCTCTCTCGGGCGAGGCGTTTCATCGGACGCGACCGCCAGGACCATCATCCAGATCATCCCCGCCATGCCTAGGAGAAGCCCCCATACGACCAGTTCCCAGTTCATAGTTTGTCCCTCCCATGTGAGCGAGGCGCGGTCATCTACACCGGACCGACTGACAACCGCAAGCCTCGTGCCCGACCAGAGGGATAGTGTTGTCACGCGTTGGTTTATCCGTGAATCCAATCAGTTAGGCGAGATTGACTGCTCGCAGCGAGCGCGGTGGCCAGGGGAATAATTACTCGTAGGGGGGTGCAGTGTATCGAAATGGATCGAGGGAATATCCAATTGGATACCACCGGCCTGGGTCCAGAGTTGGTTGTCCTTAGATGATCCGCGAAGCAGGGCGAATCTGTCTGGGGCGACCGCCTTTGAGCTCTTGGACCCGAGCCGGGAAGGGCTCGCCGTTCTCGGATTCAATCTCCTGTAGCTTGGCCTCGACCGCGGCCTCGATGAGGCCTGCCAGGGTCAGAGCCGGTGTCCAATACACGGCATTACGCAGGCGGTCGAGCAGGCTGGACGGCAACGTCACCGTCAGGCGCTGCTTGACGGACCTTCTGCGGTGCGTACGGCGCGGAGGCAGGGATGAGTCCGGGGTCGGCTCGAACCGTTGGACCTTGAGCGCGGTGTTGGATTGGAGCATTGTCGGCACCTCCCAGCTTGCTCATCACCAGGTGGCTTCCGCCAGCCTGTGGAGCCCGTCTGAGAGAGTCATACAGCAACAGATATGCCAACATTCCATCCGCGAAGGGTGGAAGAAAACTCTCAATCACTATAAGGAGTTAGAGAGCCGAGTCGGCGAGAAGCGAAGGACGGATTGAGGCGGAAAGTGTATCGAAACAGATTCGGAGGTGTATTCGATTGGATAAGCAGACAGACCGTCAGACCATCGCCGCCAGCCCCTTGATCACGAGGTCCGTGATACCCTTCACCAGGCGCTGGGCGCTGGCCTTGCCGGCCACGGACATCTTCAGCGCGCGCATCTCTGTCAGGTCCCGGATGTCGGACACGTAGCCCTCGAATTGGTCGATGGTGATGCGTCCGGCCGCGAGCTGGTTGAGGTAGAGCTCCAGCTTTTCCCCCTGGCGATTGATGAATTCGTTGTTATCGTCCTTCGCGTTCAGAATAAGCGTTTTCAGCTCCTCCTTCAGAAGCTTGGCCGAATCATCCTTGAGCTTCCCGACGAATTTCTCCCACTTCTCGGTCACAGCCCGACCTCCTATTCGTTCTTATTCTTCAGCCGCTCGGTCTGAATCGCGGCGTCGAAGGCCTCGGCGATGTTGTCTTTATTGTTGGCCAGGTGGGTCGCGGACCACTTCCCGGTCTTGAGGCGATCTTCGACGTGCCGCTCGAACATGTCTTTGATGATCTCGATCTGCCGGGTGGTTTCTGTGTTCTTTTCCCCTTTCCCTTTCTCGTACTCATAGATGCGCGCGAGCGTCAGCCGCACGGCGGCGACCCGACCGGAGTCCACGGGGTCGTTCGCGAAGGTGTCGTACAACGCGGCCACCTCCGGCTTCACGTCGGTCAAGTTCTTATAGGTGGTCGGGTCGTAGTAGGCGGGGAAGCCCAAAAACTGGGCGCACCCGAGGACGAGCAGCGAGAGAAGCAGAGGGAGGGCACCTACAGGCGATCTCAGAAGCGACCTGGTCATCATCATGAGGTCGCCCTTGGTAGGGTGGAGGCCGACCCCTCTTGTTCCGTGATGAAGGCCCGCTAATAAGGCGATGAAGGATATCCCTCACCTGGGGGGGCTGTGGTTTCCATGGTTTTCAGAAAGCTGATGCTGGGGGCGAAGAAGTATTCGCCACCCTTAAGGGTCACGAACCGTTGAAAGTCGAACTGAGCAGTCGCAGGTTGTCCCCATTCAACCGGCCAGTCCTGGGCCTGCGAAGGACCCTGACCTGTGAGCGGATCAGGGCCGGTACCGCGCTTCGGAAAGTCGGGATCATTTGAGAAGGATTTCTGGATGAACTCGAACTGGTTGCCGATGTCGCTTTGGAAGCACATGAACAGCAGTCCCACGCCGCCGGTCGGAAGCTCTTCCAAAGCAGGGCTGTCCTTTGGCTCCACCTCACGTTTCCCATAGGGGATGCCGCGCCTGACAACGCGATGAGCCCGTTCGGCTTCAAACTCGGCCGCGGGACGGCTGCCATAGCGATCTCTAGCGACTGAATCGCCGCGCGGGTTGGTCTTTCGGAGATGGGCGTGGAATGGGCACCGGGAGCCGTCGTCCTCGGAGTAGTCGAAGTTGTTGGTACCCGGAGAATCTTGGGCTTTTTCGTGTAATGTCATGGGCGTCCCGTCTTCGAAGCGTCCCACGACCAAGGCTCCGGCCCTTTCTCTGTCATCCCCTTTGAGCCCAAGTGCATCCGCGAGCCGTTCCTTCTCCATCTCGAATCCCCTGACGTTCTGCTCCAGTTTTCGAAACACCAGGTAGCTGCCGAAAGCGGAGTCGTCCGATATGTTGGGATCCGGCACGAGAGCCAGGCTCAGTGAAGCAAGGGGGTCCCATTTGTCCCTGCCAGACTTGTCAGCTTTTTCGATGTCGCCCTTCAGAAAGAGGGGGTCGCTGATACCGTCAACATACCCGAAGTGTTCGATGGGGTCTTCGTTATTGTTGCGCAGGACGCTTCCCCGCTCGATCGTGAGGACATCGGCGATCTCCCTGAGCTGGGAAAGAACTCTGCGGAGGTCGCGGTTCAAGGCCGGGAGGATGTCGTCAGCCAGCAAGATCATCGCGTGAATATCCCCTCGATACCATTCTTCCCAGTCGCCGAGATCCGGATCGTTCAATTCTTGTTGAGATGCCTTCATCCCGGCGAGAAATCGAGGGTCCTGTGGCACTTGGTTGCCCGTGAAGCCCATATATTCATAGCCCCGCGCCGAGAGGTAGAAATTACCGAATAGATCGCCGACGATACCTTCGGTCCTATAGAGTTCTCCCTCCTTAATTTGCTTGGCGGCAGAGGTGATGGAGCATTCAGAGAACCCTTTGATAAACGTCTTGACGGCGGTGGCTGCTCCCTCTTTGAAACGAAGAAAAATCTGCGCCGTATACTCGCGACCATGCCATTTAAGTATATTGCCCTGAAGCTCATTGAGCATGGGTGCTACATCCTGGTCCTCTGGATCGAGAGGGGTCTGGGAATTGAGATCAAACGCCATGATACTCGCTCCCTTGGTTAGGAGGGATTTCCTAGTTCTTTCGCGGGTTTTCCTATCGCGATAAGGTAAACGGTGGAATGCGTCAGCCCGTCCAAGCCGAGAAAATCGTCTACCTCACGATCGAAGTACCCGCCGATGTTCAAGCAGCCAAGGCCGAGTGCATTAGACACGAGATTGAGGTTTTGAGCCACGTGTCCTGCCTCGAGAAAGATGAACCGGTAGCCGCGATCCCCATATTTGAAGACGGACCGTTCGAAGACGGCAGTGAGGAACACCACGAGTGAAGCGTCGCGCGCTACCTCTGGTTGCACCAGTTTTTGCGCGATAACCCCGGTCGCATCGCCCTCGCCCAGCAATCTGAGGTGATTCCTGGTCGGGTTGTAGTGGTAGAGCCCAGGTTGCAACCCTTCGATCTGAGACGAATGCAGGAAGATTTCCAGGGGATACAAGGCTCCACCGGAAGGGGCAACGCGGAATGGGCGGGGAAACGAGGTCCCCTGGTTGTCCCTTGTGATCCCGTAGGCGTGGTGCAGAAGCGTGGCTGCCTCGAGCAGCGTCAAACTCCGGGGACGAAACTGACGAACCGAGACACGGCTGGTGATGGCCTCAGTGAGTGTGCGCTCCAGTCGCAGGGTTGTCGCTGGCATCTCCACAATGGGGTATCCTTCAAAAGGAAGCGACTCATAGAATTCCTGCATGCGACGGCGCACTTCGTCGTTCGACAAGGCCCTCGTGTGCCGCCCGATTTTGGAGTTCTCGTGGAAGAGCTCCCAGACGTTATCTTCATTGTCAGGGGGGAGGAGAATGTCCTGCCATGCCGGGTTGGTCATGGTCACGCCTTTGGGTCAGGGATAAGGGTGTGGGGCTGGATTATCACCGCTCTCGTGACGGATTCCCGGATAGCCTAACTTTTGGGGGACCTCCCACAGGCGGGAGCCCCCTAGTGCGCGGAGCCGATGTCCGATAACGAGCGGATGAAAGCCAGGAATCACTGCTCGGACCACAGTAAGTCCTAGCTCGGCCATATCTGGCGTCGTCAGGTCAACAAGCAGCACCTGGTAACCCACCCCGCGGATTCTCTGAACAACCGCTGTCAGGTCTCCCTCCGGGTCACCGGTCGCCAGGTCAGGAATCTCCCCAAAAGCCATCCTGTCGTTTGATGAGAAGATAAAGTCCACTAATGGCGCGTTGGCATGATCGGTGTAGAAGTGGACGTGGTCATCCTGAGTCGCCACATTGTTGTACTCGGGGCCTGGAACGAAGCGAGGAAGGGTTCGCTTGAGTTGCTGCGCCAGCCTCCGCGTATGGGCTAGTTCTTCGAGACTTTTCCGAACAGCCTGCTCAGGAGAGGGGTCGGCGGAGGCGGCGAAGACCAGCGCGGGCGCCTCCGGCACCTGATGACGTAGGACTCCGAGAACTGTTGCGACGCCGTGGTCCATGGTGAGGTTGAGCAGAGTCACTGCGTGACCGGATCGTTCGAAGCGGGAGACGAGTTCGCGATTCCGGTCGCTCAGCGTGTCGAGTCTGATCTGCGGCCGGTCGAGCCGGGCCTGCCATGTGATGGTGAATGCGTCGCGCTCGATCACTTCGCAGATGGAAGAGACAGCAGCTTCGGCGAAACTGCAGTGACAGGCCAACCCGGTGGAGATCCGCTGCGCGATCGGTCGCTCCCCATCGCCCTCATCGAAGTAGTAGGGCATATACACCATCGAGGCTGGGATGTGGCACGTTTCGCCCGTCAAGGCGTCCAGGGTCGGCGCCCAACGTACGAGTGTAGACCGTTCGAAGGGCACGTAAGGGAATCCCGGTTGCTGATACTGCTCATGGCTATGAAGCGCAAACTCCTCCGGAGGAATGCTTCGAAAGGGTGCGGACTCGAAGCTGGTCAGAGGGAAGTCTTCCTGGTCGTAGATCGCGGAGCAGTACCGTTCCACCGCCTCGCCGATAGCCTTGGCCATAGCCAGACTTCGATCCGCTGAAGCGCCCCCTGCGTTCGCAAAGTTCTTCTGCGCGACGAACGCGCTGGTACTGGAGGCCTGGGCATAGAAGTGAAAGCAGTCCGGCGCTCCCGGCTCGCGTGGCAGTTCGCAGACGTACTTGATGACGCCTACCCGCTCGTCAACGAGGATATCCACCACATCGAAGAGTCGCTGCAGCGATGGGGTTGAAAGCTTCATGGGCTTGGCGGAATAGTTTGAACAAATTCGCCCTTTATTGGAATCGCCGACGACCGGGTAGCCAGTGGACTGCAAACCGGACACCGCGGGATCTTGAGCACTTTATGGCTCTTGAGCTTGGTCGCAAGCAGATTCACCTCGATGAACATGCCAGGCTTAGTTTTCGGAAGGGAATCGCTACAGAACTTCGTTAACTCGATCGCCGCGAGGTCACCGAGGATCGAGGCCATTGAGGGGAGGAATCCATTGACCTTCTGTCCTTCGAAAGCAGCGTCCTCAACCGCACGAACAATGTGGAAGTTCTCCGTGTTTGCATTCTGGCGCGCCTCAAGGCATTCGTAGCATGCAGTCTCGCCGGGTATCACCATCGGACCTATGTGGCCAACCATGTTCCGGAGAACGATGGGGAAAAACAGCCGATTGTGCTGGACGCAGAAGCGGTTCCATTCACGAAACACCTGCCCGGCGCCGAAATCGGATGTGGCCACGATGCAGTCAAGTGACCTGAGTTCGGCATGCTCGATCCACTCCCGATAGGCTATCGGTGTCGAGGACGGAGGCCACTCTTCCGGCAGGAACTCCCCTTGCTCGTCGAACAGGCCCTGATTCCGCAGGAGAGGATAATCCACGAGCGTAAATGCCTGCATGTTTCCCGCGTGCAAAGCCCTTACCAGTTGCCGAGAGATCCAATTGACTCCGAGAATCGCGATGTTGAGTCTGCTCAAACGTTCGCTGGCATGCTCGTGTGCTTCTGCGAAGTGCCAATAGAACACGTCCAAGTGGCTTTCGACGGCCCCCGTACTGCTGAGCGTACCCTCGATGGGGACCAAGAGGCGTCTTGCGGTCAGTTGTTCGACAACGTGCTGGACAGCCGGCCGATCGGGAGCGGCAAACAGCGCACAAATCTCATGCGCAGCGAGATCCTGCCGTGAGCATGCCGCAAGAACGTGGTGAAGCACCTCAGCGGCTCGCTCTCCTCGGAAGAGCACTTCCGCACATCCTCGTTTGAGAATGGCTCCGCCGTCCACTTCGATCAGTTGGACAGGCAGCGCTCGTAGCTTCTGGTGACCGTTCTCCATGGCCTGACTAGCTGGTCTCTGCTCCCAGCATTGCAGCACTTAGGCACAGGTGCAACAGACGTACACCGTGTTGCCGTAGGACATGCCGTTGTAAGTCTCGAGGAGCTTCGAGAGGTCCATGATGTCTTGGCCACTGAAGTTGGGGAGCTCTCCGCTGAGACAGCCGTCGCCTTTCCCTTTCGTCCCCTTTTCCTTGTAGGGCCCCAAGCCTTTAACGGGACGCCAGTCATCCTGGGCATCATCGGGATTCGCAATCGGCGCGAATCCTCGCAATCTCATCAGATCACCACGAGTGATCTTACCGAACTTGCTCTGCCATTTGTGCTGGAGCGTTTTCAAGTCGTCAGGCAGAATCTCATCCAATGTTTCGAATTGGTCGGGTCGCTCTTGAGCCATGGTCGCTATTCCTCCTGCTTGTGGGCATTTCAGAATGAGCCGAACAAACGGCACTAGTTTACGTCTTCCTGAAGCTTGCAGCTAGGCGCAAGTGCAGCAGACATATACCGAATGACCGTAGGTCAACATATTGTATTTTTCCAGGACCACCGCGATGTGCTTGATGTCCTCGGCGCTGAGCCCCAGCATCGTGGCGCTGATCGAGGGGTCATACTTAGTAGGAGTGGTTCCCGGCATGGGAGCCATCCAGCCTCCGATCCTCATCAGATCACCGCGGGTGACGGTCTTGTACTCGTCTTTCCAATGCCCGGCCGCCTCCATGTCTTTCATGAGTTGGGCCGGAAGGATATCCATCAGCTTGTCTCCGATGACCGGCGGCGGGACACCCTTGCCCCCATTCTTGGCACCCATTGAGCACCTCCTTCGTTATGGTAGGACCTGCATGGTTAAAAAGTCTAAGTGATCCATCGCGACGATACAGCCATCAAGCCTCGCGGGATGATTGCATCCCGCCCGCGATCACTCAAGACACTCTCAATACTTGATCGTCAGCCAGCCCATGACGCGGCTGCCGATCGTGTCCCCGAGGGGATGTTCCTTGTGCTTGTCGTTCAAGGCATTGAAGGCGCTGACCGCGACTTCGGCCTTTTCCTGACCGTCAATCTTCCAGAACCGATACGCACCGCGCAGGTTCAGCAAGACGTAACTGCCGACTCGCGTGTCGGGCGGCGGGGGGACACCCTGGAACCCGGTTGCGAATGCCCCGAATGCAGGCCCAATCGGATAGGTGGCTGCGCCATAGTAATTGAGCGTGGCCTCTCCATTGAGTCCATTTTCAAAATCCCCACGGAGGCCGGCGTTGGCCTTGTATTTGGGGCCGCCGCGTTGCCCGAGCCCCGTCAGTGACTGGGTGATATCCTGGTACGCATAGTTCGCGAAGCCAGTCAGCCAGGGCGTGGCCTGAACCTCGAAACCGGCCTCCCCTCCGAAGATGTCGGCTTGCCGGCCGTTCACGAAGGTCCCACTCTGCCCTGTGGGAATCAGTTGACTGATCAAATTGGAGAGGTGGTTGTAGAAAAGATCCACGCGCAGGCGCAAGCGGTGGTTCCAGTACCAGCCTTGATACCCTAGGTCATAGGAGACGATCTCTTCCGGAACCAACTGGTTCGAACCGTTCAAGGCGGTGGTCTGGTTGGTGAAGCAGAAGGGTGGCTTGAACGGCCCCAAACATGGTGGAATGTTCAATACGCCGTTGATGTTTCCAAAAGACTGCGTCTGTTCTTCGAAAATCGTGGGGGAGCGGTAGGCGACCGCGATCCCGGCCCGGAAGGTATGGTCCTCCACAGGCCGGTAGATCAGCGACCCGCGCGGGCTGACGGTCGGATTAATGAAAGTGTCTATGTCGTACCGGACGCCGGCCACCACCGTGAATTTGTCCGTTGCCTTCCACTCGTCCTGAACGTAAAGCCCCAGGCGATCTTCCCGGGTGAACTGGTTCAAAAAGTTGCTCGACACGGCATTGTGCCGGTATTGCAGCCCGTAGGTGAAGCGGTTGGAGGCCCACAGATCCAGCGCGTGCTGTCCTTCCACGTTGTAACTGTTCCAGGTGTTGGTAAGCTGGTTGGTACCGTCACGATTGAAAAATCTGAGGACATTCTGGATCGTCGGGTACGTGCCAACGGTGCTGGGCTGGTCCAGGACCGTCCACCAGGCCCTGAGAAAGGCATTGGGCCGCTCGTAGAGCACATTGGCGTACCCTTGTTGCGGTTTCTGAGAGACAAGAACGGTGTCCACGATAGGGCCATCATAGTTGTTCGTGTCCACGAACCCGCCGGACACCAGTATCCTGGATTGAGCGGGAAGGGCGTACTCGAACTGACCATTGAACTTGTTCGTTCGGAATGCGAGCGAATCCCCGTCTCTCCACTTTTGGGTCTGATCATGGCCGTAAGACAGACGATAACCCAGCTTGTCGTGCCGGTTGGCATAGATGGCTGCGCTGCTGATGGTGCCGTAGGCTCCACCGCCGAACTGCAGAGTGGCGCCTTTCATCTCATCCGGAGACTTGGTAATGATGTTAATGACCCCGTCATACGCGTTGAACCCGTAGAGGGCGGACGCCGGTCCCTTCAACACCTCGATGCGTTTGATCTCGGGAAGAGTGACGGGGAAGTTTTTCCAGAGGACCTCGCCTTGGACGTCAATGTAGACCGACCGTCCGTCTATCAGCACGAGCAGTTTGTTGGCCCGGAGCTGGTTATCACCCCTGACGCTGACGTTAAAATCGGCGCCGGTGACCTGCATGACTTCCATGCCGGGGACGCGGCGCAAAATCGTTGGGATGTCAATGGCCCCCGACTGCCTGATGTCATCGTCCGTGATGACATAGACGTTGGACGGGGCATCAGTGATTCGCTGCTCCCGACCGAGGCCGATAGCGATGCTGACGTTCTCTTCTTCCATTATGCAAAGGGCGTCTACGTCACACTTCTTGGTCGCACTGGCCGATTCGGGCAGACAAGTGGCTGCGATCGCGAGTAAGGCCAGGATTAGAGCGAGGCGGTGTGCCTGCGGGCAGGTTTTGCATGAGAGTATCCGAATATGCCCGGACGGTACGTGGTGGCTGGCCTGCACGAGGCTCACTCCTGGAACCGGCGTAGAGGGACATATGACGAATTTGAGTAGTTTTGTCAATGCCAAAACGGTGGTGCTCGGGGACAAGCCTCCGCCCGCAGGCGCACATTCTCACCCGGGCGCTGTCTCCTTGGGCGTCCATCCGCTCCTCGTCAGGGGTGTCCCGTTGAGGGGCCCCGCGTTGCCTACGTAAAACAGCAACCGCCATGCCATCCGAGGGGTTTAGGACAGGATAAATTTTGTTCCTTCATAAGTTATTGAAGTCATATAGGAAGTGACTTGCAGGAAATTTGGCTTAGCCGCGAGGATTAGGACAATCATGTGGAACTCCGCCGCTCTGAGGGTATCGAAACCAATACTGGTGTTATCCAGGAAGATACAGCGCCGGGGGGGGATGGGAAAGGACTGGTGCGGGGGTCAGAACCGGTAGCTCAGCCGGTTGTAGAGCAGGTAGCCGCTGATGGACTGGGTCGCGTTGGGAGCGACGGGCGGGGAAGTGTCATCGGCTTGCTGATCCTCCTTCGTTCCGATAGACTGTTGCCCATGCCTAGGGTCCTTCATCCTCATATCGTCAGCGATCTCGATATCTGTGGAGGCAGCCCGCGTCTTGAGGGAACCCGGATTCCTGTCCGGACCATTGTCATCTATGTACTACATCATGGCTCCTCTCCCGAGGAGCTGCTCAGTTACTATCCTCATGTAAGCCTGGCCGCTATTTACGACGCTCTTTCCTATTACTATGATAATCGGGAAGAGATAGACGCTGAGATAGCGGCGAACAAGGCCCTCGAACCTCCTGAAACAGCCGCGAGGTAGGTCGCCCCCTCAGAAAGGATGGAGGCTCACGGATGAGGCTCTATCTTGACGAAAATATCCCTGTTGCCTTGGCGCTCATACTTGTCGCAGCCGGACTTGATTGCCTGACGACCCGAGAAGCCGGCAATCTGAGCCTTTCAGATGAAGCGCAACTTGGCTTTGCTACCCAAGAAGGACGCGTTCTCGTCACCTTCAACTGCAAGGATTTTCTCCCGCTGGCGGTACGTTGGCAGCAGGCTGGCCGGTTCCATGCCGGTTTAATTGTCTGCCAAGAACTCGTACTTCCCGAACTTGTCCGACGCTTTCGCCACCTGATCGCGCGGCATCGCGATGAAGATCTCAGCAATAAGGTTCTGTGGCTCCAGGCTGCAACGCAGAACCCTAACCCGCATGATTCATGAGCGCTTCTGCTGCAATCGCGGATTCGCTGCTGCGAGAAGCCTGCATGCGACACCCGCGGCGTGCAGGCGGGCGGGCTCGCCGCTTAGACCCTCAACGTACTGTTTCAAGTACGCCTCGGGTCTTCGTGGCTCCACGCGCCCGTCTCCCAAGCGACTGCGCGATTTCGCGACAAACCGTCATGAATAATGCGGGCTAAGACTCGCCGTCGGCTTGAAAAGCCTCAGGTCTAGCCTTTTGCGCGGGGTCAAACGCGCGGCGTTAGAACCGGTAGCTCAGCGTGTTGTAGAGCAGGTAGCCGCTGACGGACTCGGTTGTGTTCGGCGCGAACCCGGAGTTCGGGTTAGTAAAAGTCTCCGAGTTTTTCAGCCCATACACGACGGAGGAATCCCAGGACCAGTGCTGGGTGAACCGGAGGCCGAAGCCGCCCGAGATCCGGTGCTCGAGGATGAGGGGCGCGAGCGGGGTGAGTGTTGCGTTGGGAATCGGATTGTTGCTGTAGTTGTACCCGACGCGCAGCACGAGCCGATCTTTGATCGCGGCATCGCTTAGCGCGGTGTATGCGGCGCCTACGGCTATGACGACCTGGTCCTTCCAATTGAACGGGAAGCTTTGGTTGACCTGGTTCAACTGGGCAGGAACGGGAGTACTGGGATTCGTAAGTGTGACCTCGATGTCGTTCACGCTCGCCCAGTTGAGCCAACTGGTTGTCAATGCGAGCATGAGGCGATCGGTCGGGTTCGCGGCGAACGAGACGTCCACCTGTTGCGGCCACTTGAAGCCTGCGATGCGGGCGTCGTAATCCACGCGGCCCAGGCCGAGGGCGGAAAAGTTAACCGCGGCCCGACCGCCGGTGTAGTTGAAGCGCACCGGAGTGGTATACGTGGCGCCGACGGTCAGCCAGGGCAGCATCTTGTACATCCCGCCGATCTTGGCCCCAAACACCACATCCGAGGGGCAATCCCCGCCGAGTTTCCCGAGCCCGCCATTGCGGGCGCAGGTATCACGGATGTCCAGCCCGAAGAAGGTCGGACCGCCGGGCCCCAGAGGGGCAAAGGAGGTGTTGGGAAAGAGCCGGAATGAAGCGTCGGAGTAGCCGACGTAGGGCGAGATCCCGATCGAAAGTTTATCGGTGACTTCATAGCTGGCGCCGACGGCAAACTTCATGTATCGGAGAAAAGAGGAGGCTTGGTCTTGAGTTCCAAACTGGGTGGTCAGGTTCTGGTAATCGGTGCCGAATCCACCCTGGATAAAGATGCCTGCACCGAGGGTCAGGCGCGGCACGGCCTTGAGCTTGCTGGCGAAGGCAATATTCCCCGGGACATAAAAGCCTTGCTGGCCGCGTGCGTCGTTACCGAGACCGTCCTGTAGCTGTAAGTTGGGTTTTACGACGACCGGCGTGAAGTCAAACCGCGAGCCTTGGATAAGCGACATGGCGGCCGGGTTCGTGTTGATGGACGATGTGTCGGCTACGGCAACCATGCCCGAGTTGGCCAGAGCAGCAGACTCTCCTGAGAAGCCGGGGAACTGCGGGCCATTCGTTGCGCCGGCCGGATTGCTTCCAAGGAGCAGCGCGGTCAGCGCCGCGGCTACTCCCATCAAGGCTGCGCCAAACCCGCCTGCTGGGTAAGAAGGTCTCCGCTTTATCATCTGGTTCTCCATCTCCCGTTGTGATCCGTTGCGTGCCTTTGCGGCCGGTTCCTCTCAATTTGCCTATCGGCTCAGGACTGAATTTCCTTTAGCCCTTATGACGGACATGCCAGTTTTTGTCAACGTATTCAATGAAATGCGCGGACAGGGAGATGGGGGGGCTATCGAGGGAGATGCAGGCGGCTAGTGGAGTGTCTCCAACGCTCCGTTACATTTACCGTTCACCCTGAGCTTGTCGAAGGGTGAGCATTTCAATCGCTTCCGTTCATGGTTCGACAAGCTCACCACGAACGGACTGTAAAGGGATTATCGAGACGCTACACTAGGAGTGGAGGTGTTTGAGGGCGGCGGCGCAGAGAATGATGAAGATGCCCATATAGAGAGCCACCCGTTGGAACGGGACCGGCTCTTGGAACTGTTCTTCCTTCTCCTCGTCGGTTTCCTCGCCCGTCGGCTCGGTTTTGAAGATGATCGTATAGAGAAACAGCGTCATGATGCCCAGGACCAGGACCAGCTTGATGAAAAAGATAGCGAGATACTTGGCATTTCCGTTCACCCCCGCCCCGGTCTGCGCCAGCATCATCTGGTTCACATAGTGCAGGTTGATGCCGCCGGTGAAGAGGATCACGACGAGCAGAAGCCCGACCACGCGCTTGTATTGCCGGTAGAACACATCGGAAATGGCCTTGACGTACTCCTTGGGGACCGCGGTCCGGAGGCCGGGGGTCACCGCCATGACGAGAAAGGCCAGGCCGCCGACCCAGATGACTGCGGAGACCAGATGGAACCAATGATTGATGATCGGGATGAGTTGGTTGACGTCGGTGAGGATGGCTTGAAGAGCGCTCATTAGAATTTAAAGACCGGCGCGTCGTTTCCAAACCGCTTTTTCCGCAACTCCTCCATGAGCTCAACCGTGATCACAGAGAGGCCTTGTTCGCGCGCATGCCGCTCGACGCCCTTCTTGACCATCGCGCGAAGGAAGTAGGGAATTCGGCTGAGCCTGGTCTGCGCGGCCTCGTCCCAGACCGCGTCGCTCTCCTCCTGCACGTTGAAGGCCACCCGGATCTTTTCCCCGCCCTTCGGGGTGTAGAGGCACCACTGATCTTCATCCAGCCAGTCCCCGTGGTCCACGTAGGGCCTGGCGCGACAGCCGCCGCAGATCTCGCTGTACTC
>Ga0187893_10009180_pt1 | contig 15300 bp, 8 predicted proteins | sample MA1701074metaG_FD_139574 | JGI IMG/M metagenome (GOLD analysis project Ga0187893, IMG submission 139574) | White microbial mat communities from a basaltic lava cave in the Kipuka Kanohina Cave System on the Island of Hawaii, USA - MA170107-4 metaG ... | reverse complement strand
GCCATCTACACATGGCTCGCCAGTTGGAATGGGGAGCCAATCCCGTTCGTCTGGAGGGCCACGGCCGATGTCATCCTCGACAAGGTTCGCCGTTGTAAAGAATTAGCTGCGACAGGAGACTAGGCGCACGAGCGCGGCAATCGCCCTATCCCGCAACTCCCGTGGCCCAGGGCTGCAGCTGCATGGCTCTCGGCAATTCCCGGTCCGGGAGTCTTGAGTTATGATGGCTCAGGCGCTGGCGCCGCTCCTTGTCCCAGCGTCACCACCGTGACGGCGTTGAAGTAGCTGGCTGGCCGAGTCGATTTCGCATTCACGGTCGCCCGCTGTGTTCCTTGCCTTTCCGGGCCAGATGCAGCCCGCTTTCCGTTAAGCTGAAGGCTTGGCTGAGCCGCGAACAGAATACGAATCGCGCCTGGCGCGGTGGCGGGCGGAACGGGCGCGGCTGGTGCGACAGTCCGAGTGGCTGAGCCGGCTGCGCCTTGGCACGGGTCTCGTACTCTTCGCGGTGGCTGTTTTCGTTTTCGCTCCTCATATCCTGTCCCCGCTTTGGCTCCTACCCCCATTAGCGGTGTTAGTCATGCTGATTGTCACCCACGTCCGGGTGAGCGCCCGTGTGGATTGGGCACGCCAGTCGGTGAAGTATTACAAGGCGAGGTTGCGCCGTCTTGCGGGAGATTGGGCTGGGCATGGGCGGGTCGGCGAGCGATTCCGCGATCCGGAGCACCCATATGCCGAGGATCTGGATTTGTTTGGTCGAGGATCTCTATTCGAGATGATCTCGACGGCACGGACGTCCTCGGGAGAGTCGACCCTGGCGCGATGGCTGCTCGCCCCGGCCGCCCCAATGGACATCAAGGCGCGCCAAGAGGCTGTGATCGAACTGCGGGACCGCCTGGATCTGCGCCACGATCTTGCGTTGACAGGCGAACATCTCCGCACGGAGACAGATCCAACCGGGCTATCGCAATGGGGCGCGGGCCGGCCGCTCCTATTGTTTCGAAACGACAGATTGGTTCTTTTCTTGTGTTCCCTGGCCGCCTTGGCAACCTTTCTCGGGTTTTTCGCGGGATTACTGACGCTTCGCCCGTTCCTGGGAATGGTTGTAGTGAACACGGCATTGATGGCATGGGTCGCCAAGCGGGCGCTCGCAGCCACGCACGCTGTGGATACACCGGTCCGTGATCTCGCGTTGATGGCCGTGCTTCTCGCGCGGTTGGAACGCGAGCAATTTCAAACGCCGGCGCTCGCGGCGCTGCACCGGACCTTCACCACCGATTCGACTCCCGCTTCGGTGCGGATCGCGCGATTGCGCCGCCTGGTGGAGATGCTCGATAGCGCGCACAACATGTTCTTTGCGCCGGTGGCATTCGTTCTTCTGTGGGTGCCCCAGTTCGCCTTGGCCATTGAGGCATGGCGGCGAAGAAACGGAGCGGCCGTCAACCAGTGGATCGCGGCGCTGGGTGAGTTGGAAGCCCTGTGCTCGCTGGCGGGATATCTGTACGAGCATCCTTCCGCGGTATTCGCCGAATTCGTCGACCGGGGGCCGCTATTTGAGGCGAATGGATTGGCGCATCCGTTATTGCCCGAATCGTCGGCCGTTCCGAATGACCTGACGCTTGCGACATCTTGCCCGTTACTGATCGTCAGCGGGTCGAACATGTCCGGAAAGTCAACCCTGCTGCGCGCCGTAGGCCTGAACACAGTGCTCGCGTGGGCGGGGGCGCCGGTGCGCGCGCGATCGCTCCGCGTCTCGCCGCTGACGCTGGGAGCTTCCATCCGAACGCTCGATTCCATTCAGGAGGGCCGGTCGCGATTCTTCGCGGAAATCACGCGGCTCCGCCAGATCACCGCGTTGACGGAGCAGGACCGTCCGGTCTTGTTCCTGCTCGATGAGCTGCTGTCGGGGACGAATTCGCACGACCGCCGGATCGGCGCCGAGGCGATTCTGAAGGGCCTTGTGAGCCGCGGCGCGGCGGGACTGGCTACCACCCACGACCTGGCGCTCACGCAAATAGCCGAATCCATGGCGCCGCGCGCGGCGAATGTTCATTTCGAGGATGTTCTCGAAGCTGGCCAGATGCGATTTGATTACCGGTTGCGGCAGGGCGTGGTAACGCATTCCAATGCGTTGGAGTTAATGCGGTCTATCGGCCTGGACGTGTAAACCCATGCCCAACGGCGAAAAGATGATGCTGCCCGCGGACATAGAGAACGGAATCTGACAGCGCCGGCGTCGCCATGATCGGCTCACCCATCTCGATCTTTCCCACGATTTCGAACACCGGACCGGCTCGCACAACGAACATCTCCCCATCCTCGCCCGACAAATATATCTTCCCGCCGGCGAGCACCGGAGAAGCGCTGAAGCCGGATCCCTTGTGCGGTATGCGGCCGCGATAAACCTCTTCTCCATTCTGGTAGCGGTAACAATCGAACAGGCCGGCATTCCCGAGCACGTACAGAAATTCGCCCATCAGGAGTGGCGTCGGCATGTAGGATCCACGCTGCAAACGCCGCCAGACCACGGAGGCATTTCTCTCTTCGCCGGCCCGTAATGTGATCTCGCCGCTGGCTCCCGGTCGAATCGCGAAAATCGGCGCCTCCGGGCGGCGCCCGCTGGCGACGATGATCATGTCCGGCGCGAACACGGGAGTGGGCGCCGTGATCTTCGAGCTGCCGCCCAGCCGCCATAACTCCTGGCCGGTATCCGGATCGTAACCGCGAATGAAGTTCGAGCCGTTGGTGACAATCTCATCCCGGGTGCGTCCGCGATAGACGTTCGGTGTTCCCCAGGAAGGAAGCTCTTCGCGCGCCGTTCGCCACAGTGTCTTTCCCGTGGCGAGGTCCAACCCGATCAGAAAAGATTCCTCCTGCGTGTCGCACTGGACGATCACGCGGTCCTTATAAAGCACCGGCGAGCTCGCCGTGCCCCACTCATAGTCTTTGGCGTCATAGGCGCCGACGTTCAGGCGGCCGAGGTCCTTTTTCCAAACCGGACGGCCATCCATGGTGTAGGCGTACAAGCCCTGGGAACCGAAAAAGGCGACGACAATGCGCCCGTTGGTGGCCGGCGTCGCATTCGCGTAGGTCGCTTTGATGTGACGTTTCTCCCGCGGCACGCCTTCATGCGCCACCTGCTCCCACACAATCTTGCCCGTGTTCTTATCAACGGCGAGGAGTTTCCATTGATGCACCGAAAGATCGGGGGATGCGTCGCCCGCGCCGTAAAGTCCCGGTTTGAAAGTGGCCCCGGCACGCTGGCTCATAGCTGTTGTGACGAAGATCCGGTTTCCCCAAATAATGGGGCTCGAATGCGCCAGACCTGGGATGGCGGTCTTCCAGCGGATGTTTTCACCCTTGGCTGGATCCCACGAATCCGGGAGGTTCTGTTTATCGGCAATGCCGTTTGCTTCAGGGCCGCGGAACATCGGCCACTCGTTGGCGCCGACAGCAACGGCGGGTAAGGCAAGAAGAATCGCCCGGACAATCATGCTGCTTCTCCCTTCCAGTCGCGGCCTGCGGCATCGGCGGCGAGAATTGCATCCCTCACCATGGGAGCCGACACTTCGAACGGCTCGTTATGAATCGTCTCTCCGGGCGCTGTCGAACGTTCCGCGACTTGATCCAGCAGGTCGCGCTTCGGTTCCAGCCACCCGATTCCCTCCAGCGTGATCGGCAAACCTACCGCCGCCGAGAATCGGAGCACTTCGTGAAACTGCGCCCTTCCGGCGCCTTCGAGCACGAGCTGAACCAGTACTCCGAAGGCGACTTTTTCGCCGTGAAAATAGCTGTGAGTGGGAGGTGCGGCTGTCAGGCCGTTGTGGACGGCGTGCGCGGCGGCAAGGCCGGAGGATTCAAAGCCGAGTCCCGAGAGTAACGTGTTTGCCTCAATGATCCGATCGAGTGCGGGAGTGACGGCGCGCTGCTCCACGGACCGGCGCGCCTCCACGCCGTCGTTGATCAATGTGCGGTAGCAGAGTTCCGCCAACCCCAGCGCGCTTTGGGTCGATGCGCCGCCTCGCATATTTTTGACGTGCCCCGCGACGCACGTCTTGGCTTCAAACCAGGTCGCGAGCGCGTCCCCCATTCCCGCCACGAGGAGTCTGGCGGGTCCTTGTGCGACTACTTGCGTGTCGACGAGCACCAGGTCCGGATTCTTGCGGTAGAAGCGATACTCCTGAAACACACCTTCTTCGGTATAGATCACGCTGAGAGCACTGCAGGGAGCATCGCTCGAGGCGACGGTAGGACAGTTCACGACAGGCAGGTCGAGATCGGCTGCCGCGGCGCGCGCAGCATCGAGCACTTTCCCACCGCCGGCTCCGGCGATTGTCTTCGCCTGCGCCTCTCGGGCATTTGCAACGATGTGCGCAATCTCACGATGCGAGCATTCACCGCCGAAATCGTGGATTCGATACTCGTAACCGGAATCGGCCAGATGTTCCCGCCAAACCGCTTCGAGAACCTTGCGCGCGGAACGCCCGGCGACGATCAGTACCGGACTCGGCAACCCCAGCCGCCGCATTTCGATGCCCAGCGATTGTGTCGCGTCTCGGCCCTGCGTATACCGGCAGGGCGAGCAAAATACGGAAAGCATCTCCTGTTCATGGTAGCGTGGCGAAGTGGGGCAGGATTGCATCCTGCTGGCCGATTTTCAATCGGCCTCTGGCCGAGAGGCTTATGCCACTGTGAGCTATGTCACCGGCGGCTGCTTCTTATGAAGCTCCGCCAGATGCAACCGGATCGAGTGGTTCGACTTCAGCAGGTCCGCCAGAATCTCATCGCGCGGCCGGGCATCCCGCTCACCTTCGGAAGCGATTGTCTTCTCGATCAGCGGCCACAATCGCATCCGGACGTCCTGAGGAAGGATGCTATCCAGGTATTCGATCGCCGTGCCGCGCAATTGCGAATCTTCAGCGTGAAGCCCGTGGAGAGCGATCTTGAGCGGCTCGGCGGGAAACACCAGCGACAGCAAGGTGAACAGATGCTGGAGACTACGATTGAGCCAGTTCCGCAAATACTCGTCGACAAATGGCGCGCTGTCGGTGTCCTCGGCGCGATCGAGCAGCCGCTGGCTGTCCCACACCGGCTTGCTCACGGCCACCTCACGGCGAACCGCGCCCAGTATTTCTTCGGTTTCGAATCGAAGCGCTGGAGTGGTTTCGAGAAGGACCGCCAACGCGCGGCCACACTGGTACCGCACTTCGAAACGCTTGTCGTTCAAGCCATGCAGCAGCCCCTGCGCGACGGGTTTGGTCGGTACTGCCAGTAACACGCGCGGTAAACGGCGGCGAATTGAGAAATCGGTTTGCGGGTCCAAGAGCGCGTCCAACATCTGGCCGTAGTGCCTCTCGGCCAGCCGCCGAAGCGCGTCAGAAACCTCATTCGAGATCCGGTCCCAGCCCAGCAGTGCTATCAGATGCGGGACATGGTACGCACGCAGGGACGCGGGGTTCTCGAGAATCTGACGGACCTGCGTCGCGCTCCCCGATCGAAGCGCGGCGATCTGCTGCATCACCGGATCCGAGAGCATCGTCGTCCGTCCCACGCCCTCCTCCGCCGGCGGCTTGGTGGTGACGGAACGTGACTCGACTTTGGACTCAGGTGGCGCGGCTCCCCGCGAGGGCTGGGCGCGCGTGATAACCGAGGTTGGAGCGATCAGGGGAGCCGTGTCGAAGAATCCCGTGGCGGCGATCGAATCGGGCACTGTATCGAGAGCCAGTCCCTCTCCGCGTTCCATGAGCCCGCGCTCGAGCGCATCCACATAGGCGCCCTGAAGGCGGCTCGTAACCCACAACCCTGCCAGCGCGCACAAAATAGCTCCGGTAAGCACCGAATAAGTCGCGAAATGAGGTGTGACCAGCAGCAGCACAGTGACGATGCCGCCGCCCAACGCATCGCCCAGACGATCGAATCCGACGTCAACCCACGCCTTGGCTGCCCGTTTCTGTTGCGTCGGGATGGGCGTGTAGAACACTTCGTACCCCGCGCGGAACAGGGAACTCCGGAAAATATTCTCGAGCGCGCGAGCAACCGTCGCCGAACCAAGGCCCGGAATAATGAGTGCGCCTAAACCCCCGATGCTCGCCGCAAGAGGCAATGCGCCGACGGTGCGCGCCATTCCTAGACGGTGGAGGGAGGTCCCGCTCAGTCCTGTTTGCATGATGAAAGCCAGAACTCCGTTCACGCTGTAGAACAACGCAAAGAAGCGGAGCAGATTCTCGCCGCGGCCGTAATAACCGAGTGCCTGCGATTTGAACACGTAGTCGATCATAGCGGCGCTCATCGTGCCCAGCACCACCAGTGCCGCCATGGTGCGAAGGTAGGGCGCCGTCTTGATCAAGTCCCAGCCGGAGAGAGGATCCGACACCTTCTCATCTGTCTTGGCCGGGCAAGAGCCACTGAGCCCGGATAACAACAAGCCGCACGTAAAGTGATATACGGCCAGGACCGGGATTGTGGATGTAAGCGAAAATCCCGCGGCAATGCGCTCCGCCAGAATCCCACCGATAATGCCTCCGAGCGTCCCGGCTGCGCCGATGCGGCCCACTAGCTGCTTTGCGGTACGGGGATCAAAGCGCTCGTTCAGCATCGACCAAAAACCGGATGTGAGCAGCGAACCGAGCGCCACCGACTGCAGATACATCGCGACCGCACAGGCCCTGGGAAAGGCGTCCACCAGGAGCCAGATCGCAACCTGCACCACTCCGCTCAGCAGGAACGATACCGGAACCAGACGCGCAGGAGCCCAGCGGCTCATCGCGCGAGAAGTGCCAAGCACGGAAACGATCGACACGATCGCCGCCACGATCACCATGCGCGGCAGCGTAACCACCTCGAAGTGCGTGAGGTAGAGCGCGTCGCGAACAGCCTTGGATCCGACATGGTGGGCCATCATCGCCAGGCACGCCGCCATTGCGACGAAGGGAGCCGGCAGGTGAAAGTCAGGTTTTTGATCGTTTGGCGCCATTGGGTTGGTCCAATTCGTCGAGAACCTCCCGCACAATCGTTTTGAAATCCTCGCGCGTATAGTTGTTGCTCATGATCTCTACGCGCTTGGGGCCGCGAACGGGAAGATCGAGCCCGGCGGATTCCAGGCGCGGTTTGAGCCGCCGGTTGATTTCACGGCCCACCTCCCATTGGCGTCCCGGCAGCGTCTTGATGCGAGCCTTCAGGATCACATGCGATTCGGCGAGCTGATCTACGCCCAGGATCTCGAGAGGCGAAAGGATTGCGGCCTGGTAAGGCGATTCTCGAACCACATCCTCACAGACCTCTTGCAACAGCTTCAGGACCAGGTCCGTGTCGTCTCTCCAGGCGATGAACAGACTGAACAGGTAGTAAGAAAACCCCTGCGTCTTGTTGGCCAGCTTTGTGATGGAGCCGTTCGGAAAGACGTGAATCGTACCTTCCAGGTCGCGCAGTACTGTGGTGCGGAGATTGATTTCCTCGACCGCGCCCCCAACATCGTTGATGACCACTACATCGTTCACGCGAACGTGATTCTCCACCAGCAGAAAGAAACCGCTGATCACATCCTTCACTAGATTCTGCGCGCCGAAGCCAAACGCGATACCGACGACACCGGCTCCCGCAATCATCGGGGTGACATCGAAACCAAACTCCCGCAACGCCATTACAACCGCGAAACAATACACCAGCACACTCGCGGTCTTGCTCAGAATGCTTGCGACCGTGCTGGCCTGCTTCTCGAGTTCAAAATCACTTTGATCGCGACGCCCTTGCAGCGCTCGCGTAACGTAGAGTCGCAGACTCCGAACTACCCGCTTCAGCAGAAACGATGCAAGGACGGCGCCGGCCAGGATGATAACGACGCGAACGCCCACCAGAAAGAAGGGCCCGAACTGGCCGGCTAGTTGAACAGCTTTATCCTGCAACGATTTTGTTCCTCAAAATTCCGATACCTTCGACCTCCACCTCGATCACATCGCCTGGATTCATCTTCTTGGTCGTGCCGGGCGTGCCGGTGTAGATCAGGTCGCCCGGTTGCAGAGTCACCGTCTCGCTGATGTAACTGACGATCGTCGCTGGATCGAACAGCAAGTCCGCTGTCGTCTGGCGCTGGACCACCTCGCCGTTCAGTCGCGTCTCGAGCATCAGGTTGCTGTAGTCCAGTCCCCGAACCACCACGGGACCCAGTGGAGCGAACGTGTCCGATCCTTTGGCTCTCCACCACTGTAGATCTTTTTCCGGACCCGCCTGCCAGTCGCGTTCGCTTACGTCGTTGCCGCAGGTCACACCCCAAATGGCTTCCCGCGCCTCATCGCGATCCGCCTTCTTGAGCTTCTTTCCAATCACGAGCACCAACTCTCCCTCGAAGTGAACATTCTTTGCACCCTGGGGGATCACGATGTCGCCTCCAGGATTCTGCAGCGCTGTGATCGGCTTGAAGAAGATTTCCGGCTGCTTGGGTGCGGGCCGGTCACCCAAATGGCTCTTGTAGTTTCGTCCGACCGCGAATATTTTCGGTGGTTCGGCGGGGGCGAGCAAGTGGGCCTCAAACGCCCCAATCGTGTCGCCAGTGGGTTGGTGGGGGCCGACTGGGTTCGCGGAGACTTTGCGGATGCTGTCGCCTTCGAGCAATCCCCAGGCGGGAGAGTCGCCGTTCGCTAGGTATCGGACAAATCGTGTCAAGAGAGAGCCTCCATATGCCAGACTACACGCAACGTGGAACCCGGCGCTAGCCTTCCGAACCGCGACGGTAACGGAGCGGAAGGTAGAGCTCTCAGGACACATAGCTCTAGAGAGAGACCATAGGGAGCCACATCTCTACGTCCCAACTTCAAGGCCAACATCTTGACAGCAGCTTCGCCGTCGCCCCTGCCGTATCCGCCAGATTCCGCCGGTTCGCGCGCAAAGCGCATTCTCTCTCGCTGGAAAAGATGGTTTGCGGCGTGGCGCACTCAACCGCTAAGGTTGAGGCCGGACCCCCAAGTTTTCACGTACAGAGTCTCGGCTCTCTCCGGTTGGCAGGAGGGTTTGTTGACGGCTTCGTCCAAGGCGGGATGCCAGGAAGCGATTAGGTGCTGCTGAGCCGGGAAAATTCGGGCGCACCTTGATCGGAGGCTGTCGCGATGCGGCCGTCGAGCTTGTAGCCACCGTCGGCCGCGAAGTCCGGCGTACCGCAGGTCGCGTCCGAACGCATCGATTGTGGCGATCGTTTGCATTTCTCTTCGGTCCTCCCGCAACAAGGTAGTGTTGCCGAACTGCCGTCTGGCAGCCTGATGGGCTTCTTCCGGCGTCATCCCTTGGCGGACATAGCGCTCGGTCAGCAGGTCCAGATGGTTCACGATTTCGGTCTAAAAATCCGAATTCTTGTCTCGATTGCCGAATGGGCCACGGGCCTTTGCCAGCAATCGGTGAAACGCTGTCATCGCCATCACCTCTGCCCTTCCAAACGCAAGACGCGCCCGATGACGCCCGAAATCTGCTCCCAGTCGCCGGTTTCCCTTGCGAGCTGTTTCAACACGCTTATGGTAATGGAATAAAACTTGGCTTAACTGGTCCAATCTGTGCACGCGCCCTCAACCTATAGATTCGGTTTGCATGCGCGGGCATCATGGTTTGGCCAGTTAAGCCGGGAAACCAGCCAAGTGCATTGTCGGAACCTCGGGCTTTCTCGTTCCTAATCCGGCTAGACTTGCCGCAACTGACTTTGGGACTGCGTTCCATTCGCGGGTTGAGTTATAGTTCGTCCTGCCGCCCTTCGGCGGGTCTCTGTACCATGGCCGGCGTTCTGCGGAGGAGTCACGTAGCTCGGTCTCCGAGCCGCCTGGGAAGTAACACATTCAGTTGAACGAGGGACACGCTATGGCGGCCCACGCGACTGGGGTAGCTGGATTCCTCACCAAAATCGCCAAAGGTAGTGTGATATTGCAGCGCGTTCGATTCGCCATCGAATAGGCGTTGGGCCTTCAGGATGATGGATTGACCGGTCAGGGATGCGCTAGCGAGCAGAAGCATGGCCGGGATTCGCATGATGAATACTTTACGTGCGGTAGCTCGCGTTAATGGAAATGTAGCCTTCGGTGTAATCGCAAGTCCAGAACCGCGCCTGTCCCTGGCCGTTACCGCGGAAGCGCAAATCAATCAGGCAATCCTTGGCGGCAAGCTTCTGCTTCAATTCGTCTTCGGAGAATTTGGCGGCGAAGCCGGCAGCGCAAACCTGTACTCCTTGCATCCATACATCGACTTTGTGCGGATCGAACGCAACGCCCGAGTTTCCTGCGGCCGAAAGGATGCGTCCCCAGTTCGGATCGTTGCCGTATACGGCGGTCTTGAGGAGCGGAGAATTGGCGATGGAGCGGGCTATGCGGGCGGCATCGTTGTCGTCGGCTGTTCCAATGACGGTGATCGTGATGAGCTTGGAAGCACCCTCTCCATCGCGCGCAATCTGTCGTGCGAGGTCCTGGGCCACCTTAGTGAGCGCCAGCTCGAATAGATCGGAGTCGCTGCCGCGCAGACGGATCCCGGATGCGCCGTTGGCCATCAGAATCAGAGTGTCATTGGTTGAAGTGTCGCCGTCCACGGAAATCCGGCTGTAGCTGAGCTCGTTGGCGCGAAGCAGCATCTTGCGCAACGTAGGCGCGGGGATCATGGCGTCGGTCATGAGAAAGCCGAGCGTGGTAGCCATCATCGGCTGGATCATGCCGGAGCCCTTGGTCATCCCGGCAATGCGGACGGTTCCATCGCCTACGGCGATTTCAGCCATCGCGGTCTTGGGAACGATGTCGGTGGTCATGATGGCGGCGGCGGCCGCTCCGAAGTTCCCTTCCGACAGAGAGGCTGCGAGTCCTGGCATCGCCCGCTCGATTTTGCCGCCATCCATCTCGACGCCAATGACACCCGTGGAAGCTGGCAGAACCTGCGCCACAGGCGCCTTAAGCAGGCGTGCCGCCGCGCGACAAGTAGATAATGCTATCTTCTCCCCGGTGCGGGTGGCGCAGTTGGCGTTACCTGCGTTGATGACGATCGCGCGTACGGTTCCGCGGGAAGCCTTGAGGTGCTTCTTCGAAACGATGACTGGCGCGGCCTGAACACGATTCTGCGTGAAGACAGCAGCTCCCGCTGCCGGCGGATCGGAAACGATCAGGACCAAGTCCTCTTTCACCGTCTTCCGAATTCCGGCGTAAGTGGCGGCGAATCGAAATCCCAAAGGTAGCGTCACAAACGGCTCCCTCCTGTGAAGCGCTCGTTGTCCAGTAACCGCTGACCGTTCACGAACGCGTCAATCGCGACTCGTTTACGGCCCTCCAGTTGTACCTCTATTAAATCCAATACCGAACCATCGCCGCAGGCTACGGCCAGACTACGCTTGCCCGGCAACAACGTGCCCGGCGCGGCCGATGTCGTCTCCGCACTCGTGTGGCACTTCCAGATCTGGAATTGCTGCGTACGAAAGATGCTGTAAAGACCCGGCCAAGGCTGAAATCCTCGCGAGCGGTCGTGGATCTTCGCAGCTCGCCAACTCCAGTCAATAAGGCCATCTTCCTTTTTCAGGATGGGCGCTAGGGTGGCCTGGGAGTGGTCCTGGGAAATGGGATCAATAGTTCCGGACGCCAGACCTTCCAGCGTTTGCACCAGCAGCTCCGCACCAGCAATGGCGAGCCGGTCCGATAATTCTGGCGCTGTTTCCTCCGGGCCGATGGCGGACTCCCATTTCAGAAGCATGTCCCCCGTGTCCAGGCCGGCATCGATGCGCATGGTGGTGAGTCCTGTGATGGTTTCGCCGTTGGCGATGGCCCATTGAATGGGCGCAGCGCCGCGATACTTTGGCAACAGGGATGCGTGGACATTGATAATACCAAGCGGGACCAGGTCAATGATCGATTGCGGGATGATCTGGCCGTAGCCGACAACCACCATCGCGTCGAGGCGAAGTCCGCCGAGGAACTCGACGACCTCCGGCTTCCGCACTCGCTCCGGCTGATGCACCGCAAGCCCAAGGCGCGTCGCGGCCTGCTTTACGGATGATTCCGCCAAGTCCTGAGCGCGGCCCTTTGGCCGGTCCGGTTGGGTAATGACCGCCTCCACCCGATGGCCGCTCTCGAGGATTTTCTCCAGAGTAGGGACAGCGAAGGCGGGCGTGCCGAGAAACGCGATCTTCAATTCGGCACCCTTATTCGCATTCTGCAGACCTGAGGCTTTCGTGGCGCACGCCCAAGCGTGCCGCGTCCACACTCTCCAGAAACCTTCACCTCACGCGGCTTCTAGTGTAACCAATTGTAGGGGCGAGCTTTTGCGCCCATTTCGCCACCGGCCGGATCTGCTGCTCGCCGGTCCTTCAAACTGGGAGCCGCGAAAAACCGACCGCAACCTCAACCGCAATGCATAGATCCAGTGTTGCCGGAGCATAGCAGTCAGGCCGGTGCCACTTCACCGAATCGTCGAATGTAAGCACCACCAGCTTCGACGGGATCTCCGCGCTGCTTACGACGGCGGCGGCGCCGGCTTGAAGAAAACACCTTCGTCTCATGCTTCAGCCAGTGTATTCCGGGCTGTGATACATTCGCGGCTATGCGGCCCAGACTCCATTCTTTACTGGCGATGATTGTTCTGCTGCTACCCGTGGCCGCTTGGCCACAAGCGAGCAACAGCACGGTGCGAGGAATTGTTCGGGATCAGGCGCAGGCCGTCGTCGCGGGCGCTAAGGTCACCCTGCTGAATACAGCGACCAACGTCGCGAGAGAAACCCTGAGCAACGAAGTTGGTCTTTATGTGTTTCCTGGGGTGACTCCCGGGCCGTACCGCCTGGTGGCCGAGTTCGCCGGTATGCAGAAATTTGAAGGTATCCTCACGGTTCGCGTGCAACAGGATGCGACGGTCGACGCAACGTTGCAGGTTGCGCAGTCCGTCACTACAGTGGAGGTGCAGGACGTCACGCCGGTGGTGCAAACGGAGAATCCCACCCTCGGCCATGTGCTCGAGCGCCAGCGCATCGAGCAATTGCCGATCAACGGACGGGGTTATCAAGCGCTACTCGCCACAGTTCCAGGCATCAGCGCAACGGGGCGCATCCAGGCCTACGGGTTGCGGGTCGGATCGCATACACTGCTTTTCGACGGCTCTTCCATGAATGAGGTTTGGGAAGGGTGGGACTTTGGACGTCCACCGGGGCTCGATTCAATCGAGGAATTTCACGTCGAGGTGAATAACTCGTCGGCGAAGTTCACCCGGCCGACCACGGTCGTGCTGTCGAGCAGAAGTGGCACCAATGCCTTGCACGGTGCGTTGTTCCATACCAACCGGAACAGTGGATACGGCGTGGCCCGGCGGCGTGAGGACAATTATCTCAAGCCTCCCTACCTAAACCGAAACGAGTACGGGATCTCCGCCGGAGGACCGGTCTACGTTCCCAAACTCTACAACGGCCGTAATCGTACCTTTTGGTTCTTTGCCTGGGAAGCCACGCGCAGCATCCAGAACACGACGGACCGCTTTTACGTCCCCACCGAGGCGATGAGGAATGGTGACTTCCGCGGACTGGTGGACCTTCAGGGCCGCCAATTCACCCTGTACGACCCTCTCACCACAAATACCCAGACTTGGCAGAGGGAGCCGCTGGCATTTCGTGGCGTCGCTAACACCATCGACCCAGCCCGGCTAAGCCCCACTGCGAAGTACCTCTTCGGCATTACGCCCCTGCCGACGCATCCGCAGGTCAATCCCCTGATCGACACGAATTGGGTAGGCCCCACGCCTAGAATCAATCGAAACGATACCCGAAGCGTCCGAATCGACCATCGCTTTTCCGACAATGACCTGATCTATGGCCGCTACTCGTATGGCGCCCTCTCCGAGGAATACCGGTTCCCGCAACAGATCATGCTCGACAAGATCTCGAGTGTGACCAATCGATGGTGGCCGAACCATACCCTGGCGGCAACATGGGTCCACACGTTCTCTCCGACGATGACCAATGAGGTGATCCTCACTGGAACCCGGGACTACCAATGGCGCGGAACCGGTGACCGGAAAACGAATTACTCACGGGATCTGCTGGGTCTCCCGAACCCGTTCCAGTCGCCCAACTATCCGACCATCGACGGGACCGGACTTACCAACTATTCCTTTGGAGGCGATGGACTGTTCTACCTGATCAGCAACTACCTCACGGTTCAGGACAATGCAACCAAGGTCATGGGCAAGCACGAATTCCAATTCGGCTTCCAATACCGCTTCGAGGACATTCCCAAATCCACGATTCCGCTCTCCGGCGGATTCAGTTATGCCACACAGGGAACCAGCCTGTACGATCCGACCTCGACACCGGCCAATCCCATCGCGCGCGAGTTCACCGGTCACAATCTCGCCAACATGTATCTGGGGGTCATGAATTACTCGGCTCAGTTCCGGAGACCTTGGTGGTTCTTCCGTAGAAAAGAATACTCACCCTACTTTCAGGACAACTGGAAGGTAACTCCACGCCTGACGCTCAACCTCGGGCTGCGCTACGAATTCCGTACGCCGCTCTACGACCGCAATGACACGCTCTTGAGCTTCGACTTCAACAAGCGGGCGTATGTCATCGGGACGGAACTGGATCGCTTTATGAAACTCGGCGCGACTCTCCCATCGATCGTCCGCGCGATCCAGGGTTATGGGGGCAACATCATCAGCTACAAGGAAGCTGGCCTGCCGAAGAATCTCGTTTACAACAACTGGAAGAATTTCGGGCCCCGGCTGGGCTTTGCCTATCGCGCGATGGACGGCGCCAAAGCATTCGTCTTACGTGGCGGGTACCGCGTCTCGTACTACACCCAACCGATCCAGAGCTTTGTTTCCGCTCAGAGCGGAGTGCCGCCGGTGGCAGCCAGCTACCAGTACAGCCTCACCAACACGGCGTTGTCTCCCGATGGGCTGCCTAACTACGGATTGCGCAGCTCCCCGACCTACATTGCGGGAGTCAACAGCGGCGATTCCATCATTGACATCAATGACACGCGAACGCTTCCACGGGGGTTCAGCGCGCTGTTTCTGGATCCGCATCAGCCCGACCCGCGCGTACAGGATTGGAACCTCACGATCGAGAAGGAAGTGATGTCTAACACGGTGGTGCGGCTGGCCTATGTAGGCAACCATTCCTCCAACATTCAACAGATCACTAACTACAACGACAGCACCCCCGGCTACATCTGGTATGCGTCGCGGCGGCAGCCGCTTCCAACCGGCGAGTTTTCCTCAGTGGCAACCCGTCCGTATGATCAGCGGGTCTACGGAACTATCAACGGTTACAGCATGACGGGCTTCACCAATCACAACGGATTCCAGGTCGAGTTT
>Ga0187893_10009179_pt1 | contig 15302 bp, 14 predicted proteins | sample MA1701074metaG_FD_139574 | JGI IMG/M metagenome (GOLD analysis project Ga0187893, IMG submission 139574) | White microbial mat communities from a basaltic lava cave in the Kipuka Kanohina Cave System on the Island of Hawaii, USA - MA170107-4 metaG ... | reverse complement strand
GGGCCGCACGCTGATTGACGATTCGGGCAGCGGGCGGATTGATGAACTGGTGCTGCGCGACCGCAAGCATCTGGCTTACGACGGAATCGTGCTGCCCATCGTGGCGATCAATAAAACCTCGGGCGAGTTGGAATCAGCGCCGGAAGTTATTCAACGAGGACTGGCCGTGAACGATGATGGAAACGGATTTCTGAGCAAGGCGCGCGTCATCGTCGCCGAGACCGTGATGAATGCCAGCCACGAGGAGCGCGTTGATTGGACTCAGATCAAGGAAAAGATCAGGCTCGAGCTCAAACGCTACATCCAGAAAGAGACCGGACGCCGACCGATGATCATTCCGGTTGTGCTGGAGATTTGACTCTCTTGGCAATGCGCCCAGCCTGGATGCGGTACGGGGAGCGTGAGCGACCTGAACTTCGATGAAGCGCACATTGATCGAAATTCAGGTCGCTCACGCTCCCCGTACCGCATCCAGGCTGATTTATTTCAGCCATTGATTGATCCTGTGACACTTTGAAAAAGCGCCACAACCCAGCGCGCGCTCTCCCCTCTCAGCGGATTAGGCTCAGCCGTCAACTGACAGATCATTACCGATTCACCAATTTCACTTTCGGAAAGGGGGAAGTATGAAAGTTCTTCGATTCTGCTGTCTCACTCTGCTCGTGGCGATCCCATCTTTCGCTCAGGAGCAAGATCATCCGCGCGTCTTCGTTACTGAAAGCCAATCGTGGAATTCGACCGGCGGCGGAACGATTGCCGGTGGAGTGATCGTGGGCGCCGGCGGCGTGATCACGGCGGGTCAGAGCGGACGAGGCGGAGCGCGCCCGCAAACCGCCGAGATCATCAAAACCTTCAACGAGAGGTGTGGCCGGTGCGTGGTGACGATGAACAAGGAGAAGGCCGATTACATCGTCGTCCTCGATCACGAAGGCGGCAAAGGCGTCATCTGGCACGACAACAAATTCGCCCTCTTCAACAAAGACGGCGATGCCATCAAGAGCGGCTCAACTCGCAGCCTGGGCACGGCGGTCAAAGAAGCTTGCGATGCTTTGACCAAAGGCTGGAAGTCGCGCAATGCGCAGGCGGAGCAGCCGCCGTCCCAGTAACTTGTAGAGTCGCTTCAACCCAAATCACAACTGCAACGAAGGAGGATTTATGAAGAAATTGTTTTGCTTAACAGCGATGTTGGCCGTCTGTTTGCCTCTGTCAGCAATGGCGCAGGAGGCGCCCAAAGCCGAATTGTTCGGCGGCTACTCGTATCTGCGCGTTAATCCCGGCGAAGGGAATGACAACATCGGCGCGCACGGATTCAACACGTCGCTGGCCGGCAACGTCACCCGTAATTTCGGTCTCGTCGCCGAATTCAGCCGGTTTACCAAATCGCAGTCGTTCAACCTCGGCGACCTGTTCAACCAACCCGGCCTGGGCACGGCCGGGGCCAAAGCTCGCGTGTCGACTTACCTGTTCGGCCCGCGCTTCACTCTCCGCACGGGCAGCGCGGAGCCGTTCGTTCACGCCTTGTTCGGCGGAGCGCGCGGCAGCTTCGAGGCTTCGGCGGCGGGGCTGTCGCAGAAGATTTCCGACGACGCGTTCGCTTACGCTGTCGGGGCCGGGCTTGATATCAAGGTGCACGACAACTTCGCCATCCGCCTGGGACAAGTGGATTACCTGCGCACCAAAATAGCCGATGAGGGGTTGAACAACTTGCGTTACTCGGTTGGATTTGTCATCCGTCTCGGCAATCGGTAACGAGAATGGGTAGGTCGGGTTGGCGCCCTGACCTACCTGTTCTTGATGGAGAAACAAAATGAACCGGCTCAACTTATCCGGCGCCCGGCTCGTTGCAGCCATTTTGGCCGCAATAGCGCTGGCTTTCGCTCACATCTCGCCAGCAACCGCTCAAGACTCAGCGTGATTGAGCCGCGAACGAAACAGGTTCTGGCGAGCGATAAATCGAGTTCGCTGGGCGGAGAGATCGAGTCTGATGTAAGGCGGATGGATGTCGAGCAGGCAGTGGCGGCGCGAAATCATCCGATATTTATCATCATAGGGTACTTTGAGATGACAGTCTTCCGTTTTCCCGATGAGGCAGACCGCCCGCTCATCAAAATTGAATTGCGTCGCGCCGAGTTGGCCTTTGACGACTTTGAGAGTAATTTTTGCCGGCATTTGCCGCTCCTTTCCACTATTTGCCGCTCCGCTCAATTCGCATCACCACCGTGCGATTGCGGGCGCGGCCATCGGGCGCGTCGTTGGGAAAAGGCGCTGCCGCCTCGCCAAGACCGCGGATGGTGAACATGCTGGCCGGCAAGCTCGCCGACGCCCGCAAGTGTTCGACGACACCCAAAGCTCTGGCCATCGCCAATCCCGCATTGTCGCGGTAAACGCTCCCAGCCGGCGCCGGCACATCGTCCGTATGACCGATCACGCAAACCGATAGCCGTCCGACATAAGGCTCGAGCTGCCGGCTCAGCGCCGAGAGGAGGTCCTTGGCTTCCGGCTTCAACCTGGCGCCGCCGGCCTGGAAGAGACCTTCCGCAAACGTGAGCGCCTGTTCGCGCCCTTCAGTCCGCAGCGTGACGCCGGACAGGTTGAGCTTGAGATCGGCGGGCATCGCCGCGTCGCCGGTCTGTCCGCCCTGGCGATTGTCCGCGGCGATGGTCTTTAGCGATTCGATCGCCTCTTGCAACTGCCGCGTCTGCTCGTCCGGATCGGAACGGCCCGCGCCGCGAAACCACGTCAGCGCCAGAAGCCCGATCAATCCCAAGATGACGAGCAGCAAGATCGCGTAATAGAAATTGGCCCGCAGGTAAAATCGGCTCGCCCTGCGTTCGGCCAACCGCTGAGCCAGGGCGATCCCGGCTTGCGCTTCCTGATTATCTGGTGTCATTGAGAGAGCCTCCTGCCAATAAGTGATGGCCTGTTTATAATCGCCCTGCTGCGCCGCGATCTTGGCGCGGAGCAACAGGACGGCTTGCGGATCGGATGTCGGATCGCAACCGTCCAATAGAGTTTCGGCTGCTTGATATTGTCCGGCAGCCGCCATCTGGGTGGCTGCCCGCAGCGTTGCTTGCGCAATAGGATGACTCATCGCTACTCTCCTCTTCAGCGAAGGCCTGAGTACCGCCATCAAGTATTCCCGGAGCCTGCTTTCTCAATGCCGCTTCTCAATGTCGCTCATATCCACGTCCCTTATGCCCTCTCCAATTTTTTTCGCTTCCTCCGCCATCCAGGCCGGCAGTTCCGGCCAGTTCCTGAGCAACCGATCGAAGGCCTGCTGCGCGCGGTCAATGTGCGACTGAGTGATCCGGCCGCCGTTCTTCCTGATCTCCGAAATCTCTTTGAACAACTCCACTCCATCTTTGTAGGAATCCAACTGTTCCTGTGTTCCGCGAAATGTCTCGGGAAAAGAGAACAGGGCGTGAGCGAGATTGAAGATCGGGCGCTGTTGAACTTGCCAGTTCAATTCATCCAGGCTCCGTTCGAACTGTGACAAATCCGGCGCGCCCTGCGAATCGCGAGCGGCCTGATAATCGTTTTTGATGCGAGCCAGTTCCTGGGCCTCGTTCTGCTGGGCCAGTGATTGAAGCTGCTCGATCTGGTGTTCGATGCGGACGCTGATTTGCTCGGCGTGGATTTGATTCATCGCCCCGGCCAGTTCGAGCACTCCGCGATAGGCGCGGTAGCAGGAGTCGCGCTCGCCCTCTTTGGCGCGCGCCAGCTCCTTGCCGATTTGCTCGATCACGTCCAGGTCATGCAGTGTCTTCAAAATCTTCCCGACTTCGGGCAGCGGTTTCTCTTGCTGGAGCTTTTCGACCTGTTCGAGCGAGGCTTTCAAATTCTCGAATCGCTCCGCCACCTGGTCAACGTCCACATCGAAAGCCCCGGTCTTGAAGACGGCCTCGAATTCATCGTCAAGCAGGGGCACATAAGCGACGGCGCGAATTTCGCGCGACGCATCCTGGTGGATTTCGAGATCAATCTCCGAACCGGCTGGCAGGTCGCGGGTGACGCGCTCGTCGCTCCCGACAATCGTGAGTGTGCCGACATGCACACTGCAATCGGCATGCTCGTCTTCGGACCCCAGCAAATGGGTGACCGCCTCCAGCACCGGAATGCGCAAGACATCCTCTATGCTGCCTTTGCGAATTTGTTTGACGGTCTCAAACTTGCCGCTCCCGCGTCCGGGCAGCGCCGTCCCCTGTTTGATCAAAACCTCGGTTTTGTTGCCTCTGACCGCCACGCGCAGCGAATTGGCCAGACGGACTTCACCTTCCGGGAACGGATACCAGATCTCCGGCTCCTCCACCGTCGCCAGCGGTTTGCCCGCCCGATCCAGCGCCGTGGTGGTGAAGCGGGAGAAAGCCGGCTGGTCACGCTCGATCAGCATGACTTCCGCCGAGAACATGCCGAATTCATCCACCGGCAGATTTCCGCTCGACCACAATCCATCCGTGCGCTTGATCTCGACGCTCAACCCGCCACCGGCCACCGCCGCGCCTTCGACCGTGCCGGCCACGTTATAGGTCGGGAGCTTGGAACGGCGTTCATACTCCAGCCTGATCTGAACCTGCCCGTTGGTTGCGCCCGGCGCGGCGACCATCGTGCGCAGTTCTTCGGGCAGCTCAACCGTTGTGGCGTAAAGCGCCGCGCCCTGAGCCACCGCCGTCATCGGATCAATCGAATCGTCCAGGTTGATCTTCAGACGATCGTGAAGCACGCGTTTCAGGTAAGGCGTCTTGGTCGGACCGCCGATGAGGATCAGGCGATCAACATCTTTACCGGTCAGGCGATTTTTGTTGAGCAGCATCTGGCAAATGTGAACCGCCTTTTCGACGTCTGCGGCGATCATCTTCTCGTACTGCGTCCTGGTGATCGGCACTTCAACCTTGACCGGCTTGCCGTTCTCGTCCTTGCACAACACTCCGTTGACCTCCACTTTCGCCTCTTCTCTGTTCGACAAGCTGATCTTGGCCTCCTCGACTTCGAGCATGAGTCGGCCCCAGGCGCCGCGGTAGACCGGATTGTTCTCAGTGAAGCTCTTGAGCGAATATTGCTTCGAGAGTTCACCGAGCACGTAGCTGAGCACCTCGCGGTCGAACTTGCGCCCGCCGAGGCGGGTGTCGCCAGCGTGGCCTTCTTCGGGGACGACCATCTGTCCTTCACGAACGATCACTAGCGATACGTCCAAGGTCCCGCCGCCAAGGTCGAAGATGATCCAATGGGCGCGTTTGTCGGTAGTCGAGAAGCCGTAGGCCAGAGCCGCGGCGATCGGCTCTTGTAACAACGGGTAGAATTGTAGCCCCGCCAGCTTGGCCGCCTGCCGGGTCCCTTCGCAGGCGTTGTGCTCGAACTTGGCCGGAACCGTGATGACACAGGCGTTGGGATCGTGTCGCGTTTGCTCGCGGTAGACCTTGAGCAATTCACCGATGACATGCGCGCCCAACTCCGGCGCGGTCATAACTTGCTGCGCCGCCGCAAAAGCATAGCGGTCATCCTGTCCGATGCGAATCTTGTACCCAGTGTATCCGTCGCCCTCGTCCGGCTCGTTCATCATCATCGCCTGAATAGCGGAGCGGCCAATGACCTTGCGCCCCCACCGGTCGATGTAAACCGCTGAAGGCATGACCGACTCCACCGCCCCAGGCTTGATCACCCGCGGCTTACTGCTGTCCATCACGGCAATGCAGGAATTCGTCGTGCCGTGATCAATTCCGATTGAGATATACCGATTCGTCATAAATGCGCTCCTTGTCGTTTAGGCGGGCTTACCCACCAATCCCCGCGCCCGCTGGATCATTTGCCCGTTAATCAAAACAGCGGGACGCTCACATTGCACAATCTGAGTGCGCGTCAACCCGGGCGCCTTCTCCGCTTCGCCAATCTGCTCGAAATCCGCCCGGCCAATATCGTATGGCTGCCCGGTCAGGTCCAGGCATTCAACCCCGTGTTCACGCAGCAGGGTATCAATATTCTCCAGCGCTCGATTGACGCTCCGCAGTTCTTTGGAACTCTTCCCTTCGGCCCCCATCTCCTCCGCATTGCGGCGCAGACGGAAGTAGTAATTGCAGAGCGTGAGAGCAAAGCCCGGGTTGAGCGCTGGCTCCGCCGCCGTCGCGACCGGCGAAGACGCTGGCTTCGGTTGATTCCTGGCCTCGGCCAGCGCCGCGGCTATGATTTGCGCATAATCCGCCAGCCAATCCTCGCCATCTTCGACTTCAAAACGATACTCGGCGGGAAAAGTCCACTGGCGCCAACGAGAGTAGAAGGTCGAAAACTTGTGTCTCATAGCCCGATGAAGCTCCGCAATTTTTGTTTTCTCTCCCAGGTTGGCATCTCCATCAATGACGCCATAATTTGATTGGCCTGGTCTGACGACACCTGTTGGACGACTCTGGCGAAAATTATCTTTTCGATCTCATCTAGCGAATTGAGGAACCGCTCCATCTCCCGGTTGACCATGCGCTCAATCTCGTAGTCGGAAGGCTTTTCGCCGTCGCTGAAGCCCGAGGACTTCGCTTTCCGATAAGCTGGGAATTCGGTCTTCGCCGATTCGGCTTTGACTTTGATGCGCTCTGTCAGCGGTTGCTGCAATTGTTTGACCTGGGCTGCCGCCGCGTTTTTCCGGCTCTGGTTGGCTTGTTCGGATCGCTGGCGGATGACAGCGCTGCGGCGGTTGCCGTCCTGGACCAGCTTCTCTCGTTCGGCGGAGACGGCTTGCAATCGGTTCCGCGCCGCCCCGCCGGACTGCTGGGCGTGTTGCTTCAACCGGGCGATGGTCTCCTGGCTCCCGCGTTCGATTCCGGCGACTTCTTCCTCGATGGCTCGATTGGCCGCGGCCAGCGCCTTCGCTGCATTCTGGATTGGCCGCCGACGCGCCATCTGGCCGATTCCCATTCCGAGTCCCAGGCCGAGCAGAAGCAGTGCGATGAAACCCGAAGTCGAAGCGCCGGCGATCAAACCCAAGGCTGCCAGAACGATCACCGCCGCCGCCGTCGCCGGAGCTTCTATGCGCGCCCCGCCCCGCAGTCCACGATAGCGTTCGACCGTTTGCGCCTGGCTGGCCTTCGCTTGGGCGACCGGCGCCGCGCCGCGCTGCTTGGCCTCGGCGATGGCTGTATTTCGGCGCTGGTTTTCCGCGGTGACTTGTTGTTCGTAAGCCTGGTGCAGTTCAGCGAGTTGTCTCCGGTCGGCGGCGGTTTGAGACTCCGCACGCTGATCGAATTGCGCGAGAGCCTGTCGCGCCGCTTCGTCTTCGCGTTTGACCTCGGCGGCGCAGTGCTGATTTTCCTGCTGAACGGCGGCTTCGCATTCGGCCTCGAGAATCGCGGTCTGCGCCTTAACCTCCATCGCTGCGGCCAGGCACAATACATGAACGAAAGGCTGGATCACCGAATCGTTTTCCGGTTGACGGCACTTGGCGGCCAGCGCGTGTGGCCCGCGGTATTCAAACCAGGCGCCCAAGTTGCCATTGCGAAGATTCTCCAGCACTTCATCCGGCTTTTGGCAGAAAACCACCAGAAGGTCGAGCACGTTCCCAGCCACGGTCTTGCCGCGAAACCTGAATGGTTCGTTAGCGTCGGCTCGTGGGGGCTCCCAAATTCGCAATCGGGCGCCTTCCACTTGCCATTCCTCGACCACGCCTTCAAGCGTCAACTGGCTGGACTGAACCCGCTTCGCGCGAACCGAACGAGGCACCAGCACGCGCCGTGATTGCCAATGCACCGAGACCCCGCGCACTTGCTCGATTTTGTGGACGGGAAGCTCGAAACTGGCGTCCGGATCGGCCTCTTCGCCCAGCAAAAAATAGCAGTGGGTCGGATCAACCGCCTCAGCGGGGGTGAATCCGCGGTAGAGGATCTCGGTATCATTGCGTAGCGAGCGTTCCAGTTTGCGGCGCATCTCATCCGAGAGCGGCCAACCGAGCATCTGCTTGGAAAGGAGCGTGCTGTAAAGAATGGTGCGGACGCGATCGTTCGAGTCGTAGTTGAGTTTCCGGTCGCTGGCGCGAAAGACTTTTTCGCAGAGCCGGTCAAACTCCGCCAGCTTGACCAGGTCTTCCGGAAAGCCGAGGTCTTCCGCCAGGCGCCGCCGGATGGCTGCGGCTTCGCTGAGAACCGGCGCGCAGAGTATGTCGAATTTTTGACGGGTGAAAGTGCGGTCAGAGGCCGCCAACAACCGTTCATCAACTTGCGCGGTCAACGGTTCCAGCCGCGCATCCGCCAGCGTCCTGACAGCGGTGGCGAGCGTCTCCTGTTTGACGGCAGTGGACAAATTGCACGCCTGGATGAACTCCACGTGACGGCGGCAGGCGTCGTGAGCGCCGGCCTTGCCGTAGGCGAGCGCGAACAACGTGTGGAACCTGAGCAGAAGCGCCGGCAACTGGGCGCGAACCAGCGTGACATCCTCCGCATTGATTCGCGGATCATCCCAACCCACGGCCCGCTCGCGCAGATAGTCCCAGAAACTGTCGGCCTCCAGAACATTGGCCCAATAGAAGAGCGCGCTGATCCAGTACTCGTCGCTCCACTCGGCCGCTCCTGAAACGAACGCCAGTTCGCGCGCGATGGCCTGGTTGTGAGAGATCACCGCCAGCGCGTGCGCCGCGATCGCTCCCGCCCGCCCATTCTGGCTGGCGATAGTCTCGTTCAAGACGGCCAGCGCCTGTGGGGCGGCGAGAGTCCGTTCATTCCTGATCGGCGCGAAGAGATCAGGCGGGAGATGTGGCCAGAACAATTCGCAGAGCAGCCGCTGTCGCGGGTTGTTGAGCCGCGCGAGCCATTCCTTGATGTCCTCCTTTTCCAGACGGAGATGCGCGTCGTAGCCGGTCTGAATGCACGACCCAGCCGCCGCCGCCGGGTTCAGCTTGAGGAGATTGCGGAACTTCTGCGCCGCGCTCTCCAATTGAGAATTGTCTGCGCTGGCCGGCGTGCCAATAAAACGAAACCCATTTTGACCGTAGAAGTCCGCGCTCAACTCGACGCCCAGCAGTTGGCTTCCCAGTGGCGTCGTCAGAAGCCGCGCCAGATCGGTCTCCAAAGAACCCTGGCTGGGGACGGGACCGTTTAACGCCTGATTAAGTTGCGGTTGATGTTTTCCCTTACTCATCATCAAACTCCTCCCAAAATTGGTGGAGCAGGTTACCAACCTGCTCCACCAATTTTGATTGTTTCAGGGTGTCGTTAGTGACGACACGAGCGACTCCTCTCCTCCCAAAATTGGTGGAGCAGGTTACCAACCTGCTCCACCAATTTTGATTGTTTCAGGGTGTCGTTAGTGACGACACGAGCGACTCCTCTGTTTCCTCTTCGACGCTGCGATGCCGTTTCGACTCCTTGTAGTTTTCCCACGTCCCGCGCAGCCTTTCAGGAGTGTCTACCGTCGCCTGCATATGAACGCCCGCGCCACTGGCCGCCTCCCGCGCTTTGAAGAAGACGTCGCGGTCGGAGTCATTCGGGATGATGGCGACGATGAAGCATTTGTTGGGGTCAATCGAACGGCAAAGCTGGGTGAAAGCGTTCTCTCCAATGCCAAGATCGGCCATCGGCACGCGCGCGCCGTCGTGGAGCACCACCTGCCCGACCTCGCACAACACGTACTCGGCCTGTTGGCCGATGTAACCATTGGGTTCTATTTTCATTACCGACCTCCTTGAGTAACATTCACGCGTTTTCGCCCAACAACGCTTTCAACCTCTCCCTCAAAGGCATTCCAAGGCTTTGAGCGACATTCAAGGCTTGTCGCCAGTGCCCTGTAGCCGCTTCAAAATCTCTTCTCTCATCAGCGATCTTTCCCAGGGCATATTGATTCCATGCCAGCCAGTAGCTTGAGTGCCCTGAATGGGCGATGCTCTCCAGGTAAAATTGTTTCGCTAAATGTCGCTGTTTTGAGACGTGAGCGTGCCGGCCAAGAAGATGAGAAGCATAAGCCATAATAACCTCGCTCCCAATTGGGAGCTTTATGACCAAGCTCCCGCAAGGCGCTCAAGAGCCTCGTTCGCTCACCCACAAAATCGATTGGCATCCATTCGCTGTCAAGGGACCACCACACAGGCAGGCTTTTTACCTTGAGTACTTTGATGCGCTCTGACGGATGGGGAATCATAAGGCGGTCTCCGATTCATTCCTAAAGACGCTGCCGCGCCTTGCTACCCTTCTGATCTTCCAACTCGACTGTGAATGGCAAGTCCAGCACCTCACTGACAGCCACGCCTTCGAACGGGCAGCCAGAGAGTTTGCCTTCCGGGCTAAGGGTCAGTCCCTTGGGGAGTTCTCCCTCAACCACTCGCCACCGGTATGGCGGCGCGCCGCCGATCGCGGCCAATTGAACCGAGTAATCGAACGAGACTCGCGCATTGGGAATCGTCTCGCTGAGAATGACGAGCGGTTGCGATCTGGCGCGCCGAACGATCCGCGCCAACCACAGCGCCACAACGAGCGCCACCGCCGCCAGAATGCCCAGCAACAGACCGAGCCAGAAAGGCATGACATCTCTCACCCTGAGCGGGAAGTCCGCTTCCGCCGTCTGGCCAGAGGCGTCGGCGACGGACAATTTCACCATCTGATCCCACTCCTGCTCAGGCGTCCCGATGATCCTGGCGCCTTCGATCTTCAATCCGGCGGGCAGGTCTCCTTTGGCCTGCCAGTTGTAAGGCGCGGCGCCTCCCTCGCAGGCGAGCGCGAGGTCGGTCGTTGCGCCTTCGAGCAACGTCGGCAACGACCTGGTGGCGATCAACAATGCCCGCACTCCCTGTTCGGTGACGATCTCGAATTTAACCGCCGCCGCTTCGGCCGCCGGTTGCTGTTCGGCGTCCGCGACCGTCAAACTCGCGTTCCACGTTCCGGCTTTGACCGGCGTGCCGGAGATTCGTCCGGTCTTGTCATCCAGGCTCAGTCCGGGCGGCAACTCTCCGCCAGCCACACGCCACTCGTAAGGCGCGTAACCGCCGGTGGCCGAAAGGGTGAGCGCATAAGACTGCCCGGCGCGTCCGCCGGGAACATCGGCAGTCAGGATGCGGACCGGCAGCGGCGCAGGACGCACGTTCAGCGAAAGCTCAGCCGTTGTCTTTTGACCCGCGCGATCCGACACCGAGATCGGAATAGGGAAGCCGCCCTGGCGTGTCGGATTTCCACTGAGCGATCCGTCGCCCGACGAGAAGGCCAGGCCCGACTCCTGCCCCAAATCGCCGGCGGCCCACTGGTAAGGCGGGAATCCGCCTTCCACCGCGACGGCGAGCGAGTACTGCTGCCCCACGCGCGCATCGGGCAAAGCTTTGGTTTTGATTCGCAGCGGGGGCGGCTGATCTTCGGTCGGCGGCAGGACTTCCAACCGGATCGGGTCGCTGCGCGCCGAACCGTTCTGGCTATCAGTCACTTGCCAGACCACGCTGCTCTCACCCACGTCAGCCAATGCCGGTTTGCCGGCGAAGGCCGACGCGCCCGCGCCGGCTTGAAGCCAGCCTGGTTGCCCACTGGCCACAGTCCATTGGTAGGGCGGGACGCCGCCGTGGGCCGCGATCTGCACCTCGTAATCTTTCTCCGCGACCGCCGCTGGAATGCGCCGGGTCAGAACCTTGAGCGGCGGGATCGGCGGAGGCGGCGGATAATTTTCCGAGACCGTCAACTCGACGGTCTTCGATTGTCGCTCGCCGCGCGGCGTCGTCACCGTTACGTTGAGGGCGAACTGGCCGACTGCGGCTGGCGTTCCCGTAATTTGCCCCTCATCCGTCAAGCTCAGGCCCGCCGGAATCTGTCCCGACCAGGACCAGGCGTAAGGCGCCTGTCCGCCTTCGGCCGCGAAGACCAGCGGGTAAGCTTTTTGCCGGTAAGCGGGAGGCAGCCCAGGCTCAGTGACGATGCGCAGCGGGATTGAATTGATCGGCGACTGGCGAAAGACGGTGAGCGCGAAGCGGCGCTGCTCGCGCAGGACGCGGTCTTCCGACTTCGCATCGCAATTGACGACAAATTCAAACCGGCGCGGGTTCGGATTGCCGGCGTCGGCGGCGGTTAGTTCGATTACGCCCGAAAGCTTGCCCGTAACCTCGTCGAGTTGCAGCCCCGGCGGCAGCTCCCCTTCGCCGACAGACCAGAAGAACTTCCCCATTCCTTCGCGCGCCGCCAGCCAGGTCAAATAACCGCGCTGGTGATAACCGTCGGGCAACGTTTCGGTCATGACCATTGGCGGAGAGGAACTGAGTATGCCGCCGATCATCAGCACGCCGAAGATCAGCAGGAACGCCAGCCCGCCGATGGTGTTGGCCAGCACATCGAGAAACGAAACGCTGAAAATGTTGATCTCGCGATTCTTCCTGCGCCTCATTTGAAGAGCCTCCCTTTCAAATCTCTTCGCGCGCCTTCTCACGCGGAACGACTTTGGTCTCTCTCAACTCGGCGGCCTTCTCCTGCCCGGCGGCCATCTGCGACGTGTTCTGGGCAATGCTCTTGAGCTGAGCCAGAAAATCGCGGTTGAGCGCATTCAATTGTTCGAGCGCGTTCAACTGCGGCGTCAAATGCCGGGCAAGTTCATCACGAACGTCTTGTCTGATCTGGTTGTGCGCGTTTTGAGCGGCGGCCAGTTGCCGGCTGACTTGTGAGAGTTCCGCGAGTTGAAGAGCGATGGCTTGCATCAATTGCGTCAGTTGTTGTGAAAGCAACACCGGCAATTCATGTCTCAGCACCTGCTCGACTGAAGCGCGGTTGCCGGCATTGCGGTCAACGATGAAGTCCACTTTGTCAGCCAGCGCCTGCACGATCTCGGCGGAGGCGGTCGAGTGTTCACGGAAGATCGCGCAGACGCCGTCGAAACAGAGGTGATCAACCTTCTCCAGCAACTGCTCCTCGCGTTTGAGCAGGGCCGACATGTAAAAGACCACCACCGCGCTCAACCCCAGGGCGAGCAGCGTCGTGTCGAACGCCGTGCCCAGGGCCAGCGTGACCGTGGGCAACGCCTTACGAATCTCCTCGAAGCCCCTGGCGGTCTCGATGATCTGCGAGAAGCCGGCGATGCCCACGCCGATGCCCATGACCGTCCCGATGAAGCCGAGCGTCGGTATCAACCAAGTGAGATAGCGGATGTCGGCGTAGCTCGATTCCAGCTCGCTGCCGTCAATGTCGCTGCGCGTGCGAAGGTAATCCTCCATCGCGCTGGTGCTTTGCGTTTTGCGGAGCCGCTCCATGGCGTTGCTGATCCGGTTGAAAGTCAGGCTGCGCTGATAGGCCTGGAGATTTTTGTCAACGAACCTCTCACGAACGGTGTCGGTTTCGGCCCAGGTGAGCGTCGCCCCGGAATCGAGCTTTCCCATCAAATTGCGGCCAACCTCGTATGCGGCGCGTTCGTAACGATAGGCCAGATGCTTGAGGATCAGGATCGCCATCGTCAGCCAGAAACAGAAGGTGCTGGCATACTGAATCCAACTGCGCTCATAGAAGAGGTCACGGACGTAGCTCCTGGCTGGGGTCAGCAGCCACACCAGCAAATAGGTCAGGACGGTCGCCAGTATGGCTGCGACAATCACCACCAGGAAATTGCCTTCGCGCCATTGAGCGACTCTGAGTCTGATCTTCTCGATAATTCGCACGATAACCTCCCGCTTAATCAAAAACACACCGAAAACCGATGGACGGTTCGGTCAGCTCGGGGTCGGCCTGGATCCAGAGAAACGTCAGGCCGTAGGTTGAGCCTTTGTTATTGAATGAGCCGCCGCGGATGAAATACCTGCCGGCTTCAGCTCTGGCCACCCACTCCTGCACGTTGCCTAACATATCGAAGCATCCCACCGGGCTGGCGCCATTCGGATAGGCGTTTACCGGCGTCGTTCGCGCCCAGCCTGATTCGGAGACGTTGGCGCGAGCGGCGTCAAACTCGTCGCCCCACGGATAGAGCCATCCGGTTTCACCGCGCGCGGCCACTTCCCATTCATCGTTCGTCGGCAGCCGCCCCCCACGCTTGGTCTCAGTGACGAACTGAAAGTACTCTTCGTTGGTAACCAGGTAGCGGCGAATATTGAAGGTGGACACCGCCGCTTGCCGCGGCTGATTGCGTGCGAGGATTTCGACATCAGCCTTCAGCTTGCGCCAGAGCGCTATTATTTGCTGCGGCGGGACGCCCAACAGGTAACTGCCGCCGTTTTTTGAAGCGGAATTAGCGTATGTCAGGAAAAAAATATTTCTCCGGTCTTTATCTACGTCAGAACTGAACTTCGCGCTCACATTCCCTATTTGCGGCCGAAGAGCCGGGAGAAGAGGCCACCTTTGCTCACTTCTCCCTGATCTCGCGGTTGCGTCAACAGCCGCAACTGCAGCTTCGCAGCTTCAAAGCCCGGATATTCGGCCAGCGCCTTTTCAAACTGCGCGCGGGCCTGGTCAAGATTGCCGCGCCGGGCGGCGATCTTACCGGTGATCACGACGGCTTCGGCTCTTAGCTGCTCATCGAGTTGGGCGCCGAATGAGGCGAGAACAAGATCAACCCACTCCTCCGCCTGGCGCCAGAATTCCTCCGTTTCCAGGCGAGTCATTGAATCCGCAGAGTTCAATCGGCCGACGATGGGATGGGCGCGGGCGGCGTCGTTGAACGCCGCTTTGCCCTCGGCTGTCCGGCCGAGGCCGCACAGCGCTTCGCCTTTCGCCGCCAGAGCGATCGCTCTTCCGAACTCGGTCGGGGAGTGAGACAGCCCAAGCTCGACGTAGCGGAGCGCCTGCGAGAAATCTCCGAGCTTGTTGAAGACCTGAGCCAGGTTGAAAGCGGCTGAGCGCACATCCTGCGGGCCTTGCACGGCGTCGAGAAAAGCCACATACGAATTCGCCGCCTCTTGATATTGACCACGCTCGGCCGATTGCGCGGCTTGGTTGAAAAGTGATTGCAAATCCATAGTCCTTCGCGCCTCCTACGCGCAGACCGATGGGGACAAAGGCGTTTTGTAGAAAGTTGGTTGAGTTGGTGAGCTATCGGAAAAGCTTTTGAGCAAATTGATTCTGCCTGACCGGTTTGCTCAATGATCGCAGTGCTGCTTCGATCAACGTCCGGAGAATTGCTTCACTAACCCGATCCTGCTCAACAACAACGGACGTCGGCAACGTACGTGCCAGGCAGAATGCGCTCAGATTTACCGAGGCGCATGTCACTGCCTGCTTCCGAGCGGCAAGCCAACGTATTGATGATCCAACGTAGCCGCTAAGTACCCATGCAAAATAAAAGGAGTATAGACAGGATTAACAGGATTTTTCAGGATTAACAGATGAACCACTATTGAGAGGTTTTCCTGAACATCCTGAAAAATCCTGTTAATCCTGTCTATGCCAGATTAT
>Ga0187893_10009177_pt1 | contig 15305 bp, 13 predicted proteins | sample MA1701074metaG_FD_139574 | JGI IMG/M metagenome (GOLD analysis project Ga0187893, IMG submission 139574) | White microbial mat communities from a basaltic lava cave in the Kipuka Kanohina Cave System on the Island of Hawaii, USA - MA170107-4 metaG ... | reverse complement strand
GGGCGCCCTCGCCCTTTGGAGCGGGCGGCGCCTCGGCCATGGAGGCGGGTTTGTGGGCGGCAGGGGCTGCCGGAGGCTCGGCCACGCCCTTGAAGGGGTTGATGGCGAAGAACGCGACCAGAATCGCGAGGACACAAGCCACAGCGACTAGACCGAGCCGCCGCCCGCGCGTCCCCGAGATCGGTGCATCCGCCGGTGCGGAGGCCACCGGGTCGAAGGTGCTGACCTGGGCCAGTTCCGGCGCGAGTCCGCGCCGCACGGCCTTCAAGTCGCGAAGGAGTTCCTGGTAATCCGGGTAACGTTGGTCGGGGTCCTTCGCCAGACAGCGGTGGATGATGTCCGCCAAGCCGGGATGGAATCCCGGGACCCGCTCGGTCAACCGCTTGGGATTGTCCTTCGTGTGATGCCAGAGCCACTCCACGTAGTTGTCGGAGGGGACGCCTTCAAAGAGGTAGCCGCCGGCGGCGACCGAATAGAAGGTCGCGCCGAGAGAATAGATGTCGGATCGCACGTCGCCCCGCCTCCGGGCGGCCCGCTCGGGCGCGATGTAGGGCAGCGTCCCCACGAGTTGCGGGGCCTGGCCGGGTTCGCTGGCGACGGGTTCAAACGTGCTCGGGGCCTGTTGGAGCGCCTCCGGCTCGATGCCGGCGAGGCTGAAGTCGCCGACCTTCGGGCCATTCTCGCCCATCATCACGTTTTCCGGCTTGATGTCGCGGTGGAGGATTCCGTGACGATGGGCCTCCGCCAAGGCGCTCGCGACCTGAAACATGTACTGGGCGACGAGGGGCGCCGGAAGGCGGCCCATCTGCTTGGTGTGCTGGAAGAGCGTGCCCCCCTTGATGTGCTCCATGGCGATGTAGAACCGGCCATCACCATCCCGCCCGCCGTCATAGAGCTTGACGATGTGAGGATGGTCGAGGCGCGCCAGGACGCGGGCCTCCCGCTCGAACTTCTGCTCGAAGTCCTTGTCGCCGGTGACGGAGAGGAACTTGATCGCGACGGGGCGATGGAGGAACTCGTTCTCGCCCAAGACGACGATTCCCATCCTTCCGCGGCCGATCACGTCCGAGGGGGAGTAGATGCAGTTCCCGAGCTTGCGCTTGGCCTCCCGCTCCGTGCCCTGTGCGGGGGCGGGCGCCGAGGCGATCTTCCATCGCGCGTTCGGGTCCACCGTCGGGTCCTGCGCGCCGTTCGTCGAGTCCGCCGTGGCGTGCCCGTTCCGGAGGAGCGTCCGGAGGGAGGCCACCGAGTGGATGATGCACGCCTGCTGCCCCTGGGCGGCCCGGAGCAGGTCCGCCTGGGTCGCGCCCGCGTCCTTATGCTCCGGCGCGGCAAGCGATGCCAGGAGGAGTTCCTGGATCGTGGACTCGGAAACGTCGCACATGGCCCCTACCTGCCTGAGTGCCAGATCGCGTCCAGCAGCTCGTCCTCCGTCATGTGGAACTGTTTCTGGAAAAGCTCGACGGCGTGCGTGTGATGCCGCCGAATCTCCTCGGGCGATGACCCCAGATGCGCCGCGACCTCCTTCTCGGTGAGCTTTATCACGAGGAGGAGATGGAGAACCTTGTTGTACGGCGGCGCGATGAGGTCGATCGCCTTCTCGGCGGACTTCCGGCAGTTGATGGAGCGGCGGATCTCCGCCTCGGCGGTGGTGGCGAAGCTCGAGAACTTCGCGCCCCAGGCGGCCTTGACCTGGTGTTCCGCGTGGTTGAACTTTTGGCGGGCGAGCTCCCCGCTCGAAATCCCCAGATTCCGGGCGATCTCCTCGAATTCCTTGCCCTGGCGGCGAAGCGCGATGATCTGCCGGCTGGTCTCGTCGAGTCCCTTGAGCACCTTGTCGGCCGTCTCCCTGATCTCCTTCGAGGCCACCTCCTCGAACGGCTCTCGCGCCGCTGCGCGCTTGTCGAGGAATCCGTCGAGGGTCGCGGGCTTCAGGCTCGTGAGCGACACATCGTGCCGGACATCCTCCTGCTTCGCCTTGTTGACGAGCCAGTTCCTGGCCGCGATGAAGAGGTACTGCACCGGCTCGTCGGGGAGCTTGTTGTTCTTGTTGTAGTAGACCTGGAGGGCCTCGAAGGCCTTCTGGATGGCGTCCTCAGCGTGCCTGCGGTCGTTGGCGCGGCGGCCGAAGAGTTTGACGAAGCGTTGGAAGTAAGCAAGAAAGAGCCGGCCAATGACCTCAGTGCCGGAGGCCTTCGGGTCGGCGCGGAGGAACTCCGCCGTAAGATCCCGGAGCTGCTCCTCTTCCCCGGGGAGAGGAGCATCCTCCCTCTCGAACTCGTTCAATTCCCACTCCTCCCCCTCCTTATCCCCACCGTTGCGAAAGGCGCTCATTTTATTCCTCCACCCATAATGGGTTCAATGATGGGCCGCCGAAGCTGTCAGATTACAAGCGCTCATGGGTTATGCAGCGGCTGCGGCCGCTGCTTCTCCGCCGCCCCCCGCGCCGGCACCGCCGGACGGGCCGCCGCCTCGGGGCGCGGGCGCCGCTCCGCCGCCGCCGGATTGCTCGCGGTTCTGGATCTGGAAGTACTGGTGCCCGGGGGAACCGGCGACGACGTGGCTGATCGCGGCGACGGCCCCCGCTTTCGCGGCGTCAAGAAGCTGCACGACCAGCAGGGCCAAGCCGGGCGAGACCAGGTACATCGCGGCGATGGCCGGGAAGACGTAACTCTGGTCGCCGATGCCGTTCGAGGGGTCGCTCCCGACCGTGAACTCGTAGCGCGCCTTGTTGAACGCGGCGAGCATCGCCCAGAAGACCATCCAGAGCTTGATCCAGAGGAGGTACTTCGCCCAGGTGACGAGGACGGTCCACCGCCACGGCCAGAAGGCGGCGAGCGCCGCCAGCGGGAAGAGACTCGTGATCACCATGTTCGACAGGCCGTAGATGCCGGGCGCGTAGTTGGTGATCTGGTAGTAGAGGGCGGGGCCGGCGGCATGGTGCTGGAACCACTGGTCGATCGATTGCTTGAGCTTGACAACGAAACTGATGATGGACCGCACGTAGTCGATGAAGCCCTGGGGGTTCGAGGAGGTCTGTTGGGAGGTTCGGAACAGGCCGTAATCCGGCACAGCTTGCTGGAGCCGCGCGATCTCCCCCGAGGCCACGTTGAAGAGCGCGGCCGTCTCGTTGTAGACGACGTGATTGAGGACGAAGGCGTCACCGCCGGCCTTGAATGCCCCGGCGCCCTGACGTCGGACGAGCCTTTCGACTTCCCGCGCCGTCTCCTTGAGGACATTGACTACGTCAGTCCCGTCCGCCCGCCGCAGACGGTCTTTGCCAACGTGATCGTAGAGGAGCTTCCAGAGGTCGCGGGCCTCCGCATCGCACCGGCGATCCGGGTCGTACTCGCCCTTGAAGTTGACCGGCCAAAGCTCCTTGTAGGCGTCGTAGGGGATGTTGAACGGGTTGAGGAAGGGCCCCGCTTCCTGCGAGCCCGCCCGGGACCCGCTCGGCCCGTAGATGGCGAGCGCGGGCACGTAGCACGAGAGGACGAACGCCTGATAGCGGTCCTGGAGACCCGAGTCGTGAATCCGCGCCTCACGGAGCAGGACCGACAGCCGCTCCATCCCGAACGGCGCTTCCATGAAGGTCGCGTTGACCTTGTTCATGAGCAATTTCGTAACCGCGTCGCAGAGGATGTGCGACCACACCATGAACCGCGGGGCCTTGACGGTAGGCTGGCCCCGGCTGCCTTGGTTGTAGTCGCGGTAGAAGGCCTCGAAGTCCTCCCAGACGTACCCGGCCGGGACCGCGACGTTGACCCGGATGGGATGGGCGAGGTAGAGCATCGCGAGGAAGTAGCCGGAGTAGACGACGACATCCCGAAAGCGCTTTGTCCGGTCCGCCATGAAGAGGGTATGGACGACCGCCGCCGCCGCGAGAATCCCCACGGCCCACGGGAAGATGACCTCGTAGAAGCCCTGGGCCATCTGGAAACCCTTGAGCTCGTACATGGTGTCGATGGCCGTGACGCCGCGGATCTCTTCGTTCACGGTCTACTCGCGTTCCTCTTGGGCGCCGACGCCGAACGGATACTTGAGGGCGGCCTGCCGCAGGGCCGGCTGGAGCGCCCCATGATGCTTCTCGATCAGCCGCTCGAGGACGACCTTGTCCTTGGGGTCCGTGGTCGTGAGCCAGTACGTGAAGGGATCGGGAACCAGCCTCGCGACGCCGGTCGAATCCGGCGTCTTGATGAGCATCTCGCTGAAGCGCCCCTTGACGGTCTCGACGGAATGGTAGAGCTCGACTTCACGCGGGGTCAGCCCCAGGAAGGACTGGGCCGCCGAGATGGCCTGGGCGTTCTGCCGGAGGAAGACCTTGTAGGGCGCCTGGTTCACGATCGCCTGGCCGGTCGGTCCCTCAAAATCCGTGATCTGTTGCGAGATGACGACGAGCGACAGGCGATTCTTCCTCGCGGTGCGGGAGACGTTGACGATGAATCGCGCCGCGGCGGCGCTCCGAAGGAGGGTCCATGCCTCGTCGATGTTCAAGTACTTCTCCACATGCGGCCACTCGCGGGCCATGTCTGCGATGTAGTGCATGAGGGCCATGACGAGGACGCTCGCCACGGCGTCCTCAAGAGCCGCCCCGGCGAGGTCGATCGCGACGAACGGATTCGAGAACTCGACTTCGTTCGGCCCGTCGAAGAGGCGCGCATAGGGACCCCGGCCGACGAAATCGGAAAGGCATACCGCGAGATCCCGCGCGCTGGAGTGCTCGGCTGCCAGACTGCGCAACGCGGCTTCGATGTCCCCGAGGAAGACCTCCGCCTTGGGTTTCGCGGCGAATGCCTTTCGAACGGCGATCGAGAGGATGTTCTGGTCGCGGACGGAGAGGTCGCCTTTTCCGTGGGTCGCGATCTCGACGAGCCAGTCGCGGAGGAAGCTGTTCAGGTGCTCGGGGCACGACCCGTCCGCTTCCGCCTTGCCGCAAGGGTTGATTCTCCTGGGCTTCCTGGCGTCGAGCGCCACGTACGCGCCGCCCATCGTCTCGCAGAGCTTCTGGTAGCTGCCGCCGCGGTCGAGGACGAAAACCCGCGCCCCGGCGCGTCGGGCGTTCAGGATGAGGTCGTTGGCAAAGACGCTCTTCCCCGAACCGGGCTGGCCGGACACGATCGCGTGCGGCGCGAGCTGGGAGCTGAAGAAGTTGAGGAATACAGGCTCGCCGGTGCGGTTTACGAGGATCTGGCCCGGTTGCCCGGTCCCCTTCATGCTCCCGTAGAGGGGGACCATGTGGGCGACGTTGAGCGTGAGCGATTTCCTTCCGCGGCGCAGCGCGCGGTCGTTGTCGGGGCGGTAGGCAAACGGCAGGCACTGGAGGAAGAGGATCGGCGCGAGCGCGTCTTCCAGGACGGTTCGGAACCCGGCCTGATGGAAGGCGTTTCGGGCGCTCCGGACCCAGCCATCCAGTTCCTCCTCGTTGCCGGCCCGGAGGACGGCGTGGATGCGAGTGGAGAGAATTCGGGCCCCGCTGGCAAGTTCCATCTCGAGCGCGACGAATTCCTGGAGAAGCGGCGCGAGGGTGGGGCTCTGGTGCTCGTCGCGGGACTGGTTCGTGGCGTCTTTCCGCACGCCCGTAAATCGCCGCCGCGCCTCTTCCTGGTTCGGGACGTCGATGTTGAGGACGAGGTCGAGCTCCGGGACCAGGTCGATCACGGCGGCGAGGTCGGTGGACCGGACGAGTATCCCCGCCCAGGTCGCGGCGGGCAGGCCCGTGACGCTCACGATCTTGTGGAGGGCGCCGTCCAGGGCGACCACTCCTGTCTCAAGGTCCGCGTGGAGGGGCGATGCGGCCACGCGCTCCCGGAGGAGGCTTGGCTCCGAAGCGGCCATCGCAAGTCCGCTGCCCGGGTTCAGGACCCGATAAAGAAATCGGCCGATCGCCTGCTCGTCGAGCCGGGTGTACGCGATGGTCGACGCGGTGAAGAGGTTCTCGAGAGTAGCCGCGAGATCCAGAATGCGCCGACGCTCCTTCACGTAGCTCTGGCGTAGGCGGTCTTCGATGGCAGCGGTCCCCGCCGCGGAAGCCCGGAGCGCCTCCCGCGGCTCCACTCGCAGATCGGGCCACGTGCCCTTGAGCGCGACGGTCAAGTAGCTCTCGAGGGATCGAGCCCGGAACGGGCGGCCCTTGTGCAGGAAGTCCAACGATTCCAGGGTGCGCTGCCGGGAGTTGGCCAGGTCCACGAGCAGGTCCGAGGGGTTCCGGGCCGCCGCCTGCCACGCCTGGAGCTTTGCCGAGATGTCGCGGCGCGCCCGGACGAGGAACTGAGCGACGGCCCCCTCGGGGAGCGAGGAGAGGACCGCATCGAGGCGCGACGCCAGGAGCCCGAGTTCGCTATCCGGGGCGGCTTCCGTCTCGGGCGCCACGAGCTTCCATGCAACGCCCATCCACCGGGGCTGGGCATCGGCCGAATCGACGAGGAGAATGACGTTGCCCTCGGGATCGACCGAGTGGTACGGCAGGAGGTCGACGTAGGAAGGGACGTCGGCCTGCGGCCAGTGCCTCGAGTCACTCTTTGCGGAATTCATTGGGCTCCTCGACGCGCGGGCCCGGCTTGGCCGGGGACGCGCGATACGGGACGACGATCTTGGGGAACGAAGACTCGTTGAGGGCGCTGCGGAGCAGAAGAATGTCCTTCTCTCCCGCGTCGGACTCTGCCAAGGGCTCGCGGTCGATCTCCTCGGCGAACCAGGACGAGTCTCGGAGCTTGAACCAAACCCAGTGCGCCCCGATCTTGATGTCGCGCTTCGGGTCGAGGTGCTCCTGGACGTAGACCGCGAAGACTTTGGGCGGATAGATGACCGGCCGGGTCCGTGGGCCGCTTCCGGGGTCGGCCTCGGCCTGGATCGTAATCTTGTCGGCGTCGCCAGCGCGCTCGGCCTCATCGTAGACCTCGCGCACGGGACGACCTCCGGCCGTCGGGCTGCCGAAACGGATGCAGCCGGAGAGGAGGCTAACGCCCAAGATCAAGACCCGCGAATGGATTGCGGGAGGTTTCATTGGTCATCTCTTCCACGAAGACGTTGTCGAGCGTGACGCCGTCGATCAGGCAGACGGTGACCCGCCGGCCGTTCGGGACGTACACGGCGGGGACGATCTCCTCCAGGCGCTTTGCGACCAGCTTGTCGACGCTTTCTCCGGCGCGCGAAAGCCCGCGGAAGCCGGCGAATCGAAATGGGTCTCCGGTCACGGTCTGGGAGGTTCCGCCGAGCGGATTCACCTGGGTGACCGTCTCCTTGGCGGCGGCAGCATCCGCCCAGGCTGAGACGGCGCCCGAGAGGACCGCGAGGGAGGCGACGTCGAACGCGCGCCAGACATAATCCCCGGCGATGCCCTGGACGCCGTCGTCGTCGGCCACGTACCCGTTGACCGCGACCTCGATCGCCTCGCCGCCGGGCTTCACGTAGCTCAGGCGGTCGAGCTGGACGACGACTCGCTCAGAATTGGGATCGCCCGTCGCCTTGCCGACGAGGAAGGCTTCCTGGATCGGGATGCGGGTGCGATTGGGGCCGACGAAGGCGCGGTCGACACGGAGCTTGACCGGCATCGGCTGCCCTTCGACCGGCGCGTAAACCCCGGTCAAGAGCGTCCCCTCGGCAAAGGAGCCTGCGGGAAGCCGCACCTGGCGCTCGGCGCGCCGGCGGTCGGCCTCCTTCTGCGCGGCGGCGATGGTGACCTTCCGGATGCGCGGCGTGACGACCGGCAGGCTCGCGGGGTCCTCGGGGCCGGCATTCCGCTTGAGGGCGTCGAGAGCCTTCTTGACCGGGTCGCTCTCCTCGTCCCGTGCGTGGAGCGCGGTTTTCATCTGAGCGAGTTCTGCCCGAAGTTCCTTGGCGCCCTTCCGCAGTTCGTCGTTCTCGCTCTTGAGCTTGTCGAGCTGCCCGCCCTGGGCCGAGAGCTCCTTGCCCTGCCGGTCAACGAGGTTGCCGAAGTGATCGACGAAGCCCTTCATCTGTCGCGTGGGCGTGCTCCCCACGTCGTATCGGCCCTCCTGCTCCTCCGCAGGCGCAGATTTCGGCCCGCTCATGCGGGCGAGTCCGAACAGCAGGATCACGCCGACGACAAGCAAAATGGCGATCGCGGCGATCTTTCCGTAGGTGCTCTGTTTCAATATCGCGGGCAGCATCAGGTCACTTCCAAAGCACGAGGTAAAGGAGCGTGGACTTTCCGGGGAGCGCCAGGAGGGACTTGGCGCCGATCAGGACAAGCTTGGGGGACGCAAACCGCGCGAGGTCGACCTGGTACGCCGTCTTCGGAGACTTGTTGGCAAGGCGAATGACGTACCCCCGGTAAGCGGTCGTCTCGTAGATGAAGGCGAGTTTGGCCTCGATCTCGCCGGACGCGAACACCGCCTGGTCGGCGCCTCGCTTGACGGACGCCCCGGCCGGAACCAGCCCGAGACGCATGGCCTTCACCAACTCGAGGGCGTCGGGCAACTTCCGGGGAGCTTCTTCCGCGGGCGCCGTCGCGGCCTTGAGGACGACGTGGCCGTCGAATTCCTCCGCTTCGCCGACCGGCTTCACGAAGAGCCGCACGTGCATCGAACTCGACGTCACCACGTCGAGGTGTCCCTCGGCCTTGGCCAGGAGCTTCAGGAACAGTTTCGCGCCCTGGACTTCGACCGAGAGATCGCGGTCATTCCAGGAGGAGATGACGTTCTGGACGAGGTCCGGGAGCGTGACGGCGGTGAGGATATTCCGGTCGGGCGTCGAGACGCGGACGCGGACCGGCACGGTGTCGCCATCGCGGCACTCGAGATTCCGCGTCTTGGCCGCCGCGGCATCTTCTGCCTGCCCGGAAGGGGCGAGCAGGAAGACGAGGGCCTGGAGGATGGCGGTGAAACCCATGATCGCACTCACTTTCTTGCGGCCAGCGCCTGGTGGACGGCCGATTGGAGTTCCGAGTAATCCCGGGGGAGCCCTTCATACACGGGCCCTCCCTCGACCACGATGGTCGGCGTCCGCCGCACCCAGGACGTGGCCGTCGCGGGAAGGAATCGGACGAGGACCCGGTCCTTGAAGTCGCGTGCGAGCTGCGGGAGATAGAACTCGCGGAAGTCGCGGCAATACCCGCAGTGGTCCTGCTCAAAGACTTGGATGGTCAGGCCGCCAGCGCCATCGCCAGGGTCCTGTCGAGCTATCCTTAGCGCCACCTGCCATTCGCGCTCAAGCGCCTGCTCGCGCTCCGCAGCCCAGATCACGGCTCCCGAGGCGGCGAGCACGGTCGGAACATAGGCGAAGGCGACATGTTTCACGCGCGAATTGGACCTCGCCAGGGTCAGGATGAAGAGCAGGATCGCGAGTGCGGCGGCGATGACGCAGAGGAGGCAGATTCCGCCCCTCGTGATCATCGCGGCCAGGAGCACCGAATGGACCCCGGCGGCCACCCCCGTTCCGATGGTGAAGACGCGCTGCGCCCCGAGCCATCCCAGGATCGCGAGGATGGCGTAGCCGAGCGCACCGGCCGGAGCGATCCATGCGGAAAGCCCTTGCGTCACCGAGCACCCACTGCAGACAGGGAACTGCTGGAGGACGAACGCTGCGATGCTGGTCACGAGCAGCGACGCGGAGAGCGCGAGCGCCACGATGGACGGCCTTTTCAGGCTTGGCTTGGATTGCGTGCTCATGTGCTACCTGATCTGGATCTTCTCGGTAATCTTCTGGGGGTTGTGGCCGGTCATCGTCGTGAGCGTCCATAGGACGAATCCCGCCACAACGACTGCCCCCAGGGCGATCAGGAAATGGCTCCACTGGCCCCGCTCCCGGGCCGAGGAGAGGGCACCCAGGATGACGATCCCCCCGACCACGATGTAGGCCAGGAAGATGAGCCCGAGGAGGACGGTGCCGATCCCCTTCGCCTCGTCCATCGTCTTCGTGACCTCGAAGCCCGACTGGGCCGAGGCGGGGATGTCGGCGAAGCCAACGAACAGCAGGGCGGCGGCGAACAAGAGCGGCGAGCGCCAACCGCTACGGGTTTCCTTCTGCGTGCCAAGGTCCACAAGTGCCTCCTGAACAGCTCTCTACCCTTAAAGGCACTTGAACCCCCTCAACCGGATGGGCGATAGCCAAAGAAAATCGAAAAACGTTGCCACGGGGTTGGGTGACGGGTATGTGTCGCGTGAACGGTGTACGCTGTTCAGCGACATTCATAATGTGCCCGCAAAACGCTTTCTAGCGGAAACGTGTGTCGGATCTGTGTACTTTGGGAGGCTCCGCTGATCATTCACCTTCAGGAAACAGAGCGAGGGGCCAATGCGACGGAAGGCAGAGCTGATTGACATGAAGAGGGCCGTTGTCAGAGGCGATGGGGCCTTGGATTGGCATATTGCAGCCGAGCGGAACGTCGAGGTTCCGAGCAGACTTCACTTTGAACGATGGACCGGAGAAACCTCCGCCTGTATCACCCCGAAAATGGGAGGAGTCTTTCTTCTCACACGTCTCATTCGTGACGCCGGCATCGAGTGTGATGTTCCATCTCCTCCCAACGCCTGGGCTTCACACCTGCCCGATAAGACTCTCACTCACACGCACTCTCTTTGGGTACCCAAGAAGAAGGACACCAAGTGCGAAAGCAAGGAGAAGACTTGGCGCATGATCGCCACGTTCGGACATATTGAGGCAGAGGAAGATTCTGCTACATGGCTGTTACCGCCAAAGCAGCGCCCCACGCGCGGTTCCATTCTGGTAATCCAAGATTTAGGTTTTGGAATCCGGAGGAATACTCGCTTATGGGGCAGATGGCTTAAGCAGAATTCACAATCAATTGACAGGGTAATCTATCACCTCGCGCTTCCCTCTGCAGCGTCCCTAATCAATGACGCGCTGGTAAGACACGTGATCAATATTCTGGGCCGCAAGGTACTCATCACGACAAGTCGGGATGACCTGCGTCGAGCCAGGGTCAAACTCGGTCAGACCATCTCTGTGGAGACCTCAGCGGAGGATGTTAGGGATGCACTCAATCGAAACCCGAGATTGGCATTCCTGAAGAAAGCGGGTGTCGTTATTGTTTCTTCTCCAGCAATTGGGGCAGTGCTTGCCGATTTCCGTAATCCGAATCTGCCTCGTTACTCGTTAATCTTCGTCCCTCACGATCGAGAGCGTGACTTCTTCAGTCGCCATCCGGGTCGGGTGCGTGGTTACGCAGTCTGCATGACTGCGGCACTCACCGTCGCAGCCGCAGAGGATGGCGATTTCGTGAGAGCAGCGATTAGAGGGCTCCGCTCAATGCGGAAGCTCCAAGAGCTCGGCGGAGGCCCGATTTTTGAGCGCAATGTGGCATCCCCCAAACCTAGAGTTCAGGCGCCTGATTTCCCATTCAGGGATGTAACCACCACCTTGAAGGAGGCGAAGGAGGAACCGTTCTCCATAGCCTCCGTCCCACGAAGCGGCAAATGGTCGCTTCTCGGTGACATGCTTGACAGCGGTGATCTTGAGAAGAACCTATTCGAGATCGTAACCCGTGGCACTGAAGCAACCTGCCTAGAGAAGGTCCCGATACTCAAGTTGGGGGAGAAGCTCTCTGTCATAAACCGTCATGAGATTGAATCGTACCTCAGCCTCGAGAACATGATTTCGGAGTATCTAGATCGAGGCAACGAGACGCGTCCGCTCTGCCTTGCGGCATTTGGCCCGCCCGGATGCGGGAAATCCACCGGGATCAAGGAACTGGCTGGACGCTTGCTGCTGGGTGGGCGCGACCACTTGGAATACAACCTATCCCAATTCGCTGATCCTTCGGCATTGATAGGGGCTTTCCACCAGATTCGTGACAGGGCCTTGACGAGTGTGCCGCTTGTCCTGTGGGACGAATTCGACAGTACCTTGGGCGAACAGAAGCTCGGATGGCTGAAGTACTTCCTGGCCCCCATGCAGGATGGAAAGTTTCAAGAGGGAAGGCTGACACACCACATTGGGCGGTCGATCTTTGTCTTTTGTGGCGGAACGAGCAGCTCCCTGGAGGAGTTTCGAGTCAAGGCCAAAAAGCAGAAAATGGCAAAGGCTCCCGATTTCATTAGTCGCATTCGGGGGTTCGTTAATGTGAAGGGACTTGATGGAAACAGGAATGAACGACCGACTGCTTGGAAGGCCCGCCGGGCACTCATTCTCCATTCCCTGCTCAAACAGCATGCGAATCACATTCTTGATGACAGTTCTGGGGATTTGAAAGCACGGATCGATGATGCGATCATTAGAGCTTTCATGGGAGTTAGGAACTTCCGTAACGGCGTTCGATCGATGGAGTCCATTATTCTTCTGAGCGCGCTCCAGGGAAAGCCGGAGTACGTTCGCTCATCACTACCGCCGCAGGAGCAATTGGACCTTCATGTTATGGCCGAGAAGTTCAACAGACTAATCCGCGGCTGATCTTGGGTCGTCTGCGGCCAACACGTGTTCAGGAAGCGCCATCGACCGGTTCAATTCAGTTCTCTGAAACCAGTCTACGCGCAATCGCCTGGCCGATGTACTTCCAGAATAGCTCGGGGTTGTCGGAATCCGTCGGAACTTTGCCGAGCACAAAGTGATTCTGGATGTGTCCCGTCGGAAGAGTTTGATATGCCTCGTTATGCGAGATAGGAACAATGCTTCTCAACGCAGCGACCACCCGATCAAGCTGGGCCGAGTACCCTTTCTCATCGAGGATCTTCCTGACCCCCAATTCGAGGTCCTGCAAGTCCTTCCCGTCACCCGTGCACAGCCTATGGATGACGCCGAGCACGGCCGTCATCGAGAGCTTCCTGGGCGCCAAGCGACCGGCCTTCACTACAAGGATGCGCGGCAACGCCACTAAATCCTCCTCAGCCAGCTCACCCCGTATTGCACTCGGGTTGAATAGCGACCACAGGATTCCGGCAACGGACCAGTAGCCGAAAACGACCCAGAGTTTCTTGCGGTCGTGGAGTTCGGAAAGCTGGGCGTGAAGCTCTTCAGAAAGCAGGTACAGACCATCCTCAACCGAAGCAAATACGTTGAATCGGCGCTTCCCGTCATCGCCCAGAAGATCTGTCAGTTGCCCCAGGAAGTCATTCAACTGCTCCCGCTTGTCCCGCAATTGAAACAACGTGGACAGAAGAGGCGTCATGACGAGGTTTGGAAACACTCCGTGCCTAGGGTCAAGCGCGATGAGCATTTCGCTGAGTCCCACTGGGAATGGTCTGGCGCAACGCTTGCCATCTGCGGGCGGTGCCATGCCCACAAGGAACAAACGCCTCATGCCACCCTCCAGAGTTTCCATCACGACGGTTCCAGATTCTATCTCGCCAATGACGCTCTGGCCTCCGGCAGTGCTCCTGCGAAGGATCTACGGCCATAGGACGATCGGAGGAGAATATGCTGGATCGTAGACGATTCTGTCGAAGCCCGAACCCCGGAAGAGTTCACTGAGGGTCGCCGCGATTTCGCGCAATTGCTGGGCGTCTGGTGGCCAGCTTGACGGCGACCTACCCCCATGCATCAGGAGCCAGACTTCCTTCGCATGCGCGCGATACGTCGGGAGCTTCGACATCTTCGATTCGACGGCATCGACCAACCCATTCCACATCTCATCGCTTGGGATCCAGCGAAACGTCTCCTCAAGGTCTAGGATTTGGAGGTCATGCCAGCGTCGCAGTCGCTCGACCTCGTCGCCCGACCGCGGAAGAACACGGAGCTCTTCCACGTAGTGCGGCATCGTACTGCCGACCAGCGCCTCTCCGAAGATCTCTGTCACGCCCTCCATCTGCTGGTAGAACACGCAGGCGTCTGCGATCTCGTTGGCCAATTGCTGCAGAGCAGTGCCGTCGGGCAGCGTTGGCCCCTTGAGCCGTATGTCGACCATCACACCAGCAGCTATGCCGTTATAGAGTGCCTGGAGCTGTTCAGCTCTTGCCCGCGTGTGTTCCCATCGGTCGCCTCCCCGCCGAGGCTTCTTACCCTGGTATAGCTGCGTTAGCTCCACAGCCACATCAGTTCCATGGGCGCATCTCAAAACGGCGTCGGGCGGGTTCGGATACTCGACTCGAATAATGTTGAGCTCGGGGACGTGCGAGATGAGGCGCTCAACGTAGCGATGAACCTTGTTCTGCTCCAACTTGGTGGCGTCATGCATATGCACATGATACTTAAACCCGCCGTCGCGGGGTTGGTTCGGCTCGCTAATCAGGGATTTTGCACTTTCTGGCGTCTGCGCCCATCCGGTTGAGGGGGTTCAAGTGCCTTTAAGGGTAGAGGAGGCACTTGATGCACCGGAAACGCTGCTACCAGAAACTCGATGAGCCGGTCCTGGTCTGGCCGGGGGTAGAGTTCGGGGAGCTGGCACTCAGCCTGGCGATCGGGTTCGGGGCCGGGTTGGTCGTAGGGCTCTTCTGGCTCGGGTTTCTGGGGCTCGTCCTCGGAGTCCCGGCGGCGGCGGGCATCGCCACGATCTTCAAGCTCCTCCGGCGCGGCGGGCCCGGATACGTCTTCTCCAGGATCTACAGGTCCGGCATTCTGAGCCTGCTTCTGCCGGGATGGGGTCCTCTGCACCTCGTCCCCTCACCCCTCCCCGGACAGCCCCGTCAGTTCCACCTGAGCGCCGTCGCAGGAGATCCGGAACATGCAAAGAACTTCAGACGCCGATACTTCGGCCGGTAGAAGCGGGCTGCCGGCCTGCGTTGCCGATCGGGCGCGGGAGCTCTTGGACCTCGCCGGCCTGAAGCTCCTGGCCTTCTGCCTTGGGGCGAATGCGGGCCTCGCGCTCGTGTCCTTGGGGCTGGCGCTTCTCCTTCCACCCCATCTCCACTACCTCCCGGGGGCCCGATGACGGTATTTCTCTCCGCTCGCAAGATCACGATCGGCGTGGTCCTTGTCCTCGCCGCAGCGAACGCGGCGCTGACGGGGGCGGTTCTCTACCTCGGCCTGCGCGGTCGGCCGACCCTCCTCGTGCCTGGCGTGGAGCGCAATCAGGTCAGCATCCCGTCGCAGGTCCCGGACGAAGCGATCCGGCACTTCGCGATCTTCTACCTGCTCTACTTCGACGACTACTCGCCCGCCACGGCCGTGGATCGGGCGAACTACCTCCTTCGCTTCGTGAGCGCCGACCGCGTCGAGACCGCCCGGCGGGCGCTCGAGGAGCGGGCGACGTACGTCGTCCGGGCGCGGGAATCCTCACAGCTTTCGCCGCCGCTTCCAGAGCAGGTCGAGATCGAGCGGCTGAGGAACGGGCGGTGCCGCGTGGCGTTGAATGCCCTGCGCCGGACGCTCATCGCCGACGTGCCCAAGGAAGTCCTCGAAGTCCGCTACCTGGTCGAAGTCGCCCCCGTCGTGCCCTCCGTGACGAATCCCTT
>Ga0187893_10009176_pt1 | contig 15308 bp, 7 predicted proteins | sample MA1701074metaG_FD_139574 | JGI IMG/M metagenome (GOLD analysis project Ga0187893, IMG submission 139574) | White microbial mat communities from a basaltic lava cave in the Kipuka Kanohina Cave System on the Island of Hawaii, USA - MA170107-4 metaG ... | reverse complement strand
TCGAGCAGTCGCAGGTAGGCATCGGTAACCTCACGGGCGCCACCGTCCATCACGATCCGTCCGCCCTCGACAAGGATCACGCGGTCGCAGAGTCGCCGGATGGTCTCGGCCTCGTGGCTGACGAGCAGGATGGTACATCCGCGCTCGCGCAAGACTGGATAACACGCGTCGCAGCGGGCTCGAAAAGCGGCGTCCCCGACCGCCAATATCTCGTCGAGGAGCAGGATCTCACCCGCCGCAGCGAACGCGATGGCGCAGGCCAGGCGCGCCGCCATGCCGCTCGAGTAGTGCTTGAGCGGCACAGCGGCAAATCGCTCGAGCTCGGCGAATCCGAGGATCCCGGGCAGCGCGGCCTCAATCTCCCGCAACGTCAGACCGAGCGCGGTCCCCATGAGCGAAGCGTTGTCGACGGCGTCGAGCTTGCCGTTCCAGCCGACGCCCAGCTCGAGCACCGGCGTGAGCGCACCCCGCACCTCCACGGTGCCGGCGTCAGGGGCGTAGATGCCGGCAAGAATCTTGAGCAGGGTACTTTTTCCAGATCCGTTGCGCCCCATGATGCCGAGCGTCTCGCCGCGCCGGACGTCGAATGTGACCGAGCTCAGCACTTCCAGACGCTCGAACCGCCGTGGCCGAAAGAGGGCGAACGCGTGCTCGCGCAGGGTATCCCGGCGCACCGTCGGAATGAGAAATTCCTTGTGGACGTCGCGCACCTCGATCACCGTGGGTGCGCTCACGACGGCGTTCATATCCGCTCCACCGCGCGGCGCCCGAGGCGTTGGAAAATCAGCACCCCAGCCAGGAAGAGCACGACAGCCTCCCCCGCAAACAGCAGATGACTCGTCGCGGATGGAGTCACCCCGGCGACCAGGACGGAGCGCGCAAACTGTACCGCCGGGGTGACCGGCCAGAGATAGACGTAGGCATGTAGCCGCTCGGGCAGGACCTCGAGCGGATAGATGATGGGCGAGAGGAAGAACCCGGCCTGCAGCGCGAGATCCCAGAATTGGTTGAGATCGCGGTAACGCAGGAACAGTACGCTCGCGGCCAACGAGAAGCCGAACACCATGGCGGCGTAGAGGAGGAGGTAGAGCGTGAACAGCGCTACGTGACCAGGGCCCGGCCAAGCGTGGATCAATCCGATGGCCGCAACCACGGCAATCGAGCTGACCAGGAGCCGGATGAGCGGGGTCCCGAGCGACGTTGCGACCACGATCCATAGCGGCACCTTCACCTTGCTGACCAGGAATCCCTTGGTGAGCAGAGACTCCATCCCGGTACGCGTCCCTTCGTTGAAGAAGTCCCAGAGCGTCAGCCCCACCATCAAGTCGAACATGTATGCGCGCGTCGGGAACAGAAATGTGAATACGCCGAAAAGTACGAAGAAGAGCGCGAGCGGCTTGAGCAGCGCCCAGGCGAAGCCGCTCGCGCTACCGCCGTGGTATCGCGCCTTGAAATCGGTGCGGACCAGCGTCCAAGCGAGCCCGGGGAGGTGTCGGCGCGGCGAGCGGACGGCTATCGCCCCGCCGGGCGCCGCCGCGGCGGATGACTCCGTGGGCCCCAGGCGCGACAACAGGTTGGAAGGATGACCCACCAGCTCGTCGGATCCTAAGCTGCCGTCGGCGTGGGCGTCAAACTGTGTGGCTACGGCCGCTACGCGCTCGCTCGAGCGACGAAGGTGATGACGGCTCCGGCCCGCCGCCAGGCCGCCGCGAGCTCGACCGCGAGGGACGGCGCCGCCAGCGCGGCGGCGCCGGCAACCGAGGCCGCCAGGTTGACGGCCTTGACGCCAGCGGGAAGGTCGCCAAGCGCACCCCGGTCCTTGACGAATTCGTAGAGAAAGTTCGGGCGGGGCACGAGCCGATTGAGCGCGCTCTGCAGCCAGCCGATCGGTCCGTATTCGAGGTGGAAAGTCCGCTCGAGCACGATGTCGAGCCCGGCGCGACCCAGCACAGCCCGGAGCGTGTGCGGCTCGAAGTGGGTGATGTGTCGGGGAGGATCGAGATGAAACCAGCCATCGTCGAACAGCCGCCGCTGCCAGCTCGCGAAGTTCGGAACCGAGACGATCACGATCCCTCCGGGGGCAACGAGACGGACCAGCCGGACGAGCAGCGCGCCCGGATCTGCTACGTGCTCGAGCACTTGCCACAGCGTGATGACGTCGAACGATCCGATGCTCTGCTCGACGGACTCGAGGCGCACCCGGAGCAGGCGCAGCCGCTCGCCAACGGCAGGGTTGCCGAGACTGAACGGCTCGATCCCGACGACGTCGTAGCCGCGCCTCGCCATGAGGCGGGCGAAGGCGCCACTGCCGCAGCCGAAGTCGAGCAGCCGGCCCGCGGGGGCCAGGCGTCCGACCAGCCGAGCGCGCTCGCGCAAGAGTTGGGCCGTCCCCTGGCGAAGTAGCCACATCGCCGGTCCGGGGCTCTGATCGAAGACCGGGTATTGCGTCGGCGCGTCTTCGATCGCCCCCAGTGTGCGGACCAGATCGCAGGCTCGGCAGCGCGCGATCTCGTGGGCGCGGACGACGAGCAGCGTGCTCCAGGCGCCGCCGCCGCAGTTCGGGCAGCGCTCGTCGCTCACGGCGGCTTGGCGGGTCCGTCGGGAAGGAAAGATCGGGTGCGATCGAGCACGTAGAGCGGTAGGGCCACCTGGTCCTTGTAGACGCGCGCGACGAAGATCGCGAGCACGCCCACGCCGAAGACCAGCCAGATGAGCAGCACGACTGCGACGGCGCCGAGCCATAGAAAGGGGCCGTGTCCCCCGAGACGCGATGCCTGCACCAAGACGAGGACGAGCGCGGCAAGGGCCGCGGGGATCAGGAAAGCGCCCGTGTAGGCGAGCAACCGCAACGGAAAGGTCGAAGAGGAGAGGATCCCGCCGAGGCCGAACTTCGCCGCGCGAATCAGGTTGTAGTGGCTGTGGCCGCCCAGACGCCGCGCTCGATCGTAGTTTATGCCGATCCGTCGAAAGCCGACATAGCCGACCTGCCCGCGGACGAACGGAAAGGTCGATCGCGTGGTCAGTACGGCGTCGCGGACCCGCCCGTCGAGGAGCGCGAACTCGGCCATGTCCAGCACAATCTCGTGGTCCCCGATGGCGCGCGCGACGCGGTAGAATGCCTTGCGCGCTGCCTGCATGATCGCGCTCTCCGGGCGCTTCCCGCGAACGCCGTACACCACGTCCGCCTCGCCCGCCAGCCATGTCTCCACGAACTTCGCAAGCACCCATGGCGGGTCCTCACCATCCGAGTCGATGCACGCCACCGCCGCCCCACGCGCCAGCTTGAGGCCGGCAGTGATGGCCGCCTGGTAGCCGAAGTTGCGGCTGAGCGTCGCGATTTGCACGCGCGGGTCCGTCTGGCGCAGCCCCTGCAGAACCGCCAGCGTGTCGTCCGTGCTCCCGTTGTTGACGAACAGAAGCTCGAAGCGCACCCGCGACTCGAGTGGTACCAGGGCGGCGCAGAGCTGCTGGTAGAACAGCGGCAACGTGACCGCCTCGTTGAAAGCGGGTATCACCACGGACACGAACTGCATCTCGAGTGCACCATGTTACACGCAGTCGCGTCGACGCGCTGGCTCACACGGCGCGCTGGACCCGCTCAACGGGCCAGTTCCATCCGCCGCACGGACACATCCAACGAGCTCCCGCGCGGACTCGCCACCATGATGTACAGCTTGACGAAATGGACCAGCGAACCGTACGGCGACTTCCGCGCAAAGTCCTGCCAGAGTGGAATCCACACACTGCGATTCTCGCCACGCTGATCGGACAGATATTCGGTCGAGTCCCAAAGCTTCATACCGTTGTTGTACAGATGATAGATACTTCGGCCAATCGGCAGGCCGTCGTGGCTCTCCCAGAGCACCTCGAGGTTGACCTGACCGCGCGCTTCTGAGGGCGGCACGGTAAAGTCGATTGCCAGGCGCCTGTCACCCCTCACCCAGTCGACCGGGAGCACGCGAGCGGCCTTGGCCACGTCGAAAACCCGCCCGGCGCCCTTCGGCCACACACGAATGTCGCGGATGTCCAGCGTTCCCGCGATCCTCTGGACTTCCAGGTCGATGCTGATGCTTCCCGCGCGTGATGTCGTCCGATAGAGGATTTCGTACTGCCGAAAGCCCCCGCTGACGGGAAGCGGCTCGAACGGCGTGGCCATGCTCCTTTGCGGCTCATCGCTGCTGACCTCATGAACGATCGGATTGACGCGATAGATCCCCTTCGTGCGAAGGTCGAGCACCAGGCGATAGTAAGTATCGGGAGCGACTGCGATGCCAGAGCTTGTGACATGTGTGTCATCGTCCGTTTGACGGCGAATCTCGAAACGGACGAACGCCCGAGAGCCTTCCGACTCGGGGACACCCGGCGGGTCCCCGGGATCCGCGGACAGCGTGAACTGGCCCGCATCCGGAGTCGCCGCGATCGCCGCACGAGCCAAGGGAGGTGGCGAGCCCTCTGCGTTCCAATAGGCGTCATACTCCGATTCTGCTGGCACGCGGATGTTGTACTGGAAGCGCTTTCGGAAAAAGCCAACGCCGCTCGGCTGCAATGCGGGAGCGCCCTGGCGTGCGCTGTCTCGCCCTTGCGAAATCGAGACGGTCAACCCCGGCTCCGACCTGTCAGGCGATAGATACAGGTCCTCGTTGAAGAGGAACCGCCACTTGGAGGCCGCATCGACCGTTCCCACGAGCCCGCCAGGGCTTGCGTCCCGCGTCGGATACGTCTCGTAGATCGAGCGACGCCGCCCAAAGGCGGTGTTGGCGTTGCGAAACGTTTCGACGTCTCGAATCCACTCGGGGAAGACTACGCTGGTCTTCGGCAGCTTGTCGTACGCGGAGCCACCTCCCAGGTTGACGAAGTACTCCGTGAGCGGAGCCATATACGGCACCGCCATCTGATCCAGATCCGATCCGTAGGTCTCGTAGATGTTGGGGTTAGGCACGGTCCCGCTCCCCGAATCCCCCAGCGATGCGTTGATGAGAATCGAGCTTCCGAGTGGAATTCGGGATAGCACCTCCCCCTGCACTTTTGCGAGATCCACCGTCCAACGGCCCTCTAAAGCTGCCAGAAGGTACCTCCCCCGGATCACGGGCACCAACATGATCGCGAAACCCGCTGCGGACGCCACAACGGGCGCCCACCGACTCGCGAATCGCCACCGTCGATCCGCAGGCAAGAGTGCTCTGAGACACGCGGGAAGCTCGACCGCCAGGAATCCGCCCACCACGAGGGTCAGCAACAATCCGGTAACGATCAGATAGTGGGGATGCCAGGCATGCGTCGCCTCAGGGAACCAGCAAAGGAGCACCCAGAACGCGAGGTTCCCCAATGTGAGAAACGCCACCAGGGAATTCCTGCGCACACAGAGGTAGTAGACAAGCGCGATAGCTCCGCACACGAGCAGCGGGATGTTGCGATCGAACAAGTCTCCGAAGATCCGGATGAGCATCCAGAATCGCTCGTGAAACGGCAGCGCCATGACCGGCCGGTAGCTGGCCGCCATCAGGTCGGACCAGCCCAGATAGACCTGAAGGTTCTGCTGGGCGCGCTGGAAGAGACCCGGCCAATAGAATCGGTGTGGTTTCGACAGCAGGAACCAGAGGAAACACGGCCCCCCGAACAGGCCGGCGAAGAGCACGAGTTGCCTGACCAGCGGGCGTGGGCGAAGCGGCTTCTCCCGCAGCACCGTCCATGTGAAATGCCCCGCTATCCCCAGTAGGATCGGAAGAATCGTCATTCGAAACGCAAGGCCCCCCCCAGCCATCACACCCGTCAAGAGCAGGCGTTGCGCGGAGGGCTGGGCCTGGTACCGGAGGTAAGCCCACAGTCCGAGACAGGCCAAAACGAGCACGGGATAGTCGTCCCGCACGCTGAAGGCAATGTCGAATGCGCTGGACGACGATCCGAGCAGGATCATCGCCACGATACCCGCTACCGGCGAGAACATCTTCCGGCCGACCCCGTACGCACCGAGGAGAAACAGAGCCTGCGCCAGGTAGATGGAAATGCGCGCGGCCCGAAGGTAGAACCAGATTGGATGGGCGATGAGGGGATTGGCAATCGACAATGCCTTCGCCCACAAGGAAGCTATCCACAGACAGAGCGCGATGTAGTACCGCGTACCGGAGGGTTTGATGAGATCGACGTCGTACGTGTCGAAGTCCATCAACGAGCCGTTGCGCAGCATTCGGTAGGTCGAGAAGTCGAACGTGGTGAACTCCATGAAGTCCAAGTTCAACAAGCCATGCAGACCCAGGCAGGCGTAGTGGCCCACGAAGCTCGCGAATGCCAGGACAAGCGCGAGATCCGTCCACGTGAGATGGCTGACCAAGGCGGTGAGAGTAGGCCCCGAGGAGGACAGCCGCAGAGCGCACTTCGCAGCGATCGCGACGAAAAGCAGGGTGCCGAGGTAGACCGCGTTGCGGATCTCGAGGGCTTGTACGAGCCGCTCGGCCCCAGGCGCCGCGATCAGCAAGGCACAAGGGGCCAGCAGACACAGCGCCGCGGTCGCCATGCCGCCGCGCGCTCGCCGCCAAACCAGCAGCAGCGTACCGAGGACGATCGCGCCCCAAACGATGAGGGTCCAGGTCACGCAGCTCCTTCGACGCTAGAACCATGCGCGGGCGCCACACGGAGCACGGCCTCGAGGGCCGCGGCAAAGGTAGTCGGCGAGCAGTCACGCTCGACCCGCGCCAGGGCGTTTCGGCGGATGTCTTCCCAGAGCGTGCGATCTCGGTAGAGGCGAAGACACTGGCGCGCGAGCTCCACCGGCGTGTCCGCGACCAGCAGATCATGCCCGTCGTGCCACCCGAGTTGCCGCGCGAGCAGGGACGTACACACCACCGGCACGCCGTGAGCAGCCGCGTGGTGCACCTTGAAGGGGATACCAGCGGCGTACCGTGTGGGCGCCACGAAGAGCCGCGCGCGATCATAGATCGGCACGAGGTCCGCGACGCGACCCAGCAGCTCGACGCCCGCGATCGACTCTTGCAGGTTGACGATCTCATCGGGGACGCGGGCGCCCACAACGCGGAAGCTCGCGACGTCTCCGAGATCGCGCTGCATCGTCGGCCAGACCTCTCGCAAGAACCAGATGACCGCGTCGCTGTTGGGGTGGTGCAACCCGGCGAAGGCGCCGACGAACAGCACGCCGGCGCGCTGGTCGAAAAGGCGTGGCGTAGGTGTCGGCGCGAGCGCGTGACCAACGGTGACGACATGAGGGCAGCCGGCGGCGACGAACTGATCGCGCTCGAGCGACGAAGCGACGATCACGGCCGTAGCGCGGCGGGCGATCGTCATCTCGTCAGCGAGATCGCGCGCCTCCTCGGCCGGCGCGACAGGTTCCCCCGACAGACGGCGCCGCTGGGCATCACGGGCGGCGAACAATGCCTCGGCGTCGTACACCAGAGGCGCGCCGGCGCACCTGCCGCGGTCAATCGACGAGGCCAGTAGGCGCATGTTGTCGGGGCGGCTGACGATCACGCGGTGGTAGTGACCGGCGCGCTCGACCAGAAACGGGCGCAGTCGCTCGCGTCCGAGGCCAAGCATGATCTCCACCTCTGCGGGCACCTCTTGGTACGCCGTACCCCAGTCGTCCTTGGTCGCGCAGGTTGGATACAAGGTGACGGCATCACCGCCGGCGTGCAGAGCGCGTACCAACGCGACGGCTCTCGGGAAACCGGCACCCTCGGCGCCGCGTGGCGCGCGATCGTCGACAACTAGCACGCGACGGCGCGTCGGCGGCCGGATGCGCGCCGCGAGGACACCCGCCGCGCGCGCCCGGTGCTCGCGGTCGAGCCAGGCGGCATGCTTGTGGCGGAAGATCAGGCGACGGGCCGCCTGCAGGTCCAGCGCCCGCGACGCAACCCTGGTACTCGCGAACTCTACGTGGAGCGCAACGGCGCGGGGTTCGTAGACCACGCGCTTGCCGGCCTGCCACGCCCGGACGCAGTAGTCGGCGTCCTCGTAGTAGGCCGGCTGGAACCGCTCGTCGAAACCGCCCAGCTCGACGAACAGGTCGCGTCGCGTCAGCAGGAACGCTCCCGAACAAAAGTCGACATCGCGGCGGAACATCGTCTCGGGCGCGAGCGGGGCCTCGCCACGGGCGTACCCCTGGCACGATCCGTCTCGCCAGATGATGCTCCCAGCCTCCTGGAGGCGGCCGTCCGGCAGGACCAGCTTACCGCCCACGGCTCCGACGTCAGGCATGGCGCGCAAGACCGACACGGCCGCGTCGAGGCTACCAGGCATGAGCTCGGCGTCGTTGTTGAGCAGAAGCAGAAGCTCACCCTGGGCCACGCGCGCGGCCAAGTTTACGGCCAGAAGGAACCCCTGGTTGACCGGATTCACGAGCACGCGGGCCCCGACGAGCCGCTCGATCAGGTCCCGCGTCCGGTCGGTGGAGGCATTGTCGACCACGATCACCTCGAACGAGACAGTCGCCTGAGCGGCGAGGGAACGCAGACAGCGCAGCGTGAGCTCCGCCCTGTTGTGGAGCACCAGCACGACCGATACCCGTGGTGGCTCGCGAGGCGTGAGCTCCAGGCGCCCACCCGACGCAAGGAAGACGGCGAGCTCCTTGCTCGCCACGCGCCCGAGCGCCTCCCTGGCCTTGACAAGGTCAGATGCGAAGGGCCGCGGAATGATCGCGGCGCTCCCCGCCGGGATGTCCTCGCCACGCAGCTCCTCGTAGTGCAGGCGAAGGTCGCGCAGCCAGCGCTTCGGCGAACCGGGGAGCCGCCGTTCGCGCAGAGCCAGGATCGCCTTGCCCGCAGCGGTCCGGAGGAAATGCCCCAGCGCTACCCGGCGCATCACCGCCATCGAGCTTCCGTCATCATGATCTCAGCCTGTCAGAGTCGAGGGATGATGCCGATGTTCCCCATGATTGGCCAGGGCCAGGCCCTGCGCAAGCGGCGCAGGTCAACGGTAACGCCTAGCCGTTACGGTCAACGGAGCAGGTCCATTCGGCGCACGGCCACATCCATCGAGGCCCCGCGCGGCGTCGCCGCCATGACGTACAGCTTGACGAAATGGACGAGCGAGCCGTACGGCGACTTCTGCTCGAAGTCCTTCCAAAGCGGAATTTTCACACTGCGCGGTACACCGCTCCGGTCCGACAAATATTCGGTCGAGTCCCAAACCCTCAAGCCGCTATTGAACAGGTGATAGATGCTGCGCCCGATCATCAAGCCCTCGTGGCTCTCCCAAATTACCTCCAGGTTCACCTGACCGCGATCTTCGGAGGAAGACACGCTGAAGTCGAGCGCCAGAGACGTGCTGCTCTTCACCTGGTCGACCGAGATCACGCGAGCGGCCTTGGCCACGTCGAAGGCCCGAGCCGCGCCCTTCGGCCAAACACGGATGTCACGGATGTCCACCTTCGCGGTAGGCCGATGAACTTCCAGGTCGATGCTGATCTCCTTGGCGCGGGGTGTGGCACGGTAGAGAACCTCGTACTCCTGAAAGTGGTCGCTAACGGGGAACGGCTCGAACAGAGTGTCCAACCTCTGTTGCGGCTCATCAGCGCTGAACTCATGAACGATCGGATTCACCCGATAGACCCCCTCCGCTCGGAGGTCGAACGCCAGTCGGTAGGTGGTATCGGCAGCGACCGCGATGCGAGAGCTCGTCACATGGGCGTCATGAGTCCGGTGACGACGACTCGTGAAGCGGGTAAATGCGCGCGAGCCTTCCGCCTCGATAACACCCGGTGCGTCCGGGGGATCCGGCGACAGACTGAGCTCGCCCGCCTGTGGAATCGCGGTCATCGCCGCGCGCGCCAGCGGAGCTGGGGCACCCTCCCCGTTCCAATAGTCGTCATACTCCGATCTGGCGGGCACCCGGATGTTGTAGTTGAAGCGCTTCCTAAAAAAGCCGATGCCGCTCGGCTGCGCGGCCGGAGCCTCATGACGCGCGCGCTGCCGACCCTGCGCAACCGACACAGTCAGGGCCTCCTCCGAGGTCGTCGACAGATACAGATCCTCGTTGAAGAGAAAGCGCCACTTCGAAGCCGCCTCTGCCGTTCCGACGAGCTCAGCGGGCTCCGGCCGCTTCGTCGAATACGTCTCGTAGATCGAGCGGCGCCGCGGAAAGCGAGCACGCTCGTTACGAAAGGTTTCCACACAGGCCATCCACTCGGGGAATCCTAGAGGGTCTTTCGGTTGCATGTCATACGCTGAGCCAACCCCTGGGTTGACGAAGTACTCCGTGAGCGGAACCATGTACGCCACTGCCACCTGCTCTGGATCCGCCCCGTATGTCTCGTAGATGTTGGGATTGGGCACAGTCCCACTCCTACAGTCTCCAGCCGCCTCGTTGATGAGAATCGAGCTTCCAAACGGGATTCGCGCCAGCATCTCTTGCTGTACCCTGGCGAAGTCGGTCCTCCAGCGCTTCTCGAACTCCTCCACGATGCGCCCTTGCCGTATCAGGGGGAGCAACATCATGAGAAAAATCGCCGCCGCAACGCCAAGAGGTATTCCACGGTTCACGAAACGCCGTCGTCCGATCATGAGCAGGAGCGCCTCGAGACGCGCAGGAAGGTCGACCGCCAGAAATCCGCCCACGACAAGACAGAACAACAGCCCGGTAACAAGCAGATAGTGGGAGAGCCGCGCCTGCAGGGGCTCGGGAAACCAACAAAGTAAAACCCAGAACGCCAGGTTGCCCAAGGTGAGAAATGCGACAAGGGAGCTCCGACGCACGATGATGTAGTAAGCGAGTGCGATCCCCCCGCACACCAACAGCGGAGTATTGCGATCAAACAGGTACTGGAAAAGCTCGACCAGAATCGAGAATCGCTCGTGCAAGGGCAGCGCCATGACCGGCCGGTACTTTTCTCCCAGGAGGTCGGACCACCCCAGATAGAATTGAAGGTCCTGCTGGCCACGCTCGAACAGGCTCGGCCAATAGAAGCGGTGTGGTTTCGACAGAAGGAACCATAGAACGCAGGGCCCCAAAAAAACGACGGCGAAGAACAGCAGCTGCCTGGCTAGGGCGCGCGGTCGGAACGGTTTCTCCCGAAGCGCCGTCCAAAATAAATCTCCGGCGATCCCCAGCAAAATCGGAAGAATAGTCAGTCGAAATGCAAGCCCACACCCCGCGACCACACCGGTCCAGAAAAGCCTCCGTGCCGAGGGCTGGGCCCGGTAGCGTAGGTAGGCACAGATCCCCAAGCAGCCCAAAACCAGGACGGGATAGTCGTCCCGCACGCTGAACGCGATGTCGAATCCACTTCCCGACAAGCCGAGCAGGAGCATGGCTATGATGCCCGCTACCGGCGAAAACATTCTTCGGCCCACCCAGTACGCGCCCAGCAGGAACAGCGCCTGCGTCACGTAAATCGAAATGCGCGTGGTCCGAAGGTAGAACCAGATCGGATGGGCGATGAGAGGATTGGCGACCGCGAGGGTCTTCGCCCAGAACGAAGCCACCCACAGGCAGAACGCGACGTAGTACCGCGTGCCGGACGCCTTGATGAGGTCGACGTCGTACGTGTCGAAGTCGATCAACGAGCCGTTGCGTACCATCCGGTACGCTGAGAAGTCGAACGTCGTAAGCTCCATGTGATCCTGGTTCAGCAAGCCCAGCGAGCGCAGGCACAGGTAGTGCGCCGCGAAGCTCGCGAATGCCAGGACAAGCGCCAGATCCGTCCATCTCAGTTGCTTGACGAGTGCGGTGAGGGTCGCTCCGGATGCAAGCCGCAGGGCGCACTTCGCCGTGGTTGCCACGAGAAGAAGGGTGCCCAGGTAGATCGCGTTGCGGATTTCGAGCTCCTGAACTAGCCCCTTCCCCAGGTGAGCTGTGAACGGCAGAGCGCATGGGAGCAGTAGCCACGGTGCAAGAGTGGCCATGCCGCCGTGTGCGCGCCGCCAGACAACGAGAAGCGTGCCGAGAACGATCGCGCAGCAAACCGCGAGAGGGAGGGTCACATCATCTCAGCCTGTCAGGTCGGGGCACACGCCGGCATCGCTGCCGCATGATCGGCCAAGGCGCTGCCCTGCGCAAGCTCACGGAGTCGGCGACACGGCGTCGGCGACCTCGACAGATACGGGGAAGTCCGGGACAATGACGGAGGTCCGCCGAAGTCATGATCCGTCCCAGGTTCCGCATCGACAACCTGAGTGGCTGGCTGCTCCTTGCCTCTGCTCTGGGCTATTTTCTGACAGTCGCGAGCCTGTTCCTCGACAAGCCTGGCCTAGAAACGAACGAGGCATTCCCCGGCAATGACTATCTCGAGATCCTCCAGGGGCCGAAGAGGGGTCTCGAATACTCGTTGATGACTCACTACTACGAAGGAACGACGGTCGCCCTCCTCCTGATCCCCTTGTCCGCGATATTCGGCTTCAGCGTCTTTCTTCTGCGATTCATCCACATCGTGTTTTCCATTGGGAGTTTGTTGTCCATCCATTTCGTAACGAGCCGCCTCTTTTCCCCACGGATAGCCATCTGGACGACTTTGCTGATGGCGTTCAGTCCGGTTTTCATCCGCTGTACTCGCATCGGCAACTGCCGCGATGAGATACTCATGATCTTCCTTTTTTGGTTCGGGCTGGCGCTGGCGACTTTGGCTCATGAGACAAAAAAGGCCAGGTGGTTGTACGCGGCTGGGTTCGTGATGGGCATCGGGCTCTGGACGAAGATAATGTTTCTTGGGTACTTGGTCGGCCTTGGCGGAGCACTCCTCGTCCTTGGACGTCGTGGGCTCTTTCCCCTGCGCGATCGTCTGTTCTCGACACGCATTCGCGTCGTTGGATTCGCTGTCTCGTTCCTCATCGGGTCCCTTCCGTTTTGGACCTACAACGTCTTGACGAATGGGAAAACGTTCACGAGTCTTTGGAAGAACCTGTGGACTCCCACCTACCAGAGGAACAACCTCGATCTTCTCGGGAACCTCGGTCACAGGCTCGCCAATCTATGGTCGATCATCACACAGGCGATCAGTACCGACTCTGCTGCAACCACTGGCACGAACTACGTCGCTACCGTATTTTTCCTAATATCTCTCGGCCTCGTACTTGGCTACCTCTGCTTCGGCAAGCGCGCCATCGTGGACAAGAGAATGACTCTCGGATGCCTTGCGGGATACACCATCCTGTTCGTCCTCACCTCGTTCACTCCGGGCCCGCGTGAACCGCTCCACCTGGCAATCCTGTTCCCCGCTTTCCAGCTCATCGCCGCAATAGCAGTGTCCATCACGACGGGAGCCTGCGACGGATTCCGTGTGGTCCGGCGGATCCTTCCATGCCTATTGATTGTCCCGCTTCTGGTCAGTGACGCCCATGGCACGGTGAAGTATCTCTCGAGCATCAGCCGCGGCGAAATCTCGGGGTACTACGATGTAGTCATTTACGATATCGCCAAATTTCTGTCCCGCGACGAGCCCGACGACGAGCCCGTCACCGTCTTCGCCCTGTCGGAGTATCGAATCGAGGTCAATGTCGACGTCATCACCAGAAAGAGAGTCAGGGTGAGAGAGCTGGTGGAGTTCTATCCATACAACTGGCGCGCGTTGGAGGGCACCGTCGAGCACAAGGTCCAGGCCATCTACGAGGACGAAATGGCAAAGGAGCCCGACGTGATCCTGGCGGTATTGACCGGGGGCCAGTACCACGACTTTTCCACCACAGGGTTCCGTGGCTTCCAAAAGTACCTAGAGGGCAAGGGCAAGCGCCTCGTCCCCCAAAGGACCTTCAAGTATCACTTCGAGGACGTCTCGTTGACCATCTACGAAGTGACCGCAGTTACGTCTCCACCCAACGGCGCAGACCGGCCTCGACCCGCGAGTAGGAGCGACACCAGGCCGCTACCTCCATGATGGCGGACAACACATGGTGCGTCGTAGACTAGCGCTATCGCTCCCGCTGACCTCACCGATAGTCGCAAAGGTCTTGGCACGAGACTCCTGACGCGCGCGCGGCTGCTGACCCTGCGCGCCGGTAAGGTCGGCCAGCGGCTGCTCCCGGTGCGGCTGACAAGGCTGCTTGCCGGCGATCGGCCCCTTGGCTGCAGCGTGGCCGAGTACAGCGGCTTCTACCCCACGGGCCCGGCCGAGGAGGCGATGGCAGTGGACTGGATGGCGCGGGAGGCCTCTGTGCGACTGGCGGGCGCCCGACCCGGCAGTCTCCTGGGCATCGTTGGGCACTATGATCCCGGACCGTACGCACGAGCCTTCGGTACCAACGAGACGCCGCTGTGGCTCGAGCTCGACGGCCGCCCGTTCCATGAGCTGGTCCTGTCGAAAGGCGGCGCGTTCGAGCTGCTTGCGCGTCTGCCACGGGGAGTTCGGCCGGGCTCGATGCTCACGTTGTGCACCGCGCACGCCTTTGTTCCAATGGTCGATATCGGTGCTGGCGACGACATACGCGAGCTGTCGCTGCGGATCGGCCGCATCGACCTGGACGGCCGGGCCGTGCTCGACTTCGCGCAGCCGGGTCGTCCATATACGGCCGAGCGCGAGGATCCGATTGGCGTCAACGTCATCGGGTTTCTTCGCGAGCCGACCGGCCTGGGGCAGCTCGCACGGGGAAGCGTTGCCGCATGTGACGCAGGCGGGTTGCCGTTCGTCGAGTTGGATGTCCGGGATGCGCATGCGTTGCGGCCCGGCCCGCTGCATCCTGTGAACCTGGTCCACGCGAACGCCGATCAGACCCCGAGCGTGTGCCGCTTCTTGTGCCGCTCCCTGGGACGTAACTTCCTCCGTGATCGCTACAACGTGGGCGTGTGGACCTGGGAGCTGGCGGAGTTTCCGGCAGAGTGGCTCGCCAGTTTCGATTGTCTGGACGAGATCTGGGCCCCCAGCCGGTTCATCCGGGATGCCGTCGCCGACAAGTCGCCGCTGCCGGTCGTCCACATGCCGCCGGCGGTCGGATTCGAGGTTCGCGGCGATCGACGCCGGCAGGATCTGGGCCTACCTGACGGGGAGTTCCTGTTCCTGGTCATGTATGACATGCGTTCATTCCAGGCGCGAAAGAACCCCGAGGGCGCCATCGAAGCGTTCCGGCGAGCGTTCCCCAGCCCGGGGCGCGCCCGTCTGGTGGTCAAGGTGAACCACGGCCACGACGATCCGGCCTCCTTGGCTCGACTCGCCGAGCGGCTCGCCGAAGTGCCGGGCGCGATCCTCATCGATCGAATGCTCGCCCCCGACGAGGTTCACGCGCTCGAGGCCCTGTGCGACGCCTATGTCTCCCTGCACCGCGCCGAGGGTTGGGGCTTCAACTTGATCGAGTCGATGTACCTCGGCAAGGTGGTTATCGGCACGAACTGGTCGGGCAACGTGGACTTCATGGACGCAAACAACTCCTGCCCCGTGA
>Ga0187893_10009175_pt1 | contig 15309 bp, 9 predicted proteins | sample MA1701074metaG_FD_139574 | JGI IMG/M metagenome (GOLD analysis project Ga0187893, IMG submission 139574) | White microbial mat communities from a basaltic lava cave in the Kipuka Kanohina Cave System on the Island of Hawaii, USA - MA170107-4 metaG ... | reverse complement strand
GACGCTCACTCCCGAATCAGGCCGTGGCGCCTGAGGATCGCGACGGTCGAATCGATCGGTAGCGCCCGCACGATTCCCCGCAGCCCCCGCACGGCTTCGGCGCGCAACAGCGAATTGTAGACTGCCTCTTCGGTCGCCTCGATCACCGCCTGGAACAGGGGTGACATCGCGTCGTTGGTGACGACTTCCATGGTGTCGGCTAGACGGATGGGCGGATGGGCTGCTGGAACATAGTCTCCGCTGCCGTTGGTCATCGCGCTGCCCGTGCGCGCGAGCCCCGCCAGCGCCCGCCGGCTCAGTCGTTCCAACTGCCGGTGGTCGAGCGGCGCGTCGGTCGCCACCACGATGATGACACTGCCATCACCAACCTGCCCCTTGAGGTAGTACGAGCCCAGCTCTTGGCCTACCGGCGCGCCGTTGATCGTCAGGACGCCGCCGAAGTTCGCCTGCACCAAGACTCCCACCGTCCAGCGCCCCAGCGTCGCGGGGAGACGACGGCTGGCGGGTGCCGATCCCTCCTTTCCACCCGAACGCCACGGTTCCGCGACCGGCTCCCACGGCGCCTTCGAGTACGGGGCCAGGAGCCGCCGCCCGAATGGCCGCGAGCACGTCGGCTTCGACAATCGGGCGACGGCGAATGTCGTTCAGGAATCCATCGTTGGTTTCTGCGACCACGGGGTTGGCTGAGCGCACGGCTTCGTTGCCGGGCAGACTCAAGAGGTAGGTCAGCACCGCGTCGGCCGCGCGCGGCACGCAGAGCGTACAGGTCAACACGATCGGCGACTCGAGCTCGCCCAGCTCGTTGACCTGGGTCGATCCGGCCAGCTTCCCAAAGCCGTTCCCGACCACGATGGCAGCGGGCACCTTCTCCCGAAACACGTTGCCACCGTGCGGGAGGATGGCGGTGACGCCCGTATTGATGGAATCCCCACGCGCGAGGGTCACCTGCCCCACCCGGACACCGCGACGTCGGTGATGGCGTTCAGCGGGCCTGGCGACAGGACGCCGACGACGATCCCGAGATCACGGGCGCGGGGACGGTGTTGGCCCAGCCCTGGTGTTGGGAGGCCAAGCACGAGCAACAGAATCCGCTGTCCCCCTCCGCGCCGTTGCCCTTTGGCTCCCCCGAAGCTAGCATCCCGCGCGGGACCTGCCCTTTGACAATCGAGACCGTGTGATGGAAGCGAGTGATGCGCACGCCGCGCTGGAGCGCGGTCGTGCCGCGATGATAGTGACGCCGCCGGCCGTGGAGCAGGCGTCGGCCGTATGGGAGCTGCTCGCGACCGGGCTGACGATCATCGTGTGCTCGGACCGCGATGCGGCCGCAACCTGGTCCGAGGCTTCCCCGCCCACCCGTCGCGTCCATGGCGTCACCGGTCTCGATCGAACCACGCGCCTCCTCAAGGACGGCGCGATCGACGTCCTCGCCGGCACGCCTGAAGACCTGCAAACCCTCGCGTCCCGATCGGCGCTGAAACTCGACGACGTCACCACGGTCGTGCTCGCGTGGCCCGAGGGGCTCATCGCCAGCGACCGGCTGGGAACGGTCGACCAGTTGCTGGGGGAGCAGCGCGACGCGCGCCGCATCGTCCTGACCTGGAACCCCCAGGCCCTGGACGATCTCGTGGAGCGCCATGCCAGGCGACCCCACGTCGTGGGGGACCTGCCGCTCGGCGAAGACGCCCGGCCGTTGCCACCCGCGGCGGCAGCGCGCTACGTCGTCGTGCCGCACGCGAGGCGTCAGGCCGGGATTCCCGACATACTCGACGCCGTGAATCGCGCTCGCGTCGCCGTGTGGCGACGCGGGGACGAATCCTCCGACCCACAGGACGCGATCGTCTGTCTCGATCTGCCCAGTCGCGCAGAGCTGACCAGGATCGCCCGCCGCGGAGCACCGATTCTGGTGCTTGCTCCCGCGCAGCTGCCGTATGCCCGCTCGATCGCTGCGCCGCTCACGCCGCTTCCGTTGCTGGCCGCGCTCGAGCGGGCGGACGCCGCGACCACGGCGATCCGCAACGGCATCGTCGCCCGGCTGGCGGCTGGAGGTCTCGAAGCCGAGCTGGGATTGCTCGAGCCGCTGTTACGACGGTACGACGCTGCCGAGGTCGCGGCAGCGGTGCTCGCGGTCCGTGAACCTCCGCCACCCCACCTCCAGCCTCCCACGCCTTCGTCCGAGTGGGTGAAGGTGTTCGTCAATGTCGGCCGCAAGGACCGGGCGAGCGCGAAGGACTTCGTCGGGGCGCTGACGCGCGAAGTCGGCCTCGCCCGCACGGACATCGGACGCGTGGAGCTGCGCGACGCCTTCTGCCTGCTGGAAATCGCCGCGCCCGTGGCGGATCAGGCCATCGTCGGGCTCGGACGCACGACGATCCGCGGCAAGCGACCCGCCGCGCGTCGCGACCGCGCCGGCTGACTCGAGTGGGCGCGCTCTCGCACCTCCGCGTCCTCGACCTGTCCCGAGTCCTCGCGGGCCCCTGGGCCGGCCAGATCCTCGCCGACCTCGGTGCCGACGTGATCAAGGTCGAGCGGCCCGGCTCGGGCGACGACACCCGCCACTGGGGCCCGCCCTACCTCGAGGGCACCGACGAGGCGGCCTACTACCTGTGCGCCAACCGCGGCAAGCGGTCGATCACGGTCGATTTCACGCGGGCCGAGGGACAGGACATCGTGCGGCGCCTGGCCGGGCAATCGGACGTCCTGCTCGAGAACCACAAGGTGGGCGACCTGGCCCGGTACGGATTGGCCTGGGACGATGTGCGCCAGCTGAACCCGCGCCTCATCTACTGCTCGATTACGGGGTTTGGTCAAACCGGACCGTACGCCCGCCGCGCGGGCTACGACTTCGCGATCCAGGCGATCGGCGGGCTGATGAGCATCACCGGCGAACGCGATGACCGGCCCGGCGGCGGACCGCAGAAGGTGGGCGTCGCCGTTGCGGACGTGATGGCCGGTCTCTATGCGACGATCGGGATTCTCGCTGCGCTGGCGTCGCGCGAGGTCACGGGCGCCGGCCAGCACATCGACCTCGCCCTGCTCGACGTTCAGGTCGCGACCCTGGCGAACGTCGCTCTCAATTACCTCGTCTCCGGACGCGTTCCCGCGCGATGGGGCAACGCCCACGCCAACATCGTCCCCTACCAGGTCGTGCCGACCGCCGACCGGCCCATCGTGCTCGCCGTCGGCACCGATGCGCAGTTCGAAAAGTTTTGCGAGGTGGCGGGTGCTCGAGATCTCGCCCGCGATCCACGGTTCGCGACCAACGCCGCCCGGGTCACGAACCGGGATGCGCTGACGGAGGCGCTCGTGACGGTGCTGCGCACCAAGCCGGCCGGGGACTGGCTCGCGGCGCTCGAGCCGGCCGCGGTTCCGTGCGCGCCGATCAATGATCTCGCTCAGGTGTACGCAGACCCACAGGTGCGCCACCGGGAGATGCGGGTAGACGTGCCGCATCCGTCGGGCGCTACGGTGCCGCTGGTCGCCAATCCGATCCGGCTCTCAGCGACGCCGCCGCGTTACGATTTACCGCCGCCCCTGTTGGGGCAACACACGGAAGAGATTCTGCGGGAGCGGCTGGGTATGACCGCCGAACGGATCGCGGAGCTGCGGCGGATGGGCGTGGTTTAGAAACGCCGCCCGAACACTCCATTCGGATCCTCGGTCAAGGAGAGCCATCCGCATTCACCAAAACCCAGACGTCATTCAAAAACTCCGTACTGCCAGTGGGATTGGCTCCCGTTTGCCCACCAAAAACGATCAATCGATTCGTTGTCTCGTCATAGGCATCCGATACATAGGCGACGCGTGGAGGCGGTGGCCCACCGGTAGGCGCAAGCTCAATCCACGTTGAGGATCCGCCCAGTCCATTCGCGTTTGTAAGTATCCACACATCTTGGAAACTCGGGAAACATGGTATTCCACCAAAGCCAGCAAACAGTACTAGACGATTGCTGGCTGGCCGATAACCAATGTTAGGTCCAATCCGCACCTCCGGGCTCGTCCCGAACGTGGGAAGCTGCGACCAGGAGGGCGTTCCACCGAGCCCATTGGCGTTTTCCAGAACCCATATTTCGTCGAGGCCGCACGCATTGGGGCTGCCGCTGTACATGATCATTCGATTGTTGAGACCGTCGTACCACGCTGTCCCTTCACCTCTGGCGGATGGCCCCACGCCGTCAGGCGCTTGTTCTGTCCACACTGGGGCGCCCCCGAGGCCATTCGCGTTAGTAAGGATCCAGAGATCGCTGAGCCCGTTGGGATTGCCGTACTGGGCCTCACCGCCGAATACGGTCATTCGGTTACTGATCGGGTCGTACGTGTAGGAATGCCCGGCTCGCACAGCCGGGAGCGGACCTCCAGGCGCGAGCGGAACCCAGATGGGGGCTACCGCCTCGGTACCATTGGCATTGGTGAGCACCCAGACGTCGTTCAGGCGTGTTGCATCCGTGGTCCCCGCGAACACGATCATCCGGTTCGATCCGGGGTCGTAGATAGCGCTGTGACCGATTCGTCCGGGTGGCGAGCTTCCAGTGGGAGCAAGAGGCATCCAGGTTGGCGTTCCGCCAAGCCCGTTAGCGTTCGTGAGGACCCAAACCTCACTGACAAGAGAGCCAGCGGCGCGCCCGCCAAACACGATCAGGCGGTTCGAACCCTCGTCGAGGACCGCAGTGTGGCCACCGCGAATCGCCGGGATCGCTCCAGCAGGCAAAAGCTGAATCCAGCGCGTTACCGGCGGCAGCGCTCCCTCCTCGACCCGGAACTTGATCGGCAGCGTTCGCCCGTTCAAGAGTGGAATAAACTGATCGGTGTCGACGTCCTTGAGCTCTCGACCGCTCCTCACGACGTCTACGTCCGCCTTCCCCAGCTCGACGCCTTGCGCGAAAACGCTCATGCGGTAGGTCTTCGCTGGGTCTAGGCCGAATCGCCTGGTATGCCAGTTGACGATGTAGTGCTCACCCTCAAGACCCAGCCGCACCACCTCCGAACCTGATCCTGAAGACATCGTGAATCGAGCCAGGAGCGGCAGCACGCACGACGATCCGGTCCATTCACAGATCTCCACCGATGGGGAAAGTGAGGGGTCGAAGACACCGGTAGGCGTCGGCTCGGGCACAAGCGGTGGGAGCCAATAGAAGTGCTGGTTCCCGCCGCTGTGGACGGCATCGACGATTTGTGCTGCCGGCGCCGCAGGAGCCATCGGCTCGCGCTGATCGACGCAGGCACCGAGCAGGGCCCCCAAGAGCGTTGCGGAAGACATCGCAAGTCTGTTCACGGGCAGACCTCCATTCCGGGCCTGGGGCGAACTCCATATCACACTCGTGTCCTTGTAGCGTCGCTACAAACCGACGTGCATTCTTCGCCTTAAGCCCGGGGCGTTCGCGCCGAGGCCAAACTCATGCGGTGTCTTGGCGCGGATCCTGCGGTCAAAGAAACGCTGACTAGGTCACGCGCCCGTCACGCGGGACCGAAATCGGAGGGTATCGGCGTGACGCTTTGGTGCCGAACCATCGGCGAACTGGCACTGTACCGCGATCGCGGCGACCGGAAGCCCATCGTCCGGTCGGGTAAATCCCTCGCCCTCCTCGCCTACCTCGGCCTCATCCCCAACCGCACCGAATCGCGCGACCGCATCGCCGAGCTGCTCTGGCCGGGCGCCTCCCTACGCCGCGCCCATGCGGACTTGCGCCAGACGCTGTATCGCCTCCGAGAAGCTACAGATGGCCTGCCGCTCGCCGAGTTGGACGACGGAACAATTCGCATGCTGGACAGCCACCTGAAGTTCGACTGCGTCGAGGGCGAGCGCGCGATGGCGGCCGGTGACTTCGAACGGGCGTGCAGCCTGTTGCGCGGCAACTTCCTCGACCGTTTCACGATCCCGAACGCCACGGAGTTCGAGAGCTGGGCGGAAGCTCAGCGGGGACGCTTCCGCGAGTGCTACGCGTACTCGGCGTCTGCATTAGTAGAACGGCTGCTCGCGGCAGACCGCGCGGACGAGGCTGTCGCGGTCGCCGAGAAGCTCGTCGGGACCAACCCCTTGGACGAGCGCCGCGTACAGCTCCTCATGATGGCGCTCGAGAGAGTGGGGCGCTCACGCGAGGCGATTGCGCAGTACCGCAGCCTCGAGACCCTGCTCCGCAGGGAAGTGGATGACGCGCCGTCGCAGAGCCTGCGACGGTACGCGGCTGAGCTCGAACGCAGTTCGACACCTGCCATCAACCCAACTCTACAAACTCCGGGCACGCCGGAAGCAGGAACGGGTGACACACCTATCCCTGCGCGACGTGCCCGAGCACTCCGCTTCGCCCTCGCGGCGGGGATCGGTCTCATCACCATCTCCCTTGCCGCCAAGGTCTTGTTCGGAGGAAACGAGCCCTACGCGATCGGGACCATCTACCTGGAGTCCCCAGCGCCGAACGGCGCCGTTGCCGAATGGTCCCGCGTTCGGTGGCCGCGGCGAAGCCGGCTGCGTCGCCCTTCCCACCTTCAGGCCTGGCCTGCGCTTCTCGGGCCACGAGCGACCTCGGTGAGCGTCCGTTCCGCGGATGGCACGCGGCGCAGTCTCATTCGCATCGACGGTCGGGACACAACGACGCTGACGTCGGGTCCATACGACGACAACGACCCCCGGTGGTCCCCGGACGGGCGTTGGATCGCGTTCACGCGGGGATGGAGAGTTGGAGCCCGGTATCGCGAGAATCTGTTCGTCATCGACACGGGGGGGCAGCAGATACGGCAAATCACGCGATCGGCGGCGCAGGATCGGCTACTTGATTGGTCGGGCGACGGCTCGCGTCTGCTCTTTCTCCGTGTTCAGGGCGGGGGGTCCGCACTCTGGCTCGCGGATGTCGATGGCATGCGCGAGCAGAGCCTTACAGACTTGCTGCCGGATACGGCCGGGTGGCAATGGAAGGGGGCTTTCTCGCCGGACGGCCAGACTATCGCGGCGGTCCGAAGCGACGGGGCGATCTTCCTTGTTCGCCTCGAGGACCGCACGGTCGAACATCTGGCTGTGCCCTGCCACAATGAGGCCGCGCCCGTATCGTGGTCGCCCAATGATCGATATCTGACGGTCACGTGCATTTCGTCCGGGAGGCGATTCCTATCGGTCCTCTCGGTGGATGGCGATCACAGGCTATGGCGTGTCTCCGAGCTCCCTCCTGGCGCGCAGGTCCTCGCATGGCATGGCGACCCATCGGCGTACACCGACCGCGTCCGCCTCGATTCGGATAGCATCGACTTGGCGTCAGGAACGGGGCGGTCTCTGGTTGCGACCGCCCTAGACCACTCCGGCCATCCCGTTTCGGTGCGCCTGCGGTGGGCCGTAACCGACACACTCGTCGCCCGGCTCGATTCCACCGGCTACCTGATCGGTCGCTCACCCGGCCGCACGCACGTCATCGCCAGCACGGGCGGTTTCCGGTCCGACACGGCACTTATCACCGTAAGCGCCGCCCTGACGGACACGTTGCTCGCCGAGGATTGGTCGAGCGGTATCGATACCTCCCGCTGGACCCGATTCGGATTCCCCCGCCCCGCGATCATCCCTCGCGCAGGCTCAAGTGGCGGTCCTGCCTTCCTCAGTAACGGCGACTACAACTGGCCCAGTGGCGTCGTCTCGACCGAGGAGTTCGATCTGGGGGATGGGCTCACCGTCGAGATCGATGGACGCTACACCATGACAGGCGAGCACTGGCAGGAGTTCGAGTTCGCACTCGTTCCGCGTTCGCTCGCGCTCTACGCTACTGGCGAGCGCAACATCCAGGACTGGCTCGCGGGTTGGGTCGTGATCGGGAAAAGTCCCGAGTACGTTGCGACGTTTTACGCTTGCGGCGGCCACGGGGCGAGTAGCCGCGGCACCTGGACCCTAGCGGAAGCCAACAGCCAGTGGCACCACTTTGCTATTCAGATCCGACCGGATGCACGAGTTGAGTGCTTCCTAGACAGAAGGCTTCTCGGCTCTTTCGAGATCCCGGAAGGGCGACGCGCTCCCGCGGCATCAGTGATGACCGGGGGTCGCACGCATGTGACGCGTATTTACCATGGCCCCGTCCTCGTCACCCGTGGATTACGTTACTAACCCCACACCCCATTTGACGACCGCTTTCCCGGACGCTAATTGATGAAGGCCGTTGACCGACTCACCGGAGGGGCCTGAATGAAGGTCGTGCTCGTTCTCCTGGGACTCGTGATTGTCGCCCTGGGGCTATCCACGCTGACCTATCGCCAGCGTGCCAAAACCGCGGGGGCGCACGTGGACTCGCTCAGTTTCGTGGACAGTACCCTGCGTGCCCGGAACAGCGCGCTCGCCGCTGCACTCGACACTCAGGTGGCCGCCATTTCCCGCCAGAAGCAGGATGAGCTCGACCGACTGCGGGGGACCTACGACCAGCTGGTGAACGACATGCAGGCCGAGATCGCCCAGGGACAGATTCAGATCACCCGGCTGGCGGATCGCCTCAGCGTCAGCATGGTGGACAAGATCCTCTTCCCGTCCGGCGAGGCGAGTATCACCCCCGCGGGTCTCCGGGTTCTGCAACGCGTCGGCAACGTGCTGAAAACGACCGAGGGCAAGATCATTCGCGTCGAAGGACACACGGACAACGTGGGAATCAGCGAGCGCCTGCGGAGCACGTTCCCCACCAATTGGGAGCTCTCCACGACGCGAGCGACCAACGTCGTCCGGTTTCTGCAGGACTCGGTCGGGATCGACCCCTCCAGGCTCCAGGCCGTCGGGCTCTCGGAGTACCACCCCGTTGCGACCAATGAAACGACCAGGGGCAGGAGTCAGAACCGGCGCATCGAGATTGCCCTCCTGCCCATGGAGACGGGCGGGGAGCCGTAGCCTTTCGCCCGCTCCGCGGAGGTGCCACGGTCGCGCCCGAGTTGGTCGGGTAGCCTGGGATCTTGCAAACTCTTTGATTGCCTACGCGGCCATGGTGGTGGCAGCGGTCGGCGCACGGCGCTCAGCCGTCCCGGGGCGCAGCAAGAACACCGCGGTAATTCCCAGCGACGCATTCTGCGCCAGTATTTCAACAATGTGGATGAGGCGCTGCGTCGTTCCCATGAAGGCATTCGGCACAAGCAGCGGGGACAGCCCGCCCGCTACCCAAATGATCGTTGCCACGGCAAGTGCCGCATGCCACCGTTTCATCCGCAGGGTGTAGATGACCGGCAGCACTGCCAGGGTCATGAGCGCGCCGCGGCCAATCTGGATGCCCCAGAACCACAGGCCCAGTCGCTCCGCCTGGTGGGCGGCCTCGGGATAGTAGCCGTGGGTGAAGTACTGGTAAGTGATAGCTCCGAAGATCAGATAGTAGACCGCGTAGGCGAATCCACCGGCCACAACCACCACCATCGCCTTGGGCAGCGAACGGTGCGGGACGGTATGGTCCGACGCCCGCGGCAACTTGAGCATGGCCGCCAGCGCCGCCAGCACCGCGGCAACTATCAGGTACATGACCGTGCCGCCCACGAGGTTGCGCACCGCACTCTGGCGGAAATCCGGCATGAACAGCATGGCTTCAGTCCAGGTACAGAACGCCGTGACGAGAAACAAGACCGGGGCAATCACGCCGAACTGAGTCAGGGCGCGGCGCGGTCCGAACAGCGCCACCGGAACAAACGCCGCCGCCAGGACGATGCCCGACAGCCACCACGATGCCAAGCCGCCCATACCCAGAGCGGCGATGGTCGTCGGCAAACCGCCCAATAAACAGTAGAGAACCATTCGTGGTTTCATGCCTCTTTCCTTCCTTCTCGTAGGTCCCGATCGCGTGCCCGAGCACCTGATCCGATCACCGCTCGGCGTCGTCGATCTGGGGTTGCGGCGGCGCCCTGAGTCGGGGAGAGCCCCCACAGGGGCCGCGTTCTAGCGCGCCGAGATCGTGGAACGGTTGGCTCCCGGCGCCGGTGTTGGGGACGGCTGGGTCGTCGAAGCGGAGACACCCAAGCAGGTCGAGGGCAGGTGCGCTATCGCTTGTGCCCGCGTCAATGGCAGGGCTCCCCGCGCGGAGACGATAGTCGCCGGCGACGGGATCTGCGAATCCCGGATCGCCGGTGATGTTGCCGTTCACCCCGGCGAACGTCGGGTCGGAGGTCAGCGTGAAGTGTACGTCCGCCGGCGTTAGTTCACCGTCGAAGTCGCCCTGAGGAGCGCTGATGATCGCATTCACAATCCTCACCTGTGCGACGGTATTGCCAGCGCCCCCTTCGGCGTCGCTGAAGACCTGTACTCCACGGGCGCCCTGTCGCGCGATCGTATTGCCGATGAGCGTGACGTCGTCAACACGGTTGCCGCTGGCGCCGACGATTCCCCCCGCGATGTCCACGCCGCCAAGGAGCAGATTGCTCCCCGCCCAGAGCTCCCGAACCTCGTTGGCGGTCGCATTCTCGATGCCCGCCTTCACGGACAACACCCCGCCAATCCGGTTGCGCTCGAGCACCGTCCGGACGAGGAGGTTGTCCGTTGCTGCGGCTCCGCCGACGGGCCCCTGGCCGCCGCGGAGCGAGACGTTCCCGACCAGCACGTTGTCCGCGATGCGGGTGTCTTGAATCACGGTCCCGGTACCGAGGCCGACCATGTCGATCGCGATCTCCGGTGTCGCGGGGTCCTGTGAGTTGCCCTCGATCAGCAGCTGGTCGATCGTATTGGCGCTGCCATTGGCATAGACGAAGATGCCGGCGAAGCCGCTGTTGTTGCGGAATCGCAGGTCGCGCAACCGACTCCCCGTGCCATCAGCGGTCCCGAGGAGAATGCGAGACGTGATGGTGTTATCCTCGACCAGGGCATCCTCGAAGACGTTCGCCTCGCCGCCGATACCGATCACCACGCCGCCCGACCCACCCACGATGGTGTTCGCCACAATGCGCAATCCCCGCACGACATTCTGGGGGCCGGTGTGGCCACCGACCTCGATCCCGAAGGCGTTGTCGATGAAGCTGTTGTCAATGACGACGAGTCGCTCGAGCACGCATCGCGCGCCGCCGATGCCGGCCAGGATGGCGTCCGAGTCGCCCTTGAAGCCCGCGAAGCGATTGCCCCTGATGGTGACGTCCGACACGGTGAGGTCGGACGTGAATGGATCCCCCCGCACGCTGATGGCGTGGGTTTGCGAGGTTGGCGAATAGACCAGGGCTTCGTTGGTGAACTCGCTGTCCTCGATGCTTACCCGCTCGATCCGGGTCTTGACGGGCCCCGGTTCGCCCGCATAGAGCTGGCCTGCCTCGATATAGAGGGCCGCGGAGGCGTGCAATGGAATGTTGCGAATCCGGAAGTATCGCAGGGTGAAGTCCGACGCGTGGACGATCAGGGCGGCGGGGCCATTGATGCCCGAGGCATCGAGTGTGAACGCCGGCTTGCCGTCCGTTCCCGCGAGCCCGATGAGGGTGATGCTGTCCCGGGTGACCGGTGGCAGGTCGCTCGTCAAGGCGACGGTCTGACCCGCCAGAGCGGTTGCGATGGTCACGGTATGGCGGCCCGCGGTCGCGTTCACGGCGAGGAGCGCTTCCCGCAGCGAGATGCCGTCCGGCCCGGGATTCGCGACCAGCGCAGCCACGCTCCCGACATCGCCGTCAACCACATCGGTGTGGTTCCCGACTTCCAGGTCGGCGACGACGGGGTTGACCGTGAAGCCGGCGCTGGTCGCCCCGGTCAGGCCCGTGGCGGTCGCGCTGAGGGTGTAGCCGGTCCCGGTCTTGTCGATGGTGAGATCTGTGAAGGTGGCCACCCCGCCGAGGGCCGACCGGGTCAGGGTGCCACCGAGCACGGCGCCGCTGGTCCCGGTGCCGCTGGTGATGGCCACCGTGATGGGGCTGGTCGCGCTGGACACCGTGTTGCCCTGGGTATCTCGCACCGCTACCTGGACGGCGGGCAGGATCGTCGCGCCCACGGTGACGGTGCCGGGCTGTACGGTGAAGGCCAGCGTGGCAGGTCCGGAGGGGGCGGTCGGTGACTCACCGCCTCCGCACGTCGCGAGCAGAACGACTGCTGCGAGCGCCACGACCCCTTGGACGAAGCGAGCCATGCGGGATAGGAATTCGAGATTGACCAGCCAGAAGGTCGGCGCACGGAATGGTGGCGTCAAGCCCGGCTGAGCAGGGTGTGTGGCGCCAGGCAGAGGTGGAGCGAGCTGTGCTCGGCGCGGCTCGTGTACGCGGGCTGGCCGTGGCGGGTGCGGCCGGTCCGCCTGGCCGGCGACGCTTTCCCGGCCGGCGGTGCCCGTGCCGCTGCTCCCTCACCCGCTCGGACCCGAGCCCGATGCGCGAGGACCTGCTCGATCACCGCCATCGCGGGCACGCCATCCGCCGAACCGCTGGCGACGCTCCCCGCGCGTCCGGTTGGCGTACCAGCCATCGCACCGCGTCATCACCTGTGGCGAGGCGCGTGAGGGACTTGGGGCGCTCGAGGTCGTGAATCACGAGCACGCCATCGGCCACCGGGGCGACCCCCGCGACGTGTTCCACGCCGGGAACCAGGCGGGCGGCCGGCTGGAGATCGTGCTCGGCCACCTCCACCAGGTCGATGGCCCGGTCCACGCGCAGCGCCACCGAGCAGAGCACCGCATGGCGCGCATCTTGGTCATCGACGACGATGCATCGGTGCGCCGCTCCGTGCGCCGCATGCTCGAGCGCCACGGGCACCATGTCCGGCGGCAGCCGGGCGGGGCCCGCAGGACCTGAGCGCTTCGGCCGCGGCGCTGGGCGCGGCCGGCACGCTGGCCAAACCGTTCAGCATGGAGGGCCTGCTGGGAATCGTAGACCGGGTGTTAGATGAGGGACCCGCGACGCAAGTGTAGTGAGTGGCGCCCCGGGTTCACTGCACTCGCACAATCCGTCCGACTGCTGGTACCCCGTTGCCGTTCACGAGGAAGAGCATGTAGGGGCCGGGCGGCGCGGTCGTGCGGCTTGCCGGGATGGCGACCGTGAGGCCGCCAGTGACCTGGGAGAAGCTCAGCGACACCAGGCGCTGGCCCTGGTCGAACGCGTGCGTCACCGAACCGAACCGAACGAGTGTCACCTTCGTGATGCTGGCGCCGTCGGGCGTCTCCACGAACAGGGGCTGGCCGTACGCCACGGTTTCGGGAGTCGCCCCGGTGACGGTCGGCCGCGCGCCCCGGAAGAGGTAGGGGGGCGAGAAGATCTCATAGTTCAGGTTGTCGATGGTCCCACCGCCGCCTCCACCACCGCCGTGGAGCACCCGGCCATCGGGCAGCAGCAAGGAAGCCGAGTGGTACCCGCGCAGCAACGGCGCGCTGTTCGCCATCATGGTCCAGCTCCCGGAAGCCGGATTCCACAGCTCGGTGGCGTTGACGGCGTTCGCGGGATTGGATCGGTCGCCGCTCACGCCGCTCGTCACCAACACCTCGCCCGTGGGCAGCACCGTCGCGTTCAGGTTCCAGCGGGCGTACGCCAGCGATCCGGTGAACGTCCATTCGGGAATCGGCTGGTTGAGATCGATGATCTCCGCGGTGTTCGTCGGGGGGTTGCTGCCGCCGATGTACAGGATCTTCCCCGCGTCGTACATCACTGCGGATCCATAGGAGCGCCCTCCGAATTTCCGCAGGGGTCCCGTGGTCCAACTTCCCGTACCCGTGACGTCGAGAAAGCGAGTCTGCTGCTGCGAGCCGACGTAATAGACGCGTCCATCGGGCACCAGGAACATGCGCGGATAGTTCGGCAGCACCAGGTTTGCCGTCGTCAGCTGGCGCCAGCTCGTCCCGTCCCAGACTTCGGGGACGGGCACGCTCACGCCATTCTCGTCCTCGCCCGCCATCGTCAACACCTCGCCGTTCGGCAGCGTGGTGTTAGTGGGATACCAGCGTCCCTGGGCCATGACGGGCCCCGCCGTCCATGTATTCGTGCGCCAGTCGAAGATGTTGCTATTTGGCAGTCCGCGGCTCGAGCTGATGTGCCCGCCGGCCACTACCAACCGGCCGTCGGGAAGGTAGTCATGGCCGCTGCAGAACAGCAGCGAGGGACTGGGCACCGCCAGGAAGCCGCCGGTTGCGGGATCCCACACCTGCGGCGGGCCGTTGCGGCCGAAGATCAACACCCGCCCGTCGGGCAGCAGGTGGAGGTGAATGAGAATCGTCGGCGCCGGGATGACCGCCGACCACTCGCCCACCTGCGCTGCCTGCCCGCCCGCCGTGACCGTCACGCTCGACGATCCGCTCTGGCCTTCGCTCGTTGCCGTGATCGTCGCCGGTCCCTCCACGATCCCCGAGACTAGGCCAGTGGCCGACACCGTCGCGATCCCGGGTGCATTGGTTCCCCACGTGACCGCGCGCCCAATCAGTACGTTGCCTACCGCATCTTTTGTGGTTGCGGTCAGGTGCACGGTGCCCCCCTGCGGGACGCTGGCCGTCGCCGGGGTGACCTCGACCGACGCCACCGGCGCCGTATTGGCCGTGACGGTCACGCTCGCCGTTCCGCTCTTCCCCTCGGTTGTCGCCGTGATCGTCGCCGATCCCGCACTCACGCCCGTGACGAGTCCCGTTGGCGACACCGTCGCGACCCCGAGCGCATCGGTCGTCCAGGTGAACGGACGCCCGGGCAACGGCTCGCCCTCGGCATTCTGGGCGGTCGCGGCGAGCTGCACCGTGCCCGCCAGGGCGATGCTCGCTGACGCAGGAGAGACGTCGACCGACACGACCGAGGTCCCCGGGCCCGCGGTGCCGGACCGGATCTCGACGCCCAACGCCGCGCCGCTCTGACTCGCCCAGCTCGCATCGATCGTGTGGTCGTTGGTGGCCCACTCCGCGGCGAGCGTGTTGGGGGTGCTCTCGGCCGACGGCTGTTCGCTGATTTCCGTGAATCCCGCGCCCGGCGTGACCGCGGCCACCTTGGTGCGGACCGCGAACGCGCCGTAGGCCACGTTGGTGGTGCTCCCGAAGGGAGCGAGCGCCACCATCAGGCCGCTCGCCGCATCGGTGCGGCTCGAGCCGGTCTGCCCGATCGCGCCCGCACCGTTCACGCCGCTGACATCGACCCCGGTCCACTGCGACACGATCCACATGCAGTGGGATTCGGTCTTGCTGAACGTGATCGTGAGCGGGCCGCTGCCGGGGGAAGGGCTCATGGCTCGGAAGATCGTCAGGCGCGAGTGGGGCGTCGCGAGCGTGGTGAACGTGACGGAAGCGACCTCGGTCCAGGCCGACATGCCGCCACCGGAGAGGGTGGGGCTGGGCGGCGCGCTGGAGGAGTTGTGCCCTAACACGGCGACCGTGACGAGCGCATTGGGGGTCGGGGCGATGGCGGCGGTGGTGTAGATCCGCTGGTTGACCGTGTTGTTGCCGGCCGTGAGCAGGGTCTGCG
>Ga0187893_10009174_pt1 | contig 15309 bp, 11 predicted proteins | sample MA1701074metaG_FD_139574 | JGI IMG/M metagenome (GOLD analysis project Ga0187893, IMG submission 139574) | White microbial mat communities from a basaltic lava cave in the Kipuka Kanohina Cave System on the Island of Hawaii, USA - MA170107-4 metaG ... | reverse complement strand
CCTCAGGCTTCCAAGAAGTGCGGTCTTCTCCCTCCCGATCACCATCGTATCGGTTCCTTAACGAGCAGCGGCATCAATTCGTAACAGGTGTCTGGCACCTTCTCCGTACTAACGATCTCATAGCTCTCTCGACGGGCACTAGCACAATGACAAGATAAGGTTCCTTACAATTTTCTTGCCTCTCCACCTTTTTCAGATTGAAGGGCGCGGCTAAATCAACGGAGTAACAATGATTCTTGTTGATTCAAGTACAGGACCGTAGATCAATAAGTTGGCTCTCACAAACAAGGAGGGGGGAAAATGAGAATTATCGCAGCATGCTTCCTCGCAATGAGCATTTTAGTCTCTTGCCTGTTGATTTCTGCAAGTCCTGCTATCGCGTGGAGCGATACGATACCCCATTACGCAACCGGTACCTCGTGTACCACTCATGTCAATACACCGTATCAGAACTTTACGGTGTCAACGTATACTTTTTCCCTCTGCCCGGCGGCTTCGCAAGCGACTTCGATGTATGCCGACGTCTATAATCTCAACATGGTCTGGCTGTGTGGTGGGTCCTCTAATGGTAATCCTCCTCCTCCAATATCAGTTACTTGTAACAATATTCCGCTTGGAACGGTAACAGCAACGGTGTCGTGGTACGTGGGACCCAGTCCCCAGATGAGTCACGCGGACGGCTTTAAGAGGGTTAAGCCTTGAGGTCTATGAGGATTTCCCCCCTTCCGCTGAATCTAACGTACCCACGCCGTGGGCATATCACTTCTGGAACGGAGGCATCAATGAAACCCGATGGAATCCATGGTGCAATTCGTACGATACCGATCTTAGGCCCCTTACTCTTAGTCTTTGCATTTGTTGTTTCAGGTTGCGTGTGGGTACCTGACTTTACCAACCCGTCTCTTCATCGAGAGCTCAAGGACCCGTTGGCAGCCTCAATCGTTAAGAGCATTCCATTTTCCATCACTCGTACAGTTCGATTCGAGAGGGAAGGACTCAATAAAGTTGAAGTCGAGTTTGGATGGGAACAGGAGGGCAGAGCGGTATGGCTTGAGGGATTGGGCTTTGGCACCAAAGCAGAGAAATGGCGATTTGTACTGTTCGGACCCGATAGAAAAGAAATTATCTGTAAAACTGACTGGTACGATGCTACTCCCACGACCTCGAAAACTTGTACGATCACAAAGGAGCAGTTAGCTGTGCCTCTCAACGCTTATATTAACTTTCAGTTTCCTGGAGATGAGAAAGACGAATTCAAAACAGTCGGCCGCCCGTTTTACTTTGTAAACCCCGGGAAATAGGGCGATTGAATGGAAAGGGATTAGGTGAATCATCGGTTTTCGCAAACAGGAAGGAGCAGGCACACACTGTTGCCCTACAGGATGAATCGGTGTTTGAAAGAAGGAGGCAGTGCATGAAAAAGAGACACTCTCGATCTATTTCCTCCTTGCTTCATCATTTGCGTCAGATGAAACTATTGTTATTGATCACCTCCTGCATCTCCACGATTGTCTTCCCCTGTCTGGTAATCAACATCAGCAGTGCAGTAGCCGCAACCCCTCCGAGCACGAATATCTCTCCGACTGTCGGGACTGGTAGCCCCGCCAGCTTGGGTACAATCATCACCTCAGAAACCTCTACCGTTCCGACATCTCTGTGCACCGCAAACTGTGTGATCACAGGAGGAACCAGGGCTGGCAACAATCTCTTCCACAGTTTCGGTGACTTCAATATCGGGGCATTGGACAGCGCCCGATTCCAAACGGGACTCTTAAACCCTCACCCCGATGCGAGCGTATCGAATATTCTTGCCCGGGTCACGGGAGGGCCCTCGAATCTATTCGGAAACTTGGACAGCGCAACCTACTACCCTTCCGCCAATCTGTTCCTGATGAACCCCGCCGGATTTTTGTTCGGTCCGAACGCCACGGTCAATGTCGGCGGGATGATGAGCTTCACGACTGCCGACTATCTGAAACTCGGCGACAACCTACGATTCAACGCCATACCGAATTCGTCCGCAGACGCGTTGCTGAGCGCCGAGCCGGTGGCTGCGTTTGGATTCCTCGGTTCGAACCCAAAAGCCATCACCTTCGAAGGTGGCCAACTGACGGTCGCGAGTGGAACCGACATCGCACTCGTTGGTGGAGACATCAGTTTGATGCCAGATTCCTCTGGCACACCGAGCAGCATAACGGCCCCTGGTAGACCGATCCAACTCACGAGCGTCTCAGGACCAGGCGAAGTAGCGGCGGATATGGGGATACCGGCACCCGAGATGATCTTAGGCACCATTACGCTTGGGCAAAGCACCATCCTTTCAACCGCTGGCGATCCTTTACTCGGAGATGGAAGCGGAGGTGCGGTTTCAATTCGCGGAGGCAACCTCGTAGCGACGGGAGCGAAGATCATCACCATACCATTTACTGATGATGTTAACTTTTCCAGCACCGGATCGGGAGGTGACATCACGGTGAACGTCAGAGGTTCTGCCGATATCGCCAATACCACTCTGCAAACAAGTTCGCGGATCGCCGGAGCGGCAGGAGCAATATCCATTACTGCCATCGAAGGCCTGAAGATTACGAACTCAACCATGGATTCAACAAGTACAGAGCAATCTTTTGGAGATAGCGGCGCAGTAACTCTATTCACCGAGGGATCGTTGTCCGTAACCAACTTGACTATTCGAACAACGTCAGATACTTCTGGGAACGCCGGCGCGGTAATACTCACGGGAAAGGATGTGACACTTGACAAAACGCACATCATCGCACAGGTGTTTGGCGACCCTAGTTTGGACCTGGGCATGGTCCATTCAGGTGCCGTGACTGTCTCGGCGGATAATACAGTGACGATCTCCGGTTCCTCCATCCTGGACCCAACTCCTCTTATTAGCACAACGGCCTCTGCGACATTGGTCGATGCAAGCCCTGTCCTGATCAATGGCAAAACTGTGACTCTTACAAACGGAACGATTGATGCGACCATGCATAACCTGGGTATAGTCAGCCCAGGCAACGCCGGGGCCATAGAGATCCAAGGTAACAACGTGAATTTGACTCAATTTCAGCTGCTGAGTCGAGGGGACGGCCCCACCGAGAGCAATACAGCAGGAGGCAGCATTCGCATTCTTGATGCCAACAACATCCAGCTAACTGGCTCTCAGATAAGTGCGAGCGCGTCGTCTGGCGGTGGCGGTGGGGCCATCGAGTTCCAGACAAAGACCTTGACACTCAGTAACCATACAGATGTTGCCACAAGCTCCTTTGGTCAGGGGGCTGGCGGAACCATCACGCTTAAGGGAACAGACAATGTTACGATCGAATCTGGATCACGCGTCTTGACGGATGTGGTGATCGGCCAAGCTGGAGCTCCCCAAGGAACGGCGGGGAACATCCTGGTTGAAACTCAAGACTTGGCCATTCGTACCGGAGGCCAGATCGGCGCCAGAGCCCTTCCGAATTCCACCGGGAATGCCGGCAATATCACGGTGCAAGGCAACAGCCCTGCGCAGTCGATCCTGATAGACGGCGCCGGTAGCGGTATCTTCAGTACCACCGAAGGCACAGGCGCGGGGGGTAATATCACTCTTTTCGCTAACACGGTCACCGTGCAGAACGGTGGCACGGTCGCAAGTTCGACCTCCGGCAATGCTGTCACCGCGAAAGGCGGCAATGTGACGATCACTGCCGGTCAATCGGTTAATCTGCTGAACCATGCCTCCGTCACCGCCAGCAGCACAGGTCAGGGAAACGCCGGCAAGATTACGATCCACGCGGGAAATACTTTTGAAGCACGGAACAGCTCCGTGACGACGAAATCCGAGAAGGCCGGCAGCGAAGACATCGAAATCAAAGCGCTAGATCGAATTAGGCTCGTGAACAGCCAGGTCAATGCTTCTGCGTTTCTCGACGGCGGCAACATCACCATCGACCCGAACGTGGTTGTGTTGCAGAACAGCCAAATTCTTGCCCAGGCGATCCGGGGTACCGGGGGGAACATTACCATCACCACCCCCCTGTTCTTGGCTGACTCCACCAGCTTCGTGAGCGCTTCATCGCAATTTGGCTTGAACGGCACGGTGACGATCCAGAGACCCACATCCAATTTGAGCGAAAGCCTGGGGCCATTAACCTCGAAGCCCAGTCAGACACAAAGCCTCTTGACGCAGCGCTGCGCTGCCCTAGTCAACGGACAGGCCAGTAGCTTCGTCGTTGCCGGGCGCGAGCAATTGCCGGCCGATCCAGGAGGCTGGCTCAGCAGTCCACTCGCATTCGCCACGTTAGGCGAGAACCTTGCCACAGGCGATGCCGTTGCCTCTGCTCCAGTGATCATGGCGATAGCTGCCCGTGACACAGGCACGGTCTCGCTCCGTCGATTGACCCCAGCCGGGTTTTTGATTGCGAACTTTGCCGATAGTGAGGCAACTGGGTGCCACTCATAAGCCCGCCCGCCTCTCGATGCGTAGCCAGACAGGCGACCCGTCGAGCGGCGCGATGGTGCACGCTATTTGGGGGTGCCATGCTGACCATGCTGGCAGGAACCTCCGCCTACGCACAACAGGTTCTGCCCCCGATCTTTGATCCGACCGGGCGATCGGGTGAACCGCCTGCGCCGCTCAAGAAAGAATTCAAGCCCCCGACCCCTGTGCCCCTCCCTACCCTCCCCGTGGTCCCGGTCCCTCTGGAGGGAGAGGTAAAGAAACCGCTGGGCCAGATTCAGGTCTTCGCCAGCGATATTCATGTGACCGGCAGTACGGTCTTCTCCGACGCTGAATTGGCCGAAGTCACCGCGCCCTACAAGAACCGGACGCTGATCACCGAAGACTTGGAACGGCTCCGGCTGGCATTGACCCTTCTCTACGTGAATAGGGGATACATCACGTCGGGAGCGATCGTTCCTGACCAAGACGTCATCAGAGGAGCGATCACCATTCAGATCATCGAAGGCAGTTTGGCCAAGATCGATGTCGAAGGGCATGACTGGTTCCGCGCCGGTTACTTGCGCGACCGCATCGAACGAGGCGCACGGACGCCGCTGCGGCTGGAGCCGTTGCAAGAACGGTTGCAGTTGCTCCAGCAGGATCCGCGCATCGAACGGATCAACGCCGAACTCCGTCCCGGCGAGAAGCGCGGCGACAGCATTTTGCAATTGAACGTGAAAGAGGCCAGTCCCTGGAAAGCCTGGCTGGACTTCAGTAACTACCAGACACCGGTGGTCGGAGCCGAGCGCGGACTCGCTACCATTGCCCACCAAAACGTCACAGGTAACGGCGACACCTTTAGCTTCACCTACGGTCGCTCCCAGGGCGTGAATCCGATCGTCGATACCTCCTACTCACTCCCCTTGAATCGTTACGACACGACCTTCATCGCCTCCTACCGCCGAAACGACTTCCTCGTGGTGGACAACGCGTTTCGCTTCCTCGACTTGAATGCGAATACGGAAATCATCGGCTTCACCCTGCGGCAACCGATCTACCGAACGCTGACCGATGAGTTTGCCGTCGCGATCACCGGCGAACATCTGTACAACAAGGTGACATCGGTGTTCGACCTGCCAGGTGTCCCGTCGCTCTTTATTCCCGGCTCATCCGACACCGGGGTCAGCACCGTGAGTGCATTGCGCTTCATTCAGGAATACGTGCATCGCACATCGACATCGGTAATCGCGGCACGGTCCCGCTTTTCCGTCGGGCTGGACGTCTTGAACGCCACCAACAACTCCGGCCCGTTGCCAGACGGACAGTTCTTCTCCTGGTTGGGACAAGTCCAGGCGGTTCGGCGATTTGACGACTGGGGGGGCATGCAGCTCCTTGGGCAGATGAGCCTCCAAGTCGCAAACGATCGACTCTTTCCGCTTGAGCAGATTCCTGTCGGGGGACGGTTCAGCGTCCGCGGGTATCGCGAGAATACGCTTATTCGCGACAATGCATTCCTTGCCTCGGTTGAAACCCGATATCCTGTCATTAAATACGCGACTGGGGAGGACCTGCTGCAGTTCGCTCAATTCGTGGACCTAGGCCGGGCTTGGAATGCGAAGGGAACCACGCCAGATCCTCAGACACTGGCGAGCGTCGGGCTTGGCTTGAGATGGAGCATTTTGCCGCTCGATCGCGCACGCTTTGAACTCTACTGGGGACTGCCGCTGAATCACGTGCCCCATCCACCCGGCAACTTGCAAGACCACGGGATTCATTTCCAGTTTGTCGTTCAGGTGTTGTAACGATGAGGGACGCCATGCCACGACCTTCCTCGTACCTATCCTTATCGCTGAGACGGCCCCTCGCATATCTGCTTCTCAGCGCGACCGTCCTGATCCCCTCCATGACGACATCGGCCTCCGCTCCAAGCTCACCTGCCGATGAGGCAATGGCCCAAGGCACGCAAGCGTTTCAGCGTGGGTCATACGAAGACGCCTTGGGAAAATGGAAGGAAGCCGCGCGGCAGTACGAAGCCCAAGGCCAGTCGCACCAACAGAGTCAGGCCCTGGTGGGCGCGGCCAGAGCCGCCGAAGCGCTCGGCCAGACCAGACCTACGCTCCAACTCCTCGAACTTGCCTCGACCGTTGCGCAGAACGAACCGGATGCCCTCTGGCGGGCGACGATCCTGGCGCAACTGGGACATACCTACCTTACGGCGCGGCAACTGGAAGCCGCCTCGACGTACTTGACACAGGCCCGTGAGTTGACCAAAGGCTCTGCCTCCCCGGCACTCACCGCGTCTCTCCTCAACGATCTCGGTATTCTCCATGCCCTCCAGAATCATCCTGAGGAGGCTCTCACCGCTTTTATGGATACCGTCCAACTGGCGCAGGAGGCAGGGCTCCCCCTCGTCGTGATGAATGCGCGGTTGAATGCGGCACGAACAAATTTACAGCTCAATCAGCCGACCAACAGCCGCATATGGATCGACCAAGCTCTTGAGCAGATCAATGCCTTGCCATCTTCTCGCGAGAAAGCCATCGGATTGATGAACATCGGTCTCCTCTATCGTCGACTGCTCCCCTCCCTCCCCGACCTCCATGCCCCGCTCGTCCTCCGAGCGGCAGGGGCGCTGCAGGAAGCAGCGGGTATGGCCGAACAGCTCGGCGATGCGCACACCCTGTCGTTCGCCCTCGGTCATCTCGGCCATCTGTATGAGTTGGAGCAGCGGTTGGATGAAGCGCTGTCATTCACAAGGCGCGCGATCTTTTCTGCCCAATCGGTCGATGCCCTGGAGTCGTTGTACCGCTGGCAGTGGCAACTCGGGCGGCAGTTGGTTGCCACGGGGAATCTCGACGAAGCCATCGCGTCCTATCGTCAAGCGGCCGCCACCCTACAACCTATCCGACCGGCAGTCGCCGTAGCCGCTGCGGACTCTTCCTGGTCGGATGGGGACCCGATACGTCCGCTGTTTTTTGAGCTGGCTGATCTGCTCCTCCAACGAGCCTCGCTGACCGAAGAACAGCCGGCTGTCACGCAATACCTATTGGCCGCCCGCGACGCGATCGAAGCCTATAAGGCCGCCGAGCTGCGTGACTACTTCAAAGATGAATGCGTCGATGCGCTGCAGGCCCGGCTCACAAAGTTCGACAGTTTGGTGGCGAACACGGCCGTCATCTATCCCATTCTCTTTCTGACGCGGCTGGAATTGCTGGTGAGCCTGCCCTCGGGCCTCACCAGGTTAGCGGTGCCGGTCGGTGCGGAGGCGCTGACGAAGGAAATCCGGCTCTTTCGCAACACAGTCGAGAAACGCACGACGCGGGAGTACCTTACACATGCGCAACAGCTGTACGACTGGCTCATCCGTCCGCTGGAACCAGAGTTTTCGAAGCAGCAGATTACGACCTTGGTGTTTGTCCCCGACAGCGCGCTCAGGACCATTCCCATGGCGGCGCTGCACGACGGATCCACATTTCTCATCAACAAGTATGCCGTGGCCGTGACGCCGGGACTATATCTGACCGATCCCCGCCCGATCGATCGCGCACGAGTGCAGCTGCTATCCATCGGTCTCACAGCGGCGGTACAGGGATTCCCGGCCTTGCCTTATGTCGCGGGCGAAATGAGCACCCTTCGAGACCTCTACCGTGGCGACCAATTGCTGAATCAGGACTTCCTCACCACCAGGCTAGAACAAGAATTGCGGGACGGACGGTATGGGATCTTGCACATTGCCACGCATGGCAAGTTTTCCACCAGCGTGAACGATTCGTTTCTCCTGACGTTCGATGAAAAGCTGACCATGAGCACCCTGGATCGATTGATCGGCTTGTTCCGGTTCCGCGAGGACCCGCTCGAACTTTTGACCTTGAGCGCCTGCCAAACCGGGGTGGGAGATGATCGCGCGGCCTTGGGTCTCGCTGGTGTCGCCATCAAGGCGGGCGCGCGAAGCGCGTTAGCCACTCTGTGGTTCATCAATGATGAGGCCTCTGCTGAGCTGGTCTCTGAATTCTACAGGCAACTGCGGAACCCCAAGATGTCAAAGGCACAAGCCTTGCAGTTAGCACAGCAGAGGTTGTTAGCGGATCCAGTCTATGAACATCCGGCATACTGGTCGCCGTTCCTCTTACTTAACAACTGGCTGTGATTCATGTCATGGGCGTGCTAGAGTCGGATGGCAGACGAATAGATTCAAGGTAGATGAAGGCTTGCGTATGAGAACATCAATCATCATCTGCAGTGCGCTGGTCATCATCCTCAGCCTGCCGGGCTTCAGTTCGGGAGTGGGCGCCCATCCTGTCACTGACCAACTGGTCATCGCTCAAGCCAGTCAATCAGAAGAGCCGCCGTTGCCGATCTATACCCCTCGGAATAAGACCATACCCCGCGCGCGAGTCGGCGGGAGCTTGCGAGGTACGGATGGGAAGGAGCCTGAGATCGTGGCCCTTGTTCCCGACCATGTCGGCCTGACAGTGAAGCAGGCGCCTTCCTTAAACTGGTTCCTCTCCAAGCCGACATCCTTGCCCATACGCTTTACGCTCATCGACATCCGATCGGTCAAGCCGATGCATGAAGGCACGATTCCCACACCGGGCCAGGCAGGCGTCCAATCCCTTAATCTCAAAGATTTAGGTCTGACACTCGAACCGGACGTGCAATATCGCTGGTACATTTCCGCGATTCGCAATCCAGACTCGCCATCGCAGGATATTGTGGCCGGCGGCGTGATCGAGCGCTGCGAGTTCAGTACGTGCCTCGTGGAAATGGAAGTCGATTTGAGCTGCGACCGGCAAAGCGTACTGCGGAATGCCGGGCGTGGGTTTTGGTACGACGCCATGTCTTGTCTCTGCGATCTCATCACGGCCAATCAGAATGACGCCTCTTTGCGACGCATGCGGGCTGCCTTGCTCAAACAAGTCGGCCTCAACGGCGTTGCAGAGTGGGATCTGAAGTCGGCTCCGCCAGTGAAGTAATCGCTCGCCAATTTCCAGTCGACATTCTCGATTCACCCGCGATGATGCATCCTATCGACTGAGAGTCCCTCTTCACAGCGCATTTTGACCCAGCATCGAGGTTATCTATTTAGATTCAGTACCGAATCGTTTTCGATTCACGTGGACCGCTTTCCATCCTCCTGTAGGAGCTTGCGCAGGGATCAATTCTTGGAAAAACCGCGGACTGCGACTTATTTTAGATTAGGCACGCGCCTTGCTGGATATGCGGTTAGCCAGCGTAAGAAGAAAGTTATTTGGTCTATCTGGTTTGTTTTGTTCATCTGGTTGATCTTGTTCAAACAAACAGACGAGACAAACCAGATCAACCAAATGAACCAGACAGGATGAAGGGAGATGCGTCATGACACAGGGGATCATTGTGGGGATGTTGCTCATGGGGCTGGTGGGACTTATCTGGGTGATGGTTCTCGACATCCTAGGTGACAACCATCACACTGACGACAAGCGGCAAGGAAACCCCTCGCCGGAACTGCATGACGGAGAGAAACCACATGGGATGCTCAAAAAGGCCGTCTAGCAAGGCCGTAGCGAGTCCGAAAGGTTGCGGTCGAGGTTAAGGCTCCGATACAGACATGCAACAGAATCCACTGTCCATCAATCACCTTGTTTTCAATGGAATGCACCAGCCACTGCGGCCATCTCCCCCTTCACAGAACCAGCGGGTTACGGTCTCTCTACCGATGCCACTCATTGAGCGTCTCCGAAACGCGGTCTACTGGACGGAAGATCTTCCCCTTGCAGGCCTGATGGCTAAAGCACTCGAAGACATTGTGACCCAGATGGAGGAGGCCAACGGAGGAGCCTTTCCCCAACGTGTATCCCCTCTCAAGCGCGGGCGACGACAACGAAAGCGCTCCCCTATCCACTCCGCTACGGCCTATTCTCCTGATTCCGCGTATTCAAACAGATAATCTAGCGGGATGCTGAAAAAGTCCGCCAGCAGCGTTCTCGCATCGTTCAGACCCTCAACGTACCCCAGAGGGTACGCCTCCGGGCCTTCACTCGCTGCGGCCTTGCTGGACAGCCTTTTTGAGCATCCCGCTGGATTGTTCTCCTGCCGTGTTCCACATGCGGTCCGAAGGCCGAAGGTCGGGATTCGAAGTTCCGAACACTTCAGCCTTCAGTCTTCAGCCTTCAGACCGCCTCACCGTCGCGCATCGCTCCTGTCTCGCGCTTGCGACTCTCCTCCCCCCGCAAGCACGGCTCTTGCTATCTTCTTAGTACTCGTTGATTGCCGGTGAGGTATGTTACGACGCGGGAGGATCGTCCGGCCATCGAAGAAGTTCTGGGTTCTGGATGAAACATCCGACCCGTCCCGCTTTTCTCGCAAGTCTCGTGAGTCTCTCGCGAATAGCAAGATACGTTTCACAAACGTAGATGAACACCGTTGATGACATCGATAGGCTCTTCCGTGCAGGGCGTTCCCTGGGAGCCTGTCCGACATTGACCCTTCTACTGCGGCGAACGATCCGCGACCATCTGCATCGTTCTCGGCCCGAAAAAATCCTCAATGTATTCCAGCGAATACACCTCCGGTTTTTCCGGGCCTGCGGCCTCGCATCTGGCCGCACCTCCTTCGCCTCGTCACGAACAGCAATGTCGGTCAGGCTCCTAGCCGCCTGGGCTGTGGTGGGACTCGTCTGGCTGCTCAGCCTCTGTACCCTGTGTGTGTCCGAATCCACGGCGATGGACATTGCCATCCTGCAATCTTCCGACATTCCCGCGTATCATGAGGCCGTTGCAGGCTTGAAAGCCACGGGCCCGATTGGAGCGATCTATACCGAATACGATGCGCAAGGCGACCTGGAGCTTGGGAAAAAGCTCGCGCGCAAGCTGCGGGCATCGAATGCGTCACTGGTCGTCGCCGTGGGGCTCAAAGCCGCGTTGGCAGCGAAAGTAGAAATTGTGGATGTCCCGATCGTCTATATGATGATCCTGGACCCCTTGAAGCATCAGCTCACAGCGGCTAACATGACCGGCACGCTCCTGGAGGTCCCCATCGACCGACAGCTGAAGATCATGCGGACGTTCCTGCCGACCCTTCACCGGCTCGGCACGCTCTACGATCCTGCCAAAACCTCCTCTTGGGTGAAGAACGCGGTGCTGCAGGCCCCCATTTCCGACTTTCAATTGAAGGGGCTTCCCGTCGAGGGTGAAAAGGAGGTGCCTCAGCAATTGCGCGCGCTGCTCGGGGACGTTGAGGCCCTCTGGCTCATGCCGGATTCCACGGTGTTGACGAACGAGTCCTTACGATTCATCCTTGATTCAGCGCTCGCACATCAGATACCCGTGATCGGGTTCTCACCGGAGTTCACTCGCCTGGGAGCGTTGCTCAGCTTGTCCGTCAACTATGGCCAAGTCGGTCGAGAGACCGGACTGCTCGCGAAGCGAATTCTCGACGGAGAACAGCTACTGCCGCTCAATCCCGTGCCGATCGACCGATTCAAGATCACGGTCAATTTCAAGACCGCGAAGTTCCTGGGCATAACGTTTCCGAAGGAGCTGATGAGTTTCATCGATGAAACCTATTAATGTCGACAGGCCATTGAATCCTCCTCACCAGCTAGAGGAACCCGGGGATCCCGTGGCATTACCCGCGAAAGGGTTCCCCAACCTGCGCACAAAGTTCGTGCTATTTTTCAGCTTCATTCTCATTATCGCCTGTTCGACCTTGAGCTGGCTCTACGTCGAAGAGAGGCGAGAGACGATGACCAGAAACCTCCAGGAGTTGGGAACGGTTCTCCTCACGAGCGTGACGAGCAATGACGCTTTTCGATATGCGGGCCTCGTGGCGGGAGATCGCGCCACGCTCCAACAATTCATAGAAGGCCTCATGGCTGTCCAGGATGTAGTGTATGTGGTCATCACCGGCTCGGATGGCACCGTGCTCGCCAAGCAGACGAAGGGGGGACGCCAATCGGCTGACAGCCTTGTGCGGTCCGTGGATCGTCCGCTGTACCCAGAGTCTCAGATTGCGACACAGCTCTTCCAATCGAGGAATACGACTCCTTTGATGACACGTGTCTCCCTCTCCACCAAGGTAGGGAACCGATTTGCGTGGGAAGAAATCGTGCACGACTTTGCCGTGCCGGTGCTGCGAACGGCAAATGAAGACACCTTGCTACCTCCATTCTCTATCCAGTTGGATGAAGGAGGCACCAAGTCATCACCGACACAGCCGGCACTCGTGTCCGGTGTCGTCCAAATAGGATTGAGCGACGCACGCTGGAAACACAATCTCCTCACGATGATCAACAATATTCTCCTTTTCACCGTCCTCATCATCGGCGCAGGCACGCTCGGCGCCTACCTGCTCACTCTCCGTGTCACAAAGCCGCTGTTACAGCTTGCCAGTGTGACTCAACAAGTGGCTGAGGGACGTACGCCTGGGCCCCTCACACCCTCCACCCGCGACGAAGTCGGCCAACTGGCGAGCATGTTCAATCTAATGACCCACTCATTAGAGGAGCGAAGCCTTGCCATTACAGCGAACATGGCCACCATCAAACACCAGGTCAGTCAATTGACCACGTTACATCAAGTCAGCGCGTCCATCGCCCGGACGCTGGACCTGAACCAAATTCTCAGCACCGTCCTGCAGCTCCTGACCACAAATCTGGGTTTTACGCGTATGTTTTTGACGCTGCGGGATCCCGATCGAGACACGGCGTATGTGGCCAAAATCGTCGGGGTCTCGCCGGACATTGCGGAGGCAGTTCGCCATCTTGATTTGCCGATCCAGGACGATGGCAGCCTCCAAGCCGACCTGCTGATTCATGGAGAGCCCTTGCTCATCCCGAGCATTGAGACCGTGGCCGATCGCATGCACCCACCTATACTGGAATTGGCTCGCCGTGCCGGGGTGACATCCTTCGTCGCGGTACCGCTTCAGAGTCAGAACCAGATACTCGGGTACATCGCCGCCGACCGCGGCGGGTTACCCTGCATGGACGAGGATCTGCATATGCTGTCGACGATCGCCGGCCATGTGGCCGCGGCCATCGACAACGCTAGAGCCTATGCCCACCTCGAAGAACTCACGCAGCACCTTGAAAAGCGTATTGCGGAGCGCACGCAGGAATTGACCACCGCCAATGAGCGCCTCCAGGAACACGATCGGCAGCGGTCGCTGTTTCTCTCTGTCGCGTCGCATGAATTGCGCACCCCCATGACCGTGATTCGCAGCTTTGCAGACAATATGCGCGACGGTATTGCAGGGCCGGTGAACGAACAACAATTGACCTACCTCACTCGCATCGGACATAACCTGAGTCGGCTCACCAGAATCATCAATCAATTGCTCGATTGGTCCCGCCTTGACAGCAAAAAGGAAGTGCTCTGCCTCACACAGGTCTGCGTCGAAGCCATGGCCCTCCAGGTCGCCGACAGTCTACGCACCGTCGCAGCTGAAAAAACGATTACCATCGAGATCCTGCATGCGGAAGGGCTCCCAGCGGTTCAGGGGGACCCGGATAAACTGGAACAGATTCTCTGGAATCTCATCGGCAATGCAATCAAGTTCACGCCGCCAGGCGGCCGCATCGCCGTCGATTTCCAGACGACCCCCGAGGGCTTTGTCCAAACCTCAGTCGCCGATACCGGCTGCGGGATTGACCCGGGCCACATCGAAAAGATCTTCCAGGAGTTCTCAAAAGTGCCGTCTGCCAACCCCACCGCTCAGGGGGCGCAGCTTGGCCTATTCATTACAAAACACCTTGTGACGATGCATCGAGGAACCATCTGGGTGGAAAGCACGCCCGGAGCCGGCACTCGCTTTTATTTCACAGTGCCTGTCGCGAGTTCGAAGGCTGAAGGTAGATAGACTGAAGGGTCTTAGACGTCAATCATGCGTGACCACACAAAGCTTCGGGCATTTGAGTTGGCTGATGAAGTAGTCGTATTGGTTTATCGGACAACCGCAGCGTTTCCGAAAGAAGAGTTGTTCGGACTGACTTCTCAGATACGGAGGGCAGCAGTTTCGGTTCCTTCTAATATTGTGGAGGGTTGCGCTCGTGAAAGTGAGGCAGAGTATCTCAGATTTCTCAATATAGCCTTCGGGTCATTGAGAGAGCTACATTATCAATTAAATTTGTCGAAACGCTTGGGCTTCTTGCTCAACGAGGACCCATCTCTGCTTGAACTCAAGATCGTAGAAACCGAGAAGGTATTAAATGGCTTGATTTGTGCCTTGCGAGATAATTATAACCTTCAATCTTCAACCTGAGGACCTGGCTAACAGCCTTCAGTCTTCAGCCTAAATACCTGAGTCCGATGCGCGCCAAAATTTTAATCGTCGACGACGACCGCGATATTCTTCTCGGACTCGAGAATCGTATCACCTGGATGGGGCACGAGCCTGTAACAGCCGACAACGGTAAGGATGCGCTGCGTCTGATTGAACAAGGAGACTTTGATCTTGTACTCCTGGATTTGGAACTACCAGTTCTGTCCGGTCTGGAGATCCTGGAACGGGTAAGAGCCGCCTCGCACAGCGAGCGGCGCACTGAAGAGGACACAAGCGCAGCCTACACCACACCGCTCATAATCATCCTGACCGCATTCGGCACCATCGAGCGAGCCGTTCACGCCATGCAGCTTGGCGCCTTTGATTTCCTAACGAAACCGTTCAACGCAGACCACCTAACCGTCGTGGTCAAAAAAGCCCTGGCCGCCGTGGCGCTACACCGTCAGGTCGACGTCCTCCGTCAAGAAGTCGACGATCGGTTCGATCACCTCGTGGGGGCCGACGCCAAGATGGCCGCGCAACTCACGATCGCCAAGCAAGCGGCGCAGTCCGACGTGACCGTCTTCCTGCTCGGTGAAACCGGCACGGGAAAAGAAGTCGTGGCTCGCGCCATTCATCGATGG
>Ga0187893_10009173_pt1 | contig 15310 bp, 10 predicted proteins | sample MA1701074metaG_FD_139574 | JGI IMG/M metagenome (GOLD analysis project Ga0187893, IMG submission 139574) | White microbial mat communities from a basaltic lava cave in the Kipuka Kanohina Cave System on the Island of Hawaii, USA - MA170107-4 metaG ... | reverse complement strand
CGGGGGAGTTGATCAGCCCGATCGCGATGGATCAGGGGTTACGGTTTGCCGTGCGCGAGGGGGGCAAGACCGTCGGCTCCGGGGTCGTCACGGAAATTCTGGCGTAAAACGGACGGCTGCCGGCGATGGTCAGTTAACCGGAGAAGACGGGCAGACGAATCCTGCGCTTGATGTTGTGACGGTTGACGAATAACGAGGATTACAATGCGAGAAATTATCGACATGGCGTGTACGCTTTGCAAACAGCGGAATTACTCGTCCATGAAGAACAAGAAGAACGATCCGGATCGGTTGGAACGAAACAAGTTCTGCAAGTTCTGCCGAAAGCACACGCCTCATAAGGAAGTGAAATAGCGTACTGAGCGCGCAGTGCGAGGTTTGTCAAGGAATCGTCAGCGCGGCACTCAGGACTCGGCACTATTCAGGGAGGGGCATGGTGTTAATGGTAGCACATCGGTCTCCAAAACCGAGAGTCTGGGTTCAAATCCTAGTGCCCCTGCCACCCCAAGCTTGCTCGTACCGGGAGCCAGGGGGGTGTTGAGTGTGGTCGGCGGATAGGCGCTGCAGGGCTGACGTAACCGGCTGGTTAGTTCTTAATAGGACGATAGAAGCGGAGTCGCAATGTTTAAGCGTATGACAGAATCGATTCGGTTGTTTGTGACGGACGTGCGGGCGGAGATGAAAAAGGTTTCGTTTCCGAGTCGCGCAGAAACCGTCGGCTCAACAACGGTGGTCATTGTGTTCTGTATCCTGATGTCGTTGTACTTGTCCGTCATCGATTCATTTCTTTCATGGTTGGTGGGCAAGGTCATTTAGCCTGCTGAAAAATGGGTGGGGAAGATTCCGCAGTAATTCATCGAAGACCTGAGGGTGGTGCATGACAAAGAACTGGTACGTCATCCATACGTACGCGGGTTTTGAGGGGCGCGTGAAGACCAGTCTCATGGAGCGCGCGAATCAAATGGGGCTTGTCGAGAAGCTCGGGCAGGTGCTTGTTCCGACAGAAGATGTGATTGAAATCAAGGATGGCAAGCGACGCACCTCTCGGCGAAAGTTCTTCCCGGGTTATGTTCTTGTGGAACTGGAGTCTCCATTGGGAGATGAGACGTTGCAAATGATCAAGGAAACTCCAAAAGTGACAGGGTTTGTCGGAGGGGGCGCCGTGCCGACACCGCTGACCAGCGAGGAAGTGGAGTCCTTGCTCAAGCAAGTCGATGCGGGTCAGGCCGAACCACGCGAACAGGTCAAGTTTATCAAAAGCGACAATGTTCGCATCATCGATGGCCCATTCTTGGGGTTCAACGGTGTGGTTGATGAAGTCGATCAGGACCATAGCCGGTTGAAGGTCATGGTGAGCATATTCGGCCGGTCGACCCCGGTTGAATTAGGATTTTTACAAGTGGAACGGATATAGACCGATCAGCCAGCGTCAGCCCAAATCACGGTTGACATCAAAAGCTGATTGCTGATCGCGAAGGAGAAAGAGGAAGAAATGGCGAAAGAAGTGTCGGCGCAGATCAAGTTGCAAATTCCGGCTGGCAAGGCCAATCCAGCTCCTCCTGTCGGTCCCTCGCTGGGCCAGCATGGAGTCAATATCATGGAGTTCTGCAAACAGTTCAATGCCAAGACCCAGAAGGACGGGGACAGCATCATTCCCGTCATCATTACGGTCTACAAGGATCGTACCTTCACCTTCGTGATGAAAACGCCGCCTGCTTCGGATCTCCTGAAAAAGGCCGCTGGAATCATCAAAGGGTCTGGTGTGCCGCAGAAAGATAAGGTTGGGAAAATCACGAGACAGCAATTGAACGAAATTGCCCGCAAAAAGATGGCGGATTTGAATGCGGCTGATGTGGAAGGGGCGGCCAAAATCATCGAGGGTACCGCCCGCAGCATGGGCGTCGTCATTCAAGGATAATATCGAGAGCGAAGGAGCGGCAGGCATGGGAAAGAAAATGAATACGGCGATCAAGAACGTTGAACCGCGTGTCTATGGGTTGCGTGAGGCCGTTGAAACCGTGAAAAAATCGGCCTTTGTGAAGTTTGATGAGTCGGTGGATCTCGCGCTTAGGTTGGGAATCGACCCGAAACGTTCCGATCAACTGGTTCGAGGAACGGCCTCACTTCCCCATGGGACGGGGAAAAAGGTTCGTGTCCTGGTGTTTGCGAAAGGCGAAAAGGAGCAGGAAGCGCGGCAAGCGGGTGCCGACCATGTTGGGTCCGATGACTTGATGGAAAAAATCAAGGGCGGATGGATGGATTTCGATTGCGCGATCTCCACGCCGGACCTTATGGCCTCGGTCGGAAAACTCGGCAAGGTGCTTGGGCCTCGTGGATTGATGCCGAATCCAAAGACGGGCACAGTGACTTTCGAGGTTGGAAAGGCTGTCGCAGACATCCGAAAGGGTCGTGTGGAGTTCAAGGTCGAAAAGGCCGGTATCGTGCACGTACCGGTCGGGAAGGTGTCTTTCGATCCGACGAAACTGTACGACAATGCCTCGGCCATCCTTGAATCCGTGATCAAGGCGAAGCCGGCCTCGTGCAAAGGCCGCTATCTCAAGAGCGCCACGATTTCCAGCACGATGGGTCCCGGTGTGAAGTTGGATACTGTCGCGCTGACGAAGCAGTGGAGTTAGTCGAACGACGTCTTTCGTCACGCGTCCCTCAGGGCACCCCATGGTTCCTGGTCGACGACTCATCAGTGACGGCTGGCGATTCTTCGAAGAAGGAGAGCGATGAAGAAGGAAGAGAAGGTTACCGCGGTGGCGGAATTGGCCGAAAAATTCGGTCGCGCTCGTCTCGCCATCTTGACTGAATGTGTCGGCCTACCCGTGAACCAGGTCACAGAGTTGCGAAAGCAACTCCGTGGGGCAAAGGCCGAGTATCGTATCGTGAAAAATACGTTGGCGGCTCGTGCCGCCGAGGGCACGGTGTTAGCTGGCCTCAAGGCGCATCTCAAGGGTCCCACAGGAGTTGTCATCGGGTACGACGACCCTGTGTTGCCGACCAAAGTTCTGAAAGATTTCATCGGCGCGGAGAAGCGAGAAGAAAAGATTCGGATGACGGCCGGAGTGCTGGAAGGGAAGATCCTCCAGCCCGCGGACCTGGTCGCCGTTGCGAGGTTGCCGAAGAAAGAAGTCCTCGTGGCCATGCTGCTCTCGGCTATGCAAGGGCCGATTCGCGGCGTCGTCTATACATTGAACGCGGTTTTATCGAAGTTCGTCAGAGTCATTGCAGCCATTCAGGATAAACGGAAAGGAGAAGGGGACATGCCAGCTACAGAAGGGAAATTGTCGCAGGAAGAATTGATCAAGGCGATCGAAAGCATGAGTGTGCTCGATCTTGCTGAACTGGTGAAGGGGTTGGAAACGCGGTTTGGCGTGACGGCAGCGGCTCCGGTCGCGATGGCAGCAGCGCCGGCAGCAGGTGGTGGAGCAGCGGCTCCTGCTGAGGAGAAGACGGCATTCGATGTCATCCTCGCGTCCGCTCCGGCTGATAAGAAGATCCAAGTCATCAAGGTGGTGCGCGAGCTCACCAGCCTCGGACTCAAAGAAGCCAAAGACCTTGTGGAAGGGGCGCCTAAGCCGGTCAAGGCCGGGGTGACCAAGGAAGAAGCCGACACGATGAAGAAGAAGCTCGAAGAAAGCGGCGCCAAGGTCGAAGTCAAGTAAGCAAGACATTCGTCATAGCCACTGGGTATTCGTTAGTCGGTGAGGCTGACGACGGTCGTCTTTTCATGAGCGTGTTGTGACTGGTGACTGCTGTTCACCATCAACCAGCGTGGAGGAGTAGGTATGTCCGAAACGACGCTTCAAGAATTCGTCGAGCGGAAAGATTTTTCCCGTATCCGAACCAACATCGATATTCCGGATTTGATTGAAATCCAGAAGCGTTCCTACGAAGAATTTTTGCAGCTTGAAGTCGAGCCGGAGCGTCGGAAGGATCATGGACTGCAGGCGGCGTTGGCCAGTGTCTTCCCGATCCCGGACTATAACAATACGGCCGTGCTCGAATTTTCGAGCTACACGTTAGGGACACCGAAATACGACGAACGCGAATGCCTTGAGCAGGGTATGACCTTTGCGGTTCCGTTGAAGCTGCGTGTCCGTTTGGTGGTGTTTGATAAGGAAGATAAGGGACCGCGCAAGAAAGTGCTGGATGTGCGCGAGCAGGAGGTCTATGTCGGTGAATTACCGTTGATGACCGAGCGAGGCACGTTCATCGTCAACGGAACGGAGCGAGTCGTCGTCAGCCAGCTTCACCGGTCGCCGGGCGCGTCGTTCACGCACGATAAAGGGCGCACCCATGCGAGCGGCAAGGTGTTGTACTCGGCGCGCATTATTCCCTATCGAGGCTCTTGGCTCGATTTTGAGTTCGATGCAAGAGACATTCTGTATGTGCGAATCGATCGCCGTCGGAAGATGCCGACTACCATCCTATTGAAGGCTTTCGGGTTTTCGAGCGACGATTTGCTCAAAATGTACTACCCGGTCGAAGAAATTCGGGTATCGAAGGGCAAGATGTTTCGCAAGCTGGACCCGGAAATCCATCATGGGCTTCGGTGTTCCGCAGAGGTGACGGACAAGGGCGGCAAGGAACCGTTAGTCCGGGAAGGCGCCAGGCTGACGAAAGGCATGATCGCCAAACTGAAGGCGTCGGGCGTGAAGGAAATTCCCATGCTTCCGACCGAGCTGGTGGGGCGTGCCATTCTCACGGAATTGCTCGATTCGAAGAAGAACAAGCTAACGGAAAAGAATCAGCGCTTGACCCCCGAGATCGTCGAACAGATTGTCGAAAGTGACGTTGAGGAATTCAAAGTCATCTATCTCGATATGGCCACCGCGACGCCGGTGATCCTCGATACCTTGGAGATGGAGAAGATCGGGTCGAAGGAGGAAGCGATGGTGGAAATCTACCGCCGTCTCCGTCCTGGTGAGACTCCGTCCGTCGATACGGCGCGGGCATTGTTCGACAATTTATTCTTGAACTCGAAACGCTACGATTTGTCCCCGGTCGGCCGGCTCAAGCTCAATAAGAAGCTTGGATTGGATCTGCCGCTCGATCAGCGCACCCTGACCGCTCAGGACATCGTGGAAGTCATCCGCTACCTCGTGAATCTTAAAATCGGAAAAGGCGAAATCGACGACATCGACCACTTGGGCAATCGCCGTGTACGGTCGGTCGGTGAACTGCTCGAAAATCAGTTCCGGCTGGGCCTGGTTCGCATGGAGCGAAGCATCAAGGAGCGCATGAATCTCCTCGATATGGAAACGGTCCTGCCGCACGATCTGATCAACGCGAAACCGGTAGTCGCGGCCGTCAAGGAGTTTTTCAGCAGCAGCCAGCTCTCTCAATTTATGGACCAAACGAACCCGCTGGCTGAAATCACGCATAAGCGTCGACTGTCAGCGCTTGGTCCGGGCGGACTCACGAGAGAGCGGGCCGGGTTCGAAGTCCGAGACGTGCATCCCTCCCACTACAGTCGAATTTGTCCGATCGAAACGCCGGAAGGTCCGAACATTGGGTTGATTACATCCCTGGCGACCTATGCGCGCATCAATCAGTTCGGGTTCATTGAGGCGCCCTATCGAAAGGTTGTCAAAGGGCGCGTCACCGATGAAATTGAATTTCTCTCAGCGATCGAAGGTGACAAATATATCATCGCCCAAGCCAACTCAAAATTAGATGGAACGAACAGGCTGGTTTCAGAGACGGTCTCCTGTCGTCACGGGGGAGACTTTGTGTTGGCGGCTCCGGATAAGATCGAGTACATGGACGTCTCGCCGAAGCAAGTGGTGAGTGTGGCGACCGCCCTCGTGCCGTTTTTGGAGCACGACGACGCCAATCGCGCGCTGATGGGTTCCAACATGCAACGCCAAGCGGTTCCCTTGGTGACGTCCGAATCTCCTCTCGTCGGGACGGGAATGGAGGCTGTGGTCGCTCGAGATTCAGGATATGTCATCCAGGCCCGTCGTGCCGGAGTCGTAGAAAGTGTCGATGCGACACGTATCGTAGTGCGGGCCGATGCGAAAGACGGCAAGAAGGGCAAGGATTCCGGGTTAGACGTCTATGACCTGATCAAGTTCCAGCGATCGAACCAAAATACCTGCATCACGCAGACTCCTGTGGTTCGAATCGGGCAGCCGGTCAAGAAGGGACAGGTACTGGGAGACGGACCGGCGATCGATCATGGAGAGCTCGCGCTGGGGAAAAATGTGCTCGTCGCGTTCATGCCATGGGGGGGATACAACTTCGAAGACGCCATTTTGCTCAGCGAGAAGTTGGTCCGCGAAGACGCCTTCACCTCGATCCACATCGAAGAGTTTGAGGTAGAAGCCCGGGATACTAAGCTGGGTAAGGAGGACGTCACGCGGGATATTCCCAATGTCGGCGAAGAAGCGCTCAGGAATCTGGACGAGAGCGGGATTATCCGTATCGGGGCGGAAGTGAAGCCGGGTGACATTCTGGTGGGTAAAGTCACGCCCAAAGGCGAGACTCAGCTGACCCCTGAAGAAAAGCTGCTCCGGGCGATCTTCGGCGAGAAGGCCGGCGACGTGAAGGATACATCGTTGACTGTGCCTCCCGGAGTGGAGGGCATCGTGGTCGACGTCAAGATCTTCTCGCGCAAAGGGCTTGATAAGGACGAGCGTTCGAAGAGCATCGAGACCGATGATCAGATGAAGTTGCAACGTGATCACCACGAAGAGCTGCGGATCATCGATGAAGAAAAGACGAAGAAGATTCGGAAGTTGTTACTCGGCAAGGTCGTAGGTCGCGATCTCATGGATCCGGAGAGCGGCGACGTTATTTTGAAGAAGAAGGGCAAGCTCACAGCGGAGATTCTCAGACGATTGCCAGACGATACGGTACGGCACATCATTCTGAGCGATCCTGACGAACAAAAAGAACTGGAGGACGTTGAACGGCGGGCGAAAGAGCAGATTGAGATCCTCCAGACTCTGTATGACGAGAAAGTCGGCCGCTTGAAACGGGGCGATGAATTGCCTCCCGGTGTGATCAAGCTCGTCAAGGTCTACATCGCGATGAAACGCAAGATCCAAGTCGGTGACAAGATGGCCGGCCGTCATGGCAACAAGGGCGTCGTATCACGGGTTTTGCCTGAGGAAGACATGCCCTATTTGCCGGACGGGACCCCTGTAGAAATCGTGCTCAATCCGCTCGGCGTGCCGTCGCGCATGAACGTGGGGCAAATTTTGGAAACCCATCTTGGATGGGCGGCCAGGGCTTTGGGGATTAAAGTGGCGAGTCCGGTGTTTGATGGAGCATCGGAGAAGGAAATCAAGGAGCTGTTGAAGAAGGCGAAACTGCCGACGAGCGGTCAAACCCAGCTGATCGATGGGAAGACTGGCGAACAGTTCGGCAGTCCGGTGACGGTCGGATATATGTACGTGCTCAAGCTCCACCATTTGGTGGACGACAAAATCCACGCACGGTCCATTGGCCCGTACTCACTCGTGACTCAGCAGCCGCTTGGCGGCAAGGCTCAATTCGGTGGCCAGCGTCTGGGAGAAATGGAAGTCTGGGCGTTGCAAGCCTACGGTGCGGCTTCGACCCTGCAGGAATTCCTCACCGTGAAATCTGACGATGTGCCGGGCCGATCACGCATGTACGAAGCGATCGTCAAGGGCGAGCCTTTCCTCGAACCAGGGTTGCCTGAGTCGTTCAACGTGTTGGTCAAAGAATTACAGAGCTTGGGACTCGATGTAGAGTTGGTCAAGACGCAAGACTAACCGCTTGTGTGCCGGTGAAAAACCGGCATCAGAGGAGGTCACTACCTTGGAAGGCGTATATACATTATTCGAAAAACAACGGGATTCGGTGTCGTTCGATTCGATGCGCATTCGCATTGCATCGCCCGAGAAGATCCGGTCCTGGTCGTACGGTGAAGTCAAGAAGCCGGAAACGATCAACTATCGGTCATTCAAACCGGAGAAAGATGGGCTGTTCTGCGCCAAGATTTTCGGCCCCACCAAGGACTGGGAATGCAATTGTGGCAAGTACAAGCGCATGAAGCATCGCGGAATTGTTTGCGATAAGTGCGGCGTCGAAGTCATTCAATCGAAGGTTCGTCGTGAACGTATGGGGCATATCGAATTGGCCGCGCCTGTCGCGCATATTTGGTTTCTGAAGGGCGTGCCAAGCCGGATTGGAACCTTGCTCGACATGAGCCTTAAGCAGTTGGAGAAGATTCTCTACTTTGAAAGCTATGTGTGCGTGGACCCGGGCTCTACCGATCTGTCGGAAAAGGAATTGGTCCCGGAGGATAAGCTTCGCACGCTCATCTCTGAATTCGGTTCAAGTGGGTTCAAGGTTGGGATCGGTGCCGAAGCCATCCGTGACTTATTGAGGAAGATCGATATCAATGCGCTGTGGGATGACCTACAAGTAAAGGCGAAAGCGTCGACATCGGCGGCCATGAAGAAGAAGTACGCCAAGCGCCTCAAGGTCTTGGAGGCGTTTCGCAAGTCCGGGAACAAGCCGGAGTGGATGATCATGGATGTCATCCCGGTACTGCCTCCCGAGCTGCGCCCGTTGGTTCCCCTCGATGGTGGACGGTTTGCCACGTCCGATCTGAACGATCTCTATCGTCGTGTCATCAATCGAAATAATCGGTTGAAGCGGTTGATGGAGCTCAAGGCGCCTGGCGTCATCATCAGGAACGAGATGCGGATGCTGCAGGAAGCTGTGGATGCCCTGTTCGACAATGGTCGGCGCGGACGCGCGATTCGTGGGCCCAACAAGCGTCCGTTGAAATCGTTGAGCGATATGTTGAAGGGCAAGCAGGGCCGGTTCCGTCAGAACCTCCTCGGCAAACGCGTTGATTATTCCGGCCGTACTGTGATCGTCGTCGGCCCTGAGCTGCGTCTCCATCAATGTGGCTTGCCTAAGAAAATGGCGCTGGAGTTGTTCAAGCCCTTTATTTTCCACAAGCTCGAAGCTCGGGGAGCGGCGACTACCATCAAGAGCGCCAAGCGGCTGGTGGAAAAGGAGCGGCCGGAGGTTTGGGATGTTCTTGACGAAGTGATTCGTGAGCATCCCGTGTTGCTGAATCGTGCTCCGACACTCCACCGGCTGGGCATTCAAGCGTTCGATCCTGTGCTGGTCGAAGGCAAGGCGATTCGATTGCATCCGCTCGTCTGCGCGGCGTTCAACGCGGACTTCGACGGAGATCAGATGGCGGTGCACGTGCCGTTGTCCGTCGAGGCGCAAGTCGAAGCGCGGGTCCTGATGATGTCGATCAACAACATTCTGTCGCCGGCCAACGGTAAGCCGATCGCGGTCCCGTCTCAGGATATGGTGCTAGGGTGTTATTGGCTGACAAAAGAACGGCTTGGCGCAAGGGGCGAGGGCAAGGTATTTGGGTCTCCCGAAGAAGTTCGAATCGCCTTCGACGCGAGAGAAGTGGAAGAGCATGCGCGGATCAAGGTACGCCTCGCGGGCGCGATGGTGCAAACGACTGTCGGTCGTGTGTTGCTTTCGGAAATCCTTCCTCAAGGTTTGCCGTTCGCCAATGCGAACAGGCTCATGACCAAAAAGGAGATGACGAAGTTGATCGACGCCGTATACCGTCAGACCGGTCATCGGGACACCGTCGAGTTTCTCGATAAGATCAAAGATATAGGTTTTACCTATGCGACCAAGGCCGGCTTGTCGATCTGTATCGACAACATGCACATCCCGAGCAAAAAGGAAGACTTTATCGGGAAAGCACAGCGCGAAGTGAACGAGATCGAAAAACAGTATTCAGAGGGTTTGATCACCAATGGAGAGCGATACAACAAGGTGATCGACATTTGGGCGCACGTCACGGAACAAGTTGCCAACGAGATGATGAAAGAGCTCGGTGCCGGAGGCGATCCGGGCAAGGCGGAATCGTTCAACCCGATTTTCATGATGGCGGATTCCGGCGCTCGGGGCAGCTCGCAACAGATTCGGCAGTTGGGCGGTATGCGCGGTTTGATGGCCAAGCCGTCCGGTGAAATCATCGAGACGCCGATTACCGCCAACTTCCGTGAGGGATTGACGGTGCTGCAGTACTTCATCTCGACGCACGGCGCTCGTAAGGGTCTCGCCGACACGGCGTTGAAGACCGCGAATTCGGGTTATTTGACCCGGCGATTAGTCGATATCGCTCAAGACGTCATTATTAACGAGATCGATTGCGGTGCGCGCGACGGTATTATTGTCAGCGCCCTGGTCGAAGGCGGTGAGATTATCCAACCGTTGGAGGAGCGTGTCCTTGGCCGCTTGGCGGCAGAGGATATTCGTGATCCCGTCACGGGTGAAATCATCGTATCCTGGAATGAAGAGATTAACGAAGAATTGACGAAGTCGATCGTTGAAGCTGGAGTCGATCGTGTCAAGATCCGGTCCGTGCTGACCTGCCAATCACCGCGCGGTGTGTGTCGCGCATGTTATGGACGCGATCTGGCGCGTGGGCGCCTCGTGGAGAAAGGTGAACCGGTAGGCGTCATCGCCGCACAGTCAATCGGCGAGCCAGGCACGCAGTTGACCATGCGGACCTTTCACATCGGCGGCACGGCGAGTAAGGTCGTCGAGCAGACGGTTCTTGAAGCGAAGCATGCCGGGCGAATCAAATTCATGAGCTTCGATGCCAAAAAGAACGCGGATATTCACAACTCTGGTATCGCAGTGCGGAATAAAGAGGGTGAATGGGTCGTCATGAATCGCAATACGAAAATCGCGATCGTCGACGACAGCGGGCGAGAGCGTGAGAAATATCCCGTCGTGTATGGGGCCAAGATCAAGATCAAAGACGGAGACCCGGTGGCCGTTGGTCAGAAGTTAGTTGAGTGGGACCCCTATTCTCTCACGATTTTGACGGAGGTTGGTGGAAGGGTCGCCTACGGCGATATCGTCGAAGGTGTTACGATGAAAGACGAATTCGATGAAGTGACCGGCTTATCGCGCAAGGTGATCATCGAACATACCGGCCAGACTCTCCGTCCTCGCGTGTCGATCAAAGACGACAACGGCAAGACGGCGAAAGTACCCGGCGGATCCAATGCCGTGGCGAGGTACTTGTTGCCGGTCGGAGCGCACATCTTCGTCGAGAAAGGCGCCACCGTGTATGCCGGGGACGTCCTGGCAAAGATTCCTCGCGAAACGACGAAGACGAAGGACATCACCGGAGGTCTTCCGCGTGTCGTAGAACTCTTCGAAGCGAGGAAGCCGAAAGAACAGGCGGTCATCACTGAGATCGACGGTGAGGTTTCGTATGGCGGGTTTGTGAAAGGCCAGCGCAAAGTTCTCGTCGACAACAAGATGGGTGATGTGAAGGAATACTTTATTCCGAAGGGCAAGCACGTCAATGTCCACGAAGGTGATTGGGTGCGGGCCGGAGAGCCGTTGATGGATGGATCGGCGAATCCTCATGACATCCTCGATGTGCTCGGCCCCAACGAATTGCAGAAATACCTGGTGGACGAAGTGCAGGATGTCTATCGATTGCAAGGCGTGTCGATCAACGACAAGCACATTGAGATTATCGTGAGGCAAATGTTGCGCAAGGTACGGGTTGAAGATCCAGGTGACACACAATTCTTGCCGGGCAGCCAGGTCAGCAAGAGCGTTTTCGAGAAGGAAAACGAACGAGTGCTCACCAAGGATGGGAAGCCGGCTTTGGGTAAGCCTGTTTTGCTTGGGATCACCAAGGCGGCATTGACAACCGACAGCTTTATTTCGGCGGCGTCTTTCCAGGAAACCACACGAGTCCTGACCGAAGCGGCGATCAATGGTCGTGAGGACAATCTGTTGGGCCTGAAGGAAAACGTCATCGTCGGTCGATTAATTCCGGCTGGGTCCGGATTTGAAGAGTATCGCGATACGTTCGTGATCAGTGAAAAGTCTGAAACCGCAGCGGTAAGCGCCGCACCTGCGGCGGCCGCTGTGACATCTGATGCGCCTGTTCCAGCAGTGACGGGAGAGGCGACTCGGTCATAATGAGGACGGGAAATCCCGACCACTTGACAGGATGTAGTTGCCTCATTATAATCCTCCGGCTTTGCTCTTGACGGCTGGTGGTTTTGTGTTTCTCGAGAGGGTCTAAACGCGATGCCGACGATCAATCAGCTAGTTCGAAAAGGCCGGATGTTTGTGAAGGCGAAGACGAAGAGTCCGGCCCTGAAGTCTTGTCCACAAAAGAGAGGCGTTTGTCTTCGCGTCTACACGACGACGCCAAAGAAGCCGAATTCAGCCTTGCGGAAGGTTGCGCGTGTGCGTCTCACAAACGGCATGGAGGTGACAACCTATATCCCAGGTGTTGGACACAATCTCCAGGAGCACTCGATCGTGCTTGTGCGTGGAGGGCGTGTCAAAGACCTTCCGGGCGTTCGTTATCACCTGGTTCGTGGTGCCTTGGATGCCGTGGGAGTAGCCGATCGAAAGCAGAGTCGTTCAAAGTACGGGGCGAAACGGCCAAAGTAGGGTAATTGTTTAGGTGGTTCTAACTCGGATTGAAATAGGTCAACATGCCACGCAGTAGATTTTTAGGTCAACGTGAAGTGCTCCCCGATGTGCGGTACCGAGATAAGTTGGTGGGGAAGTTTATCAATACGCTGATGAGCAGCGGGAAAAAGAGTACGACTGAACGAATATGCTACGGAGCCTTCGACGTCATTCAAGAGAAGACCGGCGGCGACCCGCTTAAAGTATTTAAGGCGGCTGTGGACAATGTGAAGCCGATCGTTGAGGTCAAGTCTCGCCGGGTGGGAGGTGCCTCCTATCAGGTTCCGGTCGAAATCAGGCCGGCACGCCGGGTATCGTTGGCGTTGCGTTGGTTGTCACAATTTGCCCGTACGCGCGGTGGCAAGAGCATGCGCGAAAAGCTCGCAGCCGAACTGTTGGATGCGTCGAACAATACCGGGGCTGCGGTCAAGAAGCGGGAAGACGTGCATCGGATGGCAGAAGCGAATAAAGCGTTCGCCCATTATCGCTGGTAACGTCCTTCTGTGCTGCAGTTGAGCCGCGTGCTGCGATCCGCAGACCTGGGTGCTCCTCCATCGCAGCAACGTGATCCGGCTTGATCTGCAGCACAAGTGTTTTTAGAGGAGTTGAAGTGGCTCGTCAAACATCTTTGGAGCATACGAGAAATATCGGCATCATGGCTCACATTGATGCAGGGAAGACCACGACCACTGAGCGGATCCTCTACTATACGGGCATGACGCATAAAATGGGCGAGGTCCACGAGGGCGCCGCAACCATGGATTGGATGGAGCAGGAGCGAGAGCGGGGCATCACCATTACCGCTGCTGCTACGACCTGTTTCTGGCGTGACCATCGCATCAATATCATCGATACCCCGGGGCACGTGGATTTTACGATTGAAGTGGAGCGTTCACTGCGAGTGCTTGACGGGGCCGTAGCGGCATTCGATTCGGTACAGGGAGTTGAGCCACAGTCTGAGACGGTGTGGCGTCAGGCGGATAAGTATCATGTACCGCGCATTGCCTTCATGAATAAGATGGATCGGGTGGGGGCAGATTTTTACGGCAGTGTCCAATCTATTATCGACCGTCTGGGAGCAAAACCGGTCCCGATCCAAATCCCGATCGGCCGTGAGGCGGAGTTTCGAGGATCCATCGATCTAGTCAGGATGAAGGGGTACTTCTACGACGATGAGACCTTGGGCGCGAAGTACAAGGTCGATGAGATTCCTCAAGATCTCCTTGCTCAGGCAAAAGAGTACCGCGAGAAGATGATCGACGCAGTCGCGGAATTCGATGACCAGGTGATGGAAAAATATCTTAATGGTCATCCGTTGACGGAAGAAGAAGTCATGCGTGCGATCCGAGCCGGGGCTATTTCGATGAAAATTACCCCCGTGCTCTGTGGATCGGCCTTCAAAAACAAAGGCGTCCAGCAGCTTCTCGATGGTGTCGTCGACTATTTGCCATCGCCGCTCGATGTTCCTCCTGTTATGGGGATAGACCCGAACAGCAACAAGGAAGTAGAGCGGAAATCTGATGACGGTGAGCCGTTTGCAGCTTTGGCGTTCAAGATCATGTCTGATCCGTTTGCGGGTCAGTTGACCTATTTCCGTGTCTATTCCGGGATGCTAAAGACTGGTACGCCGGTACTGAATGTCACAAAGGGGACTAAGGATCGGATCGGGCGTCTCCTGAAGATGCATGCCAATAAGCGGGAAGATATCGACGAGGTCCACGCGGGGGATATCGTTGCAGCGGTGGGGCTTAAAGGGGCCACCACCGGAGATACGTTGGCTGATGAGAAGCAGCCGGTGTTGCTTGAGGTGATGAAATTTCCTGAGCCGGTCATTGCCATGGCGATTGAACCGAAGACCAAACAGGATCAGGAGAAGATGGGTTTTGCGCTTCAGAAATTGTCGCAGGAAGACCCCTCCTTCCGCGTACGGACGGATGAAGAAACGGCACAGACGATCATTGCCGGGATGGGGGAGTTGCATCTCGAGATTATCGTCGACCGAATGTTGCGTGAATTCAAAGTTGAAGCAAACGTCGGAAAGCCTGAGGTGGCGTTCAGGGAAACGATTCGACGCAAAGCTGAGGCTGAATCCAAATACATTAAGCAGACCGGTGGCCGTGGGCAATATGGTCATGTCGTGTTGACGGTCGAACCGTCGGATCCGGGTAAGGGGTTGGAGTTCGTCAACAAGGTTGTGGGAGGGGCGATCCCTAAAGAATATATCCCTGCCATTGAAAAAGGTGTGAAGGAGCGGATGGAGACAGGGGTGGTTGCGGGCTATCCCCTCCGAGACGTCAAAGTGACCGTCATTGACGGGTCATACCATGATGTCGATTCAAATGAAATGGCATTCAAAATCGCCGGATCGATGGGCTTTGCTGATGCCTGCAAAAAAGCTGATCCTGTCTTGCTCGAACCGATTATGAAGGTTGAGGTCTTGGTTCCTCAGGAGTTTATGGGGGATGTCATCGGCAATCTCAATGGGCGGAGGGGCAAGGTGCAGGGTATGAAGGTCCGGGCCGGTGCTCAAGCGATCGATGCTGCCGTGCCTTTGATGGAGATGTTCGGTTACGCGACCGATCTACGGTCTCGGACGCAAGGCCGCGCAACCTACAGTATGGAGTTTGATCGGTACGATCAGGTGCCGAAGAATATTGCGGAAGCCATCATCAAGAAATAGCGGGTGGTGAATCAGGGGAGGAGTGGGGTATGGCGAAGGCGAAATACGAGCGGAAGAAGCCGCACGTGAACATTGGGACGATCGGGCACGTGGACCACGGGAAGACGACGTTGACGGCGGCGTTGACGAAAGTGTGCGCGG